>ENA-OYZO01001110-OYZO01001110.1-human-gut-metagenome-genome-assembly--contig:-NODE-1110-length-9917-cov-4.782397_pt1 | contig 9917 bp, 5 predicted proteins | sample MGYA00243293_ERZ653481 | MGnify/ENA primary metagenome ERZ653481 (study PRJEB26926, sample SAMN06165094) | human gut metagenome | biome: ENVO:00009003; feature: ENVO:2100002; material: ENVO:00002003... | reverse complement strand
TGCCCTCTTACGTCAGGGCCGGAATCCGAAAGTGCGCAAGAATTCGGGCGTTATCTTGAGAACGCCATGGGAGTATCGATTTCGTGTGAGGGATGTTATATCTTGGATGCTTTCGAAGAAGATTGTTGTGCTTGTTGCAGGACCTGCGGCCTAGAGTATGGGGAAATTTACATCCAAAGTTTATATGGTAAACATTATGGGGTGGTGAATAGGCAACATCCACATCTTGATTTCCACGCGCCTGCTGGAACGCATGTTATGCTTCTACTCAAGCCGGATTCTGGAAAAACAATGCACTGCAAATACTTAGGGTTAACTTCACGTCATTGTCTTGCTTTTGATGGTGGAACGCGTGATATTTTAAAATATAATTTTGCTCTAGAGAAGATTAATTGAGTTTAGTCTCTAAGTATTCGTATCTTTCCAAAACTTTGACTATTCTCTCTCAAGTCCATAGTTATTGCTGAAGGAATCCAACTAAAAAGTGATGGGTTGGAGTGGCTAAAGATTATTCGTCTGCTAGCCACCCAGCCCATCATCTTCGTTATCGGTTAAATTATTTTTCCTCCTATTTCTTCAAATTCGTTGTCCACGAATTCGGCGAGTTTGTTTTCTTTTGCAAGTTGAGCAGAGTCGGCCATTGCGAAATGGATAAGTAGACCCAGCTAAAAACAAAACTAAATGTAAAGATTCATTTTGAAGAGTTTGCTGTCTTTTTGAATAGTCTTTCTCTTAACTTGTCATTCAACAGGTTTGCTCTTTTCTGATTCTGCTCTTCTACTATTTGGCGGTAAGCTTTGCCTAATTCGTCTATTGAAGATTGATAAGTGTCTCCTGGTTCAATCGCAGAATCCGTTTTGACAGAAGCGCCGAATACACTCATGGCTTTTACTGTGGTAAATTCTCTTACTTTATACGCGGCTTTTCGTAGTTCATCAGTGGCCAGGGGATTCGCCATCAGAATCTCATAAGCGACAAGAACATTTGCCATAGTCTCTTTAGGATTGGTACTAAATGCAGAATAAAATCGCACGAGATCTTCCCGCAAATGTTCAAGGTTCGAATCAATTTGTTGAATTTTCTTCTCGTTTAGAGAGAGCATCTTTTGAGTCTGCTTTGTCATGTACGCAACATAGAACGTCACGCATATGCTAACAAAACTGATAGCCCAGGGAATTACTATTTGCATTATTTTCCATGTGTCCATTTGACTTGCCATTTCCGTCCTGCGATTGGCTGCGTCAAATCAATTAAATGGTAGATAATTGATTTGACACAGCCATATGATTATTTTCTTCCTATTGCAGTGCTTTTACTTCGTCGAGCAGGGTCTGATAGGTGGTGGCCTGCTCGTAACGGGTTCCATCTGCGAGATCGAGTTGGTTGAACAGTCGTTTCGCACAGGCTATCTTGCTGTTCTCGATTCCGCGCAGGTCGAACGATTCCAGGCTTCCCTTGGTCTCGGCCACGAAGAACAGGTGCTTGAGACCACTGTCATCGCGGAAAGCCACGGCCCAGTCGGGGGCATAGTTGCCTACCGGAGTCGGAATCTGGAATCCACGCGGCAGCTTCGCGTACACCGCGACCTCCGCCGCGCTGTCGAGGTCCCTGGCGAAATCGCTTTCTGTTTTGCCGTCGGGGAACACCCAGTCCTGCACGCACTTGGACGCCTGATATCCCTCGGCCTCATCACGATTGTTGCCGCCCGCAGTGAAGATGCTCGAATCGTATTCGCCTTCGATCCGGTCGTAGCAGATATGGTCAACGACCATGTTCGCTTTCTCCTGGACGATCAGACGGCCGACCCTCGCGATGAATTGCTCCGGATTGTCACGGAACATGAGGAACTTGTCCGGGCGGATGCCCTTGAGGATGTGCGCGGCGCACCGGCGCGTAATGGTCGCGGCCTGTGCGATCTCTCCGAGCAGGTCGTATTTCACGCCGTTCGAAGCGTCGACGTCCAGGTCGCCGGTATGGGAGTCGTTCCTGTGGAAGTGTGTGCGGTCTGCGAGCTCGTCGCGTGAGGCATTCTCCTTCTGGATGCCGCGCGTGACCGTGTAGGACAGTTTCGATACGACCAGACGCTCGTCAATTGCCTTGACTGCGTTTTTGACGAGTTCGTCGTCGTTGAAGCTGACGGTATACGCATACTTGTGGTTGATGCGCTTCCAGAGCTCCTGGAACTCCTTCTTCTGCCAGTTGGCATTGAGCGGATTGCCATGTACCTTACGCTTCAATGCGTTGCCGATCAGCACCTTGGTGGTGCCTTCCACCACGCTGTCCAGCACGAGACGGATTGCCGGGACCTTCTTTCGCAAGGGTTCTGGCAGAAGTTCCACCGCATCCTTGCCAAAACGCTCTTCCTTGTACTTGTCGGTCAGCTTGCCGTCGCGGTCGATGAGCCGGTCCACGGTCAGCACGTACACGATGTCACGCGCCTCGTCCTTGCTGAACGACACGTCTCCCAAGCCCGCATACTCCGGACCGAGCTTGTCGGCCGGAACGCATGTCTTGGCGAAGAACGCATCGTTGATGACGATTGGCCGCTCTCGCAGGTCGGTCTCGATGTCCCTCTGCAGGCCTTCGGCGAACCTCTCGTAGCTTTCCGACGCGATCACGGTCAGCAGGTTCACATCAAGGAATTCCGCATCGCCGAGCAGGTTGCGGTCCTGGCGCACGCCCTCGCGGTTCACGCACAGGCGCAGTCCGCGGCCAACCTCCTGTCGTTTGCCGACTTCGTTGTCCGAATGCTTCAACGTGCAGATCTGGAACACGTTGGGATTGTCCCATCCCTCGCGCAGCGCGGAATGGCTGAAGATGAACCTCGTGGGCTCTTCGAAGCTCAGCAGGCGTTCCTTGTTCTTCAGAATCAGGTCGTATGCGCTGATGTCGTCGCTGTCCTCCGACCCGCGTTTGACCTTCGAGTCGATGGAATGGCCGTGCTTGTCGATGCTGAAATATCCCTTGTGCACGTAACGGCCGTGCGTGGTGCGCAGCCAGTCGAGATAGCCGGATCCGTCGTCGAGACGGTTCTCGATGAAATCATGCACGCAGCGGTCGTACTCCTGCTCGAACATGTTCGCGTACTCGCCGTTCAACGGCTCGCCGTCATCGTCGTACCGGCGGTATTTCGCCACCTCGTCGATGAAGAACAGGCTCAGGCACTTGATGCCCGGGCCCACAGATGCTCCTCCTTGTGCAGGTGGGAGAGGATGGTCTCGCGGATCTGCACGCGGCGCATGTCCGCCTCGGACCCGTCGTTCATGATCCTGCCCTTGCCGAGCGTCTCGCCGTTCATGAACCTCACGTAGCCGGTCCGTCCAGGCTCCAAACCGTCGGGCACGATGCCGTCGGGCGCTATGCGCCAGCCGTCGCGGTACGCCTCCAATTCGCCGGATGAGGTGTAGAGGTCGTCGCCCTCATCGAACAGGGCGGATGCGGTCACGATCTTGCCGGAAACGGACAGCCTCTTGTATTCGATGCGCGCCTGCGGCGCCTTGTTCCTGCTGACGATGATGTCCTGCAGGTACAGGTAGCCGTCGGTGCCGCGCATGTTGTTCAGCTCGAAGCCCTTGACCTCGATGCGCTTGACCAGACGCTGGTTGTACGCGTCCAGCGCGTCCAGCGCGTACACGAGGTCGTGTCTGGTCTTGTGCGTGGCGGAGTAGTTCAGCGTGAACAGCGGCCTGAACAGGCGGATGCCGGCCTGCGTGGCCTTGCCGCCCATCTTCTGCGGCTCGTCCAAGATCATGATCGGATGGGTCGCGCTGATCACGTCGATCGGGCGACGCGATCCGAAATTATCGCGTTCAGAGAAGATGATTCGCGCGTCCTTGTTGCGCCCGTTCTCCTTCATGGATGTGTTGAACGCCTGCATGTTGATGATCATCACCTGAATATCCGAGGACTGGGCGAATTCATCCAGTCTGGTCAGACTCGACGAATCGTAGATGAAGGAGTGCAGCTTCTTCCCGTATCCCTCGTTGCCGTCGCGACCGGACGTGTAGAAATAGTCGTTGGTCATGTCCAATGATTTGGCGACGCCCTCGCGGATGGCGATGGACGGTACCACGACGATGAACTTCGACCAGCCGTACCGGCGGTTCAGCTCGAACATGGTCTTCGTGTACACGAACGTCTTGCCCGTGCCGGTTTCCATTTCCACATCCAGTTCGACCGCGCCGGCCGGATCGGCATACAGCTTCGGAGACTCCTCTAGGTTCTGCCGTCGTTGTACGTTCTTGACGTTGGCGAGCAGTCGTTCGTAGGTCAGCAGCAAATCCGCATTGCGGTAGCCGGTGTCATCATCTTCGTCATAGGAGTTGAATGTTGCTTGTTTAGGTCTGTTATCCTCGAACAACGTGTCCTGAATGGGCTCGGGGTCAGGGAAGACGGGCTTGCGAATACCTACGTCGCGGATGTAGGAGACGCCGTCCTGCAACGGTTGCCCGTCGAACACGTCGCATACCGCGTCGGCGGCATCGGTCTGGTACTGGTATTGAGAAAATTGGAATTGCATAATCAGCTGCCTCAGATGATGTAAGGCTTCGTGCTACCGGTCTTTGAATCGGCGGACTGTTTGAAGATTTCGACGAAGTTTGTGCGCGCCGCGCTGTCTGGAAGACTGTGCTCGGAGACCAGCGCATAGGACGGGCGCGGGCTGAACGCAGCCATCGCACGGACCAACGATTCGGGAATGTCTGCTTCGAAGCACGCGAGCAGCCGTCCATCATCCACGCTGTACACGGTATGCCCATCGAATTCATCGCCGGACAAAGTGTTGATTCTGACATCATATGGCAGTTGGAATTTCGGCAACGCTTCGAACAACAGATCCAGGTTCGAACGATCGGACTTCGTGATATCCACATCAAAGTCAAGATCAGCCTGGGAGTATGAGCCGACGTTCTTACGCCTGTCCTCGTAATTCGAATCATCCACACGAAGTACACGGAAGCCGATGTCCGGTACTTTCTTGGGAGTGCCATCAAGCGTCAGCTGTGCATTCTCCGCTTCAATTTCGGACTTGATTTTCTCTCCGGCACGACGGATACGTTCCTCGCCGATTTCGCACAAATTGTTGTAGCCCAATTCAGCTCCAACACTTCCGTTGTCGCATTTTTCAGGTAACTGAACGAGAATAAAGCGACGGGATCCTTCATCTACGAGGTTGGTTCGCATGACTGCTTCAGCACTTGTCGCAGATCCAGAAAAAAAGTCAACAATGGTAGACTCTTTCGTATCAATTAGATTAAGAATCCTTGAGATTAGTTTCACCGGCTTAGGCGCGGAAAAGATAGTTGCACCTTCAAAAAGTGCTTTTAATTCCTTCGTCGCCTCACGATTCTCACCGGCAAATTCATATGACCACCAGGTCCAAGGAACAACACCCTCATCCTGTTCTCTTTCCCCCCAATATTTCTTTCTCTGAGGCATGCCATCGCCATCTTTGCCGAACCAGATTCGTCCATCAGCGACTAAAGCATCGAAATTATCTTTCGAGGTGCTCCAACAACGTCCTTTAGGGGGTATTACTTCTCTGCCGGAGGGCAAAACGATTGGATATGTGAGATTGGGCCGAATATTGGGTGCATGAAAAGGAACCGCTAGCCAATCACCTCGTGGATCATTGTCACGGTTTGTATATGTGGCACGTTGCTTCTCTCCAACAGGTTCATGTTGGATTTTCAAACTGGAAAGTTGTTTAGCGAAGACTAGCACATAATCATGCGCTGTTGATATTTGCTGAGCATCATTGCGCCGGGTCAACGTTTTTTGCCAGACAATTGAAGCGACAAAATTGGCAGCTCCAAATATCTCATTGCACAGAGCTCTCATATTAAGGTACTCGTTATCATCAATACTAATGAAAATTGCACCATCAGAAGTAAGAAGATCGCGTGCAAGCAAAAGACGTGGATATATCATAGAACACCAGTCGGAATGGAAGCGGCCGTTGCTTTCGGTATTGGCAACCAGACGTCCACCATCCTCGTTGTACTCGCCGCTTTCGGAACTGAATTCATCCTGGGTCTGGGAGAAATCGTCATCGTAGACAAAATCATGACCTGTATTGTATGGCGGATCGATGTAGATGAGCTTGACCTTGCCGGCGTAGTTCTCGCGCAGGAGTTTCAACGCGTCGAGGTTGTCTCCCTCGATGTACAGGTTCTTGGTGGTGTCCCAGTCCTTGCTGCGTTCCTTGACGGGTCGCAGGGTCTTGGCGATGGGTTCGCGGGCGAGGCGTTTCGCCTCGCGTTTGCCGGGCCAGGTGAACTGGTAGCGTTCCCGGTTGCCTTCTGCCACATCACCAAGTCGCTCTTTCAGCGCGTCGAAATCCACCGCGCGTTCGGTCCTGCCGGTCTTCGGGTCGGTGATCTCGGTGGCCACGTCTGGGAACAAGGCGAGCAGCCTGTCCACGTTCTCCCTGGTCAAATCCGGTGTTATGCCGTGGATTTTCTCGATGTCACTCACAGTGTTTCTCCTTGTTGTTCCTGTTCGAGCTCGTGCCGCTTGGTCTGCAGCTTGTCCCATAGCCTGTTCCGCTGGCCTATCTGGATGGCCCTGGCGTGGCGTCGTTCCAGCTGGTCTATTTCCTTGGTAAGTCTCATTATGCGCGTGCGGGACACGATGCGTCGGTCGAAGCGCGTCGGATCCGGCGAGCTGAGGATGGTCTCTGCGCACAACGATTCCCATACGGCGTCCAGATCGGTTCCGCCCAGATGAATGCGTGCGGATTCACATTCCACCGGTTTGCCCATATGGACCGAGCCTTCCATGAGTCCTTCGGTCACGTTCGCGTTGCGGAACACCGCGAATCTTGTCATGCTGCCATTCACGCAGACGAACAGGATACGCGACCTGTGATGGGTCAGTTCATCACGGGTACGGGCGATGTGCTCCATGACCTCCAGTGGCGGATGTTCCGTGGATTGCTCCAGGCCAATCACGTTGATTTCGTTAGTGAGCGGTCCTGCTGGTATGCCGGTCTCCTGCTCGCGGATTACGGCGAGCATGGTGATTGAGTCGATGTCCTCGATGAAATGCTGCCGTAAGCGTTTGCCTACCTTGGTGTTCGTATAGAAGCGTTCTTTGGCGAGCCGTCCCCTCGGATGCATGACCGCGGTGGTGCTGGGCAGTCCCAACGTGAGTGCGGTCACAGGTCCGCATGATTCGATGCCGCTCATGACTTACCTCCCGTTGCAGGTCGGATGACGAGGAAACAAACCAGTTCGAAATCGTCGAGCCCCTTCACATTCTCGTCAAGGAAATTCCCCATGGATCCGGTGAAGAAACTGTCGGCCGCAGTCGCATCATCCTGGTCCATGATGCTTCTGACCGCTTCACGCAGCAGGTCGGATGCGTGGCGCATGTCCTTGCCGTCATGGGTGAACCGATTGTATGCACGGCATAGGCGCGGATCATATGTATCCTTGCCTTTGCACAGCTTGCGCATCACGTCGAGACAGTCCTTGGCATTCAGATGCCCGTGCAGGATCCTTCCGTCGTCGCCGACATGCACAAGATAATACGGGTGGATCGGGTTGCGGCCCACGGCCTTCACGTCCTTGCTCGTGTTGCGCAGCACGAACAGGATGCCGGGCTCGTTGCCCTCGACCACAGCGTTGATGCCCGTAGGTGTGCGTTCTATGTCGGGGTTGTCACGATGATAGCCGACCAGATCCATGCGGAACTCATTGAGACCGAGGTCGGTGATGCTGACGCCGCCGTCCACATCTTCAAGATCAAGTACCTCGTCCTGCATTTGCCTGAGCTGACGTTCCCTGTACTCCAAATCTCCCTTCTCATCGGGATTGATGTAGTCATCGTCGCCGGTGGAAGCCATCACAGCGACCTTCATGCGCGCCTCGACTCTGTCTTTGAGCTTGAGATATTTGTCGAGATCCACGTCGGGCCAGTAGTTGACCAGTTGGATACGTTTGTTCGTCGAGCCGATACGGTCGATGCGGCCAAAACGCTGGATGATACGCACAGGATTCCAATGGATGTCGTAGTTGACCATCATGTCGCAGTCCTGCAGATTCTGCCCTTCAGAGATGCAGTCCGTGGCAATCAGAATGTCAATGTTTGTGTCTTTCAACCGGGGCGCGGTCATGTCGCGCTCCTTCGAAACGGGGGAGAAGCATGCCAGGATGTCGGACATGCGACCGCCTACCTTCTTAACCGTGCATCGTCCCGGATTCGTGCCGGTCACTTCCGCGGTATTCAATCCCAGCATGCCGGCGTATTTGCTGACGTGCTCGTACAGGTAGTCGGCGGTGTCTGCGAATGCGGTGAAGATAAGAATCTTGTGGTTGCCGGGGTTGATGGGCTGGTTCTGCTTGTCGCTGATGGTCCGGTATAGACGCTGTAGTTTCGCGTCGTGTGCCGCGTCGATGCCGGAGACCATGTTCAGCAGGCGGTGAATGACATCCATATCGCGAAGAATGCAATCGCGCCAGGTGCGCCAATCCATGTCGGACAGCAGGAATCGAGTCTTGCCTTTGGTGGCGAACTCGTCAGGATCCATACTCTCCGTATCATCCTGATCCAGGTCGAATCCGTCGTCGAAACGATCGATATCAATTTGCTCAAGCACGCCGGTGTCGTAATGCTTGGCACGGTATTCCTCATACGAGTCGATCGTGCCGACCGTATCCGACATGTAGCCGAGCACGCGGTTCAATGTCATGCGGAACGAGTGGACGCTGCTCTCGAAACGTTTGAGCAAGTTCGTGGCCATGAGCTTGCGCACACCCGTTTCTCGGCCCCGGATTGTCAGGCCTTCGATTTTGTCATCGTCGAAGTACTTGCTCATGCGCGATTCGAGCACGAATTCGGACGGCGTGTATAGCGTGAGGGTGAGCCTTTCCAGCTCGTCATAGATCTCGTCGTAGGACACGCAGTCGCTTTCTGTGGACAGCGCCGGGCGGATGGTCTGCGGGCGGAGACGTTCAGGGAGGCCGCCAATCGCATCCATATCGTAATGGTTACGGATGTGGCGGCGGCTGCGCGCGACGGTGACCTGATCGAGGATACGGAAGAAATCGAAGTCGAGCATGTCCATCAGACGTTTGGTGCTGCGTTCTTCCGGTTCGAGTTTCGACCAGACACTGTAGGCTTTCTGCGCGTTGCGGAACACCATATCGATATTGGTAGAAAGCCCGAGCTTCCTGGACCATTCATCGCCTTTGTCGCCGTAGGCCAGTTCGAGCTGGTTCTGCAGATCGCGGAAACGATTGTTCACCGGGGTGGCGGAGAGCATAAGCACCTTTGTAGGCACGCCGGAATGGATGACCTTGTTGAGGAGTTTCTGGTATCGGTTTTCTTTGTCGTCGGCCTTGGCGGCGCTGTCTGCGCCATTGCGGAAGTTGTGCGACTCATCGATGACCACGAGGTCATAGTTACCCCAGTTGATCCGCTCAATCGGAATGCTCATGATCGTATCGCCTCGTGTGCGGCTCAGATCCGTATGGAACAGCACATCGTAACGCAGATGGTCGCCGGCGATTGGATTGTTCGTTGCGTTCGACCGGTACGTGACCCAGTTGTCCTTGAGCTTCTTCGGGCACAGAACAAGCACGTTGCGGTTGCGGGCCTCGAAGTACTTGATCACGGCCAGTGCGGTGAACGTCTTGCCCAAACCGACCGAATCGGCCAAGATGCAGCCGTTGTATGTTTCAAGCTTGTTGATGATTGCGAGGGCCGCGTCCTTCTGGAAGTCGTACAGCTTGTTCCAGATCATGCTTTCACGGAAACCGGTGCCTTCCTTCGGTAGCACATCCTCGGAGATGTCATCAAGGAACTCGCTGAAGATACGGTACAGGGCCATGTAGTAGACGAGTTCGGGCGGGTTTTCTTGGTACATGCTGTCTCTTATACACATCTCCGAGCCCACGAGACATCTCAGGATCTCG
>ENA-OYZO01001094-OYZO01001094.1-human-gut-metagenome-genome-assembly--contig:-NODE-1094-length-10053-cov-5.304061_pt1 | contig 10053 bp, 10 predicted proteins | sample MGYA00243293_ERZ653481 | MGnify/ENA primary metagenome ERZ653481 (study PRJEB26926, sample SAMN06165094) | human gut metagenome | biome: ENVO:00009003; feature: ENVO:2100002; material: ENVO:00002003... | reverse complement strand
ATCTGGAGCAGTGCATCACATTTCGTGTTTACAAGCTGTAACATTTCCTCCCTCAGTTCTTCTATCAGTTGCTCATAATTCATACGCTTTTCTCCTCCTCTCCTGTCACACAATCTTGTGTTTCTTTCTATAATCGTTCTTCCGTTTATTTCCCTATTGCACACTTTTCTGTTCCTATTGTTCTGCATTTGTTTCCTATTTTTATGCCAACAATAAAACGCCCGGATCATCGGGCATTTTATTCTTACCATAAACTGGCAGGAACAACGTTTCCTATTTGCTTGCTGCCATTCCTGCCGCAGTCTTACTCATATCGAATCTCCTGTTCCATGACAATGCCTGACTGGAACTGTATCAGCAGCTTCTCGCTGGATTCCACTTTGATGGTCGAGATCAGCCGTCTGACAAGGTCATTGTCGAACTCCGGTATCTGGCAGGTGCTTGTGCTTAAGTAATGGTCGATATCTTGGATTCTCTGTTCATAGCTGTCAGCCATCCGCTTCTCGTTTCTGGCTGTTTTCTGTGCCTCTTTTAAGGCATTGATTTCTTCTGCTATGGTGCGGTAGCGTTCATCAAACTCCGGTGTGTAGGAGCCAGTCTTTGCATTCTCTGCAATCAGTGCCACCATCTCTTCCTGCTTTTCTTTTATCTTTTCTTTTATCTTTTCTTCGTATTCCCCGGACTCTTTTGCGGTGCTGTAGTTCCCGATGACATGGATGATGTTCTGCCGGAAGTTTTCCATAAATTCCATATCATCACTCGTGATCCTGTGGATGGCTTCCATCACCGCCCTGTTTAATGCGTTCTCTTCGAGTGTCTCGGATTCCCCGCATTTCTTCACTCCGTTGGTCAGCCGGTTGCTGCATCTCCAGACAACTTTCTTTTTCCCGTTTCTCGCCCAGGTGACCCTCCGGTACTCCTGCCCGCATTTTCCGCAGATCAGCATGCCGGTCAGTGCATATGTGGAGGAATACCTGCTCCTCTGGTTCTTCTTCCGGGTGACAGCCGCCTTGCATAAGGATGCCCTCCGCATCATTTCTTCCTGTACCCTGTAGAACAGCTCCTTCGGGATAATCGCCTCATGGTCATCTTCCACATAATACTGCGGTACGATTCCAGTGTTCTTGACTTTCTTTTTTGTCATGAAATCCACCGTATAGGTTTTCTGCAGCAAGGCATCTCCCATGTATTTTTCATTGCGGAGCATTTTGTCTATTACCGTGGAATGCCATTTGTCCTGCCCTGTGGCGGTCTTGATTCCCTGCTCTTCCAGATGCTTTGCGATCTTCCCGGTACTGTAGCCCTCCAGATAAAGCCGGAAGATCAGCTTTACGATCTCTGCCTCTTCGGGTACGATGACCAGGTCACCATCCTCGTTTTTGGTGTATCCCATGAACTTTGTGCAGTTTACGATGACCTTGCCTTTTTCAAATTTCCTCACGACTCCCCAGCGGATGTTCTCGCTGATGTTGCGGCTCTCCTCCTGTGCCAGACTGCTCAAGATGGTGATAAGGATTTCGCCGGTTCCCTCCAGTGTATTGATCCCCTCTTTCTCGAACACCACCGCCACGTTCTTTTCCTTCAGTTTTCGGATGGTCACCAGCGAGTCTACCGTGTTCCTCGCAAACCTGCTGACCGACTTTGTAAGGATCATGTCAATCTTTCCTGCAAGGGCATCCTGTATCATGGCATTAAAGTCTGCCCTTTTTTTTGTGTTTGTTCCGCTCTTTCCGTCATCCGCATAGATGCCGGCATTTTTCCAGTTTTCATTTTCGGATATCTTGCTGGTATAATACTCCACCTGTGCCTCATAGCTGCTGTCCTGCTCTTCCAGTTCCGTACTGACACGGCAGTAGGCAGCGACCTTCATTTTCTTCTCTGACAGTTTCACATTCCGGTCATACTGCACCTTGGCAGGTATCATGCTGATCTTTTTTGCTGTTTCTGCCATCTGCTCTCCCTCCTAATCCTTGTATCCGGCTGTGACACGGCTCCCATTGATAAACTCCACTTCTGCCATGTTTCCGCCATGCACCCAGATGCGTGCGATTATTTTTCTATATAAATTTTCATCAAACGTTTCCAGTTCCTTTTTTCCTGCAAGGATGTTTTTGACCTCCTCTGTCCGGAACTCCCCATCCCTGACCTCCAGTGTCCGGTAGCGTTCCTCTGCCCTTTCATAGAGCAGTTTCATCAGGTCTGTCTCTGTGCGTTCCTGCTCTTCTTTCATGTGCTGCAGGTTCCGCTCCAGAACCCGGTACTGAGGGCTGAGCTTTTCCTCCTGCCTTTGTACCCGGAGCAGGCCTTTGTTTCGTATCACTGCATTGATGGCTTCCACACACACCTGCTTTGCCTGCCCGTCTGTAATAAAACTGTTCCTGCAGTTTTTTGCTCTGCCAGTCACATAGTTCCTGCACTTCCACTTGGCAGTGCCGCCACGCTCTTTTTTGTGGTTCGGCTGGATATGGCTGCATACTGCCCCACATTCTGCACACCAGATGACACCTCCGAAGAGGATTCTCTCATCCCTGCCGGGCCTGTGGTCTGCCCTTCCAAGCTCTGCCCTCACCTTTTCCCGTCTGCGCTGGACTCTCTCAAACAGTTCCTCTCCTATGAGCTGCGGATAGTAGTCTGTGCCAAGGTAGCTTGGGTTTTCCAGTATCCTGCCGATGGATGCATGGGTCCAGGACACTTTCCCTTTTGCATTGCATATGTTTCTCCCTTTCAGGTTCTGGGCAATCCTGCCTGCCGCCACCCCGCTGTCATAGTCTGTAAATATCTGTTCCACAATTTTTCTCTGCTCTTCGCAGATGGTGATTTTTCCATCCACAACTTTATAGCCGATTGGCATGTGCCACTGCATCCTGTCTGCCTCCCCTCTCTGTCAGTTTCAGTCCGTTGTGCAGGCAGAAGGTGATGTCGTGTTCTTTGGAGACCACGATCTTCTCCGCTGTCATTTTAAACAGTTGCTCGTCAAACTCCTCCCTTAATCCGTCCTGTTCTGCGATCAGTTGGATAAGCTGTTCGGTCCGTACAATTTCTTTTGTCCTCCGCAGCTTTCTGGTCAAAAGTGTCTTTTTTCTCCTGCATTCCGTCAGTTGCCAGCCAAGCTTGCTACTGCTCTCCATAAAAAGAGCAGAGTCCATATATCCTTTCCTCATGACTTGGTTTAGGATTTGGCTCTGCCCGCTTATATCTTTGATTTCCTTATCCAGTTGTCTGATTTCCTCACTGTCCTGCCTTGCTGCCACAAGTTCTGTCAGCTCTTTTAACAGCGGCTCTAATATCGTTCCCTGATTGGTGTACAGCTTGTTCCACATGTCTGTAAAAGCCCGGTGCAGCACATCCTCCCGGATGGCTTTCATGCAGCAGCTCTCTTTATCCTCCACATGTCCGCTGCACGTCCAGATGATTTTTTCATATGGTTTCCCGATGTAGATTTTCTGCCGCCGGAAGGTTCTTCCGCACTCTCCGCAGATGATTCTGCCGGAAAACAGGTATCTTTTGGTGTAGTCACTCTTGTTCATGTGCAGTACATCCACCCGGTATGCCATCAGGTTGCGTACCGCTTCTGCCTCCTCATGTGTGACGATTGGCGGATGGCTGTCTTTGATGAGATACTGGTTTCTCTGTCCGTTGTTTACCCTGCGGACAAATGGGAACCTTGTTTCTGTATAGGTTCTCTGCTGCAGCATATCGCCCTCATAAATCGGATTTTTCAGAATGTCCTGTATCACCCCGTCCTGCCACTTTTCTGCACCCCGGATTGTCGGAATGCCCTTCTGGTTCAGTGCCTTTGCTATCACATACACTCCCATGCCGTTTAGGTAGGACTCATAAATCCACCTTACGGTTTCTGCCTCGGATTCTATGATAACTAAATTTCCATCCTCATCTTTTCCATAACCATACGCTGGCGTAGATATGATATAGGTTCCATCCTGAAAGCGTTTCTGTATCGCCCAGCGGTTGTTGCTTGAGATGTTTTCTGATTCCCCCTGCGCCACCGATGCCAGGATGGTAATGAACAGCTCGCTTTTTTCTGACAGCGTGTTGATATTCTCTTTTTCAAAGTAGATTCCAACGCCAATCTCCTTCAGCTTTCGGATGGTCTGGATGCATTCCACCGTATTTCTTGCAAATCTTGTGATGGATTTCGTAAGGATCAGGTCGATGTTCCCATCCTCACAGTCTGAAATCATCATCTGGAACTCATCCCTGTGCTTTACGTTTGTTCCGCTGATTCCTTCATCCGCATACACCCCGGCAAACTCCCACAAGGGGTTGCTCTCAATCTTTTCCGTATAGTACTCGACCTGTGCAGTATAGGAAGTTGCCTGTGCCTGACTGCCGGTACTGACTCTGGCATATCCGCACACTTTCAGCCTGCGTTCTTCCTGTGTATGTTTCTGCGCTTTTGCTGCCTTTATGACAGTCACTTTTTTTGCCATGCTTTTTTCTCCTTTCCCAGTATTTTCAAGGGTTTGCACTCCCTGTCAGCAACATACACTACCACATAGTCCTTTATATATCCAGTGTTATTACAGATATACTTTTGCTAATTCCGGGGAGAAAGTCTTGACATTCAAAACCCGGATTTTTTCCCATTCTTCCTCGGTTAACAGCTTATCTTCATGCATCCTTTTTAAGAGAAATTCAGCAATCTTATACCGCACCTCATTCGCTCCGCCTTCCATCATCTCTCCCCCTTTTTCCTCCCACAATTTAAGTAAGTTAAATTCATTCTCCCAAGAAAAACACTTCCGCCCAGAAGAAACACCTTTACATCATCCCGATTTCAGCCATGGTTGCTGCCTCATCCTCTTCCCGGAAATACTGTTCCGCTACATCCCTGCTGACTGAAAGCACCTCTCCTGCGTCCTTTTCTCCCATCTGGATCGGGATTAAGAACGGATTGATTTCCTTGCAGAATTCCTGATTCGGACAGCTATTGATAAAATAGCCGCAGGTATCTAATATCAGCCTGTCACACATATCTGTGATGACGATCTTTTCAGCCTCAAACATGTGGCTGCCGATATAATTTGCGATATTTTCTGCCGTGGTCGAGATATAGTCCTCTTTCCGCTCCCCTCCATCACTCGGATAAAGATAGGCATATCCTGCCCTCTCCGTTTCAAAAATCCTTAACATCATTTCGGTATCTTCTTTCTTCATCTCCTGTTTTCCTCCATTCCCCATTTTTCAGTTTTTCTTAACCCCACAAGAATACGGCGGAAGTTCCCCTCCGCCGCATGGTTTCTGTAATTAAGTCTTACTGCCATAATCCTTCACTTCATAAATAAAAAGTGTCTGTCCCTATTCGTCACTACTCCCCGGAACCGAAACGCCGCCAAAACAGAGAAGAAAAAATCCCAAAGCCGGCATTTCATGGGCAGTCAGTCCAGACTGTCTTTGGTCCCTGCCACTCGGACAGGCAGACATCACAGGTATCTCACCTCCACCACTGCGTGCTGGCTAATCTCAAGGTGTATCATTATAGGCCATTCCCCTCTTCGCGCCTGTCCACCACAGACAGGCTGTACCCCGGCTTTCCCGCTCGGCTCCTTAGATGCGATCTTTTTCACAGCATGGCTGGCAGAAAGAACATCTGCCCGATTGCTGCAGGAGTGTCACTGCGCCCCGGTTACGGCTCATGAAACGGCTAACGTATCTGAACTGCTGGATATGGCTGGCAGGATATGGCGTGATTCCATCCTGCGCTCGGAGTCCTGTATTCCTCTCCGGCATTTTTCAAGGTGCGTTTTGTCTGCCTGTGTCGTATCCACACACGAGACATGAGAGGATTCCCGGAAGAGACCATCTGTCCAGAAAAAGTTCCTCTCATAAGGTACTCACAGAAAAACACGTTTTGAGGGGGTATTAATCAAAATATTTTTTTATTTTCTTTACCGCACCGTTTATGCTCTCCCGGATGTTCTTCTCTCCGACCCCTTCTTTCGCTGCAATCTGCCGGTATGTCATGCCCTCAAAAAAATAAAAATGCAGCCGCTCTCTCTGCACCGGGGTGAGTGACTGCATTGCTTTCTGCAGGGTTTCTATTTCCATCTGCCGGATGACCGTATCCTCTACCGATTCCCCGGTCAGCTCCACCAGATCTTCCGTTTCTCCTTCTGTATATCCGTCCTTGGTCGTATGTCTGATATCCCGCATTTCCTGTGCGTGGGCTTCTTTGCGGAACGTATCGACAAGTGCCTCGTAGACTTCTCTGGTCACATAGGTGTATTCCAGCTCTCCAACTGCATCTTTATAAAAATCCTTTACTCTGATCCTGATCCATTCTGACATTCAAATGTCCTCCATTTCGTAATTTTTTTGAAATGAAGGACATCTGGCGGACCTCTGGGTTCTGCTTTACTGGAAAAAGACAATAAAAAAAGGTGCTGTTCCCATGCAAAATAAAGCATGCAAAACTGCACCCGGATGTTATCCTTATGAACTTTTCCCTTTCTGCCGCCCCCTGCAATCCGGTGCGGCATGAATTCCCCAAAACATGCCACGCCTTTCTTCTCCTAAGCCTTTTTGCGGTACTATACTTGGAAAGAAAGTTCGCTTCAATATAAGTGTAATAAGTCTTACGGTACCTGTAATAAGTTACCGTTTCGTCTTGTCATCCCTCCTGTTTTCCAGAAAAAAAGTCCCTTCCGCATGTTCGGAAAGGACTATCCATTTTCGGTATGTGATTGTATCCATAACTGTGCTTTTCCTACGAGCATGAACAGTGCCGTGATGAAGATTCCCGTATAAACAGCGTAAGCATACGGTATCTGGCCTGCATACCACAAAATGCCAAGCACAGCCAGTTCCAACGCTGCAATCAGCCTTGCTTTTCTGCCAAAATGCTTTTGTTCCTCTTTATCCAGTTTCCGGTTCTTGCTGTGCATGGGACTGAGTAAAAAAATAATCCCTGCGGACACCAGCAATACTGCCAGCAGCCATGCCAGTGATGTCTTACAAAACACAGCCTGTGTATAAACCGGAACCAGCAGCACCAGATTGGAACCAAGATAACAGAAAATCCTGCTGTCTGAGTGATATCCACCAGTATAGCTGCGAAGAACCATAAAAGAAAGGGTAAACACTGCCACAACCGCCAGTTGCTCTGTAAGCAGGCCGATGACCAGTGCTGTCACAACGTTTAGAAGCAGGATCATACCATTGCGTATTCCAAACTGGTATAATTCCTGCTCCTCCTCTTTTATGATTCCCCGCTCAACCATACGATGGCTGAGCCATTTCGTCATGATTTAAAACCTTCTGAGTTTTTTGGAATCTTCTGGCATCTTGTCCTGTCCGAAATACCACATGCAGGAACGGTTGGTTGCCATGGTTGTCACCATAAGTGCCAGTGCTGCCATCACACTCATGGATTTGCTGCTCAGTCGGTACATCCAGTTTCTTTTCTTCATTTTTAGTAAAACCCTCCTTTTTTTGATGTTTTCACTCTAACAGTTTCCATGTAAAAATCAATCTATCTGTAACAAGTTGCAGGTTTGCTGTAATAAGTTGCAGTCTCACTCCAGTTTTGCAACTCCGTTGAGCAGAAGGACTGCCTCAAAATGTTCCCCCTGATCCTTTAACATCAGCTCCCCACCGTATTTTTCTGCCACTTTCCGCACCGAACGGATTCCCCTGCCGTGTTTTATTTTATCTTTTTTGCTTGTCTGTTGATAGGAACTTGTCCCGGATGGCTTGCTGTTCTTAATGGATAAAAGCAATCTGCCCTCCTGAAACTTTGATTCCACATGAACATACCGTTTTTCCTGTTCCACTGCCATCGCCGCCTCTATCGCATTATCCAGAAGATTCCCATACAGAACACCCATGTCCCCGATATCCACGGATACTCTCTGGGGGAGCAGCGTTGTAACCTGCATCGGTATCTCTTTCTCTTTTGCCTTTACGCTTTTTACTTTTAATATGGCATTCACCACAGGATTTGCGGAATAAATGATCTCTTCTGCCAGCCGGATGTCCTGTATCTGTTCCTGATACCGTTCCATGTCCTGATAGTATTCGTTCCGGTATAAGATTTCCCTCTGGATCATTTCCTCTTCGTACTGTTTTTCCTCCACTGTTGTGTACTTTTCAATCATCAGAAAGATGATATAGTTTGTGATGATAATGACAAAGATGATGCACATGCACAGCACGACCATCTGTGCCGAGATTAATTCTTTTGCAACCTCTATCAGTAAAAAGCAACTGATCAGGCTGCATAAAGGTATCATTGTCAACATATATTGCGTTTCTTTTGGCATTGCTGATAGTCGAATGCTTTTTCCAGATTTCAGTCTGCAAAACACCTCCACAATTGTTGCTTTCAAAAGTGCCATAAAAAACACGATAAAATAATATGAAACCGTGGTATCGTCCAACACCTTTTCCATGAATGCCTTATTAAACAAATATCCTAACGGTTCTGCAACTCCCATAATCCCCATATACAGCAGAACCGCAATCAGCCTGCTTACAATCCCTGCCTCATACTGGCAGACATATACACAGAGAATCGCCACCATCGTCACAAAATTCAGCCAGCTTATCCCCATCTGGTTCACCGCACTTCCAATCAGCTCGCACACTATCAGCAGAAGAACAGAAAACTCCATGGAAGTTTTTCTGTTTCCAATGAACTCCTCTAAATACCTGCGGTAAATGCAGAGGTCAAAAAGATTTATGACAAGCCTCACCCCATATAATGCCATGTCACATTCCTCCCTGCACAAATGCGATGTGCTTTTCCGTCAGCTCCTTCCGGTACCCTCTTGTCACTCCCAGCTCTGTGCCGTCTGTAAGCATGACCATGCCGCTGGATACAGAATGAACATGTTTCAAATTAACGATAAAAGAGCCATGAACGGCGGCAAACATGCGCTCGTCCAGTTTCTCCCATATTTCATTCAGGTTCATGTTGGACTGATATTTCATTTTCTTTGTGTGGATAATCGCCTGACGCCCCCGCTTTTCCAGATACAGGATTTCGTCAAACTTCAGACTGTACCGCACCCTGCGGTAACTAAATGAGAAACTCTGATTGGTCAGATTCAGATAGGTTCCTGCCTTCTCAAACAGCACACGGAGCCTTTCTTCTGAGATTGGTTTTGGAATAAAATCAAATGTGACAACTTCAAATACACTTGGCATGTATTTGGTATAGCTGGTAAGAAACACCAGCAATGCTTTGGAATCTGTCTCACGGATCTGTTTTGCCACCGCAAGTCCGTCCATTCCAGGCATCTCAATATCAAGAATGTACATATCCGGCTCTTGCTCCGCATCTGCACATTCCCTCAATAATTCTTCCGGTCTGGTATAAAACACATACTCCACCGCATAGTCGATCATACGCAGTGTATAGCGTCTGATCCTTTCAATGTCCTGCTGATTATCATCGCAGATTGCTACCCTCATACATCGTCTCCTTCTCAAAATATATTGATCAAATATACATCCCGGAGACTGTGCTGCTTTAACGGCCTGTCATCAGCTTTCTCATATACGCAAGCATACGGTCTATAAATGCATCCCGTTCCTCCCTGCTACAGTTTGCAAGGAACAGTTCAATATCAACCTTATGATTTGTATCCCCCGTAACCAGATAAGTCGGCTCAATCCTGTACTTCTCATACAAGATCAGCATTTTCTCCGGCTGTAAACCATAGACACCACTTTCGATTTTGCGATAATGCTCTACCCCTACATCCAGCGTCTCTGCAAAAACTTCCTGCGTATATCCACTGTTTTCTCTGGCGGTTTGCAACCTTTTTCCAATCTGTATATTGATTTCCTTCTTCTCTGTTTTCATGGAATTCACCTCGCTTTTATGGTAATGATACCAACGAGAAATACCCGAAAACAGATTGTAATACAACACTTCAAAAGTCGTATTGCGACATGTCCCCATAAACGAAAAGTGAGCAGCAGACACCATCTGCTACTCGCCTTCTATCTTTCTTTATTCTAAAAATGTTTCCTGTTATTCCTGTCTCTTATACACATCTCCGAGCCCACGAGACATCTCAGGATCTC
>ENA-OYZO01001092-OYZO01001092.1-human-gut-metagenome-genome-assembly--contig:-NODE-1092-length-10064-cov-4.821960_pt1 | contig 10064 bp, 10 predicted proteins | sample MGYA00243293_ERZ653481 | MGnify/ENA primary metagenome ERZ653481 (study PRJEB26926, sample SAMN06165094) | human gut metagenome | biome: ENVO:00009003; feature: ENVO:2100002; material: ENVO:00002003... | reverse complement strand
CTATTCGTCGGCAGCGTCAGATGTGTATAAGAGACAGCTATGTGATTGCGCGTGCAGGGGCGGCCAACGGCCGCCCCTGCAATCATTGCCCATTATAGCGCACCGCGCCGCCGCTGTAAAGTTTACGGCGACACATGCGGCGTTTTGTACCAAAGTGACGCGGCAAAACGGAGAAATATTTTATACAAAGTGCAGAAATTTGTGCAGGGGTATTACATAAGCGGAAAATTTGCGGTATACTGGCTCCACTTTCCAACGCAGTGAGACAACAGCCGCAGGGCGTCGCAACGAGTTGAGCGACACCCTACGGCTGTTTTTGTTTTGGAGAAAATAACGTATATATGAGGAGTAATTACAATGCCGCAAACAAAGAAACAGGAAATCGTCTACACCGTCATGATGGTCTGTGTCATGGTCTACGGAATGGTCTGCTATAATATCGCACTGGATGTGGGTGGGATGCAGAATTTCATCTTCGCCGCTGCCCTCAGCGAGCTGCCCATTATGGGCGTCATCGGCTTCCTGCTGGATACGTTCCTGGTCGGCCCCGCGGCCATGCGCATCGCCATGGGTTGGTTCACCCCCGGCAAGGATAAGCAGGTGTTTCTGGTAGCGGCCATTTCCTGCCTGTCGGCCTGGATGATGTGCCCGTTGATGAGCTTTTTCGCCACGCTGTTCTTCAAGGACAGCCACAACGCAAACTTTTTTGCCATGTGGGTGCAGACCACGGCGATGAACTATCCCACCGCGTTCCTGTGGCAGCTGTGCGGCGCAGGCCCGCTGGTGCGGTTTGTGTTCGGCAAAGGGCTGGCCGCCATGAAAAAGCAGTGAGATCGATTTCGCAAAACATCGACAAGAAAAACACAAACCCATTTTTGTACAAATAAAACTGCACAAAAACCACTTGCCATATTTGGTCATAGTGCTATAATTACGGCTGAACCTGAAAAAGTTGGTCTACCTATTTACATAATAGGAACTACTTCCGGGTGCAGAGAATGCAAGGGAAGGAAAACGCTGATTGGTTCAGGTAAAGCTCCCAAAGAGTGAGGTGCATTGCATGAAAGATGTCAACGACCTGATGCAGGCCATTTTGGAGATGGACGCCGCCCAGCGCAAGGCCAGCGAGAAGGCCAAGGCCGAGCGTACCGCCCGGTTGGCGGCCCTGGACGAGCAGAAACAGAAAATCATCGCGGAGTGTGACGCCCGCGAAAAAACCGAGTGTGCAGCCGCAGCCAAGGCCGCGGCCGACGGTAACGCCGCCGCGCTGGCGGCACTGGAGCAGCAGCGCCGACAGGCTGCCGAGACCATGACCGCCGCCGCAAAGGCGAAACAAGCACAATGGTGTGCCGAGCTTGTACAGCGCACCCTGGGCGGGGAGGCCGCACAATGATGAAGGCGAGTGCGGCTTCCGGCAACGCCGTACTGGCCAAGGCCCGCGCCCTGTATGGCCGCAGGCTGCGTGCCGACGATTACCGCCGCCTGATGGGCTGCCGCACGATGACCGAGCTTGCCGCGGCCTTGAAGGAGTACCCGCTGTACGCCGACGCCCTGGCCGAGGTCAACCCCCAGTACGCCCGCCGCGCCCAGCTGGAAAACCTGCTACGCCAGGGCCTGTACGCCCGGTACGACAGCCTTTGCCGCTATGACCGCAGCGCGGGCAGCAAGGTGTACGAGTACTTCACCCTTTGCTGCGAGGTCGATGAGCTGACCGCCGCCATGCGCTGCCTGGATGCAGGCCGCCCTGGCGATTACCTCTTCCGCCTGCCGGAGTTCATGCAGCAGCGCTGCTGCATCGATCTCTACGCGCTGGCTAAAGCCACGAGCCTGGACGGCATCCTGGCCGCTGTGGCCGACACGCCGTGGGAAAAAGTCCTGGAACCGATGAAAGCCGCCAAGCCGGACCGGGGTCTGACTGCCCAGGCCGAGCCGCTTTTGCAGGACCGCCGCCACAAAGCCCTTGTGGCGCTGGCCCCGGCCAAGAAAGGCACGAGCGCCGCGCCGAACCTGCGCGACTTGGTGGAGTTGGAATGCGATACGTCCGCTGTCTCTAACGCAGCGCGGCTCATCCGTATTGGCGCACCGGATTCGGTGGTGCGTTCCAACGCCCGCCGCGACTGCACGGCTATGACGAACGACGAGTGGGGGTACCTGCTCGCCGCACGCGACCTGGCCGACTTCAAGGCGCGGTTCGCCAAGACAAAGTACGGCCCGCTGCTGGGCCACCACGAGTACAGCGTGCTGAAGGAAGGCTTCTTCCACTACCGCTGCGACTGGTGCAAAAAGTGGCTGCGGTTTTCCACCGACCCAACGCTGGTTATGCTGTGTTACGTCTGGCTGGCCCAGTGCGAGGTGCAGGATCTGGATCACATCATCGAGGGCGTGCATTACAAGCTGCCGCCCGAGGAAGTCCAGTCGCTGCTGGTCGGGTTTGATGAGAACGATTGAGTTTTACACTGTCGGTGACGGCAACACGCCGCGGCGGTCAGGGGACTGACCGCCCTACACCCGAGGTACGATACCGTAGGGCGGCCAGTCCTCTGGCCGCCGCACCGCACGGGTGTAAGACAGTTTGAAGGAGTGTGAACTGATTGGTTGAAAAGATGAAACTGGTGCGGGTACAGGGCACGATGCCGCAGCTGAACGAGTTTATCGGCTCGTGCTGCATGGACGGCCGCTTTGACCTGGAACCTGCCACCAGATATATGTCGGAATCGCTGGGGTACGGCGCTCTGAATGAAGAGAACCCCCACACAGCGATCCGCGACCAGATCGAGACCATGGCCCAGGAGGCCAACATAGAGCTGCACAAGGGGCAGCAGCACAGCGACCCGGTGGACGCCGAGGGCCGCAGCTATTTAAGCGATCTGCTCGAACAAATCGACGAGCTCTGCGCCGAGCGTAAGATCCTGCTGGACCAGAAAAAGCTCTGCGAGGACGGCATCGAGCAGTACAGCCACTTTACCGGCCTGAAGGTCAACGTCGATGACCTGCTGGACTGCGCCCACGTCAAGGTGCGTTTCGGCTTCCTGCCCACCGAGGGCTACAACAAGCTGATGAACAACTACGGCGATGATCCGTATATCCTGTTCACCCCCTGCAACCAGACGAAGGCCGGTTACTGGGGCGTCTACATGACCCCGCGGGAGAAAGCGCTGGAAACCGACGGTATCTTCTCGATGCTGTACTTTGAGCCGGTGCATGTGCCCGGCGCGGCCGGTTCGCCCGCCGAGATCATCGAGCACTTTAAAGAAAACCTTGATGTCGTCAACAAGAGCGTGGACGATGTCAACGGCCGCATTGCCACCCTGTGGCAGAAGAACGCCGAGAAGGTTCAGCTGTTGTACGACACGGCCTGCTACTACGCCGCTGTGTACGACCTGCGCCGGATGGCGGCGGTCAAGGGCCAACACTTCTTCTGCGTCGGCTGGGTCCCGGCGTCGGAGGTGGACGAGGTCGCGGGTAAGGCCCGCGCCGTCAAGGGGCTGCGCGTCACGGTCGATGGGCCGGAATCCGCCGGCAAGATGACGCCCCCCACCAAGCTGAAAAACCCCTGGTGGAGCCGCCCTTTTGAGTTTTTCGTCGAAATGTACGGTCTGCCCGCCTACGGCGAGACAGATGTCACCGGCTTTGTAGCGATCACATTCACCGTGCTGTTCGGCATGATGTTTGGCGATGTCGGGCAGGGCATTGTGCTGGCGCTGTTCAGCACCTTTATGTGGAAGGTCAAGCACAATGACCTGTTCCATCTGATGATCCCCTGCGGCATTTCGAGCACGATCTTTGGCCTGGTCTACGGTTCTCTCTTTGGCTACGAGGAGGCCCTCGACCCGCTCTACCATGCCATTGGCATGGCGGGCAAGCCCGTTTCGGTCATGGATTCCATCACCGGCATCCTGATGGTGGCCGTTTACATCGGCATTGTGCTGGTGCTGGCGGCCATGGCGCTGAATATGTACACCCACGCCCGTCACAAGGAGTGGGGCGAGTTCATCTTCTCGCCCAACGGCCTGGTTGGTGTCGTCACCTACCTGTGCGGTGTTGACCTGGCAAGCGCCTACATGGGCGCGGTCACGTTTATGCCGCAGGTCGTGGCAATCATCGGTCTGGTGGTCGGTTTGGTGCTGCTGCTGTTTGCAGAGTTGCTGGCCCCGATGGTCGAAGGCAAGCCCTGGCAGCCCGCAGGCGGCATGGGCAACTACTTGATGCAGAGCGTGTTCGAACTGCTGGAAACAGTGCTGAGCTACCTGTCCAACACCATTTCCTTCCTGCGTGTGGGCGCGTTCGTCATTGTCCACGCCAGCATGATGATGGTCGTCTTTACGCTGGCCGGTACGCCGAACAACATCGTCGTGGTCATCCTGGGCAACCTGGTGGTTATCTGTCTGGAAGCGCTGCTGTCCGCCATCCAGGGCATCCGTTTGGAGTTCTACGAGATGTTCAGCCGTTGCTACAAGGGCGGCGGCCGCAAGTTCGTGGCGTTTGACCTGAAGAAAGAGAAAGCGTAAGAGGACGCGAGGTAGGGGCCGGACATGTCCGGCCCGCAACCAACCCACAACCGGTCGATAGAATCGAAGCCGCGGGCCGGGCATGCCCGGCCCCCACAAAAGCGCCTGACAAAAAGGCGCGGATACAATAAAAAATTACGGAGGGTTCCATTATGAAAACCAAGTTCAGCAAACTGTTCGTTACCATCCTGATCGTGGCCGCTGTGACCTGCTGCGGCGCACTGGGCGTCTTTGCCGCGGATGATGCCAATGCCGACACCACCGCTGCCACGACTGCGTCCGAGACTGTCAACACTGACAACGACCACAACAGCTCTTTGAGCATCGGCCTGGTGGCTGCTGCTTTGGCAACCGGCCTGGCCGGTATCGGCGGCGGCATGGCCGTTGCCTCCGCTGCGCCTGCTGCTATCGCTGCCAACAGCGAGAACGAAAAGACCTTCGGTAAGAGCTTGATCTTCGTCGCTTTGGGTGAGTCCATCGCCCTGTACGGCCTGGTTATCTCCATCATGATCCTGTCTAAGCTGGTGTAATGCTATGCGGTTCTTTCTCATCAGCGACAACTCCGACGCCATGAACGGCCTGCGTCTGGCGGGCATTGAGGGCACCGTAGCCCGCAGCGAGGCCGATCTGCGGCACGCGCTGGCGGATGCCGCCAACCAGCCGGACATTGCCGTGCTGCTCGTCACCGAGAAGATCGCCGAGACTTACACAGCCACGCTGGACAGTGCCCGCGCTGCCGGTGGGCCGCTGCTCATCACCGTGCCTTCCACCGGCGGCGGTGCTGCCGGTAAGGACCGCCTGACCCGCTATATCCGCGAGGCCATCGGCGTGAAGATTTGAGAGGTGTGACCATGAACGAATTAGATACCCGCGCCGAGCGCTTTCTGGAGTCCATCCGCGCGGAAGGCGAGGCCGCCTGCGCCGCCATCCACGAGGAGACCGAGCGGGAAATTTCCGGCCAGCTGGACGCTACCCGCAAGGCCGAAAACGCCCGTGTGGAGCGCACCCTGCGCTTTGAGACCGAGCGTGCCCGCACCCGCGCTAACCGCGATTTGAGCGCTGCCCGCATGGCCGCCCGCGCCACGCTGGCTGACCAGCGCCAGAAGATTGCCGACGAGACCTTTGCCGAGGCCCGCAGCCAGCTGGCCGCCTTTGCCGCCGGCGACAAATACGCCGCCTGGCTGCAAAACGAGGCCGCCGCGCTGGCGGAAGCCCTGGGCGAGAATGCGAATATCGCCGCCCGCCCGGCGGATCTGCCGCTGCTGCAAAACGTCAAGCTGCCCGTCGGCACGACGCTTACCGCCGATGAAAGCATTGAACTCGGCGGTCTGAAAGGCGCAAACGCCGCCAAAGGCTTGGTTGCCGACGACACGCTGGCAACACGCCTGAACGCCCAGCACGAATGGTTCTTGCAGAACGTCGGGCTGGAAATCAACATTTGAGGGGCAAAGCCATGGAAAATAAAATTTACAGCATCAACGGCCCCGTTGTCACCATCAAGGGCAAAACCGACCTGGAAATGATGGAAATGGTCTATGTGGGCAACGCCCGCCTTGTAGGCGAGGTCATCCGCATGAACGACAAGGAAACCACGATCCAGGTCTATGAGGAGACCGGCGGCCTGAAAGCAGGCGAGCCTGTCGAGAGCACGGGCGGCCCGCTGTCCGTCACCCTCGGCCCCGGCATCCTGCGCAACATCTATGACGGTATCCAGCGCCCGCTGCCCGCCATTGAGCAGCACATGGGCAGCTTTATCGAGCGCGGTGCCCATGAGCCGTCCTTGGACGAGAGCGCCAAGTGGGACGTGACCGTGACCGTCAAGGCAGGGGACACTCTGACCCCCGGCCAAATCTACGCTACCTGCCCGGAGACGCCCGCCATCCAGCACCGCTGTATGGTGCCGCCGACGATTTCCGGCACCGTGACCTGGGTCGCCGCTAACGGCAGCTACACCATCCATTCACCCATTGTAAAGCTGACCGACGCCAAGGGCAAGGAACACACGCTGACCTTGTGTCAGAAGTGGCCCATCCGCACCCCGCGTCCGTCGGCCGAGCGCATGACCTCGCCCCGGCCGCTGATTACCGGCCAGCGCGTCATTGATACGATGTTCCCGCTGGCCAAGGGCGGTGCGGCGGCCATCCCCGGCGGCTTCGGCACTGGCAAAACGATGACCCAGCACCAGATCGCAAAGTGGTGTGACGCCGATATCATCATCTATGTCGGCTGCGGCGAGCGCGGCAACGAGATGACCCAGGCGCTGCAGGAGTTCAGCGAACTGGTCGACCCCCGCACGGGCAAGAGCCTGATGGATCGTACCGTGCTGATTGCCAACACGTCCAACATGCCTGTTGCTGCGCGTGAGGCGTCCATCTACACCGGCATTACGCTGGCCGAGTATTACCGCGACATGGGCTACCACGCCGCCATGATGGCTGACTCCACCTCCCGCTGGGCCGAGGCTCTGCGTGAGATCAGCGGCCGTCTGGAGGAAATGCCCGCCGATGAGGGCTATCCTGCGTACCTGCCCAGCCGCCTGGCGGAGTTCTACGAGCGCGCCGGTTATGTCAAGACGCTGAACGGCGCAGAAGGTTCCGTCTCGGTCATCGGTGCAGTCAGCCCGCAGGGCAACGACTTCTCCGAGCCTGTCACCCAGAACACCAAGCGCTTCACTCGCTGCTTCTGGGCGCTGGATAAGTCCCTGGCCTATGCCCGCCACTACCCGGCCATCAACTGGAACGACTCCTACAGCGAGTATTTGGGTGACCTAGGCGGCTGGTACTATGATAATGTCGGCCACGACTTCATGTCCTGCCGTGAGCGCATCGCCAACCTGCTTTTGCAGGAGAACAACCTCATGCAGATCGTCAAGCTAATCGGCTCGGACGTGCTGCCCGACGACCAGAAATTGACCATCGAGATCGCCCGCGTTATCCGCGTAGGCTTCTTGCAGCAGAACGCTTTCCACGCCGTGGATACCTATGTCCCGCTGGAAAAGCAGCTGAAGATGATGGAAACCATTTTGTATCTGTACGACAAGTGCGCCGCGCTCGTCGCCAAGCAGGTGCCGGTCAGCCGTCTGCTGGCTACCGGCCTGTTTGACGAGCTGGTCCAGATGAAGTATACCGTGCCCAACGACGATTTGAGCAAGCTGGACGAGCTGCAAAAAGCAATCGACACCAAGCTGGCCGCCGTGGCCCAGGGCTGATGAGGAGGGAATAACATGATTCTGGAACATATCGGACTTTCCCAAATCAACGGCAGTCTGGTCGTGCTGGACGACGTCAAGGGCGTGCAGTATGATGAAATGGTCGAGCTGCACCTCGACGACGGCTCCACCCGCGTGGGTCGTGTTGTCCGTGTGGACGGCGACCGCTGCGTTATCCAGGTGTTCGAGGGGACCCGCGGTCTGAGCCTGGTCAACAACCGCACGGTTATGACCGGCCACCCGATGATGATGGATTTGAGCCCCGAACTGCTGGGCCGCGTGCTGGACGGCCTGGGCCGCCCCATTGACGGCTTGGGCGATATCTACCCGGTGGCCCGCCGCGACGTCAACGGCGCGCCCATCAACCCGGTCAGCCGCGTTTACCCCCGCAACTACATCCACACCGGTATCTCGTCCATCGACTGCCTTGCCACGCTGATTCGCGGCCAGAAGCTGCCGATCTTCTCCGGCTCCGGCATGAAGCATAACGAGCTGGCTGTCCAGATCGTCAAGCAGGCCAGCGTGGCCGACGGTTCGGACTTTGCCATCGTCTTTGCCGCCATGGGCGTCAAGAATGACGTTGCCTCGTACTTCCGTGAGAGCTTCGAGAGCTGCGGTGCGATGGAGCGCGTTGTCATGCTGCTGAACCTGGCAAACGACCCCATCATCGAGCGTATCATCACGCCCCGCGCTGCGCTGACTGTGGCCGAGTATCTGGCCTTTGATCTGGGCAAGAACGTCCTGGTCATCCTGACCGATATGACAAGCTACTGCGAGGCCCTGCGCGAGTTCTCGTCCTCCAAGGGCGAGATTCCCGGCCGAAAAGGCTTCCCCGGCTACCTGTATTCTGACCTGGCGAGCCTGTACGAGCGCGCCGGTATCATTAAGGGCAGCAAGGGTTCTGTGACGCAGATTCCGATCCTGACGATGCCCGGCGACGATATCACGCACCCCATCCCCGACCTGACCGGCTACATCACCGAGGGCCAGATCGTGCTGGACCGCGGCATGGATGCCATCGGCCTGTATCCGCCGGTTTCTGTGCTGCCCAGCCTGTCCCGTCTGATGAAGGACGGCATCGGTGCGGGCTACACGCGTGAGGATCACGTCACGCTGTCCAACCAGCTGTTTGCCTGCTACGCCAAGGTGCAGGACGCCAAGGCGCTGGCAAGCGTCATCGGCGAGGAAGAACTGTCCCAGAGCGACAAGCAGCTGATGGCCTTTGGCCGTGCGTTCGAGCAGGAGTTCATCGGTCAGGGCAACACCGACCGCACGATGGAGCAGACGCTTGACCTCGGCTGGGAGCTGCTGGCGACCCTGCCGCGCAATGCGCTGGATCGCTGCGACGCCGAGACGCTGGATAAGTATTACGAGCCGGCGAAGGCGAGAATCAGTAAAAAGTAACCCCAAAGTCTTCTCCCCATGGGGGAGAAGGTGCCCTGCAGGGGCGGATGAGGGGAGAGCGTGCGGGGAATGCCCGTAGACGGGTGATAATGGCACACTCGGCCCTCATCAGTCACCTTCGGTGACAGCTTCCCCCGCAGGGGAAGCCAAAGCAGTATAAAAGGAGCACACAATGGCACAGCAGGTTTTTCCCACAAAATCAAACCTGATGGCGACGAAGCGCAGCCTGGCGCTGGCGACCCAGGGCTATGACCTGATGGATCGTAAGCGCAATATCCTTGTGCGAGAAATGATGCAGCTGATCGACCGCGCGGCGGGCATCCAGGACCGCATCAGCGCGGCCTATGCCGAGGCCTACGAGGCCCTGAAAAAGGCCAATATCATGCTGGGCTCTGTCGGCGGCTATGCGGCCGGTGTGCCGGTGGAGCGCGGCGTGCAGCTCAGCACCCGCAGCGTTATGGGCGTCGAGCTGCCCACGCTGAAACTCAACACCACCTCGCCGCTGGGGCTGTACTACGATCTGGAATCAACAAACGGCACCATCGATGTGGCCTACCTCAAATTCAACGAGGTCAAGACCCTGACCGTCGAGTTGGCCGAGGTCGAGACAAGCGTTATCCGCCTGGCCGAGGCCATCCAAAAGACCCAGAAGCGCGCCAACGCCCTGGGCAACGTGCAGATACCCCAGATGCAAAAGACCATCAAGTCCATCGACGAGGTCCTGAGCGAACGCGAACGCGAAGAGTTCAGCCGCCTGAAGGTCATCAAGGCACAGAAAGAAAAAGAAGAGGCGTGACCCCCCAAGCCTTCTCCCTTGGGGGCGAAGGTGGCCCCGCAGGGCCGGATGAGGGGAGAACTGGCCGCAGCAGTCCCATAAACGGGCGACAGCGGCAAAGCTGCCCCTGTCTCTTATACACATCTCCGAGCCCACGAGACATCTCAGG
>ENA-OYZO01001087-OYZO01001087.1-human-gut-metagenome-genome-assembly--contig:-NODE-1087-length-10079-cov-4.077314_pt1 | contig 10079 bp, 6 predicted proteins | sample MGYA00243293_ERZ653481 | MGnify/ENA primary metagenome ERZ653481 (study PRJEB26926, sample SAMN06165094) | human gut metagenome | biome: ENVO:00009003; feature: ENVO:2100002; material: ENVO:00002003... | reverse complement strand
ATTCGTCGGCAGCGTCAGATGTGTATAAGAGACAGGTGTCTCAAAGGGGCTGAAAATGCCAAGAGGCGACAAGGACAAACTGCTGAAGTATCGGATTCCCCTGCCGCCAATCGAGGATCAGCATTCGCTTTCCGCCGAATATCAAAGATTGTCTCGCCTCGTCGAAGCAGAAAAATCTGAAATATCGAAAATACAGACCGAGGAAACGCAGATGTTCGAGGAACTATTCGGAGACATCGCACGGGACGACATATGGCCCATGCGTAAGATTTCCGAACTGTATGACGTCACTTCAGCGCAAAGGATATATGCCGATAGTCTGAAGGCTAACGGCGTTCCATTCATCCGCCTAGGTGATCTTAATGAGATGATCGAAGGTGGGAGCCCCGCGATTAGGCAGTATATTTCGGAAGACATGTACACAAGCCTTGAAAAAGAGGGGAAGGTTCCCTTGCCTGGGGATTTGCTCGTCACCTCCAGAGGCACCCTGGGACGTTGTTACCAAATTAAAGAATCCGATCGGTTCTATTTTCAAGATGGCATGATTACATGGCTTAAGAAGACAAATCGTAGCCCTGAGTCTGAATACACCAATGCTTTGTTCTCGAAGTCATGGTTCCACCGACAGCTGGAAAAGGGAAGGACGGGAACGAGCGTATCTTATCTTTCCATAAGTGACCTGGCCCAGATCAGAATTCCGGTGCCCGACAAATCGATCCAGGCGAAGTATGCACAGTATGCCAGCGCTTGGCATATACGAAAAGTCCAAAGAGAAGAGACTTTGAAGTCACTATGCCAAGAAAAGGAATCATTGCTCGATGTGTTCACGGCCAAGGAATAGTTGAGAATGAAGAAGGCAATACCGTAGCCAGCCTACATCGAATGCGGGTTTGACAACCCCTGATCTTGTATTCTCTATCTTGAGGAGATACATGATCAGGGGTCTTATGTCAATCTTGGTTTAACAGAGCCTAGATTTTTATCTAAAAAAGACTTTCTCGACATGAGCAATGGTATCGACTAATATGGAAGCACCGGTCGGGGCACTGCAAACATGGCCAAGATCGGCGGGGTGGTCTCATTCCCATCCCCTGGTAAAGCGTCTGGCCGGTGTCTTCGGACATCGGCCTTTTGCATTCCGTGGTCGTACAGACAATAAAAAGTTTGACTCACGGTAAAACATGCGCTTAAGCGTTGTGCGGAGATGACCACGTGACGCTTACTTTTACAGACATCCCGAAAACGTCCGTTTATGAAACGGATTCTTTTAACCTGAGAAATTTCGATTCACTGACGAAAAAACATGTTCCATAACCCATTTCATAATCAATGTTCCGTAAGACTAGCCAACCCATTGAGTAATTGGCACCATTGATGACAGAAAAGTTAAAACTAGTTGTCAGATTCAACTGTTCTGCGAGGCAATTGCAAAATGGGCGTCTCATCTACATGAGACATTTTTAGAACCAAATGCATCATCAATTTGGCACCAAATGCCATACCTGCGCACACCCATGCCCATAGTGGCCCATCATTGGCTCCTAAGCCAGTAAAGAAAGTGCCCGCTGGAATTGCGGCCGGTTCAATCACTTTTAATGCAAGGATAAATCTGCTGCTGTGGTATTCCACCGAAGCATTTCGCCGAATTCTCTCCATCAATTCCACTGCTTCGTCAAGCTCGTTCTTATATGTTTCCTCGACTTTTTTGTCATTCGGAGGAAAAAGTTCATGGATTCTTTGGAATTGAAGGAATAAGCGATCCGCGCTATTAACTTGACCCTCAAAAGAGGGAGCAGTGGCCCAATCTTTTAGCTGCTCTAATGCCAAGACCGCCGCTGCTTGGGCACTTCTTCTTCCCAATTGTTTCCATCAATTTTCTGTTTCTTGACCTCTCTTCCAGGAAGAGAAGTGTTACCAAGCCACTTCGTACCGCAATTGGCAATGACCTCATCCGTTGATACATCTGGTCCTGTTGCCACAGCAAATCCAAGGAAATGGACATAGAGGTGCGTCGACTGTTTCTCAAAACAGCATGATGAGTTCCTATCCTCGGTCAATTTCCATTTGCATTTTAATAGATGCTTCTTTGCTTCTTCGAGTGGATTGTTGTAGCTGCGAGGCCAAGCGCCAAGATTGAAGAAAAACGTTTGATTCCGATTAACATCAGCGTTATCAATCGTTGAGTCCATCCCATCGCCTTTCTTTTGAACTTTTGCTAGAAACAATAATAATGGGAGGGGGGGGGTTACTATTTCGCGTAATTTCGGGAATAACTCTCAGATTTTTTGAGAATAACTGTTTTATCGGGAAGTTGTATGGAAAAAGGCGAAGAAGTTAGAGGGGAATAAGCTGGCAAAATTGACGAGGTTCCCGGAACGAAGCCATTGCTTACCGGAGATATGACTCTGTCTTTGGGGGAAGCTATCTCGGGTCATCCTTTGTTCGAACCAAGCCATTCCATACAGCACATCAACTAAGTTTCAAGCATTTGGCCGTGAATAGAACAATATGAGTAGATATATCAGACTATTACCATACGGAGACCGCATCCCAGGCAATACGTGATGCTATGGCGTGTGCTCCGCGATATTTTTACAACAGGCACACGCCATACTGATATTTATTTGAAAAATTCAAGCGTTTTGCCGTTTTGGCAGGATAACTATGTCGGTGACGATGACGATGTAGTAGTTCTGTCCAGACATGTCATGCCATTCGCAGGGGCGTCCGATGAATTCGACCGTCTCGCCGCCCTTCAATGATTCCAATTCCTTGCGGATTCGACCGGTCGATGGCATGAGGGAGACGAAACGTGCCTCGTCGCCCTCGAACCAGCAGGCGCGGACGGTTTTGATGCGTCTGCCTCCGGTGAGGTTGAGCGTGGCACGTGGGCAGACGGGCGGGATCTTCACCCTGCCGATCTGCGGGCACACTCCGATGCCGCCGTTCCGTGGCAGTAACGCTTTCCAAGAGCGGTTGTTCGTGGTAACCATGTTCTCCTACTCCTTGTCTTCCTTGAGGGTTCCCTGCGGCTGGCCGAACACTTTCTCCCGGTCTGTCGGATCGAGGTTGGTCGCGCAGCCGCTCATCGCCGTGGTCAGATTCTGCTGGGCTTTGGTCAAAGCGTCGTAATCATCCGACTTGGAGTCCACGAGTCGTTTCGCGGTTTCGTACGCGGCTTTGAGATCGCCGCAGCCTTGCGTGCCGGACAGGTCGTCCTGTTTGATGGTGGCGACCTCGCGCGCGGTGTTGTCCAATCCGGACGAGAGGTCGTCTCGTCTCGCCTCGATACCGGCCTGCATGGCTTGCGGATACCATTCGCGTGCGAGGCTGCGGATCGTGTCGATGTCCTTCTGCTGTCCGATCGCGTCGTACAGGTCCGTCGCTTCGGCGAGGTCCTGCCGGTTGTGCCGGTACAGCAGGTTGCCGAGCGTGTCGACGTTCGAGTTCTCCGGCGCGTTCAACAGGTCGCGCACGTCGTCGGCGATCTGTTCCGCGTCGCCGGTGAACATGGATTGTGCCTGCTGTTGCAGGGTGCCGGACGGTTTCGTCGTCTTCTTTTTCTTGTTCTGTTTGTGGGATCGTGTCTGTGTGGATTGACTGGATTGCGGCGTGGACGTCGCGGACGTCTGCTGTTTCCATGGGTTGGCGACCAGGACCATGATGGTGATGGCGATGATGGCGATCGCGCACCAGATGGCCGCCTGTTTCTTCGATTCGGGCGTGGACGCCTGACGGTGTTTGTTCTTTCCCATTGTGTGCTCCTTTCCCGTTTGTCAGAGGCTTGAGTCGTTGTTCGGCAGACTGTTGTCGTTGGTTTCCGGTGGCACGTACCATCCGCCGGAGTTGCCGTTGGATGTTCCGCCATTGTTGTTGTTCGTGGTTCCTCCGCCGTTGCCTTGCGGCACGCTGGTGGAGCCTGAGCCGGAAGAGCCGGAGGAGCGGCGGTATTGCGGTGTCGGCGCGGGCATCGTCTGCTGTTGCTGTTGCGGGGCTTGCTGTTGGGCTTGGGCCTGCGCTTCGGTCTGCCGTTTGGCTTCCTCGTCGGCTTTGGCTTTCGCGTCCAATGCCTGGGAGAGGTTCCCGCGCGCCTTGTCGAGCTTGGATGCCATGTCGTTCCACGTGTCGACGGTGGTTTTCGCATCGAGCTTGCGGGCCTGGCCGATCAGCTTGTCCAATGTGGTCTTCGCGGCGCGGGTCGCATCATCCGATGGTTTCGCGTCCGTCGACGCTTTCACGGCCTTGTCCAACGCGTCCCGGCATTTCCTCCTCGCGTCCGTCAACGGCTTGGCTTTGACGAGCCGGTCGACCTTGCCGGCCAGTGTGCGGGTTCGTTTCGTGGCCTTGTCGGCCTTGGTGGAGAGCCGTTCGGACTCGCTGATGGACAGGCCGGCGCGTTTGGACCGGATGAGTTTACCGTTCGATGCGACGAGGTCACGCAGCGAGTCCACGTCCTTATCGTCCACGCCGGCCTTGTCGGCGTCGCCGACCGTGGTTTTCGCTTTGCCGTTGCACGCGGCCAGTTGGCTCATGGACGCTTGCACGCGCTCATAGGCGGTTTTCTCCTTGACGGCCGTCGAGTGGGAGCCCGCCAGGGCGAGGATGATGAGCAGCACGATGGCGGCGCCCGCGATGATCAGACCGCGTTTGACCCAGGTCATGGCCTTCGAGTCGTTGGATGGCGCGTCGGGGTCGGCCACGTCCTCCAACACCTCTTCCGGAAGGATGGTCGTTTCGGATTCGGGTTCCGGTCCGATCACGGTGGTTTCGGCCGGACTCCCATCCGGCGTTTCCGGGTCGGGCGGTTCGATCACGGTGGTCGGAGCCTCCAATCCGGCCAGTGGGATGGGCTCATCCGTTTGGGTCATGTCGGGCACGATGAGCATGGGCCGTTCAGGCTCATGCTCGGGCTTGGCCGGCGGTGGCGGGGGAGTGGGCTGTTCAGGCTCGTGCTCGGTTGGAATGTTCTTCCGGCCGCGGCGTTTGCGTGGCTTGCGTTCCTGCCTAGCGGGCTTGTCGTCCTCCTGCGTGTCTTCCTGCAGGGAGTCGATCCATGCGAGGTCGTCACGCAGCGAGTCCGACGGCGTCAACTGGTCGAACAGGCTGGGCTGTTCGCTGCTCATCGTCCGTCCTTTCCACGTTCGAACACGTCGTCGAGCTGGTCGAGCATACGGTCGCAATGGTCGAACACGTTGGCGGGGTCACCGTCCACAAGCCGGTTCAACCGTTCGGTCAGATCGTCCTGCATGTCGATGGAGCATGGCTGGTAGGCGTCGTCGAACTGGCTGCTTCCGTATTCGCGGAGGATGCTCCGTCCCTGGTCGATGAGATCGGCGAGGGCGCGGCGGTCCTCGTCCGTCATGAGCATGGAGCGTTCCTGGTCGCGCGTGAGTCTGACGGCGGCCGTGACAGCACGGTCGAGCCGGTCACGGCTCGACCGTTCACGGGTCGTGTAGTCCAGGAGGGCGCGACGGATCCGTTCCTCGTCATTCCTCGCGGCGGCCAGATGCTCCGGCTTGTGGTCCATGGCATAGTTGCCGCGCAGGCCTTCCAATCCGGCGCGCCACTTGTCGACCTGGTCGGATAATGCCTTGTCGTCCCGATCATCCTCGTCATCGACGCGGGTGGGTGTCATCAGATCGCATACCGCGTCCAATCCCTCGGACGCGTTCGTGAACCGCCAGGACGGTCCGAAGCCGGGCTCTCCGGCCCAACCGCCGTCGCGTTCGAACCAATGCCTGTACTCGTCGCATCGCGCCTGTTCGCGTTTGCGGTCGTCCGCCGTGGACAGGTGGTGCTTGTGGTCCGCGCTGGACGTGTCGGCCGAGGACAGGTATCCCTTGACGCGTTCCAACGACGAGTGGATCAATGATTGCAATGTCGGCGCGTACAGGCCGCCGTTCGGGCTCGCGACGATCATGTCCATGTAGCATTTGAGCGAGTAGACCTCCTGGACCACGTCGTCGTGGCGGATCCAACAGGATGGCAGGGTGCGCGCCCAATCCGTGTAATGCGTGGTGAGGAACCGGCCCATGCGTATGGTGTGCAGCATCATCAGATCGATGTCCATGCGCGTGGGAGAGCCGGTCAGGTCCAACGGGCGGGCCTCGACCATGGTGGCGAGGGAGTTCTGCGGGAGTTTGGCCCACAGGCCTGGACCATGCTCCGGCTCGTTGAGCGGGGCCATGGTGATCTGAGTGAGCAGCTGGTCCAGGTTGCGCGCCATGGAGGACGGAAGGTCCTTGCCGGTCAGCTCCTTGTATTTGCCGTTCACGGCGGCGGTCAACTGTTCGTACGCGTGCTCGCATTGCTCCCTGACGGACAGTTCTCCACGCTGCCTGTTCACCATGTCGTCGAACATGGCCTTGACTTCCTCCTGGAAGTCGCGTTCCATGTCGTCGGTCCAGAACGACGGCCGTTCCAAACCGTCCGTCACGCCACCCGGGGTGGACGGCCCATGCTCCGGCTCGTCCCGTCCCGTGGCGTCGTCCATGACCGTATCCGGTTCCCCGGGCTTGTCGGCCTCGTCCGGCGTGGTGGATTCCGTCGGCGTGGACGCGGGGGAGACCATCTCGTCGAAGAACTTGTCCACAGCGTCGTCGCTCATGCGGTCGCTCCTTCCGTCTCATGCCATGCCTGGCCCGCGGCGGGACGCATGCCTTCCAATCCTTCCCGCCACCATGCGCGGCGCATGTACATGATCATGTGCACGAGGGCGGGCGCCTGGCCCAATGGTTCGACGAGCGCGTAGCCGACGGGCAGGAGGCTCAGTTCCTGTTGGGTGACGGATTCCTCACGTTCGTGGCGAGTGGTCAATCCGCCCAATGGTCCCTGTCCCGGATTCCAGGAGGATTCGCGGCGGGTATGGTGGTGCGTGCCGATCTGGCTGATCCACCATTTCAACGTCTCGTCGTCGGACACGCCCTTGAGCATGATCCGATGGCAGTTCTCCCACACGGTCTGCTCCACGGCCTTGCCGTACCCGTCCTTCTCGTCGGCCATCTGCTGGCGTGACTGTTCCACGATGATCAGCTGGTAGCCGTTGCCGCCGCCCTGGGTGATGGCGTTGCGCAGACCGGGCCATTTCTCGATGTTCGACAGTTCGTCCAACACGAATCGGGCGGGAGGTTCGATCTTGCCGCGCGAGCCGGAGGCCTTGTCGAACGCGAGATCCTGGCATGCCTCCTGGAACGTGTCGAGCAGGAGGCTCACGAAGATGCCCGCGTTGCCGGCCACTCCGCCGTCACGGCGTGGCTTGGACAGCACGTACACGGTGTCGCCGCGCAGGACCATGCGTTTCGGGTCGATCAGTCGCGGGTCGGACGGGCTGAGGTTCATGCGGGCTCGCACGTTCGGGTCGGCGAGGATGCTGAACGCGTTCTTCACGCCGAACCATTCGCTGCCCTTCTGCCTCGGGTCCACGTGGGGCAGGGCGTTCAGGGTCGCGGCCCAACGGTCCATCTCGCGTTCGTTCGTGTACTTGCGTATCAGGTCGGCGGCCTCCTGCGCGTTCTCCGGGGACAGGCTCCACTTGTAGCAGTCGTTGATGGTGCGGTCCGCGATGGCCGCCGCGTACAGCATGGCCTGCACATACATGGTGGCGCTCACGCCCCACTCCTGGTTGTTCGATCCGGAGCCCATGCCGCCGATCGCGACCATGGTCTGCGCGCGGCGCATCGCCACGGCCGGATCGTCGCAACCCTGCAACGGCGTCCAGTTCATGTTGTGGCGCGTGTCCGGATCGTTCTCCGCGATGCCTTCGGGATCGAAGATGTGCGTGGTGCCCGCGCCACGGCCACCGTATTCGGCCCCGTTCTTACGATCCTTCACACCGCATTCGCGCAGGTAGCGGGTCGTTTTGATGATGTCGCCTCGCGTGGAGGTCGCGAGCACGAAACCGGGAGCCTCGACCACGCTGGGGATGACGACGCTGACGGTCTTGCCGGAACGGGTAGGACCCAACACGTAGATGTGCCGTTCGGAACCCAGCCACACCTCCATGTTCCACGAATCGCCCACATACCATGCCGCATGCCATGGGCGCGGACGAATGGCGCCCGGCTTGCGGTAACGGAAATCCTCAAGCATGCGCGGCAGGACGGAGGGAAGCACGTCACGGTTGACGGCGCGTGGACCGTAATCCGCGGCGATCTGACGCCAGGTGGCGACGCCGGGACGTGTGGACAGCCAGTCCGCGGCCCTTTCGCCGGAATCACGGTACGCGTCCCAGAAGATCCACAAAACCATGACCAGCATGAACGCGATGGCGAACACCGGCAGGGTGAGCAGCGTCCACGCGAGCATGCCGCCTTTGACGAGCAGGAACATGATCATGGAGAGGATCAGCGCGAACACGCACACCATCGCGCCGGCACGGACCACGAGATGGCTTTCCTCGTCGGACAGGCGTTCCAACAGATGCGTGTGCCGGCTCAGCCATACGCCCGTCTTGGACGATTCAAACCTTTTCCACACGTCCATGACCTTGCGGCGGTTGTCCGCGTTCAGTTCCTCACGGTCATACGAGCCATCATTCCAATATCGGGCCATACCATTCCTCCTTCGCGATTGTTTTTCCCTGGAAGGGCTTGTCTCACGACGCTTTTCGCAGGCTCGACGTGTCGAACACGTCCGCCCACATGGGGCCGGCGATGGGCAGTATCATGCGTGGATGCTCGTGTCCGATACGCCAGATGCCATAGCCTTGCGCCAAACGTGGTATCTGTTCGAGTTCGTCCTCGCTCAAGTCGGGGATGAGCTGGTTTAGCAGGGGGATGTTCTCGCCGCCCTGCCGGTAGATGATCTTCGTCTCCATCAGATTCATCAACTGTTCGACCTTGCCGCGCAGGCCACTGCCGGCCGTGAACACCTGGGTCATGTCCGCGACGCCGTGCACGATCAGCCATGTCGCGCAACCCCAATGGCCCGCGGAACGCTGCCGGGTCTGCAACGAGTCGACCAGTTGCGGGTTGCTCAGCAGGTCCCACGCCTCCTCGCACACGATGATGCGACGCAGTCCGTCACGCGCCTGCAGCAGGCGGTCGATCCACGAGCTGACCGCCGCGGTGTACACGCGTTTCAACGTGGGATCCTGGAACACGGGACCGGACGTGTCGAACACGATGATCGGCGCGGCCGGATCCAACGTGATGGTCGACTCCTTGTCGAACATGCCGCTCATCGTGCCGCCCTCGACCATGGGGGAGAACACGCGGGCCGCCTCGCTGGCCTTCTCACGCGCCAGATCACGGTAATGCTCGAAGCCGTGGATATGCGAGTATATGGAATCCACCCAATCCCAGTCGGACAGTCGTCTGACCGCGGCCTGCAACGTCATCGGACCGATACCGTACGAGGCGATGAGCTGGTCGATCAGGGACAGCATGTCCTTGTCCAACGGGAATGGACGGTCCGGTTCCCTCACCGCCTCCGCCAACGCCATCATGGCGCTTTTCCTGCCGGCCAGGACCTCCTGGCGCAACGCGCGCTTGTCCTCCTCGGATTTGAGGTGGGACATGTCGGGCATGGCGAACGGGTTCAGATAGTTGCCTTTGCCGGGGGAGACGACCTGCCCGCCGGGAATGGCCCGCGCGATGGCCTTCCATTCGCCCTGCCGGTCGGATTGGACGATGATGTTGCGTCCGAACCCGATCTCGCGCACGGCGATCGTCTTCGCGCAATAGCTTTTGCCCTGGCCGCGCAGGCCGCTGAAGAACAGGTCGGGACTGGTGGTCATGTGCGCGTCGTACGTACCCCAGCAGTCGAATTGGAACAGTTCGCGGGAAAGCGCGTCGATGCCGATCGGCGGACCCGGGATCAGCTGCGCGCCGGAACCGGCCACGAAAGTGGTGAGCACTCCCGCCCGTCCCGTGCTGGTCTGATGCCATGGGATCAGGGGACGTTCGTTGAAATCGCGGGTGATCATGTCCAACGGGCTCGCGGAACCCAACGGGAGCATGCCTTCCTCGTCACGCTGCCGCGCCTTGTACAGGCTCTTCGTCTGGCTGACCTGCTTCGACACCATCGAATACCTGTCTCTTATACACATCTGACGCTGCCGACGAATAGCCTTGTGTAGA
>ENA-OYZO01001064-OYZO01001064.1-human-gut-metagenome-genome-assembly--contig:-NODE-1064-length-10231-cov-4.130700_pt1 | contig 10231 bp, 7 predicted proteins | sample MGYA00243293_ERZ653481 | MGnify/ENA primary metagenome ERZ653481 (study PRJEB26926, sample SAMN06165094) | human gut metagenome | biome: ENVO:00009003; feature: ENVO:2100002; material: ENVO:00002003... | reverse complement strand
CGTCGGCAGCGTCAGATGTGTATAAGAGACAGATTCCTTTTTTCCCCGTTTTTATACAGAACTCAGGGACAGCAGGAAAACAGCCGCCCGGTCTCCTGCATAGGAAACCAGACGGCTGTCTATTTCACATTACTGTAATGCTTTCTCCAGTTTTTCAATCATCTCATCGATGTCATCTTTCGTAATCACAAGCGGCGGTACCATACGAAGAACGTCGCTTCCGGCGGAAATCACAAGAAGTCCGTTCTCAATCGCGCGGTTGATGACTTCTCCGACCGGACGGCCCGTTACGACAAGGCCCTGCATGAAGCCTTTTCCACGGCGTGCTGCGAGGCAGTCATATTTTTCCACCAGTTCGTCCAGCTTTTTCTCCAGATACGGAGCCGTCTCTGCTACATGCTCTACAACATGCTGTTTCTCATAGCATTCAAATACAGCATTGACAGCCGCGCAGGCCAGCGGGTTTCCGCCGTATGTCGTTCCGTGGTCTCCCGGAACGAGCGAATGCTCTGCCGTCTTTTTATTCAGCACGAAGGCGCCGACCGGAACGCCGCAGCCAAGTGCTTTTGCACACGTCATGACATCCGGCTGTACGCCGTAATCCTGCCATGCGAACAGTTTTCCCGTTCTTCCCATACCGCACTGGATCTCGTCGAGAATCAGCAGGATGTCGTGCTCGTCACACAGATCGCGCACGCCCTGTAAAAATTCTTTCGTTGCCGGATAGATACCGCCCTCGCCCTGTACAGTCTCCATGATGATCGCACATGTCTTGTCGGTAATCTGTGCCTTTACGCTCTCCAGATCATTAAAATCCGCAAATTTAATGCCGCCGATCAGCGGTTTGAACGGATCCTGATAATGCGTATTTCCTGTTACAGAAAGCGCTCCAAGGCTTCTTCCATGGAAGGAATGGTTCATCGCGATGATCTCGTGATCGTTGCTGCCGTCTTTTAAGTAAGCGTATTTTCTCGCTACTTTGATGGCTCCCTCGATCGACTCCGTACCGCTGTTCGTAAAGAATACTTTATCCATACCGGATACCTTCGCCAGCTTTTCTGCCGCGGAGCCCATCGGAACATTGTAGAACAGGTTGGAAACATGGATGACTTTGTCCACCTGGTCTTTCACTGCTTTTTTATAATCGTCATTGCTGTAGCCGAGCGCATATACCGCGATACCTGCCGCAAAGTCCAGATATGCTTTTCCGTCGGTGTCATACAGATGAACGCCCTCGCCGTGGTCGATCACGAGCGGGAACCGGTTATAGGTGTGGAGCACGTACTGCTCGGTCTGTTCCATATACTCATTCGTCTTCATGATTGAATTTCTCCTTGTTTTCCCCTAAAATAGCCGTACCAATTCCTTTGTTCGTAAAGATCTCAAGCAGCAGGCAGTGCGGGATTCTTCCGTCCATGATGTGGACTCTCGATACGCCGTTCCCGATCGCATCGATGCAGCCCTGCAGTTTTGGAATCATGCCGCCGCCGACATTTCCGTTTGTGATGAGATCTCTTGCTTCCTGTACGTGGAGCTCGGAAATCAGGCTCTCCGGGTCCTTCGGATCTTTGTAGACACCCTCGATATCGGTCAGGAATGCCAGTTTTTCTGCATTTAACGCCTCAGCGATGGCGCATGCCGCGTCGTCTGCGTTGATATTGTAAGTATTGAAATCATCATCCATGCCTACCGGGCAGACAACCGGAAGGAAGTCGTTCTCCAGAAGATCGTACAGCACCTTCGGGTTTACGTTCTTGATATTTCCAACGAAGCCGATATCCTCGCCCTTGGACAGCTTCTTCTCTACATTTAAGAGTCCGCCGTCTTTTCCGCTGATGCCGACAGCATTAACTCCGAGTGACTGAATCATGGTGACAAGCTCTTTGTTGACCTTATTCAGCACCATCTCTGCCACTTCCATCGTATCGGCATCTGTTACACGAAGGCCGTTGACGAATTTCGGTTCCATGCCGACTTTTCCGACCCAGCGGCTGATTTCCTTTCCGCCGCCGTGTACGATGATCGGTTTGAAGCCGACCAGTTTCAGAAGAACTACGTCCTGGATGACGTTTCTCTTTAACTCTTCATCCACCATTGCGCTTCCGCCGTATTTGATGACAATGATTTTGCGGTTGAACCGCTGAATATAAGGAAGTGCCTCGATCAGCACATTTGCTTTGTCCAGATACATCTGATTTACCATGATTTTTTCTCCTCTTATGCTCTTTTCCCGTGCCTGTTCCGGATCCGATCAGGAACGATAATCTGCGTTGATTTTTACGTAATCGTAGGTCAGGTCGCAGCCCCATGCCGTTGCTGTCGCCTCTCCCATGTGGATGTCGGCGATCGCAGTTACTTTCGGCTCGGAGAGGATCTTCGTTGCCTCCTCCTCGCTGTAGTCAACGGCAACACCTTTCGTGATAATCTGCAGTTTTCCGGCTGCGCTCTCAAAGTAGAGGTCTACATTTTCCGGATCGAATTTTGCTCCGGAGTAACCCATCGCGCAGAGGATTCTTCCCCAGTTGGCGTCATGGCCGAAGATTGCCGCTTTCGTCAGACTCGATGTGATGACGGATTTTGCCAGTGTCACGGCCTGCTCTTTGCTCTCGGCTCCCTGAATCGTCACTTCGAACAGTGCGGTTGCGCCCTCGCCGTCGCCTGCGATGTGCATCGCCTGTGTTTTATTGACTTCAAAGAGTGCTTCTTTGAAAATCTTGTAATCCTCGTTTTCTTCCGTAATTTCCGGGTTTCCGGCAAGACCGTTTGCCAGAAGGAGAACGGTATCGTTTGTGGAAGTATCACCGTCTACGGAAACCATGTTGTAGGTGTCCGGTACGACTTCGCTCAGTGCTTTCTGCAGCATCTCTTTCGAAATATTGGCATCGGTTGCCACAAAGCTCAGCATGGTGCACATATTCGGATGGATCATTCCGGAGCCCTTGCACATGCTGCCGATCGTTACGGTTTTTCCGCCGATTTCGATCTGAACAGCAACTTCCTTCGGCTCGGTGTCGGTTGTCATGATCGCCTGTGCTGCTGTAGCTGCGGCTTCTCTTGTAGCTGCAAGCTGCGGTTTCAGCATTTCCACGCCGGCTGCGATCTTATCGATCGGGATCTGTTTTCCGATAACACCGGTCGATGCAACGAGAACGGAGTCCTCTGGAATGGAAAGTGCAGCTGATGCTGCCTCTGCAGTTTTTCTGCAGTAGCCATAGCCCTCCTCGCCGGTGCATGCATTGGCGATTCCGCTGTTGCAGACGATTGCCTGTGCGGTTGGATGGTTGTATACAATCTCCTGGTCCCATTTGACCGGAGCTGCTTTTACGATGTTTGTAGTAAAGGTTCCTGCTGCTACGCACGGTACCTCGCTGTAGACAAGTGCCATATCCTTTACGCCCTGTTTTTTAATTCCTGCTGCGCCGCCTGCTGCCTGAAAACCTTTTGCAGCAGTGATGCCTCCTTCAATCTTTTTCATTCTTTTATCCTCGCTTTTCGTAAATTCCGTCTGTTGTCTGCTTCTGTCTTTTTTACGGGAACATCGGCGGCATGCACAGGCCTTCGTTTTCCGGCAGGCCGAACATCAGGTTCATATTCTGTACCGCCTGTCCTGCTGCGCCTTTGACCAGGTTGTCCATCGCACCCATCATGATGATTCGTTTCGTTCTCGGATCGATCTTGAAGTTGACATCCACATAGTTGCTTCCCTCGACCCATTTCGTCTGCGGGCAGACATCCTTATCGAGAACACGTACAAACTGCTCGTTGGCATAATACTTATCGTAAACGGCTTTAACCTCTTCATAGGTCACATCTTTTTTCAGGGATGCGTATGCCGTTACGAGAATGCCGCGGTTCATCGGAACAAGATGCGGGGTGAAGTTCAGGGTGATCGGGTAGCCGGCTGCATAGGAAAGCTGCTCCTCGATCTCCGGTGTGTGGCGGTGGCCGGCAACGCCGTATGCCTTGATGTTTTCATTGACCTCACAGTAGAGGTTGTCCACTTTCGCTCCTCTTCCTGCTCCGGAAGTTCCGGATTTTGCATCGATGATGATGGTGTTGCCATCAATGAGATCTTCCTTTAATAAAGGATAAATCGAAAGAGTCGAGCAGGTCGGATAGCATCCCGGGTTTGCCACGATGCGCGCCTGTTTTACTTTCTCACGGTTGATCTCGCACAGTCCGTAAACCGCCTCGTCGATATACTGCGGGGATTTATGCTCGATCTTGTACCACTCTTCATACGTTTTTACATCTTTAATACGGAAATCGGCGCTCAGGTCGATGACCTTTACTTTCGAAAGAATTTCATCATTTACCAGGGAAGCACAGAGTCCCTGCGGAGTTGCTGTAAAAATGACGTCTACTTCCTTTGCAAGCTGCTCCATGTTGTCGTCCTTGCAGACATCGTCTACTAATTGAAACATATTCTGGTAAACCGACGCATATTTCTTATCGATATAGCTTCTGGAACCATACCATTTAATCTCCACATCTTTGTGTCCCAGGAGAATACGCACCAGCTCGCCTCCTGCATATCCTGTAGAACCGATAATTCCTGCTCTGATCATACCTTTTTCTCCTTTTTTCTTTCGCCCGTTTTCTTGTCTTGCCGGACATTTTTTCTTTTCTCTTTATGATAGCTCAATTATTTTCTTTTTTCAATGAAAAATCTTTGTTTTCTGCTGTCATATACCGTCGATTGCATAAGTATACACCTTGAATGTATATTATGCAAGTTTTTTTTGAATTTCTGAAAAAAAGCTTGCATAATCCTGTCGTATGATGTATATTTTAGTCATTGACGATGCACCGCGCATATAGGTGCACGAGAAATCCAAGGAGGATCTTACATTATGAAAGAAAAAGTTGTACTTGCCTATTCCGGCGGACTTGATACTACTGCCATTATTCCGTGGCTGAAAGAGACCTTTGACTATGAAGTAATCTGCTGCTGCATCGACTGCGGCCAGGGAAACGAACTGGTTGGCCTCGATGAGAGAGCAAAACTTTCCGGCGCTTCCAAATTATATATCGAAAACGTTATCGACGAGTTCAGTGAAGACTTCATCATGCCGTGCGTAAAAGCAGGCGCTGTTTATGAGAACAAATACCTGCTCGGTACTTCCATGGCACGTCCGGTTATCGCAAAGAAACTCGTTGAGATCGCAAGAAAAGAAGGTGCTGTTGCCATCTGCCACGGCGCTACCGGTAAAGGAAATGACCAGATCCGTTTCGAGCTCGGCATCAAAGCCCTTGCTCCGGATATCAAAGTAATCGCTCCTTGGAGAATGACCGATGTATGGACCATGCAGTCCCGTGAAGACGAGCTGGCTTACTGTAAAGCACACGGCATCGACCTTCCGTTTGATGCAAACCACAGCTACAGCCGTGACCGTAACCTGTGGCACATCAGCCATGAGGGACTTGAGCTTGAGGATCCGTCCAACGAACCGAACTACGACGATCTTCTCGTACTGACCACTCCTCCGGAAAAAGCTCCGGACGAAGGCGAGTACGTAACCATGACCTTTGAGGCCGGCGTTCCGAAGACCTTAAACGGAAAAGAAATGAAAGTTTCTGAAATCATCACCGAGCTGAACAAGCTGGGTGGAAAACACGGCATCGGTATTGTTGATATCGTTGAGAACCGTGTTGTCGGCATGAAATCCCGCGGTGTTTATGAGACTCCTGGCGGAACCATCCTGATGGCTGCACATGAGCAGTTAGAGGAGCTGATTCTCGACCGTGAGACCCTGAAAACAAAGAAAGATCTCGGAAACCTGCTTGCTGAGGTTGTTTACGAAGGAAAATGGTACACTCCTCTGCGCGAGGCAATCCAGGCATTCGTTGATGTAACCCAGAAATACGTAACAGGCGAAGTAAAATTCAAACTGTTCAAAGGCAACATCATCAAAGCCGGCGAGTCTTCTCCGTACAGCCTGTACAATGAGTCTCTTGCTTCCTTCACCACCGGCGATCTCTACGATCACCACGATGCAGACGGATTCATCACACTGTTCGGTCTGCCGCTGAAGGTTCGTGCGATGAAAATGCAGGAACTGGAGAAAAACAACAACAAATAAGATCTGTTCCTATGGATTCCCAAAAGAAAGCGGACTCGCTCCGCTTTCTTTTTTTGCATGCAAAAAGGACCCGCCCATTTCAGGCAGGTCCCTTTGTTTATTCGTAATATGCGTCGATTCCGTCCGCAATTCCCTGTGCCATCTTGTTTCGGTAATCCTCGGTTGCCATCAAACGGTCCTCGGAAGGATTGCTCATGAAGCCAAGCTCAATGATCGTGACCGGAATGGTACTCCAGTTGATGCCGCTCATGGAATCGGTGTAAATCACATCGCGGTTCTTCGCACCGGTGTCTTTGCAGAATGCTGCGATCATCTTCTGGGAGAGCTTCTGGCTCTTGCTGATCACATCACCGGAAAGATACGTATTTCTGCTGCTCGGTGCCATCGTGAGTGCTCCGTAAACCGACTGGTTCGAATCGCCGTTCGCGTGTACACGCACGAGAATGTCTGCTCCGTTCTGCGCGGCAAGTTTTGCACGCTCGGAGTTGCTGATATTGACGTCGTGCGTCTCGCGGATCATGTAAACATCGTAGCCGCGCTCCTCAAGGATATCGCGTACCTTTAAGGATACCGCAAGGTTCAGCTCATACTCATTGATGCTGGTTGCCACACCGCATGTTCCGGAAGCAACCTTCGCCTTATAGGTCGATGATCCCGGTCCGATCGGCTCTTTCTCGCTGTTTCCTCTTCTCTGGTGTCCTGCGTCGATTGCCACGCAGATATTTTTGCTGTTCCGGCGGACACCGTTTTTATCAACGTAACAGCCGTCGATGTAGGTATCCTTATAGATGCCTCCCCAGCTTCGGAAGTAATACGTTTTTCCGTCCACTTCCTGCCAGCCGTTCTTGTAAATACCGCCCCAGCTCCTGAAGTAATACGTTGCGCCTTTGATCGTTACCCACTGGCTCTTATACATGCCGCCCCAGCTCTGCAGGTAATACCAGTTATTATCATACCACAGCCATTCACTGTGCATCATTTTGCCGTCCTGCCTCAGATAATACCAGTTCTTGTCATACAGCAGCCAGCCTTCCCCTTTTGGGGTTCCGTTGCTGTCCATGTAATACCAGTCACTGCCCTTGGCCGCCCAGGCGTTCACGCGCATGCCGCCCCAGCTTTCAAAGTAATAATCAACGCCGTCAATCGTCTGCCAGCCGGTACTCATCACACCGTCTGCGTCTACATGGTACGTTCTTTTATCATGCACAAACCACTGATTCGTTCTGAGGCTTCCGTCCTCATTCAGATAGTACCATGTTCCGCCGACTTTTTTCCAGCCCTGGAATCCGGCTCCGCCCCAGCTCTCGAAGTAGTAGAGCGTTCCGTCAATCTTCTGCAGTCCGGTGCTCATCACACCGTTTTCATCTACATGGTATGTTCTCTTGTCGTGAACGAACCATTCATTCGTTTTGACGCTTCCGTCCTCGTTCAGATAATACCATGCCCCGCCGACTTTTTTCCAGCCTTTGTATCCGGCTCCGCCCCAGCTCTCAAAATAATAGAGCTTTCCGTTGACCATCGAAAGACCCGTGCACATGATTTCGTCTGCATTCAGATAATATCTCCGGTTCAGATGGGTGATCCACTCGCTGGCGGCCATCGTGCCGTCCTCTTTTCTGTATTTCCAGCTTCCGTCCTCCTGTTTCACCCAGCCGGCAGGAAGTTTCTCTTCCGGCTCCTGTTCGTTGTCCTCACCTGGAATCGTAACAGCCGGCGTCTCGTTTTCCGAAGTACCGCTCTGCTCCTGCACTGCCGCTTCCTCATCCGAATTCTGCTCGGAACTTTCCGTCTCATCCTGCTGCCAGGTTACGGCCGTGCCGTCATTTTCTGCTGCGCTTACCCTTGCTGGAAGCGCCCAGCCTCCTGCCGCAACGGCCGCTGCGATCAGCAGTGCTGCGATTTTCTTTTTTGCCATCTGTTTTTCCTCCTTTTATCGCGCCATCTGGTAAATCTCATATACTTCCTGTGCGCCCAGCTTGCGGATGCGGGACAGTTTTACAGTGTCCTGCTGTGTTGCATCCATGGAAAGGGCACGCAGATCCTCATCCGACGGGTTCGGGATATCAAGCTCATGCAGGGAGGTCGGCATGCCGAGCGAATGGAAGAACGCTACTGTGCGCTCAATGCCTTCCGTTGCCCGTTTGTGATCGCTTCCCTCTGTGATGCCCCAGACTTTTTCTGCAAACCGTGCAAACCGCCAGAGAACCGTCTCCTCATCGTACTGGTATTTCGCCCAGGCACCCCAGACTGCCGCCAGGGATGCGCCGTGTGCTACATCGTATTTTGCACTTAACGCATGGCCGAATTTATGTACCGAAAAATCTTTGCCGCGTCCGCACTCCGTCAGTCCATTGTGTGACAGGCTTCCGCACCACATGATTTCCGCCATCGCATTGTAATCGGATGGGTTTTCCAGAACCTTCGGTCCGTTTTTGATTACGGTACGGAGGAGTCCCTCTGCGATCTCGTCCGTCATCTCGCACTGGCTCTCCGGAATGAAATAGCGCTCCATCGTGTGCATCATGATGTCGGTTACTCCGCAGGCAATCTGGTATTTCGGCAGGGTTGCTGCCAGCTCCGGGTTCATGATGGCAAATTTGCAGCGGTTGAACGGCGTGTTGATGCCGGCCTTTTTGCCGATTGCCTCGTTTGTCAGAACGGCTGAATCGCTCATCTCGCTTCCGGCTGCCGGTATCGTCAGAACCGCTCCTACCGGGAGAGATTTTGTCAGCGGTACTTTTTTCGTCCAGATATCCCAGAGTGCCTCCTCCGGATTTGCAGCCCCATGCGCAACGGCTTTTGCGGTGTCAATCGAGCTTCCGCCGCCGACGGCAAGAATAAAGTCTGCCTGCATTTCCACTGCTTTTTTCACACCCTCCTCGGCAAGGGCAAGTCTCGGGTTTGGTTTTACGCCGCCAAGCTCTTCAAAGGCAAGGCCCTCTTTTGCAAGAGATGCTTCCACTCGGTCCAGAAGACCGCTCCGTTTTGCACTTCCGCCTCCGTAAACGACGAGCACCTTTGTGCCGCCCCATTTCTTTACCTCAGCGCCTGCCTGGTTTTCGGTCTCTTTTCCGAATACGACTTCCGTCGGGGTATACTGTATAAACTGATCCATCTTCTTATTTCCTCCCTGCATTTTTATTCTTCATAAATCCGTACGTTTCCCGAGCTTACACGGTAAAGATCGTCTCTCCTGTTTTCCAGAGACGGGATTTCATTTCTTGTCCGCTCCAGCACTTCCGGATCCAGCTCTGCGATGAGTACCTGCGGGGTATCATCTGCCTCCGCAAGAATTTCGCCGTCCGGCGCAAGGATCATGGAATGGCCGTACGCCTCAAACCGCGCTTTCTGGCCGCACTGGTTGGCGGCGAGCACGTAGCATCCGTTTTCAATGGCGCGCGTGCGCAGCAGTGCTTCCCAGTGGCGCTCTCCCGTTGCTTTCGTAAAATCCGCCGCTATCAGAAATGCATCTGCTCCGGAGGATGCCATCAGCCGGTACTGTTCCGGAAAGCGGATATCGTAGCAGATGCTCATGCCGAACAGGCCAAGCGCCGTGTCCGCAAGAACAATTTCATTTCCCGGGCAGATCTCGTGTGATTCTTCGTAGGAGACACTGCCCGGAATATTTACATCAAACATATGTATTTTGCTGTATTCTGCAATCGTTTCTCCATCTGGTCCGAACAGAAACGACGTGTTGGACGGACGCCCCGGATGGTGCCGTACCGTCATGCTGCCGCAGTGCAGATAGACACCGTACCGTTTGGCAAGGCTGGAAAACCGGCGGCTGACGTAGCCCGGCACTGCACTTGCGTGGCCCGGCATGTCTGCTCCCGTGTATTCTGCGGTCTCCGGAAAAAGAATCAGCTTCGCTCCCTGTTCCGCCGCCTCCCGCACATACTGCTCGGCCATACGCATATTTTCATTCATATCCGGCCCGGAATCCATCTGCACCAGGCCTGCAATTATTTTTTCCATCTTTTTGTCCCCTCGTTTCACATGTTATCTTGTGATTTTTCCGCTTATACTCTCGTTTATTATATCGTTACAGTTCACAGATACCTGCGAACTGTAACATTCGCAGCCCTCATTGAAAGTTTTGCTTCGCAAAAGGAGGGCTGCTCACACCTGAATCACTTTCTTACGCA
>ENA-OYZO01001040-OYZO01001040.1-human-gut-metagenome-genome-assembly--contig:-NODE-1040-length-10383-cov-5.423509_pt1 | contig 10383 bp, 6 predicted proteins | sample MGYA00243293_ERZ653481 | MGnify/ENA primary metagenome ERZ653481 (study PRJEB26926, sample SAMN06165094) | human gut metagenome | biome: ENVO:00009003; feature: ENVO:2100002; material: ENVO:00002003... | reverse complement strand
CCATAACCGTTGTTATACGGTTGTTGCGGTGCATTGCCATAACCGTTGTTGTACGGTTGCTGCGGTGCATTGCCATAACCGTTGTTATACGGTTGTTGCGGTGCATTGCCATAACCGTTGTTGTACGGTTGCTGCGGTGCGTTCCCATAACCATTGTTGTACGGTTGCTGCGGTGCGTTTCCATAACCGTTGTTATACGGCTGCTGTTGTGCGTTCCCGTAACCATTGTTGTATGGCTGCTGCGATGCGTTCCTGTAACCATTGTTGTACGGCTGTTGCGATGCGTTTCCATAGCCATTGTTATACAGCTGCTGGGATGCATTCCCATAATTGCTGTTATAAGGCTGTTCCCGATAGGATGCCGCTTCCTGTTCCGGTGTCATCGGCGTTCCGTGTAATTCCTGTTTTTCTCTGCGGTATGGGTTTCGATCCCGATATTCCGTCTGTACCGCATCTAATTGCTGGGTATCCAGCTGATCGGTAGAGCGTTTCGCTGCAATTTCAGAGGCAGAAACAAATTGTGTTTCCTCTGCATCGGTATTGCGTTGTTTTCGCAAATCCATTTCCTCCTTTATTTCAAGCGGGTGGTCAACAAGGTCAATCCTGTCATCACCAACTGGAAGAATAACAAGGTTTGTGACGTAATATTATCATACCCATTGACCAGAATATAACCAATACAAATGGACAGTCCCAAAATAACAGCAATCACTTGTAATAATAGGCCTGTCGTTGCTGCCCGTTTGATGCTTCTTGCTTCCAGCAGCAGACGAGCCGTTCCAAAGAACGAACCATCATGAATCGTGGAAGCACTCACATCTTGCAGCGGAGCGGTTTCTTTTTCGTATAAATCATTATCGGCGGATGGCAGAATCTTCAGCATGCTATCCGGCACGCCGAACAGTGTTGTCAATCGCTGCAATGTGATACAACTGTCCACACTCTTAACAATGACGGAAATCTGTTCTTCTTTCAACCGCTGCATTTGACGTTTCACCATCGGGTCAGCGGTAATATCAATCACAAACATCCCTGCCACAACACCGCTGACAGACAAATACAAAACATCTTGGCTGCCGCTGGTCATTTCCAGTTCCCGAACCTTTGTCGGCATGCCTTCAACATGATGAGCCATCATCATTTCCCGATTGCCCAACAGCACCCGACGGTGACGAATCCAGCCACAAATTCCAAGGTTATCCTCATAGGAACAATCCTCTACCTGATAGAGCATCCCGCCATCTTTTTCTTCCACCAACGCTGCAAATGCGTTCTGTAAAATGCTGTCAGCAGCGTAAACCATGCTAGCAGCATCCAATAATGCTTCTTCCACTTGGAAGCCAGAGAAGTTCTTGATGCCGCTGATGGTAATGGACTGCTTCGGGAAGAGCGTTGCTGCTGGAACTAAAATAGAATTTACGTCATAAAAATCGTCTACGCTCTGATAGCCCAGCAATGTACAGCCGTGCGGACAAAGCCGCTTCGAGGCACGGTCTAATGGCAGATTCACAGTCAATGGAATTCCGGCACTGCATCCGGCAGTCAGAAGCATTGTCAAAACAGAACAGAAAAATGGAATATTTTCTGCTGGTGTTTCCAGAACGCCAATGCGGATTCCCGTGATAGCAGCTGCCAGCAACAGGGAAATTCCAGCGACAATCGGTGCTAATTTCTTGCTGAATCGGTCTGCTAAATCGGATGCATACGTATGGCGGAGGAAATCCGACATCTGTTTTGTTTTCCGGATGGTTGCCAGAATCGGATAATCCTGCACCACCCCACGGGTCAATTCTTCGGCTGCGGTTTCACTCTGCACACAGGTGACAATATACTTTTCAAAGTTTTTCGTCAGCAGGGCAAAGTTCCGAGTTGCACGGCGAATGATGAATAATTTCCCGATGGAGTTCATCAGCAAAATAAAGCTGGAAACGGGCAAGAAAATATGCACTAAGTTGTGCTGCATGGGCTCTGGAACGAAAATCGTTGCCAGAACGGTCAGCAAACACGGAATCAATGGCATTGCTGCAATCGTGTCGCTGTCTGCCTCTCGATGAAACAGCTTTCGCATTCCATTGATGACGGTTGGAAATGTAATAAACAGAATCAACAGCCCTAAAATCAGGTGCAGGAAACAATATCCTCGTACCGTCATCAGCTGTGATAATGCCGGATACAGGAACGTATAACTTGATTCTCCGATGGCAAGAAATGCACCGATTATGGTCAATACTGCCAGCGATACTGTCCGGAAAAAGACGGCGTTCCGCAACAAATTGATGTTGACCCGAATTTCCGCTTCCTGATTGGGAATAGATTTTGGTTCTGGTGGAACAGGCTTCTGCACTTTCACCCGTGGTGTTTTTTCCTTCTTGGGTTTTCTCGGCTTTTTCGGCTGTTCTGGTTCGGTGTAAGTGCTTTCCTGAACGACAACCTTCTTGAATCTTGCTGTATAAGACTCATTTTCTTCTGGCTGTGGTGCTGGTTCTTCTGTTGTCCAATCGGTTCCCAGCGGTTGTTCTGTTGAATCAAATCCGCTTGAACCTGGGATTTTCGATTCCGAATCGTCCCACCATCCTGAATGAGAAGATTCTTCTGTTGTCCAATCGGTTTCCAGCGGTTGTTCCGCTGGTGCATAACCTGTTGCAAATTCCGGTTCTGAATTTGGCATGTTATTTGTGACAGGCTCTGGAATGGGCTTTTCCACTGGAATTGGTTTTTGTTTCTTTGGCTTCTTTTCTTTTTTCTGCCGTACTTTCTTCTGTTTTTTGGGCTTCTGTATTGGGGTTGATTTAACTAGTTCTGATTCCGTGGCAACTGGTGATTCTTCCGGTTGCATATATTCTTGCACTGGCGGCATATACGCTTCTTCCGGTTGAGCAGATTCCTGCACGGGTGGTGTATACGGTTCTTCCGGCTGAGCAGATTCCTGCACGGGTGGTGTATACGATTCTTCCGGCTGCGTATATTCCTGCACAGGTGGTGCATACGATTCTTCCGGCTGGGCAAATTGCTGCTTGGACGGCTTTTCTTTTTTCTTCCGTGCCTTTTTCTGTTTTTTGGGTTTCTGTACTGGAGTTGGTTCAACTGGTTTTGTGATAATTGGTGATTCTTCTATCTGTGCAGGTTCTTGCACAGGCGGTATATAGGACGTTTCCGGTTGTACAGGCTCTTCCTGCACGGGCTGCATGTATGATTCTTCCGGCTGTGCGGATTTCGGTACAGATGGCGTTTCTTTTTTCCACCATTGCCACCATTTTTTCTTTTTCGGCTTCTGTTCCGGAGTCGATTCAAGCGGTTCTGATGTTGTCGAAACTGTTACTTCTTCCTGTACAGGTTCTTGCACAGGTGGTGTATATGGCTTCGGCTCTTCCACCTTTTGCACAGGTGGTGCGTATGGCTTCGGCTCTTCTGCCTTTTGTACAGGCGGTGTGTACGGCTTTGGCTCTTCTACCTTTTGTACAGGCGGTGTGTAGGGCTTCGGCTCTTCTACCTTTTGCACCGGTGGTGTATACAGCTTCGGCTCTTCTGCCTTTTGTATTGGCGGTGTATACAGCTTCGGTTCTTCTACCTTTTGTATTGGCGGTGTATACGGCTTTGGCTCTTCCGCCTTTTGCACGGGTGGTGTATATGGCTTTGGCTCTTCCGCCTTTTGCACAGGTGGTGTATAGGGCTTCGGCTCTTCCGCCTTTTGCACAGGTGGTGTATAGGGCTTCGGCTGTGGTTCTACTGGTTGCCGATACGCCTCCGCAGGCTCTGGATAACTCGGTGGTGCTGTATGATTGACCTGCGGAACTCGTTTCTTCCCAGAAAACCATCTTTTCGCAACAGGCTGCTTTTTCTCCTGCTGTTGCTTTTGCTGTTTTTCCTGTTGTTTTGCGGGACTGGTCAGCAGCGTTTCAAATGCATGTGAAATCGGCTGTTTTTTCTGTGGCTGCTGTTGTTCCGCCTTTAAGGCAGCAACTGCCGCAGCCGCTTCCGCCTCTGCCTTTGCAACTGCCTCCTGTGCCTCTCGCAAGGTTTCCTGCAAGGTCTGTGTTGGCGTAATTGCCGGAAATGTTTCCGTCTTTGCCTTTCGCCACTCTGGTTCTGGTTCTGTCAGTGATTCTCGCTGATAAGATTGCTCGGTACGTTTCTTGGGTTTCCGACTTTTCTGTGCCTGCTTCTTCTCTTTGGCACGGGTGGAATCCTGCATTTCCTGAATCGCTGGCTGATATACCGGCTGCTCCGGCTTCTGTTCAGATTCCGGCTGTTCTAACAAAACTGCACCGTCATAATCTGAAATATGGTCGCTCTTTGGATTCGGTGTGGTCTGCGGACGAATCGCAGGAGAACGGACAAACGACACCTTTGGCCGCATGAGTTCCAGCGTCTGGAACGCAGCGGTTCGGCTCTCTTCTACATCGGTTCGCCGCTGATAGCGATTCTGTTTGATTTGATTGATATTTGCCGCCATTTCAGAACGGTAAGGAGAATACGGGGTACGCTGTCTGGTGCGGCTGGATGCATAAGAATACGCCTCCGCAGATGCTTCGGTACTCGGTGGTACGTTTCTTCTGCCGGCGGCATGATTCAACATTTTTTGTGTTTCCAGCTTTCCGGACGGAGATTCTTTTTTCCCTTTCGTTGCTTCGTCGGACTGATATTCTTTTAAAATTTCCTCAACGGAAAATTTTTGATTTGCCATATTTTGCTGTTACACTCCTTTAAAGCAGGGGATTGCAGAACGGCAGATTCTGCAACTTATGGTTTTCCGGATGGATTCCGCCGCTGCCGCACTGCCTCATACATAAAAATGCTGGCTGCAACGGATGCATTCAGGGAATTGACTTTTCCGTACATCGGCAGACTGAGCAGCTGGTCGCAGTGTTCCCGCACCAGTCGACCCATGCCATTTCCTTCTGAGCCGATGACAAACGCTGTGCCATCCCGAAAATCTGTCTGCGTATAATCCGTTCCGGCAGCATCTGTTCCGTAAATCCAAATACCATTTTGCTTGAGTTCTTCCATAGCTGCCACCAAATTGGGGACTCTCGCCACTTTCACCCAGCTAACTGCACCGGCAGAGGTCTTTGCAACGGTTGCATTCAACGATGCACTTCGCCGTTTCGGAAGGATGATACCATGAAAGCCTGCCGCCTCTGCGGTTCGCAAAATTGCACCCAAATTGTGCGGATCTTGAATTTCATCGCAAATCAGCAGCAGCGGTTTTTCGCCTTTTTCCGCAGCGTATTCCAAGATTTCTGCAATGCTGGCATAGGTTGCACAAGCACCGTCTGCCACAACACCCTGATGGGTCTGGCGGGTCATCTGGGATAACCGAGCATCTGAAACAATCTTCACTGGAATGCCCTGATCGGCTGCCAGCTGTGCAATCTGTCCTAAAATGCCCTGTTTTCCGCTCATATAAATCGTATCTAACGGCGTACCGCTCTTCAATGCCTCCATGACCGGATTTCTTCCGGCAATGCGGTTTTCTTCTTCCTGTGGGGCAGCGGTACGATTTCTTGGTTGTCTTTCCGGCTTCATCTAAATTTCCTCAGTCCTCTTCTGGTGTAAATGCCAGCCGGACATCCTCTTTTTTCCGGCTGGTAAGTTTCAAAAATGAATAAAAGTCATGGCAGAATACCATGACTTTTATTATAGCATGTTTCCAAAAAAAGTACAAGGTCTTTTTTCTGGTTTTCATAAAGTTTTTGCGGAAATGGAAAATTTTCTGCAACCGTTGATTCTGAAATTTTACAGGACTGCAAAACAAACCGCACACGCTGCCGCTGCTGAGAGCACCGCACTGCAAAACAGCGGCAATGTCCGCTTCCAAAACGGCGGCAACGGGTTCGGTTCTAGTTCCTGCAAATACTCTCTGGCGGCTGCCTGTGCAAGTTCCGGCGGCAGCTGTGTGATGCCCGGACGGAGATAAAAAATTGCCTTTTCAAAATACGCACTGTCTGGCTGATGCACTTCAATCACTTTTTTATGAACGCCTTTTACCATGTTGCAATTCCTCCTGTATGATTGGATTTACCATCAGTATGAACCACATTCCGGCAGTTTAAACCATTGAAAAAAAGAAATCCCGTACAGAATGGAATCTGCACGGGAAAATCTGAATCTGGCACCCCCTACCGGAATCGAACCGATGACCAATTCTTAGGAGGAATTTGTTATATCCACTTAACTAAGGGGGCAACGATGTTATTATAGCATAGTTTGGGGAAAATTGCAACTGTCATTTTGAAAATAAACGATTTTTAATCATGCTTCTTGGGAAACCGATTGCGTATGGTTCGGCAAAATCGCTTCGCTCTTTGCCTTCGTGCTGTTCGCCGGTGATTGCGTTTTCCGAATTTATTACCCATCTTTCTTAGATTACAGTTTACAAGAAGTTTCTTTGTTTTTAGAATGGCGAACAGCATTTGCTTACTTCTCTTAGATTTCAATGTCATCTCATTAATACGTCTGTTAAGGGGGACAGCTTGTCCCCCTTAACAATCCTCCTCCGCCGAACTGAGCCAGCTCGACCGCAGTTTTCTGCAACAAAATCTGTTTCTTTTCCCTTTAAAAATCAATTTTCCCGATAATTTACGTTCTGCTCTTGCATCTTTCCGCTTTTTTCGGTATAATAGAGAAAAGAACGCTCAGGAGAAAGAGGAGAAGTACCATGAAAAACGGGTTTTTCCCGATTGCCTGTGCAACGCCCCCCCTACGGGTGGCAGATTGCACCTATAACGCCGAGCAAATCATCTCCCTGACCAGAGAAGCTGCAAAAAACGGCAGTAAACTGGTCGTCTTTCCGGAACTTTGCATAACCGGATATACTTGCGGTGATTTGTTCCTTCAGCAAATTCTATTAGACGGTGCGTTGCAAGCACTGCGTACAATTTTGAAAGAAACCAGTAACCTTTCCTGTATTTGTGTAGTCGGTCTGCCCATCCGGCACGCCGGAGCACTCTATAACTGTGCAGCGGTCTGCTATCAGGGTTCTGTATTGGGCATCGTTCCAAAGCAGCATCTGCCCAACTACGGGGAATTTTACGAACAGCGTCACTTTACCCCTGGTATACCAGCAGACGGCAAGACGTTCTGGCAAGCAGATGGCATTGCTCCCTGCCCGTTCGGAGCACAACAGCTGTTCCAGTGTGCAGAAGCACCAGATTTCACCTTTGGCGTGGAACTCTGTGAAGATGTCTGGGTTGCAGATACACCTTCCGTTGCAATGGCTCGGATGGGTGCAACGCTAATTGTCAATCTCTCATGCAGCGATGAAATCATTGGAAAAGCTGCTTATCGCCGTACCATTTTGCAGGCAAAATCCGGCAGCCTGTTCTGTGCCTATGCCTATGCAGATGCCGGCATGGGCGAGTCCACGCAGGATATGGTCTTTGCCGGACACAACTTGATTTTAGAAAACAGTGCAATTCTGGCAGAATCCAAGCTATTTTCAGATGGTCTGCTCTATGCAGAACCGGACTTACAGCGAATGGCAGCAGAACGGCAGCGTTCCAACTCGTTCCAACCATTGCCGCTGACAACGGTCTGCACAAGATTTTTCATGCCGCTGACAGAAACTGCCCTGCATCGCTTTTTCTCTCCAACACCGTTTGTGCCTGCCGGAGCAGCAGAACTTTCTGAACGCTGCGAAACCATCTTGACGTTGCAGGCAACGGGTCTGGCAACCCGTCTGCGACACATCGGCTGCAAAACGGCAGTCGTTGGCTTATCCGGCGGACTGGATTCCACATTGGCACTCATTGTGATGGTGCACGCTTTCGACCTGTTGGGACTGCCAAGAAGCGGAATGCTGGCTGTTACAATGCCCTGCTTTGGTACGACAGACCGTACTTATCAGAACGCTTGCCGTCTGGCAGAAGCCTATGGGGCAACTCTGCGAGAAATTCCGATTCAAAAGAGTGTTCGGCAGCATTTCGCTGACATTGGTCAAGACGAATCCGTTCACGATGTCACCTATGAAAACAGTCAGGCAAGAGAACGGACACAAGTCCTCATGGATTTGGCAAACCAGTGCGGCGGGATTGTTGTCGGCACAGGCGACCTCTCAGAATTGGCTCTGGGCTGGGCAACCTACAATGGCGACCATATGAGTATGTATGCCGTCAACGCCTCCATTCCAAAGACATTGGTACGCTATCTGGTACAGTATGAAGCCAGCAAAACACCGGAAGCACTCCGTGCCGTCCTGCTGGACGTTTTAGATACGCCCGTCAGTCCGGAACTGCTGCCGCCAGAACCAGACGGTACGATTGCACAGAAAACAGAAGATTTGGTTGGCCCTTATGAGTTGCATGACTTCTTCCTGTATTATGTGCTGCGGTTTGGATTCACGCCGTCTAAAATTTATCATCTGGCACAAAAAGCACTGGGCGGAAAGTATGAAACAGCGGTCATCTTGAAATGGCTTCGCAGTTTTTATCGGCGATTTTTCTCTCAGCAGTTCAAGCGTTCCTGCCTGCCGGATGCTCCAAAGGTCGGCAGCGTTACCCTCTCCCCAAGAGGTGACTGGCGAATGCCAAGCGATGCCTGCCGGACGCTATGGCTGGCAGATTTGGAACAGCTGTAATTCTTGTTTCTTCGTTGCAATCGCAACTTTGATTTTATTTTTATATCAGACTGGATTATGCCGTCTAAAATTTATCCTAGCATAAAAAGCACTAGGCGGAAAATAGGAAACAGCAGTCATCTTGAAATGGCTTCGCAGTTTTTATCGGCGATTTTTCTCTCAGCAGTTCAAGCGTTCCTGCCTGCCGGATGCTCCAAAGGTCGGCAGCGTTACCCTCTCCCCAAGAGGTGACTGGCGAATGCCAAGCGATGCCTGCCGGACGCTGTGGCTGGCAGATTTGGAACAGCTGTAATTCTTGTTTCTTCGTTGCAATTTGCAACTTTGATTTTATTTTCACATCAGAAAGGAAGTATTCCAAATGACTTACAAAGAAGAATTTATCCGGTTTATGGTGGACTGCGGCGTTTTGACGTTCGGTTCGTTTACCCTCAAGAGCGGCAGACAAGCCCCGTATTTCATCAATACCGGTAACTATAAAACCGGCAAGCAGCTGGCTCAGCTCGGCAAATACTATGCTGCCTGCATGAAAGAACACGGACTGAACCCAGACACCTTGTTTGGCCCTGCTTACAAGGGCATTCCGCTTGCAACGAGTGCAGCTGTTGCTCTGGCAACCGAATACGACCAGGAAGTCGGCTACTGCTTCGACCGAAAAGAAGTCAAAGACCACGGCGAAGGCGGCATGTTTGTCGGCAAAAAACTGGCAGACGGTGACAAGGTTGTCATCATCGAAGATGTTATGACTTCCGGCAAGGCAATGGCAGAAGTTTACCCGAAGCTGACAGGTGCAGCAAAGGTGGACATCATCGGTATGGTCATCACGGTAGACCGGATGGAAAAGGCATTGCAGGGCAATCAGTCTGCCGTTCAGACTGTCTATGAAACCTATGGCGTTCCGGTTTATGCCATTGTCAACATGGAAGACATCATTGCAGCCATTCAGAACGACGTCATTCCGGGTAAAGAATATCTGGATGCCATGCTGGCATATCGGGAACAGTATGGCGTAACAGCATAACATTTCTCCATCTCGAACCAACAGAATGCCCCTTTTCTACACGGACAAAGGGGCATTTTTCTATCATTACTTTCTTTGAAATTTGAAAAAGGAGGCATTCATTCTTTGGCAAAACAACACTGGAAAGGCAGCGTCCTATTAGCACCTGTTCCACCGGTACTGGTCAGCTGCGGAACAATGGAACACCCCAATATCTTAACAATTGCATGGACAGGGGTTCTGAACACGCATCCGCCTATGGTTTCTATTTCTGTCCGCCCCACTCGTTATTCCTACCCGATTCTCATGGAACAGCGAGAATTTGTCATCAACTTGCCGACCTCCGCAATGTGTCGGGAAACGGATTTCTGCGGCTGCCGGAGCGGAAAAGATATTGATAAATTTCAAGCCTGTCACTTTACCCCAGAGCCAGCACAAACCGTTTCTGCTCCGCTGATTGCAGAATGTCCGGTCAGTCTGGAATGCAAGATTCAATCCACACAGCTGCTCGGCACGCATGAATTGATGCTGGCAGAAATCACAGCAGTCAACGTGGAAGAACGCTATGTGGACAGCAAAGGCAAACTGAATCTCCAGCAAATGGGACTGCTCGCCTATGCCCACGGAGAATATTTCTCGCTGGGCAGAAAACTGGGTGATTTCGGTTATTCCGTCCGCAAGAAGAAAAAAACACCAAAAAAGCCCCCTCAGAATAAAAAACAACTTCCCTCTCAGAAAGCGTGATTCTACGATGACAGACCGTTTAAAACAACAACTGGATTTCATCCTGGAAATCGACCAAGAAAAAAAT
>ENA-OYZO01001039-OYZO01001039.1-human-gut-metagenome-genome-assembly--contig:-NODE-1039-length-10383-cov-5.610283_pt1 | contig 10383 bp, 10 predicted proteins | sample MGYA00243293_ERZ653481 | MGnify/ENA primary metagenome ERZ653481 (study PRJEB26926, sample SAMN06165094) | human gut metagenome | biome: ENVO:00009003; feature: ENVO:2100002; material: ENVO:00002003... | reverse complement strand
TCATTACACCAGCCTCATCAAGTATCGGATGATTCTTGCAACTGGGAAACTGCTTCTGACACCTTCCAATCTGAAATATGACAACGCCACGCTCCATGACGAACCACTCTTTTTTAATGGGCAGAAAATTGGTTATAAATCCGTTGACAAATATGAAAACTATCACCCTGTCGTCTGGCTGACTGCCAATGACCATGCTGGTGCCAAAAATACCGGCCTGTCCAACGACAAAATCATGTGCCGCATTACCATCAGGACCAATGGTAAAATCTGGCGGTATCTGCCTTGGCGCACTTTCTGCGACAAGTACAACGCTGACCGCAGCGTTGCCTCAACCCTCAAACAAACCGCTAATGACTACTTGAACTGGTATGTCTGTGAATCTGAGATTCCAGTTGCGGACTTTGCAAAGGTCGAGTTTCTGGCTGAAGATGGCACCTACAAAGACGAGAAAGACATTCACGGATTTGCTCTGACGGATATTGCCCCGGAACTTTTTGAGTAAAATATCACTTATATGTACAGACCCCCGCCAACATTCGCTGGCGGGGGCTGCTATGCTTACAGCTCTATGCTGTTCTGCCTGTTCTTCTGGCTCCTATCTGTGGTCTGCTCCTGCTCCCTCATAAGCCCAATGACCTGCTGCATCTTTTCGGCACCGAAATAGTTCCATACTCGCCTGAAATCACGTTTCATCGCATAGAACTGAGAGTTTTCAGCCTCCACCTCTTTCAGCCGCTGGCTTAGATGATGGGTAGCTTTCTTCTCGTCCTGATAGAAGTGCAGATACTTATCCCGCTCATCCTTGACCTCCCAGTACTTCCGATGGAGGGCAAAAAGTACCTTCACCAACTTCTGGATCAGCGGCATGGCCTTCTTCTCCCGATAGCTCTTGGCGGTCTCAAATGTGGCTGCTTCTGGCACCCATTCTTCTGGCCGCTGGGAGTACTGCGCTGACAGGTTTTCCAAACCTTCCATGATGGGAGCCAGCTTGTTCAGCTTCTGGCTCTGCTTCTGGTAGGTCAGCTCTGCTTTCTGTACCCGCTGTTCAGCGGCTTCTACGGCTGTCTGCGCTGTTTCCAGCTGTTCCTGCATCTCGGTCAGGTCGGTCTGGCACTCCTGCTTGGCAGCTTCCAGAGCCGCTACCTCTTTACTACGCTCCTGCTTTTTGAAGTCCAGCACAGACAGGTGCTCTTCGTGGGTGCCTTTCTGTTCCCACTCGATGCCGTGCCGCTCCATCACGGCAGCAAGCTGCTCTTTCTCGGCGTTGATCCACTGGTTCAGCTCGGATTCCCGTTTAGAACCGCCTGCAAAGCCCAAGGCTTTCAGCGCCTGCTTCAGGGACACCTTGGTGTCCAGTCCTTTGCCCTTCCAGCCGGACACATACGGCACGAAGTCGATGTGCAGATGGGGCGTAGCTTCGTCCATGTGGAGGAAAGCCCCGAACACCCGCAGTGTCGGGTTACGTTCTTGGAAGCCCTGCATATACTCGTCCAGCAGTTCCTTTGCCAGTGCGCCATTCTCGGTCAAGACACCCATATCATCTTTGTTGCCGATCTGGACGATCAACTCATGGAAGAGCTTTTCCTGCTTGCCTGTCCGCAGGTGCTCATAGTAGTCGGTGATACAGCGGTCCTTGCGCTTCTGCTTGGCATTGTAACGCTTCACTGCCTCGTCAAACAGTTCGTGGTACACCTTCTGAATCGGCTCATCCCGGTACACGACATTCAGGCTGCTGCGCTTCGGGTCTACGTTTTCAGCGGTGAAACTTCTCCGGTTATGGTTGAGGGAGCCGGGACCCCGCATTGCGGAAATGGTTCTTTTCAATCGCACGTCCTTTCTCTGTGGAAGTAACTGGTGCCGGACACGGCAAAGGCTTTGTTACTTTCGTCGAAAGTAACGCAAAAGCACTTTTGACAGACGTTCCGTCCATCAAAAGATGCCTTTGCGCCCTGCCGGGGGCTTCCGTCTGCGGACGGGGTTTCGCTGTACCTCGCCGCTGCCCGGTCCAACACCACCTTCCTGCGTGATTGCATTCACAGGAGCGTGACACGCTCCTGTACTTTGCCAATAGAGGGACTCACCAGCGGAAGCTTTCTGGCACGCCTCGTCTGTCCAGATACTCCTGCCGAGCCTGCTCCCGCTGTTCCTCGGTGGGTGCTGTCTTGTACTGGGCATACAGCTCATGCCGCAGCATCGCATCCAATTTTTGCTCCAGACCCTGCTCAATGACCTCTGCGTACTCATTTTCGCCGCTCAAATGATAATGCAGCAAGGCGACGAAAAGTTCCTGCGAAATCTGCACATTTTTCATCATTATCACCATCCCGTGTCGGTTGTGTCGATTGTGACGGTATTTTACATAGTAGCAAAAATACCGTCACAACCGTCACGAATCGTCACGCCCCAGAATTTTCCAGCGTCAATTTGACCACTCTGCCCTCATGGGTGCGCCTGCTTTCGTACCGAATTCCATAATCGTTGTAGAGCCTGTCGGCACTCACGTTCAGCTTCCGGGTCAGGATGTTTGCCTGTATGCTCACACCAGACAGACGTTCCAGCAGCTCCGTGGGCGTACCGCTCCACTCTGGCTGTTCCGGGCTGAGCATCTTTGCCACCGCTTCCAGAAGCGGGTCGGGCGGCAGCTTCCAAAGTTCCGTTTCGGCTCCTTGGAACTCCCACACGCAGCGTTCCCGGTCAAACTCCAATGTCAGCTCCTGATCCGGCTGGTCACGCCCCACGATGTCCAGTAGTGCGGTGTTGTCCGTGCGCCGCTTCTTCTGCATGATGAACGCGCCATCCGCTGCACCCAACAGACCGTTGGTGCCGGAGATCATATCAAAGCTGTCCTCGGCTTCCATCTTCCGGGTGTGATGAACCACCAGCAGGCAGATGCCGTACCTGTCGCTGAAAGTTTTCAGTTTGGTCACGATCTCGTAGTCGCTGGCGTAGCTGTATCGGTCACCGCCGATCTCCCGCACCTTCTGCAGGGTGTCGATGATGATGAGCCGTACATCCGGGTGCTCCCGGATGAATCCTTCCAACTGCTGGTCAAGTCCCTCGCTCACGGACTTAGCTTGCGTTGCGAAGTAGAGATTGCTGGTCTCCTCCACCCCGAACATCCGGGAGAGCCGCCGCTGCAGCCGGGCGTAATCGTCCTCCAATGCCAGGTAGAGGACGGTGCCCTGATGCACCTCGTACTCCCACAGCGGAAGCCCCATCGCCACATGGTAGGCGAGCTGCCCCATGAAGAAGGACTTGCCCACCTTGGGCGCTCCTACAAAGAGGTAGGTGCCGCTGTACAGCAGGTCGTTCACGATGGGCTTCCGGGGTGGATACACCGTGTCGTACAGCTCGGTCATTGATACCGTGTTCAGCCCGAAATTGTTTGACTTTTTCGCGGCTTGCAGATTGATTTGCTTGTCCGAATTTGTTATAATATTGGTGTTGATTTTTGAGGACGACTGTACCGCATCTGCGCCAACAGATGCACCCGGTACGGTCGTTTTTCTATTGTCCGTCATTCGCATTCCTCCTTAAGTCCGTTCAACGTCAGAGCCACCATTTGCAGGGTCTCCAGCAAGTCCGGCGGGACTTCTTCATCCACGGCCAGCCGCTGCAATTCCTGATAGATCAGCTTCATCTGGTCTCGCAAGGCTTTGTAGACCCTTGGGTTGCCTACCACGGTGATCTCCCGGTCGGTCAAGCGGCGGATGATATACTCCTGTTTGGTCAGCCCGGAGAGCTTTACTTTGGCTTCCAGAACCTCGTCCTCTTCCGGGGACATTCGGAAGGCTACCACCTTGTTCCGCCAGCGGCCTTGCTGGTCGAGTACTCGTTCCATCTTCATCCCTCCTTTCGCTCCATGTCCAGCTTCTGCGCCATCTCCTGCTGCTTTGAGGGGAAGAGGTGGGCGTACTTATAGGTGATGTCCACGCTCTCATGCCCCACCCGGTCTGCGATTGCCAGCGCCGAGAAGCCCATCTCGATCAGCAGCGATACATGGGAGTGCCGCAGGTCGTGGATTCGGATGCGCTTCACCCCGGCTTCCTTGGCTCCCCTGTCCATCTCGTGGTGCAGGTAGCTCTTGGTCACCTCAAAGATCCGCTGATCCGGCTGGACTTTGTAGAGGGATTTCAGATAGTCTCTGATCTCGTCCGTCAGAAACTGCGGCATCTGGATGACACGGACGCTCTTGGGTGTTTTCGGGTCGGTGATCACATCCCGGCCTTTCAGCCTTTGATAGGATTTGGTGATGGAGAGCAGCCCCTTGTCCAAGTCGAAGTCTGCCGGAGTCAGAGCCAGCAGCTCGCCCTCCCGGATGCCACACCAGTAGAGGACCTCAAAAGCGTAATAGGATTGCGGCTTGTCCATCATGACTTCTGCGAATTTGAGGTACTCTTCTTTTGTCCAGAAAAGCATTTCCTTGTGCTTTTCCGACCCCATGCACCCGGCTGTGGCCGCTGCGTTTGATTTCAGCCCGTAGAACCGGACGGCGTGATTCAGAATGGCACTGAGTTGTCCATGCAGCGTCTTGAGGTAGGTCGGCGAGTAGGCCTTGCCGTTTTTGTCCCGGTAGTTCAGCATCTCGTTCTGCCATGCGATCACATCCCGCGGCTTGATCTCGCTGAGCCGCTTTTCTTTGAAATACGGTAAGATTTTCGTTCGGATGATATGCTCCTTGGTAAACCATGTGTTTTCCCGGAGTCGCTTCTTTTTGTCCGTGATATAGATTTCCACAAAGGCTTCAAATGTCATGGTCAGGTCTGCCGCCTGCTGAAGAAGGAACTCCCGCTCCCACGCCAGAGCGTCCTTCTTGGTGGCAAACCCCCGTTTCAGCTTCTTCTGCTTCACACCTTGCCAGTTTTCGAAGTAGAAGGAAGCGTACCATGTCCCCTGCCTGCTGTCCTTGTAGGCTGGCATCCTATCACTCCTCCCCTGCCCCATAGATCTTCTCCTGATAGTACCTCCTGCTTACACGGCCTCCCACGGTCGTGTAGCCCTTGGCTCTCAGTTCCTCGTTCCACTGGGCGATCATTTTGTACGCCAGACCCTGCGAGATGTCCAGCTCCTTTGCCAGCTCGTCTGCCTTGATAAAAATGCTGTTTGCCATTTTTTGTCCTTTCCTTGTCGGTTTCATTTCGGTGCCGCTTCATCCTCGCTGACTTCCGGCAGGCATATCCCCTTTGCGGTGCTGTGCCGTCCCCTTGCGGAGCGCTCGCTTCCTTTCGGAAGGTCTTGGCGGTTTGGGTCAGTTTGGCGGTCATTCAATTTTACTAAGCATTTTTGCTTATCTTTTTGTGCTCTCATTATACTAAACACATTCCGTTAGGTCAAGAGGTTTTCGGGTAAAATATTAAACTTTTTTGTTTATTTTCTATTGCACCTCCTATTTTTCTGTGCTATACTAGGTTCAACAAATATGTTTAAGTCAGGAGGCAATCGCATGGCAGTCGGTGACCGCATCAAACGTGCCCGCAACCTCCGAGGTATGACCCAGAAAGAACTGGGCATTGCCATCGGGTTTGAGGAGAAAAGCGCAGACATCCGTATCGCACAATACGAAAGCAACACCCGCACTCCCAAGGAAGAGCTGCTCCGCAAGATTGCGGAGGTGCTGGACGTGAACTACCGTTCCCTCTATGAGCCGACCCTGTACGCCGCAGAGGATGTGATGTACACTCTGTTCGAACTGGATGAGCACTATCCCGGCACCCGGCTCTACGAGGTCACAGACACCACCGACCCGGATTTCCCGGAAAAGCACATGGCAGTCAGTTTCCGGTATCGTCTGCTGGATGAGTTCTTAAAGGAGTGGCAGCTCCGTAAGAAGCAGCTCCGGGAGGGCGAGATCACCAAGGAAGAGTATCTGGAATGGAAGCTCAACTGGCCACAGACCGCCGATGGCTGCGGCCGGTACGAGCCGAAGAAAAAGTGGCGTAAAGAATAAAAGACACAAAAATGCCCTCTGAAAAACTTACCGTTTCTCAGAGGGCATTCTCATGTCTCTCTTTATGAATAATCGCCTGATAGTATCAAAGCAGTATCACAGAGCCTTTTGACTCTCAAAATATTGCATTGCATCAATACTTTTCAGGGTTTGCAGATTACTCGAGCTCGATCGTAGCCGGCGGCTTACCGGTGCAGTCATAGAACACGCGGTTCACATGCTTGACCTCATTGACGATGCGGCTGGTGACAGTACCCAGCACGTCCCAGGGCATATTGTAGCTCTCGGCGGTCATGAAGTCAGTGGTGGTGACAGCGCGCAGGGCCACGGCGTAGTCGTAGGTGCGCTCGTCGCCCATGACGCCGACGCTGTGCATATTGGTCAGAGCCGCATAATACTGGCTGATCTCCTTATCGAGGCCCGCCTTGGCGATCTCCTCACGCCAGATGGCGTCGGCGTCCTGCACGATAGCGACCTTCTCGGGGGTCACTTCGCCGATGATGCGGATGCCCAGACCGGGGCCGGGGAAAGGCTGGCGGCTGACCAGATACTCGGGCAGACCCAGCTCACGGCCAGCCTGACGGACTTCGTCCTTGAACAGGTTGCGCAGGGGCTCCACCAGCTCCTTGAAGTCCACGGTGTCGGGCAGGCCGCCAACGTTGTGGTGGCTCTTGATGACGGCAGATTCGCCGCCCAGGCCGCTCTCGACCACATCCGGGTAGATGGTGCCCTGTGCCAGGAAATCTACCTTACCGATCTTCTTGGCCTCTTCCTCGAACACACGGATGAACTCCTCGCCGATGATCTTCCGCTTGCGCTCCGGCTCGGTGACGCCTGCCAGCTTGCTGAAGTAGCGCTCGCGGGCATCCACGCAGATGAAGTTGATATCAAAGCCGTTGGCATTGCCCGGGCCAAAGACGGCACAGACTTCCTCTTTCTCGTTCTTGCGCAGCAGGCCGTGGTCCACAAACACGCAGGTGAGCTGCTTGCTAATGGCCTTGGCCAGCATGGCAGCCAGCACCGAGGAGTCCACGCCGCCGGACAGGGCGCACAGCACCTTGCCGTCGCCGATGCGCTCCCGGAGAGCCTGGACGTTGTTCTCCACAAAGGAGTCCATCTTCCAGTCACCGGAGCAGCCGCAGACGTTGTACACAAAGTTCCGCAGCATCTTTTTGCCCTCAGCGGTGTGCAGCACTTCCGGGTGGAACTGCACGGCGTAGAGGCCCTTTTCCGCATTTTCCACAGCAGCCACAGGGCAGTTTGCGGTGTGGGCGGTGATCTTGAAACCAGGTGCTGCCTGCTCAATGTAGTCGTTGTGGCTCATCCAGCAGATGGTGGAGGGCTGCACATCGGTGAACAGCTTGCTCTGGGTGTCCACGAACACCTCAGTCTTGCCGTACTCACGCTCCGGTGCACGGCAGACATGGCCGCCCAGCAGATGCATCATCAGCTGGCTGCCGTAGCAGATGCCCAGCACGGGCACGCCCCAGCTGAAGATCTCCGGGTCGATCGTGGGGGAATCCTCCAGATAAACGCTGTTGGGGCCGCCGGTAAAAATAATGCCCTTGGGATTCTTCGCCTTGATCACCGACAGGTCGGTTTTATAGGAATAGATTTCACAGTAGACATTGTTCTCGCGGACGCGGCGCGCGATCAGCTGATTGTACTGGCCGCCAAAGTCCAGCACGATGACAGTTTCATGCTGCATGATGTTCTCCTCCTGTTCCGTTCATAGATGTGTTACAGATATTGTTAGTATAGCACATCTTACAAACAAAAGCGACATCCTTTGTGGATTTTCCTGTTTTTATTTTTTCCGTACCGGATGCCGCAGCACGGTTTTAAGTTTTTCTGGGGCTGTGCGGCGCGGGTCCCCCAAATAGATCTCATGATGCAGGCGCCCTGCCGTAAAATCCGGCACATATCCCTGCTCTGCCGCAAACACATCCATCTGCCGCAGAGTCTCCGGCTCTGTGTCGTAAGGGCCAATATGCATGCACTGTACGCATAATCCCTCGTCATAGGTCCGGAATTCCGCCGTAGAAAAGTCCCGTTTCTTTTTGGCCGTGGCTTCCTGCACGGCCCAGTCGAACTCTTCCCGGGTCACAAACTCCGGCAGGCGGATCATGGAGGTCCATTCAAAAGTCTCCTTGTGGGCATAGTCCACGCCGTCCACACCCTGCTGATGCCACAATCCTTCCAGCGGAGGCACCACATACTCAAAAAAACCTTCCATCCGGTGGCTGCCCTTATAGCTCATTTTGATGGTATAAGCAAGGCCGTACAGCACTTCCATAGCGGCCTGGTATTCCCCTGCCGGGTCGTTCGGGTCACCCTTCCCCTGCACTGTCACAAAGTTCATGGGCGGGACCGTGATGAGATGCGGTTTCCTGGATGGCAGATAGAATTCCTTGTATTCTTTCTTGTAATCAAATGCCATTACATCGTCCTCCGTTCCACAGTGGCTTATCCTTCTGATTTCCAGTATAGCAGAACAACTATAGCTTGTAAACCATAAAGTTGTTCTGTTGACGCAAAAAATCCTCTGCCCTTTCAGACAGAGGATCTCAGAACACAAAAAGAGCCTTCCCACTCTCCGGAATGGGAAAGCTCTTCGTAAAGTTAACCTTTAGCCACAGGAATGGCGCGAAGGGTCAAAATCACTCAATGATCTTGCCAACAACGCCGGAACCAACGGTACGGCCACCCTCACGGATAGCGAAACGCAGGCCCTCTTCCATAGCAACGGGGGTCAGCAGCTCAACGTGCATCATGACGTTATCGCCAGGCATGCACATCTCGGTGCCTTCCGGCAGGGTGATGATGCCGGTCACGTCGGTGGTACGGAAGTAGAACTGAGGACGATAGTTGGAGAAGAACGGGGTGTGACGGCCGCCTTCGTCCTTGGTCAGAACGTAGACCTGGGACTCGAAGACCTTGTGGGGATGGACAGAACCGGGCTTAGCCAGAACCTGGCCACGCTCGATCTGGGTACGATCAACACCACGCAGCAGAGCGCCGATGTTATCGCCAGCCTCAGCGAAGTCCAGAGACTTACGGAACATCTCCAGACCGGTGATGGTGGTGCTCAGACGATCGGGCTTGATGCCGACGATCTCCATTGCATCGCCAACCTTGGCCATACCACGCTCAACACGACCGGTAGCAACAGTACCACGGCCAGAGATGGTCATGACATCCTCGATGGGCATCAGGAAGGGCTTGTCCTCCTCACGATCCGGGTTGGGGATATAGGAGTCAACAGCGTCCATCAGCTCCTTGATGCAAGCATACTCGGGAGCATCGGGATCGGTGGAGGTAGACTCCAGAGCCTTCAGAGCGGAACCACGAATGATCGGGGTGTCGTCGCCCGGGAAGTCGTACTCGCTCAGCAGCTCACGGATCTCCATCTCGACCAGATCCAGCAGCTCCTCGTCGTCGACCATATCGCACTTGTTCATGAACACGACGATATAGGGCACGCCGACCTGACGAGCCAGCAGGATGTGCTCACGGGTCTGGGGCATGGGACCATCGGTAGCAGCAACGACCAGGATAGCGCCGTCCATCTGAGCAGCACCAGTGATCATGTTCTTGACGTAGTCAGCATGGCCCGGGCAGTCAACGTGAGCATAGTGACGAGCGTCGGTCTGATACTCAACGTGAGCGGAGTTGATCGTGATACCACGAGCGCGCTCCTCGGGAGCCTTATCGATGTTGGCATAATCCATGAAGTCTGCGTCGCCCTTCAGTGCCAGATACTTGGTGATAGCGGCGGTCAGAGTGGTCTTGCCGTGGTCAACGTGACCGATGGTGCCGATGTTAACATGCGGCTTAGAACGGTCGAACTTTGCCTTTTCAGCCATTGGAATATCCTCCCTTAATTAGGTTTTGATATTGGTTACAACAGTCCTGCACATACAGAATTGCATTGCAAAACTATTCTACTAAATTTGCCCTGTAAAATCAAGTGCTTTTACAGGAAATTTTGCCGGAGCTACACTACCCCGGCAAAATCTTTATCCGTTTTTCAACGATCAGCCCTTGGTGCGGCCAGCAATGATCTGGTCGGCAATGTTCTTGGGCACCGGCTCGTAGTGAGACGGCTCCATGACATACTGGCCACGGCCCTGAGTCTTGGAACGCAGGTCGGTGGCGTAGCCGAACATCTGAGCCAGAGGAACGAATGCGTTGACACGCTGGGTGCCAGCCATTGCCTCCATGCCCTGGATCTGACCACGGCGAGCATTCAGATCGCCGATGACATCGCCCAGATACTCATCGGGAACGATGACAGCAACTTTCATGATAGGCTCGGTGATGATGGGATCCGCCTTGCGCATAGCATCCTTGAATGCCATAGAACCCGCAATGGAGAACGCCATCTCAGAGGAGTCGACCTCATGATAAGAACCTGTCTCTTATACACATCT
>ENA-OYZO01001032-OYZO01001032.1-human-gut-metagenome-genome-assembly--contig:-NODE-1032-length-10410-cov-3.284404_pt1 | contig 10410 bp, 9 predicted proteins | sample MGYA00243293_ERZ653481 | MGnify/ENA primary metagenome ERZ653481 (study PRJEB26926, sample SAMN06165094) | human gut metagenome | biome: ENVO:00009003; feature: ENVO:2100002; material: ENVO:00002003... | reverse complement strand
ATGTGTATAAGAGACAGGTACGGCGTTCCGCTTATCGATGCGCAGAAGGAAAAAAGCATGCCGGTGCAGTGTGGTGATATGGAACTTCAAATTTGCGAATGTGCGAAAAAGGTGGATTTTATGATCAATGTCCCGGTCATGAAAGGCCATTGCCAGACTAAAATTACCTGCGCACTGAAAAACATGAAAGGTCTCTTGCCGAATAAAGAAAAACGTCATTTTCATGCCATGGGACTTCATCGGCCAATTGCGCATCTGGGGCTGGGGATTCATCAGGATTTTATTTTGGTGGATAATATCTGCGGAGACCTTGACTTTGAGGATGGCGGTAATCCGTTTATTATGAATCGCCTTTTCGCTGGGTTAGATCCGGTGTTGATCGATGCATATGTCTGCGCGGAACTGCATTATAAGCCAGAAGATGTCCCGTATGTCAAAATGGCAGAAGAGTTGGGCGTGGGCAGCGCTGATCTCACACGGCTTTCAATCCGCCAAATTGGCGAAATTGGTGAAAAAAGAGTGATTCCGGAAAAACGGAAGATCGTGGAACTGCAGGATGCCGTAGAGGAAGTTGAGTCCTGCAGTGCCTGCTACGGCTATCTGATCCCGGCGCTCGACCGGCTGAAAGAGGAAGGACTGCTGCAGGAACTCCACGAAAAAATCTGCATCGGGCAGGGATACCGGGGAAAGAGCGGGGCGCTTGGTGTGGGAAGTTGTACTTCAGGGTTTAAATACAATCTGAAAGGCTGCCCACCGACCGATGAGCAGATGTATGAATTTTTGAAGCAGTACATTGCAACTAGACGAAAAACAGAAGCAGAAAAATAGCAACAGAGGAGAGAGTGAATGAAAAAAGCAGTCAAAGCCATTTTAAATGTATTGTCCTACGGCGGAATTGAAGTAGAATCCGCCCGTCGGCTTGCCGATATCAAGAAGCTGGATCCGATCCGTATTTTTCTGCGAAAATTGGATATGGAAATATATAATGGGGACTACAAGGTTCCGATTCGGCTGTTCTTCCCGGATGAAAAAATGGAGGAGCATGGTGCAAAAGAAGCGATTCTGTTCTTCCATGGCGGCGGCTGGACAACCGAGAGTGTGGAGACATACGACCGTGTCTGCGCACGCATGGCGCAGTCGACGGGGCAGATTGTTGTATCGGTAGAATACCGTCTTGCACCGGAGCATCGTTTCCCGACAGGCTTAGAAGACTGCTACGCCGCCGCCCAGGCAATGCTGCGCGGGGAGATTCTGCCGGAGGTAACGCCGGAAAATGTCACGATCATGGGCGACAGCGCAGGAGGAAATCTTGCGGCTGCGGTCTGCCTGATGGCGAGGGATAAAAAAGAACTGCTGCCGGGGAAACAGATTTTGATTTATCCGGCGGTGAATTCCTGTTACACAGAGAAATCACCGTACAAATCCGTGAAAACCAATGGAACCGGATACCTTCTGACCAGTGTCAAAATGGAAGATTATGTAATTCTGTATCAGCGGACCGAAGAAGACCGCAAAAATCCGTACTTTGCACCGGTACTGGCAGAAAATCTGCAGGGACTGCCGGACACGCTGGTACTGACGGCGCAGTACGATCCGCTGCGCGATGAGGGCGAGGATTATGCGAAAAAGCTGAAAAGGGCTGGCAATCTGGTTGAACATCATCGGATCAAGGGTGCATTGCACGGCTATTTTGCGCTTGGCATTGAACACCTATATGTGCAGGAAAGTTTTCAGTATATGAATGCATTTTTAAGGAAAGAAAAACAGCAGAAAAATGCAGACGAAGAACTGGAAAACATAGCAGCAGTGAAGAAAAAATTAACACCCGGGAAGGCGTAAGGAGGCATAGAAAATGAAGAAAGAACATTCTTCGCGCTGGAGAAAGCTGGACAACGCGGCACAGGCATTTCCGGCGGCCACCGGAAAAAAGGATACGAGAGTCTTCCGGTTTTACTGCCAACTGAAAGAGGACATCCAGGCGGATCTGCTGCAGAAAGCGCTGGAGGAGACAATGGAGCATTACCCGGTGTTTTCCATGGTACTGCGGAAAGGTCTTTTCTGGTTCTATCTGGAGCAGCGCGATCTGCCAGCAAAAGTAGAAGAGGAAAAGCGTCCGCCGTGCAGTGAGATTTACGTACCCGACCACAAAACGCTTCTTTTCCAGGTTTCTTACTATAAAACCCGAATCAATTTCGAAGTATTCCATGCCCTGACAGACGGCACCGGAGCGATGCTGTTTCTGAAAGAACTGGTGAGCAATTATCTGATCCTGCGCCATCCAGAGGAAACATTTTCCAAGGTCAGCGAAGATATGCTGACGGAAACGGACTTCGAGGAGGACAGCTTTTCCCAGTATTACACCGGAAAGAAAAATGAAAAAGAAAAAAGCCGCCCGGCATACCAGATCAAAGGCGAATATCTGGAGCAGGAGAAGATGGAAATTACCGAGATTCTGCTTTCTGCGGAAGCAGTTCATAAGTGCGCAAAAGCACATGGCGTGTCGGTAACGGCGTACCTTGCGGCGGCGTTGGTATATGCGGTATATGAAGAAATCCCGAAAAGCAGGCTGAAAAAGCCGGTTTCTCTGATGGTTCCAGCCAATCTCCGCAACTTTTTCCCATCCGCATCGATGACGAATTTCTGGAGCTGGATCGAGATTGCCTGTGATCTTGGGCCGGAGGCATCGTTTGAGGATGCCCTGCAGATCACGGGAGCCGCGATGCAGAAAGAGGCGCTGAAGCAGGAGATTTCCACACGTATGAACGATCTGGTGCGGATTGAGCGGAATCCGGTGCTGCGCGCCGTGCCGCTGGAAATCAAAAATCTGGCGCTGATGGCGGGCACGACGCTCGGCGGACGAAGCATTACGACCGTCTATTCTAATATCGGCCGGATTCAGATGCCGCCGGAGTATGAAACATATATTGAGCGGTTCGGATTTTTCACCAGCACAGACAAAGTACAGATGTGTTCCTGCTCCTACGGGGACAGCATGGTGCTTGGAATCACATCTAAAATCGCCGATTCCAATATTGAACGGAACCTGATGCATCTGCTGCAGAAAGAGGGCATCGCCTGTGAACAGGAGGAAAATGATTTTCCGGGACAGAAAGAACAGCCGCACGGGACGGCCAAACTGGGATTGAAAATTTTTTCTTTCACCTGCATCGCGGCTGTCGTACTCTGCTGGATGATGAATTTCCTTGCAACGCCGCAGATGTGGTGGGCAGGTTATGCGACAGCGGGTGTGTTCTGCGCCTGGCTTCTGATCCGGGTGGGATATCAGAAACGGAAAAATCCACTCAAAAACAGTATGTGGCAATTGATCTTTATTATGATCGGTGCGATTCTGTGGGATTATGCGACGGGCTGGATCGGCTGGTCTGTCGATTTCGCAATTCCGCTCGCCGTTCTTCTGAATGGCGCGACGATGCAGATTCTGGCAAGAGCGTACAAAATGGAGGTCAGTGAATATCTTTTTTATCTGATGCAGTCCGGAGCAGCAGGAATCGTTCCGGCGATTTTGTGGCTGACAGGAACTGTCCGCATTACCTGGCCGTCCGTGATCTGCGTGGGCCTCAGTGTGCTGTATCTGATCGGGCTGTTTTTTTTCCGCGGAAAAGATTTTATGCGGGAAATGCAGAAAAAATTCCGGGTATGAAGGGAAAAGGTGATAGAAAAAATAAGAAGAGCAGGTAAGAAAAGTGGATGTTGGTCCCTTTTCTTACCTGCTCTTTTGAAACTTGTGTGTGTCTGCGGCGGAAAAGCCTGGAGAGATATCTACTGCGCCTTCTCCTCACAGCTGCAGGAATCCCACGACGGCATTTCATCCCCATTCTTAATCGCATCGCGAACCGCACTGTAATACCGCACTTTTTGTTGAATATGCTCCAGATCGGATTCCATGCGCTCGATTTTTTCGCGTATATTCTGCTCATGTTCCTTGAGAATGGCAACCATCTGGTCAATATTTCCCGGGATATCATCCTCAAGCCGGAAAAACTCCTGAATCCCCGCAATCGGAAGACCGGTGCGCTTGAAACAGAGAATTGCGGTCATGCAGTCAATGTGCTGCTGGGTGTAAATTCGTTTCTTACTTTCGGTATGAATGACATCCGTCAAAAGCCCGATCTCCTCATAATAACGAAGCGTAGAGGCCGGAAGTCCAAAACGCTCGGACATTTCACGAATGGTGTAGGTCTGCTGTTCCATGGAAAAACCTCCTTGAAATAATGAAAAATCAACTGCTTCAAGTATACTTTAGGAAGACAAGTTTGTAAAGTGTAAAACATGATTTCTGAAAAACACAGACCATAAAAAAGAGAAAATCAGAGCAACTTGTGACTGGACGGAACAGCAATTGGTTGTTAAAATGGTATTAATGAGGTTTCGTTTTGTGAAAAACGTTTAAAAACGAATGTGCAGATGGGGGATGGAGAAAAAATGGGGAAGTCAAAAAAGAGAAAAGAATATTCCCTGAAGAAAATTGTTTTAATGGTATTTGCATGCAGCAGTCTGCTCTGTCTTCTGCTGATTATTTTTGTCACGCGGATTTCCATGAAAGCCATGCGGGAATCAAAAATGGAAACATCGCTGAAAGCAACACTGGAGGAAGTGAATCAGGGCTTTGAGTCAGAGTACAATGTGCTGCTGCGTCTGTCACAGACGATGACATCGAATGGACTGGTCGGGGAAAAATATGATGCTTATCGAACGGCAGAAGAGCAGTACGATAAAATTCTGGAGTATCAGGACTTTTATCAGACCCTGAATGTCGCAACCTGGGAGATGGAAGATGTTATGCTGGGCGCTTATCTGATTCAGGGGGAGAGCCGGGAAATGACACCGGAGATTCTGTTTTCCACGTACAGCACAAAGAAGGAGACATTCCAGCCGGAAACACTGTCGAAGCTGGTTGATACGGGAGAAGTTACATATCATTCCATTCATCAAAGCTACAACAGTGTGAGAAATGATAATGTTGTTTCGATGGGACGCAGAACATCATTTTCAGATGGCACAGATGCCTGGATTTATTTAGAAGCAAAATCAGATGAAGCACTGATGCTGCAGAAACGTTCCGAATTAGAAAAAATACCATATGTGCTGCTACAGCTGAATCCGGAAAAGAAAGTAGAGTATTCCAGCGAGAAAACATTTGCAAAAGGAGATATCCTTGAACTGGATGAGGATGGCAGAATAGAGCAGAACGGATATGAGGGAGTTGCCAAAAAGAATATCTATGGATTTTATACGGTTTTGTTGCTTCCAACTTATGAATACCAGAGCGAAATTTATCAATGGACCCTGCTGACAGGAAGCGTGATTTTTATTTCACTGGCCATTCTTGCCGTAGTCGCAATTTCACAGATCTGGCTGGTATCGCATCCGATCAAAGTACTGGAAAAAGAAATGCGCCATTTTGGAAAAGGAGATTTTTCTGAGGCAGAGACACCGGTTCAGCTTGCGGAATACAATCAGCTTTTTGCAACGTTCAATCAGATGAAAGCGCAGATTCAGGAGCTGATTGAGAGTGAGCAGCGGAAGGAAAAAGAAAAAGCAGATCTGGAGCTGGGAAAGCTGATGTATCAGATCAATCCGCATTTTCTGATGAATGCGCTGAATTCTATTCATTGGATGGCGCTGACAAATCATCAGAAAGAGATCGATGATTACGTGAAGCATCTCGGCTTTATTTTGAGTTATTCCCTCGGGAAGGCGGAGCAGAACACGACACTGCGTACCGAATTGAAATACCTGCAGTATTATCTGGAACTGCAGCAGATGACGCATGATTTTTCCAGTGAATTTGATATTGCGGAGGGAGAGTACCTGAATACGCGGTGTGCCCGCTTTCTGCTGCAGCCGATTGCAGAAAATGCGGTCTGCCATAATATGGACGAATTTGGAACCCTGTGGGTAGAAGCGTCGGAACAGGATGGGATAATTACCATTCGAATCCGGGACGATGGAAAGGGCTTTGAAATATCGGAGAAGATGGAGCAGAATGCAAAAGACGAACGAAAGGGGATCGGTCTGCGTTATGTGCAGATGACACTGAAATCATTCTATGGAGAAGAAGCAGAGATGAAAATAGAGAGTGAACTGGGAAAAGGAACGGAGGTTACCCTGCATTTTCCGGTGCTTCCGGCATAAAAAAAGAACTACGAGAAGGAAAAGAGAAAAAGATAAAATGGGGTGGAACAAATGTATCAGGTATTGGTGATTGATGATGATAAGCTGGCAAGAAAGGGACTGATTTCACTGATTCCGTGGGAAAAATACGGAATGGAGGTCGCCGGAGATGTGGCGAACGGAGCGTTAGCACTGCAGTTTATTGAAACACATCCGGTGGATCTGGCCGTGGTGGATCTGACGATGCCGGTGCTCTCCGGGTTGGAGTTTATCTGCGAGTGCAGGGCGCGGGAAATTTCCATGGACTATATTGTGCTTTCCGCACATGAGGATTTTACGTATGTACAGAAAGCATTGCGGCTCGGGGTAATTGATTATATTTCGAAGCTTCAGCTTGAACCGGAAGAATGCGGCGAGGTGTTCCTGCGTGCGGCGGAGCATATTCGAAAACGGAAAGAAAAAGAGCAGCAGATGCAGGCGGGGGGAAGAATAAATCGGAAAAAGACAGAGACTGTGGCAGATCAGGAAGAGAAGGAACAGTGGAGAAAACTCTGGGAGGAGACGGCTTCGCTGACCTGGATTTATAATATAGAGGAAACACAAAAACTCTGTAATCTCTGGAAGGCAATTCCGACCAGTCAGAAACAGGAATACCGGTACACAATGCAGACATTGCAGGAAATTCAGAATGCCTTTGGCATTTTCATGGAGGAGCAGGAATATGAAAATCTGCAGGAGCCGGAAAAACTGACAGAAAAAATACGACAGGATCTGTGGCAGCGGGTACAGAACGGAGAAGGACAGGCTGTTACGGAGATATTGATTTTAAAAGCGGTACTTTTTATCGAAGATCATCTGGTGGATTCTGAAGTGAAAGCGGAGCAGATTGCAGATGCTGTTGGAATGTCGAGAAGTTATTTTTCCGTCTGTTTCAAGAAATGCACAGGCTATTCGGTCAACAGTTATATCCGAAAAGAACGGATTGCGCTGGCCTGCCGTCTGCTGCGGGAAAATCCGCAGATTTCGGCAGAACAGATGGCGGATGCTGTCGGGTATCATGATGAAAAATATTTTGTAAAACTGTTTCAGCAGAGTATGGGTATTGGCTTTGCCGAATATAAAAAACAGTTAAAACGGCAGGAGTTTTAGCAGAATGCCGGAGTATGGGAATGAAAAAGCAGACATTTGTTTGAAGGACAGAGAACAAATGTCTGCTTTTTGGATGAAATGGATCCTGGTTTTGTATAAATGTTCTCAAAAAGTAGAACACGAGGCTGTTTTAATTCGTCAAAATGTATCATAAAATAGACTTACAAGAAAACGAAAGAAACAAAATGACGAACGAGGAAAGGGGAAAACACATGAAAAGGAAAAAACTTGTTGCAATCTTACTCACAGCAGCGATGACCGCAGGTATGCTGGCCGGATGTGGAAGCAGCGGCGGCAGCACAGGAGGCACATCGGACAGTAAAGCATCATCTGAGAGCACAGCATCTTCCGGAACGGCTGATAATTCTTCTGAGGAAGAGGGAGAGGATCTGGCATTCAAAAAATTCCCGGAAGTTGTCGAGGTACACGTAGGACAGGGTGTCAGCGCAACCGATACTCTGCCGGACGGACTGAGCGTGGATAATAACCAGTACACCGACTATCTTCTGGAAAACTTCAACATCAAAGTCGTTGTAGACTGGACCGCAGCATCTGGAAATGATTACACACAGAAAGTAGCGCTCTGTATCGCAAGCAATACCCTTCCGGATGCGATGACGGTATCGAGAGAGTATATGCTGAAAGCCGCAAAAGCAGGTCAGTTATACGATCTGACCGATCTGTTCCAGAAAGTACAGTCTGATCAGGTAAAAGAAGTTATGGATTCGACCGATGGACAGGCTATTGCAGAAGCGAGCGTGGACGGCAGACAGTATGCAATCCCGGCAGTTGAGGTAGAAACCGGAAGCGTTCAGGTATTAAACGTTCGTCAGGACTGGCTCGATGCACCGAAAACTCTGGACGATGTAGAAAATATTGCCAAAGTATTTGCGGAGAAAAAACCGGCAGGCGAAGATACCATTCCGCTGGCTGGTCCGGATAAAAATACAAAATGCTATACCAGTTTCCTGGATACCGGCACAACAACAGGCGGATTTGACGCAGTATTTGCCGCAAACGGCGCATATCCGGGACTGTTCCTAAAAGATGATGACGGAAACGTAACATATGGAACCGACTCCGATGCAACCAGAAGTACACTGGAGCGTCTGGCGGACTGGTACGCAAAAGGCTATATTGATCCTGAGATGGGAACAAGAGATTCCACGATCGAGCAGATCAATGCCGGAAAAGTTGGCATGTTCTTCGGCGCATGGTGGGTTTCCGGTTATGGAATCGGTGATGCATACCGTAACGAGCCGGATGCAAACTGGCAGACCTATCCGATCTACACCGATGACGGTGAATGGAATGTAAGACTTGGATCTGCAACAACAGGTTACTGTGTCATCAACAAAAATGTTTCCGAAGATGTTGCCAAAGCAGTTATCATCATGGCCAACGTTCTGTTGAGAGATGAGAGCAAATTTGATGTTTCCGAGCAGCCGCTCAGCTTCTGGCCAGTCAGAACACTGATGGCTCCGGCTGATGAGTGTGAATACACTTATCATGAACTGATCAAAGTATTAAACGGCGAAACCAAGCCGGAAGATTATGCAGGTGTATCCAGTGCATACAAACTGCTGGCAAACGATGTTTCGGTTATTAAGGATACCGTTCCTGGATACGAAAAAGACAAACAGCTCTCTATCGAAGATTTCAGCACTGAAAACTTCGGTAACTTCCAGAGAATGTATTCTCTGCTGGTCGGCGACCGTCCGTACGCTACGACAGAAGTAAACAACAAAGTCAGAAGCTGCATCTTCAGCCAGACAGCTACCATGGAGAAAAAATGGGCAAACCTGCAGTCCATGGAAAATGAGATGGTTATGAAAGTCATCACCGGAAAATCGGATATCAGCGCATACGATGAGTTCGTGAAGAACTGGAAGTCTGAAGGCGGCGATACAATTCTGGAAGAAGTAGAAGAATACTAAAACAGGAAAAAGGCAGACCGTTTCAATGTGATTTTCAGATCCTGAAAGATCACCTGCTTTGCGAAAAGGGGAGAGCAGTCAGCTTTCCCCTTTTTCACAGAATACGTTCTGTCCATCGGAAATAAAAGGAAAATATGGAAATGACAGGAGGGAGGATCTGTATGAAAGCAGCTTCTGCGTCAAAGAAAAAGGGAGCTCTGAAAAAAACAAGAAATTCCAGAACCATCTGGAACTATCATATTATGGTTCTGATTGGAATGGTCTGGCTGTTTTTCTTTAATATTGTTCCAATGTTTGGAATTGTCATTGCATTTGAGGATTACAATCCGATGTCCGGACTGTGGCATTCAGACTTTGTAGGAATGGAAAATTTTACATATTTATTTTCCATGAGTGACTGTAAACGAGTCATTTTTAATACGCTGGTTATCGCAGTTGCCAAATTGATTCTAAATATTATTGTGCCACTGGCATTTGCACTTTTATTAAATGAAATCCGTCAGGTGAAATTTAAAAAAGCAGTACAGACAATTGTTTATCTGCCGCACTTTCTTTCCTGGGTTATTCTGGCAAGTGTTCTGCTGGAAATGTTCGGCTATAAAGGTGTTATCAATTCCATCCTTGGTGTATTTGGAATCCGGGGAAAGATATGGTTCTCAGAGGAGAGCTGCTTTCGCCAGTTAGTCATCGGTTCGGATGTATGGAAAGAGTTTGGATTTAATGCCGTTATTTATTTAGCAGCTCTCACCGGGATCAGCCCGGAACTCTATGAGGCAGCGGCAATTGACGGCTGCAGTCGTTGGAAAGCGGTATGGAATATCACTATTCCAGGTATTGCAAGTACGATCGTTGTATTAAGTATTCTCGGACTTGGAAATGTACTAAACGCAGGCTTCGATCAGATATTCAACCTGTACAGTCCGTTGGTTTACTCCACAGGAGATATCCTTGATACATGGGTTTACCGCATGGGTCTTTTAAATGTACAGTTCTCGCTGGCAACAGCAGCAGGCCTGTTTAAGTCGGTCATCAGCTTTACTCTGATTGTCATTTCCTACATCATTGCATATAAAGCCGCAGACTATAAGATTTTCTAAGGAGGGACAAAATCATGATTCAAAGCAAAAGTCTTGGAAGTAAAATATTTAATGTGTTTAACATCATTTTAATGAGTCTGCTCTCCTTAAGC
>ENA-OYZO01000989-OYZO01000989.1-human-gut-metagenome-genome-assembly--contig:-NODE-989-length-10698-cov-8.111059_pt1 | contig 10698 bp, 11 predicted proteins | sample MGYA00243293_ERZ653481 | MGnify/ENA primary metagenome ERZ653481 (study PRJEB26926, sample SAMN06165094) | human gut metagenome | biome: ENVO:00009003; feature: ENVO:2100002; material: ENVO:00002003... | reverse complement strand
GCATCTGCCGCACCTCGCTCGCCGTATCGGCACTTAGAATTATGCGGTATTGCCCAAAGAAACAGGGGATATTATGCAATACAAAGTTCTGGCACTGGATCTGGATGGCACACTGACCAACAATGCCAAAGTCATTACCCCACGCACCAAAGCTGCCCTGCAGGCAGCGGCGGACCGCGGCGTGCGCATTGTGCTGGCCAGCGGCCGCCCCACCGTGGGCATTGAGCCGCTTGCCAAAGAGCTGGAGCTGGACCGCCGCGGCGGCTGCATCCTGAGCTATAACGGCGGTAAGATCATTGACTGCAAAACCGGCGAAACGCTGGTGCAGCATGAGTTCCCGCCGGAGCTGATTGACCCGGTGTGCACCTTTGCCCGCTACTGGAACGTGATGCCGCTGACCTATGATGCCAAAGGCATTGTGACCGAGGATGCCGCCAACCCCTATGTTGGCGAGGAAGCCCGCATCAACAAAATCCCGGCCCGCCAGGTGGAAAACCTGCCCGCCGAGATCCAGTGGCCTATCAACAAGCTGCTGCTGGTTGGCGACCCTGTGGATATGCCCCATGTGGAGGAGCTGATGCAGCAAAAGTTTGCGGGCAAACTTTCCATCTACCGCTCGGCGCCGTTCTTTATTGAAACGATGCCCCTGGGGGTGGAAAAATCCGCATCGCTGGCGCTGCTGCTGAAAAACATGGGCCTTGGCCCCGAAAACCTGATGGCCTGCGGCGATGGCTGGAACGACCTGCCCATGATCCGCTATGCAGGCATGGGCGTTGCCATGGGCAATGCTGTGCCGGAAGTAAAACAGGCAGCCAAATACGTCACCGCAGATAATGAGCATGACGGGGTAGGGCTGGCCGTTGAAAAATTCATCTTGGAGGACCCGCAGTGAACCTGATCGTTTTTGACTTGGAATGGAACATGGGCAATGCGCCCAAAACCTTTAATTATCATGGGGCGGAGCTGACCCTGCGGGGTGAGATCATCCAGATCGGTGCAGTGCGGGTGGACGAGAATGGCGATGTACTGGATACCTTTGAGATGACCCTGCGCCCCCGCATTTTCCGCAAGCTGCATTGGCGCATTGCGGAGGTGACTGGCCTGAGCCAGGGCGATCTGGAAGCCGGGGTGCCCATTGCCGAAGGCCTGCGGCGGTTCCAGGAATGGGCCGGCCCCGATGCCGAATTTGCCGAGTGGGGTCTGGACGATGTGCCGGTGCTGAAGCAGAACCTGTTCCTTTATAATATGGACGAAAGCTGGCCCACCCGCTGGTATGACCTGCAGCAGATCTTTTTGAAAAATTTCCCCCGCGGGGAAGGCGAGGGCCTGACGCTGGAAAGCGTGGTGGACCGCCTTGGCATTGAGCATGACGGCGATTTCCACAATGCGCTGGACGATGCCTTGTACACCACAAAAATCTGCCGCCGCCTGCCGCTGGCCCAGGGCATTGCCGAATACCCGGACCCCGCCGCCCAGCTGACAGCCGCCCTGCTGAACAATACCGATACCGAAACGTACGATATCCAAACCTACTTTGACCGCCTGGACCACGATGCCTATAAAAATGACCCTGCGCTGTATCAGGTGGGCTGCCCGTTCTGCGGCAAGCCGCTGGTGCTGAACGATATCTGGCTCAAGCGCGGCAACACCGGTTATTATACCGAAGCCACCTGCCCGGACCACGGCCCGTGGTTCCTGCGCTTTAAGCTGAACCGCCGCGACGGCCTGCATTGGAACTTTGCCCGTTGCATTGAGACCGTGCGTCCCGAAAGCTATGCCCGCTATAAAAAACTGGAAAAATCCCAGCGCGAGCGCATCCGCATGAAAACGGAACGTACTGGAAAGAAAACCCAGGAATAAAAATAAAACGCTCCCCGCCCTGTGCATAAGAGAACTGCATGGAGAGGGGAGCATTTTGTAATGAATAAAGAATAAATAATAAAGAAGAATGGTGGTGGGCGCTGCGCGCCTTTTTTTGATATTAGGCGCGATGCAGGATAAAGAGTGCGCTCCGGGTGGGGGCGCTTACTTACTTCATTTTGCCGATGTAGACGAGGTAGGAGTAGAGGTAGATCCAGGCGGAGCCGCCAAAGACAACGGCCAGCAGCAGGATCATGGTGGCGGCATCGCCCAAAATCGTGGCCAGCAGTGAAATTACAATCAAAGCAGCACCCATAACAACAAACACAATGCCGCCCATGCGCTGGGTGCGGTTCCAGTTGTGTTCGTTGTTCAGCGCCCAGGGAGTTTTGCAGCCGAACATATAGTTCTGCTTGATGCGCGGCATATAGTTGCCCAAAAAGATGAACAGCACCCCGCAGCCGCCGCAGACCAGAATACCGACCAGGCTGCTGCCCTCCGGAATCAAGCCGAACACGCTCAGCTCCGAAAACCAGCTCATAGCTGACATAAATATTGTAAGGGCAGTGAGGGAGGCGTTCCAGACGCCCTTGAACTTTTCATAATTCTGGTGTTTGGGGTCAATGCGGGGCAGCACTGCCATTAAAATCAGCATCAGGGCGGGCAGGGCTGCCATAATCAGCACAGTGGATTTTGGCCCCCAGCCGTTGGCCTGGCCGTCCGCGCCCCAGTGGGTGGGCACAACATCCGGCAGAGAGCCATAAAAGCAGAGGTGCGCCGCAAAGTTGATGGCGCAAAAAATCAGAAGCCCCCAAAACAGTTTATTTCGTTTCATCATCAGGTCCACCTTTCACAAAGCCAAAATCGAAAAACCACTTAACAGCTTCCTGGAACACGGTCAGGTTCAGGCAGTACACAATGTTCTGGCCGCGGCGCTCATCCGTTACCAGCCCGGCATTTTTCAAAATGTTCAGGTGGTGGCTTACGGATGGCTTTGCCATATCAAAATGCGCGGCAATATCACCGGCGCTCATCTCGCCCTCGCTCAAGAGTTCCAGAATGCGCCGCCGGGTGGGGTCCCCCAAAGCCTTAAACGCATCGCCTACCATAGGTCAGCGTTCCTCCTTATCTGATAACGTCTGCTGTTCCGGTTCTTGCAATGCACAATACTGCTTTTTGGCGTAAGCCGCGCAGCCCAGGCAGAGCACCAGCAGCAGTGCTTCCACCAGCCAGGTACTGTGCAGCACGCCGCACTGGAATAAAGCGGCGGGAACATCGAACAGCGCATGCAGCGCCACCGCCAATCCCAGATACCCGGCCTTGCGCTGCCGGACAGCCCGGAATACAACCACCGAGAGGGAAATGTGCAGCGTCATGGCAATCGCGCGTTCAGCCAGCCCCAGCAGCAGGTTGGCGGCCCCAAAGCTGGCAACGGCGGCGATCTGTGCCTGTACCTGGTCCAGCTGCACGCCGGTCAGCCCATTGGTTATGGTTTCAATGCTGCCGCTGTTGACAAGCTGCGCAATCGCAATATTATTGATGGCGGTGAGCCCCAGAACCAGGATTGCCTCGATCCCGCCGTGGCCGATGCCATAGGTTACGGCGTCCCGCCGGTTGGTATAGCGCTTGAGCAGAAAACGAAACGCAAGATAGCGCCCGACTTCCTCAAACACGCCCGCCAGCAGGCAGCCGATCAGGGTGTAAGCCCACGCATGGGTCAGCACATACTGCGAAACGCCGGTGCCGCCGCCAAAGAAAATGGCCTTGGGCACACCTTCCAGTACCTGGGCGAAAACAACGAAGGTCACCGCGCCGACAACAGCAGGAAACAGCTTTGCACCCCGGCAGAATTTGAACTTCCATACCAAAAAAACCAGAACCGGCAGCCCGATACCGGCTGCGGCGGCCAAGGCGCTCCACAAAATGGTCTGCAATGAAATCATCGTGCTCATACCATATATCCTTTCAGAAAAACACAAGAATTATATATTTAGATAAACGTCTAAATATTATGGCCCTAATATACCACCCGCACACGGCTTTGTCAAGCGGGCGCGGGTGGTACGGTTAAAATCAGGGGGTAGCCAAACAGCTTGGGCAGCTTAGGCAACGTTGTCGATCTGGTTCTGCATTACAATGTCATGCAGAATGTTGGTTTTCACGTAGTTTTCGCCGTAAGCGTTCACATAGCTGGTCATATCGGTGGAGCCAAAGTAGCGGGAAAACTCAGCGTTCAGAATGTCGGTATCGCATACAATGTTGTTCTTCTCCGCCAAAGCCTGCATGATCAGGATCTGCTTGATCATGCTCTGCTTGGAGCTTTCGCTGCTTTCCAGGTATTCATCCACACTGCTGTAACCGGCCTGGCTCAGCATGGTCTCCAGCGAAACGCCGCGCATCTGGGCGTACAGGTACGGCTGGTACAGCACGGTATTGGTGAAATACTGCTGCACATCTTCGGGCAGGGTATCGGTATTGACTTCGGCAGCATCGTACAGCTGGCCGTACAGCTCATTGGCTTCCTGATTGAACAGCAGGCTGTTGCTGACAAAAGTTTTCAGCTCAGCCACATTGTTCATGCCCATGGACTCGGCCAGGTTGCTGCTGACCCAATCATCAGTCAGGTCGGGGGTCACATCCTCGTTGATGTAGTTCAGCGTGGTGGCGAACACTGCGTCCTTGCCGGCCAGGTTGGTGGCCTGGTAGTCATCCGGGAAGGTGACATTCACATCAAAGGTTTCGCCGGGCATGTGGCCAACGATCTGATCCTCGAAGCCGTCAATAAAGGTGCCGCTGCCCAGGGTCAGATCATAATCGCTGCCGGTGCCGCCGTCAAAGGCAACGCCGTCAATGGAACCGGCAAAGTCAATGTTCACAGTGTCACCGTTTTCGGCGGCGCGGTTGGTGATCTCGTTGGTGGTCTTATAGTTGGAGAGAATGTTGTTGGAAATGTAATTGTCAATATCACTGTCGCTCACGGTGGTGGCATCGTCCGAAAGGGTAAAGTTCTCAGTATCCGGCAGCGTGACGTAATCCAGCGCGGTGATGCCTTTCAGGTAGCCGTTCTCGTCATAGGCATCACTGAAAGAAAAATCAGCCAGATAAGAATAATCATCGGCGGCGCTTTCTGCGGTAGCGTCGTCAGGAACAGTGCTTTCACTGGCAGCTTCGCTGGAAGCTGCGCTCTCGGCGGTTGCTTCGCTGGAGGATGCGCTGGAACTGCAGGCAGTCAGGCCAAAAACCATGCCGCATGCCAGCAGGCTGGCAGCAGCGCGGGTCAGGTTGGTGTTTTTCATGGGTTGTCTCCTGTCTTTTTTGAAAAATACATCGCGTACCGCAGCAGGGAAAAATACCCCCGTCAAAAGCGGATACTTTTCTATTATACAGCTTTTTTGCAAAAAGTACAGTCCTGCATTCACAAAAGGGAAGCGGGTGTGTTATAATACCCGTGGCAGAGCACCCAATGCTCTGCCATGGGCGGCAGACCTGTTGCCCGGATATCCTTATATAAGGAAAGGAACAGAACCCTATGGAAAAAGAAAAAATCGCGCGCATCAATGCGCTGGCTCATAAAGCAAAAACTTCTGGCCTGACGGAAGCCGAACTGGCGGAGCGTGACGCCCTGCGGCAGGAATACCTGGCCGATATCCGCGCATCCATGATTGACCAGCTGGAGCACACCACGGTGATTGAGCCGGACGGCACCCGCCGCAAGCTGCAGGTGCGCCACTGATCCCCTGTTCAAAGTGGCGGCCCGGCTGGCGCGGGGCTGTGTGGTTTGCACAAAATTGTGCCGGGGTATTGGAATTTGCAAGCGGGTTTGCTATAATATAGCTGGCGGCGAATCCCGGCTACAAGAAATCAGTCAGCCACCCGGCAGACTGAACGGAAAAGGCTGTACATTTTGCCAAAGCGAGGTTATTTTTCATGCTTACTGCAATTACCGGTATCAACTGGGGCGACGAGGGCAAGGGCCGTATGGTGGACCTGCTCTGCCGCGATTATGACATCGTTGCCCGTTACCAGGGCGGCGACAACGCCGGCCACACCGTCAAAAACGAGTGCGGCAAGTTCGTACTGAACCTGGTGCCCTCCGGCATCCTGCACCCCAACATTGTCTGTGTTATGGGCGGCGGTATGGTCATTGACCCGGAACATCTCGAAAAAGAGATCGCCGCCCTGCGCGAACAGGGTGTTAAGATTACCCCGGACAACCTGAAAATTTCTGACCGTGCTACCATCACCATGCCGTTCCATGTGGAACAGGATGGCCTGGAGGAGGCCCGCCTTGCCAAAACGGGCGCACAGTTTGGTTCCACCAAGCGCGGCATTGCTTACACCTATGGTGATAAGTACATGAAGAAAACCCTGCGCATGGGCGATTTGGTCCACATGGATGCCAGTGTGCGCAAGCGCCTGGAAACCCTGGTGGAATCCAAGAACCTGACCATGGTCAACATTTATAACCAGAAGCCTGTCAGCGTGGACGATATGTGGAACTGGTGCAAGCACTTCCAGGAAGTGTTCAGCGCTTACATCTGCGATGTCGGCCAGTACCTGGCAGATGCTGACGATGCCGGCAAGAAGATCATGTTTGAAGCCCAGCTGGGAGCCCTGCGTGATATCGACTACGGCATTTATCCCTACACCACTTCCTCCAACACCATCGGCGCTTATGCACCCATTGGCGCTGGCATCCCCGGCCGCAAGCTGAACAAGTCCATCGGTATCATGAAGGCTTATTCTTCCTGCGTGGGCGACGGCCCCTTTACCACCGAGCTGGCTATGACCGAGGAAGAAAAGCACCTGCTGCGTGAAGCCGGCCATGAATACGGCGCTGCCACCGGCCGCCCGCGCCGCGTTGGCCCGTTTGATGTGGTTGCTTCCCGTTACGGCGTTCAGTGCCAGGGCTGTGACGAGCTGGCCCTGACCCTGTTTGACGTTCTGGATTATATGGAAGAAGTTCCCGTTGTTGCCCAGTACAAGCTGGCTGACGGCACTGTGACCGACCGCTTCCCGACCGGCAAGACTTTGGACGATGCACAGCCGGTTGTCGTCAAGCTGCCGGGCTGGCACTGCGATATCACCTCCGTGCGCAAGTACGAGGACCTGCCGGAAGCTGCCCGCGGCTATGTGGAATATCTGGAAAAGGCCGTTGGCTGCAAGATCAAGTATATCTCCGTTGGCCCGGAGCGCGATGCCTGCATCATTCGTGACTGATCTGCATAAGATGGTCAGCAGGAACGCTGCTTGAACCTGAAATGATAAATGGCGGACCCCAATCGGTCCGCCATTTTTGTAAATTATCTGTCTGTGGGGTTTGTCGGATACAACGCCCCAGCAGGAAACTTCAATTCCGAATATCCATATCTGTAGGGGAAGGGAAGAGCAATTCTTGACAAAACTTCTGATCAGACTTTTTATCCGTGATCCGGCCAATATCCAGGACCGCACCGTGCGCACTGCTTACGGCAACCTGGCCTGCATGGTGGGGATTGTGTGCAATGTGCTGCTGTTTGCGGGCAAGTTTACGGTGGGCACCCTGTTTGGCAGTATGGCCATTGCGGCGGACGCATTGAACAACCTGTCCGATGCAAGCTCCAACGTGGTCAGCCTGGTGGGCTTCCGCCTGGGGTCAAAACCTGCCGATGATGAGCACCCTTACGGCCATGCACGGTACGAATACCTGGCGGGGCTGGCGGTTTCGGTCATGATACTGGTCATCGGCATTGAGCTGCTGAAAGAAAGCTTCCTCAAGGTGCTGCACCCCACGCCGGTCACCCTTAGCGCGCTGACCATAGCGGTGCTGGTGGTGTCCATCCTGGTCAAACTGTGGATGAGCAGCTTCAACCGCAGCGTTGGCAGCCGCATCAAGTCCGAAACGCTCATGGCCACTGCGGCGGATGCCCGCAACGATGTGGTTACCACTGCCGCGGTTCTGGCCGCTACCATTCTGGCTCACCTGACTGGCATTGACCGCATTGATGGCCTGATGGGTGTTGGCGTGGCGCTGTTTATCCTGTGGAGCGGCGTCGGCCTGGTGCGGGATACCATCAGCCCGCTGCTGGGCGCGGCCCCTGACCCGGAACTGATCGATTACATTGAGAAAAAAGCCCTGAGTTACCCCGGTGTGCTGGGCATCCATGATTTGATGGTGCATGATTACGGGCCCGGCAGCAAGCTGGTCAGCTTCCATATTGAGCTTTCCGCCGACAGTGATGTGATGAAAAGCCATGACCTGATCGACTCTATCGAGCGGGATTTTCAGGTGCATGACCATCTGCTGGTCACGATCCACTTTGACCCTGTTGTGACGGATGACCCGCATATCAACGAACTGCGGAAATTCTTGAAAGAACAGCTGGCCGAGATTGCGCCGGAAGCGGATATCCATGACCTGCGCATTGTGCCCGGCCCCACCCATACCAATGTGATTTTTGATTGTGCCGTTCCCGCAGACTGGCTGGCCGCCAAGGACCACCGCGCCAACAAAATCCCGGCTGCTTTGCGCAAAGCGGTATCGGACCGCTGGCCGGACCATTTCTGCGTAATCCAGCTGGAACCGATTTATGCAAAACTGAAATAAAAACAAAATCAATACAGGAATACGAACAAAGGAGCAACTACCATGGATTACAATGCCGCCGCACTTGAAATGCATGCAAAATACCCCGGCAAGCTGATCGTCAACAGCCTGTTTGAAGTCAAGGACCGTGATGCCTTGTCCACTGCCTACACCCCCGGCGTTGCGGAGCCCTGCCGCCAGATCAAGGCAAACCCGGACGATGTGTATAAATACACCTTCAAGGGTCGCACCGTGGCAGTTGTCACAAACGGTACTGCTGTGCTGGGCCTGGGCAACATCGGCCCCGAAGCTGGTCTGCCGGTCATGGAAGGCAAGTGCGTTCTGTTTAAGGAGTTCGGCGGTGTCGATGCGTTCCCCATCTGCCTGAATGCTTCCACCCGCGAGGAAGTTATTGCCGCTGTCAAGGCCATCGCTCCGACTTTTGGCGGCATCAACCTGGAGGATATCCGCAGCCCGGAGTGCTTTGATATTGAAGCGGAGTTGGAGCGCGACCTGGATATCCCTGTATTCCATGACGACCAGCACGGCACCGCGATTATCGTGCTGGCCGGCGTGCTCAACGCCCTCAAGGTGGTTGGCAAGCGGCTGGAAGATGTCAAGATCGTGCAGAACGGCCCCGGCGCTGCCGGTACGGCCATCATCAAGATGCTGCAGGTTGCCGGTGCCAAAAACATTGTTGCTGTGGATGAACACGGTATCCTGTACCCCGGCCGCCCGGCAGGCCTTGCCGACCATAAGGAATGGCTGGCAACCGTGACCAACCCCGAACACCTGACCGGCACCCTGGCCGATGCCGTGCGCGGTGCAGATGTCTTTATTGGAACCTCCGTTGCCGGTGCGCTGACCACCGAGATGGCCGCCACCATGGCACCGGATGCCATTGTGTTCGCTATGGCCAACCCTAACCCGGAGATCATGCCCGATGCCGCCAAGGCAGCAGGTGTGCGGGTCATCGGCACCGGCCGCAGCGATTTCCCCAACCAGGTCAACAATGTTCTGGCGTTCCCCGGCATCTTCAAGGGCGCACTTTCCGTCCGCGCACGGGACATCAACCCCCAGATGAAGATGGCCGCCGCAAAGGCCATCGCCGGCCTGATCCCGGAGAACGAGCTGAACGAGGAAAACATTCTGCCCAAGGCCTTTGACCCGCGTGTGGCACCGGCTGTGGCTGACGCTGTGGCGCAAGCTGCACGGGAAAGCGGCGTGGCGCGGGTATGAGCATCCGGGAAGTAAACGCCGTCGCCATTACCGATGCGGTGGAAGAACTGTGCATCCGCGCCAACACCCAGCTGCCGCCGGATGTGAAGCAGGCGCTGGATAACGCCCATGCCGCCGAACCCTGGCCGCTGGCTCGCCAGACGCTGGAACTGCTGCAGCAGAACCTTTGCGTTGCTGCAGAAAAAGACCTGCCGATCTGCCAGGATACCGGCATGGCCTGTGTGTTCATCGAGCTGGGCCAGGATGTGCATATCAACGGCAATCTGGACGAAGCTGTAAACGAGGGCGTGCGCCGCGGGTATGAGAAAGCCTACCTGCGCAAGTCCATCACCGCGGACCCCTTGCAGCGCATGAACACGGGGGATAACACCCCGGCGTTTTTAACGGTACATCTTGTGCCGGGGGATGTCTGCAAAATTACCGTAGCCCCCAAGGGCGCAGGCAGCGAGAATATGAGCCGCCTGACCATGCTCAAACCTGCCGATGGCGTGCAGGGCGTAAAAGACTTTGTGATGGAAACCGTCAAGCAGGCGGGGGCCAACCCCTGCCCGCCCATTGTGCTGGGCATTGGCATTGGCGGCAGCTTTGATAAATGCGCAGCTCTGGCCAAAAAGGCACTGCTGCGCCCGCTGGACCAGCCCAACGCGGACCCCTATTATGCCGCGCTGGAAAAAGAGCTGTTGGATGCCATCAATGCAACCGGCTTTGGCCCGCAGGGCTTTGGCGGTGCAACCACCTGCCTGGGCGTCTGCATTGAACAGCTGCCCACCCATGTGGCCTGCCTGCCGGTGGCAGTCAACGTAAGCTGCCACGTTACCCGCCGCGCCAGCGCTGAGGTGTAAGGACTTTTTACGGGCATTGTTGTCCCTTCTTTGAAAAGAAGGAAGCAGAAATTTTGAGCAATATAGGAATAAACGGTGAAAAAAACGGCGAAACAATGAAATATGGGCAGCATCAACTGCGAAATGCGATGTGAGCTAAGGCAACACCGCACAATTCCCGCCTTACGGCTTAAGCACCGCTTCGGCGGCTGC
>ENA-OYZO01000978-OYZO01000978.1-human-gut-metagenome-genome-assembly--contig:-NODE-978-length-10809-cov-3.788451_pt1 | contig 10809 bp, 3 predicted proteins | sample MGYA00243293_ERZ653481 | MGnify/ENA primary metagenome ERZ653481 (study PRJEB26926, sample SAMN06165094) | human gut metagenome | biome: ENVO:00009003; feature: ENVO:2100002; material: ENVO:00002003... | reverse complement strand
AAGGGCACCTGCGCCGGCGGTACGGGCGCGTTCATCGATCAGATGGCCACCCTGCTGCACACCGACGCGAGCGGCCTCAACGAGCTCGCGGCCAACGCCACCACCATCTATCCCATCGCCAGCCGCTGCGGCGTCTTTGCCAAGACTGACGTCCAGCCGCTGCTCAACGAGGGCGCCCGCCCCGAGGACGTGGCCGCTTCCATCTTCCAGGCCGTCGTGACCCAGACCATCTCGGGTCTGGCGTGCGGCCGTCCCATCCGCGGTAACGTCGCCTTCTTGGGCGGCCCGCTGCAGTATCTCTCCGAGCTGCGCCATCGCTTCTACCTCACGCTCAACCTGGACGAGGAGCACCGCATTGTGCCCCAAAACGCCCACCTGTTTGTGGCGAGCGGCGCCGCCATGGCGCATGAGTCCAACAAGCTCAGCACGTTCCCACAGCTCATCGAGGCTATCGATGCCCTGGGTGACACACAGGGTGCCGAGGTCGAGCGTCTGGACCCGCTCTTTGCCACCGACGAGGACTTTGCCGAGTTCAAGACCCGCCACGACCAGGAAGTCGTTCCCAAGGGCAAGCTCGACGGCTACACCGGCCGCGTGTTCATTGGCATCGACGCCGGTTCCACCACCATGAAGGCCGCGCTCGTGGGCGAGGACGGCCAGCTGCTGCACACCTGGTACGGTAACAACAACGGCGACATCCTTGGCACGGCCAAGGTCATCATGGCCGATTTCTACAACCACATCCCCGCCGGCTGCACCATCGGCCACGTGACCACCACGGGCTACGGCGAGGCGCTGCTCATCGAGGCCCTCAAGGCCGACTCCGGCGAGATTGAGACCGTCGCGCACCTGCGCGGCGCCAAGGCATTCCTGCCCGGCGTCGAGTTCATCCTGGACATCGGCGGTCAGGACATGAAGTGCCTGCGCGTCAAGGACGGTGTTATCGAGCACATCATGCTCAACGAGGCCTGCTCGTCGGGCTGCGGCAGCTTTATCGAGAGTTTTGCCGTCTCTATGAACATGGACGTGCGCGCGTTCGCCGATGCCGCTATCCATGCCAAGGCCCCCGTCGACCTGGGTAGCCGCTGCACGGTCTTTATGAACTCGCGCGTCAAGCAGGCGCAAAAGGAAGGCGCCACGGTGGGCGACATCGCGGCCGGCCTGTCCTATTCCGTCATCAAGAATGCCCTGTTCAAGGTCATTAAGCTGCGCGACCCCAAGGAGATCGGCAGCCAGGTGATCGTCCAGGGCGGCACCTTTATGTCCGACGCCACGCTTCGCGCATTTGAGCAGCTCACCGGCGTTCATGCCGTGCGTCCCGACATCGCCGGCTGCATGGGAGCCTATGGTGCGGCCCTGCTCGCTCGCGATCGCGCCGGCGCCGATGGCACCTCGACCATCCTTTCAGCCGAGGACATCGCGCACCTCACCGTGACGCAAAAGCATGTCCGCTGCGGCCGTTGCTCCAACAACTGCCAGCTCACCGTCAACGACTTTGGCGGCGGCAGGCGCTTTATCACCGGCAACCGCTGCGAGAAGGGCGCCGGCCACAAAAAGCAGAAGACCGAGGCCCCCAACCTCTTCAAAAAGAAAAACGATCTGCTGTTTAACCGCGAGGTGCTGAGCCCCGACGAGGCCCCGCGCGGCACCGTCGGCATCCCGCGCGCACTCAACATGTACGAGAACTACCCCTTCTGGCATGCGTTCTTTACGCGCCTGGGCTTTAGCGTGCAGCTGTCCGACCAGTCGAGCAAAAAGACCTACCAGGCGGGCATCGAGTCCATGCCGTCCGAGAGCGTGTGCTATCCGGCCAAGATGAGCCACGGCCACGTGATGAACCTTATCGACCGTGACGTCGACTTTATCTGGATGCCGTGCGTGCGCTGGGAGCGCAAGGAGGATCCGACCGCCGGTAACTGCTATAACTGCCCCATCGTCATGAGCTACCCCACGGCGTTGGCACTCAACATCGACGAGATCCGCGAGCAGAACATCGAGTTCCTGTATCCGTTTGTGCCGTATCACGACAAGACCGAGCTCAAGCGCCGCCTGTACCAGGTGCTCGCCGTCGACCGCGTGGCCGATGCTGAGGCCGGTCGCGGTCGCGTGCGCGGTCCCAAGATCACGCGCTCCGAGGTCGATGCCGCTGTCAACGCTGCCTTTGAGGCCGATGCGCGCTTCCACGAGGACATCCAGACCATGGGCGAGGAGGCCCTTAAGTGGGTCGAGGATCACGGCGGCCACGGTATCGTACTCGCCGGCCGTCCCTACCATAACGACCCCGAGATCAACCATGCCCTACCCGAGCTTATCTCGAGCTTTGGCTTCGCGGTCTTTACCGAGGATTCGCTTGCGCACCTGGTGAAGCCCGAGCGTCCGATTCGCGTCGTCGACCAGTGGATGTACCACAGCCGCCTGTATGCCGTCGCCCGTTTTGTGACGATGCGCAACGACCTGGACCTGATCCAGCTCAACTCTTTCGGCTGCGGCCTGGACGCCCTGACCACCGACCAGGTGCAGGAGATTCTGGAGGCCAGCGGCAAGATCTACACCGTGCTCAAGATCGACGAGGTGTCCAACCTGGGCGCCGCGCGCATCCGCATCCGCTCGCTCATGGCAGCGCTCAAGGACCAGGAGGCCGAGCGCTTGGCCGAGGCCACGGCCGCGGGCGAGGCCTACGAGCAGGGCGACGCCGCGCCGGTGGCGCCCTCCACGGATGCCCCCGCGTTCGCGAGCCGCAAGTACACGTTTGAGGCCCAGCGTGAGAGCGCGTCGACCGCGTGGCCCAAGGTACCCTTCACCGAGCAGATGCGCGAGGAGGGCTATACCATCCTGTGCCCGCAGATGGCGCCGATCCACTTTGACCTGGTCAAAGAGGTGTTCCGCGGTGCCGGCTACAACTTGGAGCTTCTGCCCTCGACCGATCACGACGCCGTCGAGGCCGGTCTGCGCTATGTGAACAATGACATTTGCTACCCGTCGATTCTGGTAACGGGCCAGATTATGGAGGCCATCGAGAGCGGCCGGTACGACCTGTCCAAGACGGCCGTGGTCATCAGCCAGACCGGCGGCGGCTGCCGTGCCACCAACTACATCGCACTCATCCGCAAGGCCCTGCGTGAGAGCGGCCACCCCGAGATCCCGGTGATCTCGCTTTCGGCCGTGGCGCTCGGCGAGGACAACCCCGGCTTTAAGATTACGCCGGCGCTGCTTAAGCAGGCAGTCTACGCGGTGCTCTTTGGTGACGTGATGATGCAGATGCTCTACCGCTGCCGTCCGTACGAGGCCACGCCCGGTGCCGCCAACGCGCTCTACGAGGAGTACATGGCGCGTGCCCGCAAGCTGGCGCCTAAGTTCAACCGCCACAACTACACCAAGCTGTGCCGCGAGGCCATCCGCGCGTTCGACACCATGCCGCTCGTGGGTGAGGGCACCAAGCCGCGCGTGGGCGTGGTCGGTGAGATCTTGGTCAAGTTCCACCCCACAGCCAACAACCACGTGGTCGACGTTATCGAGCGCGAGGGCTGCGAGGCAGTGGTGCCGGGCCTGCTCGACTTCTTCCTGTACTCCATGAGCAACGCCGAGCTGCAGAAGGACGAGCTGGGAAGCTCTGCTACCACGCGCGCTGGTATGCAGGCGCTCATCAAGCTCGTGGACTGGATGCGTACGCCGGTGGAGGAGATGCTCGAGAAGTCCCGCCGCTTTGAGGTGCCCGAGCGCATCGGCACCATGGCGGACAAGGCCCGCACGGTGCTTTCGGTGTGCAACAACATGGGCGAGGGCTGGCTGCTCACGGCCGAGATGCTCGACCTGATTGATCACGGTGCGCCCAACATCATCTGCACGCAGCCCTTCGCGTGCCTGCCCAACCACGTGGTGGGCAAGGCCGTGATCAAGGAGCTGCGCCGTCAGCACCCCGAGAGCAACATTGTCGCGGTGGACTACGACCCCGGCGCGTCCGAGGTCAACCAGCTCAACCGTATTAAGCTCATGATCAGCGTGGCCAAGGAAAACATGCGCGCCGGTAAAGGCTTTAAGCTCGAGAAGGTGGCGCCGCTCGCGATGGACGAGGTCACCGGCCAGATGCGTGCCCATGATGGCTGCGTGAGCTGTGGACCGGCCAGTGAGGAGGCCGTTGCATCGGTCGCCAAGCGTCTGGGGCGCGGTATTAAGAAGTAGTTGGCCTACTTCGAGCCGGATATAAGACAAACGGGTGGTAGTCGTACCGGCTACCACCCGTTTTTGCTGGACATATGTTGCGCAAATGATCTCGCTGCAGCCTTCCGTGGGCTTGCCCGATTTTTGGGCTGGCTCGGGCTTTGAAGACAAGTTATTGCAGGCCCAGGGCGATTTCTCGCTCAATGCAGGCCAGCACAGCGTGACGTATCTGCCGAGTTCTGACACGGCAGCGACTGGTCGCTACCAGGTGCTGCTATACGACAACAACTTTGGTGCGACCGAGCGCTATCCCAAGTTCGACTGGGGCCAGCTGGGCGCCGCGGTGGCGACCGACTACAGCAAGGGAACGCATTCGTTTGGGCGCATCTTTACGGTGGACGAGACCGTGCGCACCTACGAGCTTGTGGACCAGATCGCCGTGCCGTTCTCGGGCTATGCGAGCAGTGCGCAGCGCGTCGGCGATTCGAATAGCATGCTCGTGGCATCGGGCATGGCCAAGACTTTTGCCGAGTACGATCGCTATGGACTGCCCATCGCCACCTACGAGATGGAAGCCGAGAAGTACATCTACCGCGTGTACAAGTACGAGCTGTAGCGCTGCGCTTGGCTGCGTCTGTGCCCCGTGGCTGCGCGCGCTCGCGCCGGGCCCGCCTCGCGTCCCGCATCACTTCACATCGAACTCAACGCGATCGAGCTCGGGCACATTGAGGTCGATGAGTTTGCGGGCGACACGGCGGTCGTGTGCCCCAAGCGCCTCGCCTGTCGTCACATGGGCGACAATCTCACGCTCGACGACGCCCTCCTCCTCGCCTTCGGTAGCCGAGGTCTCGACGGCGACGGTGTAATCCTTAAAGCCCGGCAGCACCGCGGCAAGTTCGCGCGTAGTTTCGGTGACACCGTAGCCGTCCTGCACGCCGGTCTGCGCCGAGCCAATAGACCCCGCCGTCATAACGATGCAGGGGATGGCAAAGACTACCGTACCCACAATGATGCGGCGGCGCACCTTGCGCGATAGCTCGTCGACCTCGGCATCTTCTTCGGCGGTTACAATGCCGTCGCCGTTGAGGTCGCGCTTGAGCGGCACGCGCAAGATAAGTAATACGGCTTCGGCCGCGAGTGCGATAAAGACCACGTTGATGCCAAACTCGTAAAGCGCCGAGAGAAACAGCGACCCGCTTGCGATGGCGATGCCATAGCCCGCCGCGCACAGAGGCGGCATGAGCGCGGTCGCCACGGCCACGCCGGCGATGAGCGTGGCGGGTTCCTGGTCGCGCGAGTTGCCCAGCCCGCCTGCAAAGCCGCCTGCGAGTGCGACGGTAAGGTCCCAGACGGTGGGTGTAGAGTTGTCGATGATGGCGGCCGTGGTGGTGCCAAGGGGCGAGAGCTTAAAGTACAGCGTGGACGTGACCAGGCAAAAGGCCATCTGCAGCGCAAGGCTGGCGACGGCCTCGACGGTAATCTCGCGGTCGAGCGTGGCGATGCCGTATGCCATGGCAAGGACCGAGCCCATGAGCGGGCAGATGAGCATGGCGCCCACGATGGCGATGTCCGAATCGATATCGAGGCCGATGCTCGCGATCAGCATGGCGATGATGAGGATGCATAGGTGGGAGCCAGTCAGACGCGCCCCGTTTACAAAACGCTTGCGGATCACGTGATAGGGCGCGCGTCCCTCGCGAATGTTGAACGCGCGCTTTAAAAAGCGACCAGCCTGCTCGGCAGCCTCACTATGAGCAGGGCGGATGCCGTGGCGCCGGTGATGGCGTTCGCGTAGTCGCTTGATCTGTTGTTTGTCGAGTTCCATGTCCACCTCGTTCCAGCGCGGTCCGCGCAACGCGCCCGTTGTCCTAACTCTACACCGTGGCGGGCGGGGTGTCTGTTGGATGCGGAATCCGATGGGGCAGATGACGTGGGGGCAAATGCAAATCATAGGCTCAATTCGATCCCGCAAGAATATGATGCACCAGCTCCTACATATGTGACGAAATTGTGAAGCACGAGAGCGTGAATTTCAAAAAATACGCTGGTCGCCAATGTTGCGCAACAGAATTCAAAAATCGACAGCTACCGTTTGATACGTATGGATACATCCGTGTCAAAGGGAGAAAGCCATGGCAAACTACAGTCCACAACACTTTGAGCCTCGGGCCAAGGCCGTCAACGTCAAGGGCGTTGCCAACCGCGCCGTCGCAACCGTTTTGACGGCGGGCCTCATCGCTCAGCCGCTCATGTCGCCGCTGGCGGCAATCGCCGCACCGTCAACCGGTAACGGCGATTCTGTTCAGGGGGGGGGTAGTTCTGTAGAGAATACCGTTACCGCCGGTAACCAAGCGGTCGTAAAGACGGCTGCCCAGCTGGCCGAGGAGTCGGCAAAGCAGCTCAAGGACGCTCAGGCCGCCTACGATGCCGCCCAGAAGAAGGCCGACGCGGCGGGCCAGTCTCAAAAGCAGGCGCAGCAGCAAAAGAATCAGGCCTCGCAGGCCGTGACCGATAACGCCGCCGAGCAGAACGAGGCCGAGGTAGCCGCGCTTCAGGAGAAGATCGACGAGCTTAAAGCGGCCGTCGAAAAGACCGAGCAGCAGCAGAAGAAGCTGGGCGACCTGAACGATCAGCTCGAACAGGCCAACAAGAGTGTCGAGGATAAGACGCAGACGCTCAAGGACGCCAAGGCAAAGCAGGATGAGGCCAAGAAGGCCCTCGATGATGCCCAGGCCAAGCTCGAGGCCATGGGTATGGACGAGTACGCGGCCGCCAAGAAGGCCGTCGAGGACGCGCAGGCAAAGCTCGATGACGCCAATAAGGCCGTTACTACTGCACAGGACAATCTGGACCAGGCCAAGGCTGCCGAGGCCAGCGCCCAGCAGGAAAAGCAGAATACCGAGGCAGCTTTGACGACTGCCCAGGCCAAGAAGCAGGAGACTGCCGCTGCTCTCGCAGTCGCAACCACCGCGCGCGATAACGCCCAGCAGAAGTTCAACCAGGCGCAGGCCGCGCTCGATGCTGCCGTCTCGGGTACGGGTGTTGACCTGAGCGCGCTTGAGGCCGCCAAAATCGCTGCTGCTGGTGAGCTCAAGACCGCGCAGGACGCGCTCGAAGCCGCGACGACTGCAGACGCCACCGCACAGGCGAACCTGCAGGCTGCGCAGACTACCGTCACTGCCGCGCAGGAGAAGGTCAACGCCGCTAACGCTGCTGTGGCATCTGCCCAGTCTGCATACGGTGCGGCAAACAAGGAGTACAACGCCGCCGCCAGCAAGCGCGACGCTGCGAAGTCGGCATACGAGCAGGCTCAGCAGACCGAGGCCGACAAGAAGGCGGAGTACGACCGACTCGTCGAGGTCCGCCAGCAGAAGCGCAGCGAGTGGGAGGCGGCCTGCGCCGCTTCGAACGCCGCGGAAAAGGCTTATGACGCTGCTAATGTCCAGGTTGAGGCTCTTGAGCAGCAGATTGCAGACCTAAAGTCCAACATGACCGTTGACCAGGAAGTCATCAGTCAGGGTATGTTCGGCTTCATGAACTACATCATCGGCGGCAGCCAGTTCACAGCCACGCAGAAAAAGAACGCCCAGGATGCCGTATCGACGTTGACCGGCGCCGCTGACAAGGCCGAATGGTATGACCAGTACGTCGATCAGGACATGTCTCGCGACGCCAACCCGCTCTCCTTGGAGCAGATGCGCAACGCCCTGACATATCTCGACACCCAAAACAATCTCCGCAAGGCGAACGGCCAGTCGGCGCTCAGCGTCAGCCTCCGCATGACTGTGGCAGCCGCCCTCAATACATCGTATTCATCGAACATCTGGAGACACTCTGGCTGCTACTATGATAACGGTGAAAATCTTGCCGGCGGCGGCGGAGCATACACCGGCGGTGAGACCGAGGATACCCTCGGCTGGCCCTACACTGGTCTCTACACTCAGGAGAAGGCTAATTACGAGAATTGGATTAAAAAGTACGGTGCGGATAGCGAGGCTGGCAAAGATCTCATAGCTCATCGCTATGATTCGTACTATATCTACCAAAACTATAACGATGTGTATTCCGGTACAAAAGATGAGAACGGTAAGGAAAGAGGAGACGGCTGCGGGCACTATCTCAACATTATCGATTCCGCTACGGCGGCTATCGGTATCGCAACCGGTAGCGGAAAGAACACCGATTCCGAGGTAACCGCATTCGATTACAGCGATGATGACACTCAGGCCGATTTCACGGTCTCTGAGTTCAAGAAGCTCGTCAACGACTACATCGATTCTGCCTATAACGCTGGCGGCACGCAGGCGCAGAAGGCGCAGCTCAAGAAGCTTCAGGGCAAGCTCGCCGAGGCGCAGAAGAACTTTGGAACTACTAGGGAAGCTTACTTCGCAGCTGTAAACGGGCAGGATGCCGCCCAGGACGCTTTCACCGCAGCCGATGTGAACATGAACACCGCCAAGGGCGAGTACGAGAAGGCTAAGTCCGGCACCGCCGCCGCGAAGACGGCATACAACGCCGCGAAGGACGCACTCGGCGGAATCGACATCGAGTCCCTCAAGCAGAACCTCGATACCGCCAAGGGCGAGGCTGCCACTGCCCAGGCAGCTCTCGATAAGGCAAACGCCACGCTTGCTGACAGTAAGACGAAGGCAGCCGATGCTGCTGCTCACAAGGCGAAGGCTCGCAGCGCCCGCGACGCCGCCAAGGTAAAGTCCGATCAAGCCAACGAGGCGTATGACAACGCCACGGCTTCGGTCAAGGATCTTACCGCCAAATGCGATGCCGCCAATAGAGATCTTAAGAACAAGCAGGGCTCGCTTGACGAGGCAAAGAAGGCCGACGATGCCGCCCAGGCTGGTGTAGACAAGGCCCAGGCCGCAGATGTCCAGGCCGCGACTGCTCTTTCGGACGCCAAGCAGGCGGTTGCCGCCAAGGCGCAGGCTGTGTCCGACGCGCAGACCAAGGCCAAGGCTGCCGAGGGCGAACTGGCCACCGCGAACAAGGCCTTCGAGCTCTTCGCTGGAGCCCAGAAAGCGGTCGACGACGCCAAGGCCGCCTATGACGCTGCCGTCGCCGGTGTCGCCGATGCCCAGAAGCAGCTCGAGGCCGCCAACGAAGCCGTCGTCGATGCGAACTTCGAGATCGTCAAGGCCAAGGCTGAGCTTGCCAGCGATGAGGCACTCAAGGCCGATCTTGAGGCTGTCGACCACAAGGCATCCCTTGCCGCGGGCACGACGGGCAACGAGAAGCTGGTCAAGCTGAACGCTGCCTACGCTCGCTATAAGGCTGCCGTCGATGTCGCCGCTGGTCTCAAGGCTGCCCTGAGCGATGCCGATGCCAAGCTGTCCGACGCCAACGACGCCTATGCCGCTGCACTGGCCGAGCTCGGAGATGCCAAGGATGCCTTGGCTGCCGCTCAGGCCGAGTACGACAAGTATCATCCCAAGGCTGAGCCGCAGGCCAAGCCTCAGGTTGCGCAGGCTGCTGCAAAGGCCCCCGTTGCCAAGAAACAGGCTGCGCCTGCCGCGCTCGCCCAGACCGGTGATGACTCCGCGCTTGCGGGCGAGGTCTTCGTTATCGGCGGTATTACGCTCGTGGCTGCGGGCGTGACGCTGGGCGATCGTCGTCGCAAGCACATGTAGTGATTCGAGCGTCGGCTCTGCAACGAACTCCAATTCATAACGGGACCGTCTCGTTAGCCAAACGATAAGGCCGACGCGCTGTTAAACGCAGCGCGCCGGCCTTTCTTTGTTTCGATATCAAAAAGCCCGGTCGGCAGCCGCAAAAGCTACCGACCGGGCAAATCGTAGGCAATATGGTCGCTGTCGAGCAACTGCTCGACTTAGCCCAGCAGGCTCAGGCCAACAGAGACAAACGCCAGGATAACGCCGACGATGGACTCGCCGCCGAGCAGGCCGCTGGCGACAACCAGGCCCTGTTCCTGGAAGGCGGCGTCCTTGGCAGCCCTCTCCTCGTCAGAAAGACCAGCGGTGGCGTCGCGGTGGGCGGACCACTTGTCGTAGGCGAGCTTGACGCAGGAGCCCAGGAATGCCGTGAGTGACATGTAGAACGGCAGGTACACGCCCAGGCCGATCATCATGGCCGGAATGCCGAGCCAGTACATGACGATGCCGGCGATAAAGCCGCCCGCAAACCACGGCACGCTCGGGATGCCCGAGACCATGGTGGCGACGACGCTTGCCTGCGCGGCAACAAAGCTCTTGTCGGGGCCAAAGGCGTCCGGGCCATAGGCGGTGACGAGCGCGACCATGACGGCTGCGGCGACCAGGGCGCCCACGATGCCGCCAATGGCTTGGCCGATCCACTGCGCACGCGGGTTGGTGCCCAGCACGGCGCCGGCCTTAAAGTCGTTCATGACGTCGCCCGCAAGGCCGCACGCCACGGCCACGATGCCGGCGATAAAGAACAGCTTTACCTGAGCGATCTGCGCGAAGGCTGCCACGATGAGCATAACGATGAGGCCAAAGATCTCCATGGGGTCGATGCCCGTCTGGCCGCAGCTCTGTGCGCTCATGATGGTGGTGACAAAGGTGAACAGCGTCACGATGACGGCCGGAACGGGACCAAGGTCAAGCACGATGGCGATGATCACGGCGATGGCGGCAGCGCCCAGGCCGATGATGCCGGCGC
>ENA-OYZO01000976-OYZO01000976.1-human-gut-metagenome-genome-assembly--contig:-NODE-976-length-10826-cov-4.303222_pt1 | contig 10826 bp, 7 predicted proteins | sample MGYA00243293_ERZ653481 | MGnify/ENA primary metagenome ERZ653481 (study PRJEB26926, sample SAMN06165094) | human gut metagenome | biome: ENVO:00009003; feature: ENVO:2100002; material: ENVO:00002003... | reverse complement strand
GTTTTCGCGTGGCTTGGCGTGGAACAGGCCGGCACGGCCCGCCGTGCCGCCGAATCCTCCGCGTTGGCGGTGAAGGACGACCATTCGGCCGAACGGTACGCGCGCATGGTCGCCAAAGCCCGCGCATACAACCGGCGTCTCGCGGCCATACCGCAGGTCATCGGCGAACTGTCCGGCGAGGACGGCGCCGTCAAGGGCGATTTCGGGTTCAAATCCGACAGGGAGTACCAGAGCCTGTTGGATTTCGGCGACGGGATCATGGCGACAATCGAGATCCCGTCGATCGGCGTGGACCTGCCCGTCCGGCATGGGGCCGACGCGTACGCGCTGGACAACGGGCTCGGCCACCTGCACGGCACGTCCCTGCCAGTCGGCGGGACCAGCACGCACAGCGTCATCACCGGACATACGGGAGTGGCCGACAAGGCCCTGTTCACCCGGTTGACCGAACTGCGGAAGGGCGACGTGTTCTATGTTAAGGTCGCGGCCCAGACCCTCGCCTACAAGGTCACGCGCATCAGGACGGTCGACCCGGACGATCTGAGGAGCGTGCGCGTCGAACCCGGCCGCGACCTGGTCACGCTGGTCACGTGCACGCCGATCTTCCTGAACACGTACCGTCTGCTCGTCACGGGCGAACGCGCGAGCATGCCGGGCGACGCGCCCTATCCCGAGGACGCGCCAAAGACCAGCAGGCGGGACATGCGCCCCTATCTCGTGTCCGGCGTGACACTGCTCGCGGGACTGCCCGCGGCGGTCGTCGCGTCCAGGAGGAAAACCCGCCCGTACGGGAGACACGGACGGAAGGACTGACCTTGGACGGCGTCACGTGGGGTAGTCTGTAAGGGTGTGACGCCACGCCACCGCCGACAGGCCGACACGCCGATGACGCCGATATCGGATTGGGGGCACGTGGAATGTTTGACGGAAACGTCGCAGGGATGTTTCCACTGGAGCCGGATCCCATGGAGGGAACGGCATTGGAGGGTAGACAGATATGAACAAGAAGGCTTTCAGCGTCGCGGTCGCATCCGTGGCGGTCGCGGGCACCATCGCCGCACCGGTCATGGCGGACGAGACCGCGGTCACGCCGGTCGAACAGGCCCAGCAGGCCGTCGTCCAGGCGCAGGAAGCGGTCGACCAGGCCGCGGCCCAGCAGGGCGCGCAGCAGGATCAGGTGTCCGCCGCCCAGCAGCAGGTCGCCAATGCCAAGGACAGCCTCGACCAGGCCAACACCGGCGTGCAGGACGCGCAGCAGGACGTGCAGCAGGCCCAGCAGCAGGTCGACCAAGCCCAGCAGGACGTGCAGCAGGCCCAGCAGAACGTCGAGGACACCATCAACCAGGACCGGAACGTGCAGCAGGCCACCACCGGCGTCCAGCAGGCGCAGGACAGCCTCGGCCAGGCGCGGGACAATCTCAAGCAGGCGCAGGAGAAGGCCGACCAGACCGCGAAGAACGCCAGCAAACTCGAGAAGGCCATGAACGACAGCCAAGCCATCCGCGACGACGCCGCCAAGGCCAAGGAGCAGGCCGACCGGAAGGCCAAGCAGGCTCAGGCAAAGGTCGACGCGACCGACAAGGCGAAGCTCGACCAGGACACCGCCGCCAAGAAGACCGACGCCGCCAAGGCTCAGGCGAAGGCCAACGAGGCCCAACAGGCCGCGGACAAGGCGCAGGCGAAGAGCGACGAGGCGAAGGCGAAGCTCGACGAGGCCACCCGCCTGGCGGGCGACGCGAACGATCCCGCCAAGGTCAAGGAGGCGCAGGACGCCGCCCAAAAGGCTGGCGAGGCCGTCAAGGACGCGAAGCAGGCGCAGGCCGAGGCCACCGTCGCCGCCGCGACCGCGAAATCCACGGCCGACAAGACCCAGTCGAAGGCCGACGACGCGCGGAAGAAGCTCGACAAGGCGAACGACGCCGCCGACCAGGCGAAGGCGCAGGCCGACAAGACACAGGCCGCGCTCGACAAGGCCCAGGCGGACAAGACCACGTCCGACAAGGCGCTCGACAAGGCCCAGGCCGCGAACGACAAGGCCCAAAGCGAGCTCGCCAAGGCCGACCAGAAGGCCGCTGACGCGAAGACCGCCGCCGAGAAGGCCGCCCGGCAGGCGGATGCGGCGCAGGCCGCGTACGACGCGGCCGTGAAGGCCGCGCAGGATGCGAAGAAGGCCGCGGACGAGGCCGCCGAGAAGGAGGCGCAGGGCGCGGCCGGCTGGTTCCAGTCCGACAACGCGGAGCAGGCGTACAAGTATCTGACCGATTCCAGCGTCTCCCAGTACCTCGAATACACGCATATCGGCGCGAAGGACGATGCGACCAGCCTCGACAACCTGCTCAAGGCCCTGGACATGATCGACGAGTGCAACAAGCTGCGCGCGGAGAACGGGTTGGAGCCGTTGAAGGTGTCGGAGACCGCGTTGGCCATGGCCATGGTCCAGGCCAACTACGCGGCCAACGGCCACTACGAGCACAACTACCAGTACGACAACGTCGGCGAGAATCTCAACTGGGGCTTCGCCGATGACGATCCGTACGATGGTTGGTACACGATGGAGAAGGAGACCTACGACGCGGCCGTGAAGTCCGGCGACTATCCCGACCTCGCCAGCCTGTCCGCGTACGACGTGTTCCGGAAGTATCCGGACCTGTATTACAAGGTCGGCCACTACCTCAACATCGTCAATCCGGACTACATCGCCACCGGCATGGCCTACAGCGGCTACGGCGAAACCAACTATGACCACGCGTTCACGCAGGAGTACTTCAACGACTGGAACTCCTACAATACGCACGACACCGTGTACGACGCGGCCGTCTACCGCACCATGGTCGAGAACTACGTCAACCAGGTCCGTTCCGCCCAGTCCACGTACGACGAGGCGTTGAAGAAGGTCGACGAGGCCAAGAAGGCGCTCGACAAGGCCAACCAGGCGAAGGCCGACACCACGGCCGCGCAGGCCGCCGCCGAACAGGCCCAGCAGGCCGCGAAGGCCGAGGCCGCCGAAACCGCGAAGGTCCTCATCGCCGCGACCGCCAAGAGCCAGCAGACCCAGGTCGCGTACGAGCAGGCGAAGAGCGCGAACGACAAGGCCCAGGCCGACTACACGACGGCCGACACCGCCCGCCAGCAGGCCCAGACCTCGTACGATGAGGCCAGGACGGCGAACGACCAGGCGCAGGCCAACCTCAGGAACGCCCAGGCCGCGGTCGAACAAGCCAAGCAGGCGCTCGACAAGGCCCAGGCCGACAAGGCCCAGGCCGACGAACGCGTGAGCATCCTGACCGACGCGGAGAACGCACTGTCCGCCGCCAAGACCAACTACGAGCAGGCCAAGAGCGAGGCCGACCAGGCCAAGCAGGCATTGGAGGCCGCCAAGACGGACCTCGACGCCAAGCAGGACGCCTACACGCAGGCCAAGGCCAAGAGCGACGAGGCCGCCCAGCAGGTCAGGGACCTCGAGAACGCGCTGGCCGACCTCAAGGCCAAGACCGACGCGCTGTCCGCCGCCCAGAACGACCTCGACGCGAAGACCGAGGCGTACCGGCAGGCCGCCACGGCCCGCGACGACGCCGCCAAGCAGGTCGAACAGGCCAAGAGCGACGTCAAGAACGCCGAACAGGCGTTGACGGCCGCGAAGGCCAAGCTCGAACAGGCCCGGAAGGACGCGAAGGACACCGACGCGGTCAAGACGGCGCAGGCCGCCGTCGACAAGGCACAAGCCGACCTCGACGCCGCCAAGCAGGCGTTGGCGGACGCGAAGGCCAAGCTCGCCGATGCGAAGACCACGCAGGCGAAGGCCAAGAGCGACTACGACAAGGCGCAGGCCGCGCTGGCCGCCGCGATCAAGGACGCGTCCGGCAAGACCGACGGCACTGGTTCGACCGGCGCCGTCTCCGGCCCGCAGGTCGAGCAGACCGGCCTGAAGACCAGCGAGAAGGCCACGTCGAACGCCGCCGCCAAGGCCGACAAGGTCATGGCGTCCACCGGCGCCAACACGAACGGCATGCTCCTCGCGGCCGTGGCCCTCACCGGCATCGGCTGGACCGTGCTCGACATGAAGCGCCGCCGTATGGACGTGACCGCACGCCACAGCACGCGCTGACCCAAATCCCCCTCCAATCCAGAACAAGCGGCCGGAACAGGACCCATGGAAACCCGTACGACGGTTTCCGGAACTCTCGTTCCGGCCGTTTTCCTTTCTGGTGCGTCAGAACTTGTAGACATGGTGCACCGCAGGGCGCCGCACCCCGGGACAGTATGGGAGCGTCGAGAAAACGAAAAACCGAACGAAAGGCCCACGGAATGGCGCAAACTACCCGGCAGCAGATTCAAACCATGTTCGATTTGATCGAGACCTTGAAGGAACGCAAGTACCTTCCAGGGGAATCGAAGATCTCCGATGACCGCATCACCGACGCGCTGCGCACCATGGTCGAGCCGAACGGACTCATGGACGCGACCATCGCGAAGGTCCTTCGCCCCGACATGTCCGGAGAGGAGTTCGAAGCGGTCGCCATGTTGGATGAGGAGGCGTCGTACGGACTGTTCGACACGTATCGCGCCATCATGATGCCGTCCGATTACGACGTCTCGCACGCCATAGCCTGCGCGTTCAAGCAGGACATACCGCGCCTGTTCTCCGATTTCGCGCTGCAGATTCATCCGATGTCCGACCGCGCCGGCGCGTACCGCATCGCGGCTACCGTCAGCTATATGGAAGGGGATCCTGCGGCCAGATGCAAGCATTTCGCCGACCAGCTGTACCGGGTCAAACCCGAGGACGAGATGCTGAGGAACCTGTCGGTCGCACTGATCCATGGCATCGAGCCGGCGCGGACGGCCGGCGCGGACGGCATCGCGGCCGAACGCGAACGCGTCCAGGCCCAAAGGGAACAGACGGACGCCGGCGAAGGACTCGCCGCGGAAGCCATGAACCGCGTCGCAGCGCGCTGACAGGGAAAGGACTCTCTCAGGATGGACGAGATCGACGAATGGACCGTCGGTCCGATTCCCATAAGGCCGGCGCCCGGACCGGCCGCGCCAAGGCCGTCTCCCGATGATGCGGGCGCCCGCCCCGTTCCGTCGCCGGAACCCCGGATCCCGGACTCATCCGAGAACCGTCCCGCCGCTTCGGACAAGCCTCCGGTCCAAAGACCCAGGCTCAAGGGGCTGTCGCATGCCCGTACGCCCGAGATTCCGGACATGCCTCCGTTGCCGTCGAGGGCGCCGTCCCGGGACAGCATGCCGTCCGTAGCTCCCGCGCCCGCGCCGATCCGTCCGGAACCATCATCCTTCGTGGCCGCGAGTCCGGAAAGCGTGCGCGACGGACTCGAGGCCGTCGCCGACATCCCTCCCGAGACCCACGGCATCCCCCGTGCCGCCGTCATCGTCTGCTGTTCGGTCGTGGGAGCCATGCTCGTCTCGGCCATCGCCGGAGGCTGCGTCGTCGCGGCCGGCCGCGTCCGGGAAGCCAAGGCCGCGGAACAGTCCCGCGACCGATGCGAATCGTCCCTGGGCAGGCTCTCGTCCGCCCGACGCGAACTGGACAAGGCCATGGAAGAGGCGGAACGGACGTCGAAGACGGATCCGAAGACCGTGAAGGATCCGAAGACCATCGACAGGCTGAACCGCGCGGCATCCGTGAAGACGCCCGGCATGGTCTCCTGCGACGCGTCCGACGTGGACGGCCTGGACACGGCCGCCGTGAAGGCGGACAGGAGCGCGAAGACCGCGAAGACCTCCGTGAAGGCGATACGGACGGCCGTGAAGGCGGTCGAGGCGTCGAAGCTCGACAAGACCGTCGACGACGCGTCACGGCTGCTCAAGGATTCGGAAGGCAAGGTCCAGGACGCCAGGACCCGGGAGACGTTGTCGAAGGCCATCAAAGCCCGCGATGCCGTCGCGATCGCCAAGGCCGTCAAGTCGGTGAACGATTCGAAGGCGGCGAAGGAGAAGGCCGACGCGGAAGCCAAGGCCAAGGCCGATGAGGAGGCCGCGAAGCGGAAGGCCGAGGAGGAGGCCGCCGAACAGCAGCAACCCCAGAACGTCCAGCGGCAGGCCACCGGAACCGGACAGAGCCGCATCCAGCGGCAGGAGAGCGTCCAGACGCCGTCCGCGCCCCAGCGGCAGCCGTCCTCAACGCCATCCGCCCCGTCATGGAACGTCCCGTCGGAAACCGACGACGAAGGAATGCCGAACACCGATCCGGGACTGTGAGAAGGAAGGAACGAATGAACGTCCAGAACCAACCGCCTTTGCCCCGGGCACCGCATCCCCGGCCGGCGCTGACCCAACTGGTCCCTCCGTTCGCGGCCCGTCCGACCGCCGACCGCGTATGGCTGGTGGCGGCGCATGGGGGAGCGGGGTGCACCACAATCCGCATGAGCGCGAGGGACCGGTACGCGGACGCGGGACGCGGCCTGCCGGTCAGCGCCGACCCGCGTCTCCCGAGCCGGGTCGTGCTGTGCGCCATGTGCACGGGACGCGGCCTCGAAGCGCTCCGCGCGCTGCTCGCCGACTGGAACGCGGGACTGTTCGGCCAGACCATCCTCATGGGCGTCGCCGTCACCATGCCGTTGCCGAAGACGCCGCGGGAGCTGCGCAAGGGCGCGCTCCTGGTCGGCTCCGCCGCGCCCGCGCTGTGGAGGCTGCCCTTCATCCGCGGACTCGACCTCGACGGCTTTCCCGAAACGTATCCGCGCGCGTACGCCAGGATGCTCGCTGACCTCGAAGCGGGCGGGAAGACATGAGGGAACTTGTAGACGCCGTGCACCGCCGCGGCGTCGGGGATGTGCGACCGTGGAAGGCGCACCAGCAACGAACATCAAAGGAGAAATGATGCTTGAACACATCGCATCCGCCGCCGCATACGGCATGGTCCTCGCCGACCTCGCGAACCCGAAGGCATGCCTTCCGCCTGGATTCTCCAGCCCGGTGAGCACCGCGCTCGGATGGGTCAAGGCCCTCGGCCTCGTCGTCGCGATTGTCGCGCTGATCCGCATCGGCGTGCACGTGCTGCGCCAGCAGGGCGACGGCGTCCCGGACAGGGACGACACGTTCGACAAGCTCATCAACTGGGTCGTCGGCATCTTCATCGTCGCCGGCGCCCTGGCGTTCATGAGCGCGCTCGGACTGTCCATCGCGGAAAGCTGCTGAGCGGATGGCGCGCCGGCGCAAGGGCCGCCTCGTCGCGATGCTTCTCGCGCTGGCGGCCGTCCTGTCACTCGCGGCCTGCGGAGGACCGAACTTCGACGCTTTGAAGGACGACCTCAAATTCGGCGACGAGGAGATCTCCGACGTGATGACCACGTATTCGATGAAGATCCCCCAGAACAAGCCCGGAAAACTCATCCGCAGCCCGCAGTACGCCTGGGCCAACAAGAACCAGGGGAACGCGGTCGCCGCCGCCGGATCCGCGAAGGTCTACTTCGTCGCGAACCCTTCCGCGCAGTGCGACGCGCTCAACGCGACCAACTCGCAGATCTCCGACGACGACGCGTCGGAGGGCTCGGGAACCTGGACATACGTCTCGTCCACGAGATCATGCGACAAGCAGCGCAAGCTCAGCTGGCTCGAGAAGACCATGTGGACGATGTACGAGCAGCAGTCGGGCGACACGATCGACTGGCTCAGCACCAGCCGCAACACGCTCGTCGCCTCGTCGGGGACCGTCTCCACCCTCCAGAACTCCGTGCTGCCCATGTACGACGCGTGGGACACGAACGTCAACAAATACCTCAACATCGCCCAGGGCGTGCTCATCGTCGCGGCCGCGATCAGCCTCATGGTCCTCGCGGCGCGCATCGTCTGGCAGATCGGCAACGGCTCGGCCGGCATGGACGGACACCTGCTGGGCAAGATCGGATGGATCTTCCTGGGCGTGTTCATGGGCTCGTCCGCCGCGAGCATCGCCCTCACGTTCTTCAAACAGGCCCACATGACGAAAACCGTCGTCAACGGCGTGCCCACGGCCACGGCCGGACGCTCCACTCCGGCCCTCGCGTCATGGACGCCCGAATCGGGAGCCTCGTTCTTCGTGTCCGACTGGGTGAGGCTCCAGGTCGACCCGTTCCTCATCATCGCGGCCGTCTGTGGCGTCGTCGCCGCCGGCTTCAAGCTCATCACCACGCAGGAGGGACGCGAACTCGTCCCGTTGGGCAAGGCCTTCATGTGGGCCATGCTCACCAGCGTATGCCTCGCCGGATTCGTCAACCTGTTCCAGGACACCGTGGACACCTGGACCGCGGGCGTGCTCAAAAGCGCGTCCAACATGATGCGCGACTCGTGGCAGCACAACACGCTCGCGGCGACGGAATTCTTCAACCTCGACTGGCCTATCGCCCTGGTCCTCACCATCGTGGTGTGGTTCTGCAACCTCATCAGCAAGGTGTTCTGCTACCTGCGCGCCGGCCTGCTGCCCATCATGGTGGGCGTCGCCCCCGTCTGGGCGGCGATGAGCTGGATGGAGACCGGACGCCAGGCGTTCGGCAAGGTCATGGGATGGCTGTTCGCTTTCCTTTTGTACAAACCCGTCGCCGCGCTCGTCATGGCGACCGGAAGCGCGATCATGGTCACCGCGACGGACGGCGACGACAGCCAGGCCATCACCCTCATGCTCACCGTCAGCGTCATCGTGCTCCTGCCCGCGATGATAAAGCTCATCGTCCCGGCCGTGGCGGGAAGCGTCGGCGGCGGCGGGGTCATACCGTCCATGCTCGGCGGAATCGCGGGCATGGGCGTCATGGCCGCCGGCGGCGCGCTCAAGGCCGGCGCGAAGGGCGTGGTCGGAGCGGCCGGCAAGAAGAACGCCGCCCCCGACGGCGCGAAACCGTCGGGAGCCGCGCAACCATCCGGCATCGGAGCCGGCGGCGGACCGGCGGGAACGCAGGCGGGCTCCTCCGGCGGCGGAGGACAATCCACGTCGTCGGAATCCGCCGTCCCTGACGGCGCGAAGGACACGGCGGACAATCCCATGCCGTCCGGCATGGACCAGCAGTCCGCGGGCTCCGGCTCCGGAGGCGCCCCGGACGGAGCGAAACCCGAATCCTCGTCCACCGCCGCGCGGATCGAACAGTCCGTCGGCCGTTCCGGCTCCGACCCGTCGGCCCCGGCGGGCGCCCGCCCGTCCGGAGGCGCGAAACCGTCCGGAGACGGGCCCGACGGCGCCAACCGCGCCGCGACCCGCAAGACCAAGGAGTTCTAAATGGCCTCAAGCACGACATACGGCGACTGGATGCGCCCCATCGCGGGCGGCATCCGCAACATCGGCAAGCCGCTGACCTTCGCGGGCCTCGGCGTGCTCGTCGTCACGCTGATGCTGTCCATGGTCAACGTGGTCGCGGCCATCGCGACCGCGGTCATCGGCATCGGCACCATCGCGGTGCTCGCGGTACGCGACCGCGAACATCGAAACGTGCTCGACCGGACCGTGGAACGGCGCTCCTGGCTCTCGGAGTCCAGGAAGGGCAGGGCCCTGTACCGTTCCGGAATGCTCGCGCCCGTCGAATCGGGCGAATGCCGCCTGCCCGGCATCCTGTCGCGCGTCTCGCTCGTCGAGGCGAACGACGGGTTCGGCGACCGGCTCACCCTCGTGCGCCACGGGCACACCGGAGAATACTCGCTCCTGTTCGCATGCCAGCCGCAGGGCGCGGCCCTCGCGGACGACGACGTCGAGGACGCGTACGTCGCCTCGTGGGCCGGCCTGCTCGAGGCGCTGGGCGGCGAGGCCGGCGTGACCCAGCTGGCCGTCACCGTGGACACGTCGCCCGACTCGGGCGTGCGCTTCCGCCGCAACCTCGCCAAGCGCACCGTCAAGGACGCTCCCGAGCTCGCGGCCCGCGCCATGGCCCAGATCATGGACCTGTACGCGACCGGCGGCGCGTCCAGCAGCGTGATCCTCACGCTCACGTTCCGCTACGTCGACGTGCGCGACGGGAAATTCCTCGAACCCGAGGACGCGGCCCGCCGCATCGGACAGCTCGTCCCCAACCTCATCCGCCGCATCGCCGACGCGGGCGGCGGGACCGCGCGCACGCTCACCATCGACGAGATCAGCCGCATGGTCCGCGTCAGCTACGATCCCGCCACGCAGGACACGCTCGAACAGGCCGACGGCCAGCCATGGATCGAATGGGAGGACGCCGGGCCCGTCGCCTGCGAGGCCGGCTGGGACCACTACCGGCACGATTCCGGCGTGAGCCGCACATGGGAGATGTGCGACCCGCCCAAATCCAACGTGACCAGCTCCACCCTGGCGCGTCTGCTCGGCCCGCTCTCCGATTGCGACCGCAAGCGCGTCACCGTCGTGTTCCACGTCCTGCCTCCGGACAAGACCGCGTTCATGGCCGAGCAGAACAGACAGAGGGTCGCCAACCAGGTCAGCCAGGAGAAGCGCGCGTCCATCAGCGCGATGAGCCAGATCAACAAGGCCAACCGGCAGGCCATCGAGACCAACAGGGGAGCGGCAATTGTGTTCTTCGGCATGCTCGTGACCGCCACCGTTCGCGCCGGCGACGACGAGCGCATGAGGCTCGAACAGGCCACGCACGCCGTCGAGGGCGCCGCCGGAAGCGCGAAGATCGACCTGCGCCCCTGCTACGGCGCGCAGGACACCGCTTTCGCCGCGAGCCTGCCGCTCGGCCTCAACCTCAGGAACTACACGCCTCCCAGCGCGTTCGCCGCGCTCTCGTGAAATCTCGTGAAAGGAACGGAACCATGCGGAAGGGAAAGAACACCGGCCGGACCATGGATCCGGACATGCCGGTCCTTCGCCCGTCCATCCCGCCAACGCCGATGGGGCCGTCCTGGAGGGGACGGCGCTCAAG
>ENA-OYZO01000960-OYZO01000960.1-human-gut-metagenome-genome-assembly--contig:-NODE-960-length-10954-cov-7.691531_pt1 | contig 10954 bp, 5 predicted proteins | sample MGYA00243293_ERZ653481 | MGnify/ENA primary metagenome ERZ653481 (study PRJEB26926, sample SAMN06165094) | human gut metagenome | biome: ENVO:00009003; feature: ENVO:2100002; material: ENVO:00002003... | reverse complement strand
ACTCCACGGACAGGCTTTTTTCTACCCTTCCGTGTCTACTTTTATAATAGCATCACTCTAAACTGCGGGTGATTATTTGCTGAACCTGTTCGATCCCGCCATGCGACTTGATGAACAGGTCCAGGTATTCCGCCTCCTGTAAAGGGCAGAGATGCAAACCCGTCCTGCCCTCATAGACGGCGCCCTTGTACTGAAACAGGTCCAGGCCAAAATCGTTGCGGAACGGCTTGGCCTCCCGTACAGGAGAGAAGGCGCCTTCCCGGAAGATGTAGCAGACAGCGGAATGTTTTTCACTCATTATGGCGTTCCTCCATTTCCCTGACCAACGCATCAATGGCTTCATCACTGAATTTGGCAGACAGGTATTTATGGATACAGTCCACTTCCGAATCCCGCAGAGATTGTGTAAGGGCCTTTTCCAGTTTCTCGTGATCTTCTGCCTGTATGCCAGGGTAGCTGTCCATGATTCGGCGCACATACGCTTTCAACAGCGAATACTGGTCAAATGAGTTCAAAATAATTTCCTTATAACTCGGCGCCAGCGCCGGGAAGAACACAGTCAGCAGATTGAGCTTTCTTGCAATCAGATCGTTCTCCATCCCCATCTAAAACCACCTCGCTTTCCTGTCCCTGCAAAGACTCGAACTCCAGCTTTGTGTTGATCTCCGTCAGGGTAACAACTTTTTCGGACAGTTCTTCCTCATAAATAAAAGGCTGGCCCATCTGCTGACGGGCAGCCTCCAACTGCTTTTGCACTTCTTCCAAATCCCGCTGTGCGTATGTCAGATAAGAGGGAATACGCTCGGCAAGGTTTTCAATGCGGGTGATTGCTCCCTGACCAGAAGAACCAATGTCTGTGTTGTACCGGGAGCTTCCCCGTAAAACAAGCCCCGCTGAGAATGGATCAAAGCTAAGATAGAGCCGAAATCCACGGTAGGTGCCGATCTCAAAATCGTAGTCATCCTTTTTTCGTCCCTCGCTTATCCTGCGGTATAGCAACGCCAGGGCCTCACCAGCTTCGGGGCGTTCTGTGTAGCGTTTCCCATCCAGCACGATGGAGAAGTTCCCACCTCTGGACTGTTCCAGCAGGGCCGCATCCTGACTGATCTGCTCGATTTGGCGCTGGTACTGCTGGATGCGGTTGGGATAAGTCGTGTTCACCTTCCGTTCCAAAGAAAGCTGTTCGTTGCTCCACGCGCCCCGCAGGATTTTCAGCTCCGCCACCCGGTTTTCCAGCTCCATCTTTTGAGCCAGCATGGGATTATCCGTAGCAGCCGCCTTAAACTGTGCGGCGGAAAGCACGGTTTCGTCCACATCCTCACAGGACCGGGCTATACTCCTGCCGGTAAGAATCTGCTTGATATACCGCAGCTTTTGTTCCTGAATTTGCCAGAGGTAGGCGTCAAAGGTGCCCTTTGTCACGAACTGCCTTATCATGACCTCCGGGTTCTCGTTGCCCTGCCGGACCCCGCGCCCATCCCGCTGGGTAATATCGGAGGGCCGCCAGGGACAATCCAGATGATTGATGGCAATTACCTTGTCCTGCACATTCACGCCGGTTCCCAGCTTATTGGTGCTGCCCAGCAGGATGCGGACTTCGCCCTTACAGGTGCGTTCAAACAACGCCTGCCGCTGGGCTTCGGTCGCGGCGTCGTGGATAAATGCGATCTGGGATTCCGGTACGCCCTTTTCGATCAGCACCCGCTTAAATTCATCATATACATTGAAACGCCCCACCTTGGGCGTACCCACATCACAGAAAATGAGCTGGGTGGAGGAAGCGGCGGCGGTGTCCGCCCAAACCTGATACACCTCGTCAATGCAGATATTCAGCTTGCTTCCTGTACCGTCCGCCGTGGGGACGATCATGCGGGGATCAATCGCCATCATGCGGGCCTCGCTGGTCAGCTTCAGCATATTATCTTCTTCCGGCTTTACACGGCCAGCGCGGATTGCGTCCGCCCGCAGGATAAACTCTGCCATGATCGCCCTTTGCGCGGGGGTGGCCTCTGTGGGAATGATCTGCGCCTTTCCGCCCTGAATGGCAGGCAGGCCGGGGATGTCAAGCATATCCGCCGTCTTGATGTCCGCAACCTCTTTGAGAACCGCCATCAGCTCCGGCAAATTGTAGAACCGCACAAAGCGGTCCCGCATCCGGTAGCCGCCGCCCTCCGGCCGCAGCTCAAGCACGGAAGTCCGCTTGGCGAAGTGGGCGATCCAGGTGTCAAAGTAGGACCAGCCGAACCGTTCCAGCTCCTGCGGCTGTAAATACCGCTGCATGACGAACAGCTCGGAGATGGAATTGCTTATCATCGTCCCCGTTGCAAACACCACGCCGCGCCCGTTGTTGACCTCCTGCAAATACTGGCATTTCAGAAGCATATCAAAGGCCCGCTGGCTGGATGAAGTGGTGATGCCCGCCACATTCCGCAGTTTTGTGAACACAAAGCAGTTTTTATAAAAATGCGCCTCGTCCACAAACATCATATCCACGCCGAGCTGCTCAAAGGTCAGAAGGTCGTCCTTCTTTTCCTCGGCGGACAGCTTTTCCAATTTTGTTTCCAGGTTCTCACGGAAAATCGCCATCTGCTTGATGCTCCAGTTTTCACCCTTTTCATACTTCATTTCGCTGATTGCGGCCTCGATCTCGTTAATCTGCTGCTCCAACTGCATGATCTGCCGTTCTTTTGAAATAGGGATTTTTTCAAACTGGCTATGTGCCAGGATCACCGCGTCATATTCTCCGGTGGCGATTTTGGAAATATAGCGGTTCCGGTTTTTAGGGGTAAAGTCCTCCACCGTGGACACCAGCAGATTGGCGTTGGGGAAAAAGCGGTAAAACTCGGTTGCCCACTGACCCACAAGGGGATTGGGGACCACAAACACCGCCTTGTGGATTGCCCCCAGGTTCTTCAGGTACATCCCTGCGGCAATCAGCGCGGCGGTTTTCCCGGCGCCCACCTCATGGGCCGCAAGCCCTGTGCCGGTGTAAATGACACGGGCAACAAAGTCAAGCTGGTGCTTCCGCAGCTTCATCTCGGAGTTCATGCCGGGGATCACCAGATGGCTCCCATCGTATTCACGGGGTCGGACGGTGTTGAAGGTATCGTTATACAGCTTGAGCAGGGCGTCCCGGCGCTCCGGGTCCCTCCATATCCAGGACGCAAATGCTTCCTGAATCTGCTGCTGTTTGGCGCGGGCAATCATAGTTTCCTTCGGGTTGATGACATAACGGACTGCCTTATCGCCCCTGTCGTTGGTATATTCCTGCCGGTCACGGACGGTCGTGGACTGCATATTCAGGCAGTCCTCCAGTATCTCATAGGCATTTTTACGGCTTGTGCCGAGCGTCTGATTGACCGTCACGGAATCGGATTCGGAGTTTTTATTGCTGATTCGCCAAGTGGTGGTATAGGGGAAATACTCAATATCAATGCGGTATCGGTTGTCCCCACCGTCGATTACTTTGGAATAGCCGCTGGTCTGGAAGGTTTCATACATGAATTGGCGGTAATACTCAACCGGCACCCAGATGGCGCCCAGATTCACCTCAATATCGGCAGGGGTCAGAGGCTCCGGCTGAACCGCCTCCAGCGCCTCCACATTCCGGGCGAACAGTTCCGGTTCCTCCGCCGCCTTCTGCCTTGCGTAGAGCAGCTTGTCCCGCACATGGCCGCTCAGATATTCCTCCGCCAGCTCCCAGCCCTCATCCGGGTTTCCATAGTATTTCTGCGGGTTGAGATAGATGCGGTCGCCCAGCTCTGCCACCAGCTCGCCCGGTCCTTTCCCGGTCAGGAATGACATATAGGAGAGGTCTACCCGCAGCTTGCGGTTCAGGCAGATATGCAGGGCGTCCTCGGCGGTGTCGGCGTGATTGACCTCACGGAATGGCCGGATGGTCGCCTTATGGAAGATGGCCGACTTGTCCCAGCCGCTTTTGTCCTTGCGCTCGTCCTCAATGGAGCGCAGCAGGGGGAATTGATCGTCATCGGAAAAGGCGAGGATATTGCCCTTGCTGTTGATAGCCCCATATTTGGCGGTGAAACGGTCATAGACCTGATTGAGTTTATCCTGCGCTTTGCGGAGGTCCAGAGGGTCATACTCATGGGACTGGATGCTGATGACCTCCAGCAGCGCGGTACGGATTTCGCACAGGCCCTTGATACGGGCCGCCTTCATGCCGGTGTAGGGCTGGGGGATCAGCTTGTTCTTCTCGCAGTAGTAGATTTCGCCGTCCTTCACCAAAAAGGTAAAATTCCGGGTCCCGTCGGGGGCATCCTCATAATCATCTGGCTGTTCTTCCTCCGCTTCCTCCAGCGGCTCCACATCCGGCTCCGCGCTGAAACGGGCGTACAGGCTTTCCACCGCGTCGGAGAGGTGTTCATACAGGTCGAAACCCTCCGGTGCGATGCAGGCCGTGCCATCCTCGTTACCGTACATATTCCGGCTGCTCTCCATCTTGCCCATGAGCATTTCCGGGTGGTCCATGAAGTAGCGGTTGTAGGGAATCCATTTGCCCCGTTCCAAGTCCGTCTGTATCCATGATGGGTTGTTTGTCCGGTCAAGCTGCATGGGGATCGCCCGCTTTTTCAAAAAGACAATATCCGCAGTCACTTCGGTTCCCGCCAGCGCCTTGAACGCCGTATTGGACAGACGGATGGCGCCGATGAACTCTGCCCGCCGTGCGATATACTCCCGCAGGCTCTCGTCCTTCCGGTCCAGGATGCCCTTGCTGGTGATAAAGGCGATGATGCCGCCCGGCTTGGCAAGGTCCAGGGACTTGATGAAAAAGTAGTCGTGGATATAGGGATTCAGCTCATTGTAGCGGCGGTCATAGATTTTGACGCTGTTGAAGGGGATGTTGCCCAGGATCACATCAAAGCTGTTATCCTCAAACTTGACCGCCTCATAGCCCATAACGGAAATATCCGCCTCTGGATAGAGCTGCTTTGCGATACGCCCGGTGATGGAGTCCAGTTCCACGCCGTACAGCTTGGTTCCCTGATACTGCTCCGGCAGAACGGAATAGAAATTGCCGGTCCCCATGCCGGGGTCAAGAATCCTGCGGTCGGGGCCGCCCTCAAACCCGAACCGTTCCAAAGCGCGGTACATATAGCGGATCAGTTCCGGCTCGGTGTAGTAGGCGGTGATGGTGGAGCGCATGGCCGCCTTATATTCTTCATCGGTCAACAGGGCCTTTAGCTCCTGATATTCGCTTTCCCACCCGGCCGCTTTATCGGAAAAAGCGTTGGCAAGGCCGCCCCAGCCCACATAACGGGCAAGGACGATCTGCTCCTCCGGGGTGGCTGTCCTCTGTTCCGCCTCGATCTGCTTCAAGGTCTTGATCGCCAGAGCGTTGTTTTTATATTTGGTCTTGGCGCCGCCGGGGTAGAGGTCATACTCTGCGGAAAAGCGAAAATTGCGGGGGGCGGATGGTTCCGGCCGGGGATTGGCAGGCGGTTCAGAGGTCGCCTTTTCCTCCGGCTGTGCGGTCGGCCCATCCTCCATGCGGATAAAGGCCCGTGCAGGTCGAAGCTCATCCAGTTCCTTTTCCAGCCGGTATTGAATGTCCTCTAAATCATCCATATCAGCGGCTTCCGCTGGGGACAGGATGCCGCCGTTATCCATCCGCTGCACATAGCCGTCGTACAGACGGGTAATGTCCTCCAGATCGGTCTTGACCTTTTGATATTCCGGGTTGGGCTGTTCGTCCACTACCGCCCGGTAAAGAGCGGAACCGTCCTCCGTCAGATAGCCCCATTCAATTTCTTCATTGGGATACTGCCCTTGCAGATAGCGGAGCATCTGAGTGGCGATCCCCTGACGGCGGTAGTCCTCCAGCACCTCAATCATATTGATATGGGGCCGTTCCTCGAAAATGCTGTATCGGATGGTGCCCACCGTCAGTTCCCCACGGACGGCCTGCATGAGCATATCAATCTGACCGCTGTGGGCGCCCAGCGCCTCATCCAGTATCCGGGTTTCCTCTGGCCGCTCCGGGGCTGCCATGCGGCGGGCGTAGGCGTCGATGGTTTCCGGGGAGAGCCAATCCGGTTTTTCCGGCAGTTGAGCGTACAGCTCCCGCATTTTGGCGATCTGCGCCTCCACACTGCCCGCCCACAGGTGCTTTTCCGCTCGCTGCCCTTCACCCAGAAAATACTCGCAGTCAGCACACAGACGGTCTAACAGACGGTATTCGGCGCTGAACGGCTGCGTCTCATCCTTCTGCTCCGGCTCACTGACGGCAGGGGCATCCAGATAGCGCCCCTCATCCACCAGGCGTTGGACGATACCGGCGGCCTGCGGCCAGGACAGCTTGGTTTCCCTCTTTTCCCCATGTTCATCGGTCCAGTGCAGTTCAATGCTGTCCGTACCGGAGTACACATAGTCAAGCCCCGCCGCTTCATCGGGAAAACCCTCATAGCCGTACATCTCTTTCAGGAAAGAGGCAAAAGCCGAGCCTGTGGGATGAGTCAGGGCAAATTCGTAGATACGCTCTTTTTTCTGTGTAGCCAGAGGCCCACGCAGCATAGCGCGCTCAATCAGCAGATCTTCCGGGCTTCTTTCAGGAGGCGAGGCCAGCAGGGAAAGCTGCTCCGGTTCTTCGGCTTCTGCGGCCGGAGCTGCTTCGGGGGCTGGCCGCAGCTCCACATCCACTTCTTCATCGTTGACCAACATGGTGGCGCGTACCGGCTCATAGCCCTGACTGGCGATGTTATTCAGCCAGGTGGCGAAGAACTGACCCAATCCGGAAATCTTCTTTTCCTGCGCCGGGTCTGTGGGGTCCACCTCTTGATATACGCCGATACCGCTGTTTTCATAGCTGAAGGCCCGCAGGGTCCCAGCCTCCGCGTCAATTTGGAAGTCCATATAGGGGTCATACATCCGGTCGCCATTCTGCATATAGTAATGTTCCATGCAGTAGTAATTGTCGTACTTGTGATGGATCACCAGGGGATCGTAGGCGTCCCCAGCCTCCAAACGCAGGGATTCATACTGGCCGGACACGATTTCCGGGAACAGCTTTTGAAAACGCTGGAAGTTTTTATGGGCGGTGGTATTCCCTCTGGATTTATGTGGGGATGGAGATTCTTCCGCTGGTGGATTCAGATTGGCTTGACCTCCCGCCACGATGACCTGTTGCCCGCCAGCAACCGGCTCTGGCACAAAGGAATCTATTTCATCTGCCTTTGGGATTCCCTTGATTTCTGTAAATACCGCTTGCGGGCGAACGGGTTCTTCCGCCGTTTCACCTGCTTCATAAGCCACAGCACCCAGAACATAGTCATAGTCGGCCTGCCCGATCTCGCGCCGGACACCGCCGTCCATTTCTTCTACTTCAGCCGGGATATTGTAGTCCCCAATGGGGTCAGGTTCTTCCTCCGCAGTTATATCCGGGTAAACGCCCGTTTCGATCAGGGCGTCCAGCAGATTGGCAAGGCTGGGCCAGGGGAAGTAGGTGTAGCCATCATCAAAATAAAAGGAAATGCCGTCCTCTCCACGGAGTTTCGTGCGGTACAGCACCTCGCCCTGAAACTCCCGGTCGCCATAGGCGGTGAACAGACCGCAGATTTCCCGGCCCTTTTCCGTCCAGTTGTAGTCTGTAACGCCATCCGCCAACACCGCCCGCACCGCCTGATGGAGTTCAGCGGGATAGAGGTCGGTGCTGGTCAGGATATGCTCATAGTGGCGGCGGACTTCTTCATCGGAAAAGCGATGTTCATCCTTCGTGGAAGCAGAAAGAGAGCCGTCCTGTGCGGGCGGCTCTCCTTCATGCTCCGCGCCTTGCGGCGCCTCGGTATGCGGTTGTTCTTCGGTCAGCGGGGGATCAGCACGATGGTCTGGAGTACCGTTTCCTCCGCCATCAGCTTCAGGTCGTTCAGATGGCGTGTCCGCTCCAGAATATCCTCGGTCTGCGGCATCGGCTCCTGCTGAAGCATCTGCTGGGTCAGAGCCTCGATCTTCTCCGTGGCCTCGTCCTGTACCCGGTGCATGACCTCCATCAGACTGCCATCCATTTTCAAAATCGTATATCGCTCCGGCTGGTTGTCCTTGAGATATTCCAGCGCCATCCGTCCGTATCGGCCCAGGGGCTTGTCCGCCTCGCTGCTGTTGGAGATTTGCAGGTCGGGGAGAAGCATCCCGTCCTGTTCTTTGTAATGCAGATTGATGTTCGGCTTGCTCATATTGCACCTTCCTTTCCCGATTGATGATCCTGATGTTCCGCTCCATCTCCAAAAGCACCGCTTTTGAAATGGAGGTGACTGCCATGCCCAGATGGGCGACCAGCGGAACCGTGTTAAAATGGCTGACTGTCGCCATCCCATCGCCCATTCGGATCGCCTCGTCCGGCAAGTGGCACTTTTTACCGATGAAATAGGAAACGCTGTCGCTCAAAAGCTGGATATACTGCGCTTCAAAGCCGCCAGCCGGTATTTCCTCAAACAAATGGTTTTTGGTTTCCTGCCGAAGCCCCTGTAAATAATGTTCGTAGTTGTCATTGACAGCCTCACGCGCCAGGGCGTACAAGAGGTCTGGGAACGGCTGCGCCTGAAATCCATGTGAAAAGGTAAGCCGTTCCCCCAACGCCTTTTGCATCTCATCGGAAAGCTGCCAGTTGGTAGGGTGAATCTCCCTGCCCACAGTTTGACTTATATCAAAGAGATAGTCAAGAGTAAGGCGGGCGTTGCTGTAAACGCAGACGGCAATCCCCTTTGGGCGGGCGATTAGGTTTCTGCCCACGCTGGCCCACTGCTTCTTACTGGCAAGGATGGTCACATCCTCGTCCTGTGCGTAAACCAGCAGGATATTATCAAAACTCTGCTTGTGGAACCGGGACGCAAAGGCCAGATAATCCCGCCAGTTTCTCTCGCTGCGGACGATATAGGGGGCCATGACCTCATAGATCGTCCGCAGGCGTTCATCGTTTCTCAATAGGCTCCTCCTTCCTGTGGTGGATTTCCAGTTTAGACGGCTGCGGCCTCTTTCTGGGCAAAGTAGAGGGCAAGGGCCTCGTCTACAATGCTGTCAAATTCCTTTTGGGTGATGCTGGCGGTAAAGTATTTCTTGTAAATTGCCGGTTTGACTTTGAACGCCGCAGCCGTGGATTTCTTGGGTTTCCGGCTGAACTCGCCGGAGAGGATCTGTTTCGCCCGTTCCGGGGTCAGTTTGCCGGTGTATTCCCGCAGCAGGACAGCTTTGCCCTCGTTGACCTTGTACTCGTTTTCCGACAGAACCGCCTCCACCATCTGCTGTTCCTCTTGTTCCAGATAGGAGAGCTGAACCGCCGCCGCAATCGTAAATTCTCCATCGTCGATCCTGATTTTCAAGGCAACAGACAATTCATTGATGCGGAGATAATTCGCCACGGCACGGCCTTTCAGGTTGTACTCAGCCCCCACAACATCCCGGCTTTTGGACTTGTGGCAGTCAATGCCACAAGTCTTGTTTTCCCTGATTTCATCAGGGTTTTCCAGCCTTTTCAGTTCCTCGATAATATCGTTCCTGCGCCCCTGACAAATCATCTTGGAGTAGCGCAGGGCCAGCACCGCCGCCTTTTCAGAGGGTAGCATTTCGGAGAAGGAGCGTTGCAGGACATTGGTTTCAATGACATAGATCCAGGCGTCGTGATCGGAAAGGTTCTCCTTGACGATACAGGGGAGTTCCCGGTGTGCGAGAGAGGCGGCGTTCTGCCGGTTGTGACCGGCCAGCATTTCATATTCAAACCCATTCTCGTCCGGTTCGATCTTTCGGACAATGGCAGGAACCAAAACACCATTCTCTGAAATGCTCTCCACCAGGTCATTGAGCCGGTCGCCCTCATACAGCCGAAAGGGATGCCCCCGAAACCCCCGGATGATTTGTGGAGAAAGCATCTGGATTCCATTATTCGCAGTCTGGGCGGGCTTGTCCTCCGGTGCCGCCGTGTTCGCCACCTCCCGCGCAACGCCCAGAAGGTCATCCAGAGAACGGATGCGGGGATTGATGTTAGGCATACGCAAGCACCTCCTTTGCCAGATTCATATAGGCTGCGGCTGCGGGGCTTTTGGCGTCCAGCTCCATCACGCTGAGGCCCTTGCTGTTGGCGGTTCCCACCTGAACAGTAGCGGGAATCTGACTTTCAAAAATGGGGAGATGGCTGAACACGGAACGCACCTGTTCGCTGGTCTGGCGGTACAGGGTTGTCCGCTTACTGCATTTCGTGAACAGGATGCCGATGATCTCCACCTTGGGGTTCAGATTTTGCTTGATTTTGGAGATCGTTTCCGTCAGTTCCTTCAAGCCCACCAGAGCGAACAGCTCCGGGTCAACGGGGATGATGATCTCATCCGCCGCAGTAAAGGCGTTGATGGTGAGGGAGCCGAGAGACGGGCCAGTGTCCACCAGAATGTAGTCATAATCCGCCCGGAGAGGCGCCAGCAGCTTGGCAAGGCAATCGTCCTTTCGCTCGATCAGCAGATTCACCTCTGCCACAGTCAGCGTCTTTTTGGATGGGAGCAGATCCACCTTGCCTATGTTCAGGATGTAGCTGCCCTTTTCCGGCAGAGCTTCATCCATAACTAATTTCATCATCAGGCTGGCCGTCGTTTCCTGCAAAGCGGCTGGCGCCACGCCAAAGCTGATCGTCAGGTTGGTTTGGGGGTCGAAGTCCACCGCCAATACCTTTTTACCCAGCTCCGCCAGGGAGTAGGCCAGATTCCGGGTGCTGCTGGTCTTTGCAACGCCCCCTTTCTGGTTTGCCATTACGATAATCTTACACACGGGTTCTCACCCTCCTACTTTCAGTGGATTTACGCTGTTTCAGCGCATAAAAAAACTTGGACTAAACTCGCACCCCGTTATTGGAGTTCTGACTTTAGTCCAAGTATAGCTGTATCATCGGTAAAGTGCGTAGGGTTTGGCAGCCCATTCCGGCGGGCAAAATCCTCTAACATCTGTTTTTGGTTGGATATGG
>ENA-OYZO01000956-OYZO01000956.1-human-gut-metagenome-genome-assembly--contig:-NODE-956-length-10978-cov-6.649547_pt1 | contig 10978 bp, 10 predicted proteins | sample MGYA00243293_ERZ653481 | MGnify/ENA primary metagenome ERZ653481 (study PRJEB26926, sample SAMN06165094) | human gut metagenome | biome: ENVO:00009003; feature: ENVO:2100002; material: ENVO:00002003... | reverse complement strand
ACGAGATCCTGAGATGTCTCGTGGGCTCGGAGATGTGTATAAGAGACAGTTCTGTGGCTGCATATGTGCTTGCTGCATGCGGTGCTTTCCCTCCAATTATTATATACCTTTTCTCTAATTTTTGAATAGACGATTTGTGTATTTTGCGTCAGCAGTTCTTTTGGCGCTCCAAAATAGCGGCAAAAAAACCGTCTGTGGATGTTTCGTGCGGCAGAAACAGTGTGCCGTACTCCCCCACCCGCATACCGGACAGTATGATTTGTGGCGCTATAACGGAAAAATCTTGATTGTCTTGCAGGAACTGGCGTATTTGGGCTTCATTTTCGTGATGATTCACCGTACAGGTAGAATACACCAAACGGCCGTTCGGGGCAAGATATTTTGCGCCGTTTTGCAGGATTTTTTGCTGTGTTAATAGTAAATTTTCAATCCCATCCAGCGTTTTTTCCCGGATGTCCGGCTTTTTGCCGATGACACCAAGGCCGGAACAAGGCACATCGCATAACACGCGGTCAAAACTGCCAAGGCCAAAGGCGGGATTCAGGATAGTGGCATCCCCATGGTAAGGCTTGGCGCGCTCAATGCCGCAACGGTCAAAGGCCTGCTTCAGCAGTTTGACGCGGCCTGTCATGGCTTCACCGCTGAACAGCTCACCGCGGTTCTGCATCTGCTCGGCAATCGTCAGGCTTTTGCCCCCAGGGGCGGCGCACAGGTCCAGCACCCGCATACCGGGGTGGGCATCACAGCACAAGGCAGCAAACTGGCTGGCTAACCCCTGCACATGGAATTGCCCGGCGTGGAATGCTTTGGATGCAGCGGGATTACCGTTGAACATAACCAGCAGACAGTGCGGCCATGGGCCAGCCGTTACGGTGTGACCTTCCTGTTGCAATGTCTGCGTCAGGGCTTCATCGGTCGTGCGCAGCGGGTTGACCCGGATGGCGGTGGGGCGGCGCTGATAAAACGCAGCAGCCATTGCCTCGGCATCCTGCGGATACTGTGCTGCAAACAACGCGGCAATCGGCTGAGAGAGACAGTAATAGGTGCGCAGCCGTTCTTCCAGATCCGGCCAATGTTCCGGCTTGGGGTCCAATGCGGCCGTGCGGCGCAGCATGGCGTTGACCATACCCGCAGCACTGGTTTTGCCAAATGCTTTGGCTAGCTTGACCGATTCATTGACAGCCGCAGGCAGCGGAACATCCATAAACTTGGCCTGTGCCAGCCCGGCGCGCAGAATGGCCCGCACAGGGGCATCCAGCTTTTCCAGCGGGCGCTTAGAAAACTGTGCCAGCATCCAGTCCAGCAGGCTGCGGCGCTCCAGCACGGTATAAAAAATACCGGAAGCAAAAGCTGCATCCCGCGGGGAAAGCGGCGGCTTGCAGGCTTTCAGCTCAGAATCCAGCACAAGGTTTGCATAGCCGTTTTGCTCCTGCCGCATAAGGGCCTTGACGGCCAGGTAACGCGCGGTCACAGGCTGTCCCCCGCTTTCAGGCGGCGGCCGGCAGCCCATGCGGTACCCGCCATCGACTTGCCGCCTTCCGGCGTGACGGAATCCAACACGATTGCGCCATCCTGGCAGGCAATGGTCAACGGCTTAACCGCCAATACAGAACCCGGCGCAGCGTTGGCGGGATTTTCAGAAAGCTTGCTGGCGGTGACTTTGATTTTTTTGCCATCGTGCATAAAGAACGCCATTGGCCATGGGTTCATACCGCGCACCCAGTTGTGGATGTGGGCAGCAGGCTGGGTAAAATCGAACTGTGCCATCTCTTTGGTCAGGGACGGCGCCTTGGTGGCGAGAGATTCTTCTTGCTTTTTTGGGGTCAGCTTCCCTGCTTCGATTTTGGGCAGGACCTCAACCAGCGTTTTGGCACCAATCGCGCTTACGCGGTCAAACAGCTCGCCGCTGGTCATGTCCGGGTCAATCGCAACCGGCTGCACATACAAAATATCGCCGGTATCCAACCCTTCGTCCAACTGCATAATAGTCACGCCGGTTTCGGCATCGCCGTTCAGCACGGCCCACTGGATGGGGGCGGAACCACGGTACTTGGGTAACAGCGAGACATGCAGGTTGATGCAGCCATATTTGGCCACATGCAAAAGCTGCGGCGGAATAATGCAGCCGTAAGCAACAACGACAATAATATCGGGTGCCAGGCTTTTGATCAGCTCATCCGAGCTGCCATCGCGCAGGGTGCGCGGTTGATAAACAGTGATGCCGTTGGCCTCAGCCGTCTGCTTGACCGGTGGGGCGGTTAAAATCTGTTTGCGGCCAACTGGCTTATCTGCGCGGGTAAACACAGCGCAGATATCGTGCCCGGCGGCAATCAGAGCGTTCAGACTTTCGGCAGCAATATCAGGGGTGCCCATAAAGAGGATACGCATAGAAGTTATTCCTTTTCTTATCGTAAGCGTATGGGAAAATTGATGTACAAAGCGGGATCAATCCTCCGCATCTTCCGGGTAGTCATCCTCATAAAAATGGGTGGCACGGTCCATGATGGTAACGCCGTTTAGGTGGTCATTCTCGTGCTGGATGCAGCGGGCCAGCATGTTTTCGGCTTCCAGTTCAAACCAGTTGCCATTGCGGTCCTGCGCTTTGACCTTGACGTTTTTGGAGCGGGTAATGGCGCCGTTGTGGCCGGGAAAAGACAGGCAGCCTTCATACAGTTCATCGGTTTCGTCGCTCAGGTATTCAATTTCGGGGTTGATGAACTCAATAAAAGTATCTTTGTAATCGGCGGGGGCATCTTCCGGGCGGTTGCGGTCATCCAGGCAGATGAAAATGCGGCGCATCATGCCAACCTGGGGGCCGGCAAGGCCAAGACCGTCAGCATCCACCAGGGTATCCTGCATATCATCCAGCAGAGTGGCAAGGCGGTCATCAAATTTGGTAACGGGGCGGCAGACCTTTTTCAGGATGGGGTCACCATCTTTTACGATTGTACGAAGAGCCATAATAAAAATCCTCCTTAAAATTCAATCGCCGTCGGAATTAAAGTCCAAAGCGATCCCGGCTTTTGCGGGCAGCTTTTCGGCGGCGTAAGCATCCAATGCGGCGTGCATCAGGGTACGGAACCCCGCATCGTTGCGGCATTTCAATGTTAGTTTATAGCGGTATTTCCCGCTGATCATGGCAATGTTCATGGGGGTGGGGCCAAGCACACGCAGCGGCTGGCCGGGGTGTGCAGCGAACTGCTGCCCCAAAATGGCGGCAAAACACCGCGCAGCCTGAAATACTTCCATCTCCTGCGCGCCGGAAAAACTGACCACGCAGAATGAGCAAAACGGCGGATAGAGCGAGAACTTGCGGAACATGATCTCCTGCTGGTAAAACGCGGGGTAATCCTGCGCTGCGGCCAACTGGAGCACAGGGTGATCCGGCACGGCGGTTTGAATCAATGCCCGACCCGGCAGTTCCGCCCGGCCGCCGCGGCCAACGACCTGAGTGATCAGGCTGAACACATTCTCATAGGAGCGGAACCCCTGCCCAAAAAGCAGGGAGTCGATGCCCAGCACACCAACCAGGGTGACATTGCCGAAATCCAAGCCCTTGGCAACCATCTGGGTGCCAAGCAGAATATCATACTCCTGCTTGGCAAAACGGGCCAACATTTTTTCGTGGGCGTTTTTTTGCATGGTCGAATCCTGATCCATGCGCAGGATCCGCGCACCGGGCAAAAGTTCGGCCAGCTCCTCCTCCACTTTCTGGGTACCAAAACCGCTGTACACGATTTTGCCGCCGCATTCCGGGCAAAGCCCTGGTACAGGGCTGACCCGGTGCCCACAGTAATGGCAAAGCAGCGCGTGCTGCGCTTTATGATAAACCAGCGGCACGGAACAGTTGGGGCACTTCAGCACATGGCCGCAAGTGCCGCACATGCCAACGGTCTGGTAGCCGCGGCGGTTCAGCAGCAAAATGCTCTGTTCCCCGCGCTGCAGATTGGCAGCGAGTTCCTGTACCATCCGCTGGCTGACTTCCCGCGGGTTCCCAGCGGCAAGTTCGGCGCGCATATCAATAAAATCAACCGTTGGCAGCGGGCGACCGCCATAACGGTGGGTCAGCGTAACAAGCCGCATCCGGCTACTTATGGCGGCGTGATAGGTTTCGGTGCGCGGCGTGGCGGAGGAAAACAGCAGCAGCGAATGCTCCATCATGGCGCGCTTTTTGGCAACGTCATGGGCGGAATAGCGTGGGGCGGATTCGCTTTGGTAGGTGTGTTCCTGTTCCTCATCTAAGATGATCAGCCCAATGTTTTGCAGCGGTGAAAAGATAGCGCTGCGGGTGCCGATCACGATATCGGCATCGCCATTTTGGATCATCCGCCATTGCAGCAGGCGCTCGGTGTTATTCAACGCGGAGTGCTGCACCGCAAGGCGGCTGCCGAACATGGATTTCAGGCGGCGTGTCATCTGCGGGGTCAGGCTGATTTCCGGCACAAGTACCAGAGCCCGCCTGCCCTGCGCCAATGTCTTTTCAATCAGCTTTAAGAATACGGCGGTTTTGCCGCTGCCGGTAACGCCGTGCAGCAATGCCGCACGGGTCTGTCCGCTCAGCAAATCCTGTTCCAGCTGGTCGTAAGCAGTTTGCTGCTCCGGCGATAGTTCCAGCGGCTGTGGGTCAAAGGGAATATCAGCAAATAAATCCAGCGATTTATCCCGTTGTTCGGTTTTCAGAATGCCTTTCTGGCATAACCCGTTTAAAGTGGAGGAAGATATCCCCTGCGCTTCCAAAGCGGATTTGGTGCAAGGCCCTGCGCGCAGCGCTTCCACGGCCTGAATCTGGCGTGCGCCAGGTTTTGGTTTCTCCGGCAACCCACCAACCAGAGTGTAAACGGTTTCCAGCGTGCGGGTTAGGCGGCTTTTTAATACGGGCTTTCCGTTTTCCATGCCGGGCTGGTACTGCGCGCCATACGGAATGACCGCCTTGACTGCCTCGTACCAGGTGCAGAAATAACGATCTTTCAAAAAATGCACGAGCTCCAACAGGTCCGGGGTCAAGCGGGCTTTTTCCGGCGCGGCGGCCAGCAGGCTTTTTAAACGTGGATCGGGGGCTTCTTCCGTTCCTACTTCCAGAACAACAGCCATCCGTGGGTGATTGCCGCGCCCAAACGGCACCAACACAATGCTGCCGGGCCAGAGGGATTCCGAAAAATCTGGCGGAACCAGATAGGAATACAGCTTGTCAAAATGGATGGTGGCGTCGTTTACCGCCACTTTTGCAATGCAGGGCAAACACGCACCTCCTGTTTTGGCGTTTGGGGCAGCGGATTATTCGGCATCGGGCTCGGCAATGCGCTTTTGGATGATGGAATAAATCTCTTCGGCGCAGGTGTCGACAACATCGTTGACCACATGCTCGTCATAGTCAGCCGAACGGGCAATCTCGGTCTCGGCACGGCGCAGGCGCTTCTGAATGACTTCCTCCGCTTCGGTCCCACGGTAACGCAGGCGGCGTTCCAGCTCTTTCATATCCGGCGGCATGACAAAAATGGTGGTGGAACCGGGGTACATCCGCTTGATGTTGCCGGCACCCTCCACTTCGATCACCAGAATAACCGGAATCTGCTGCTCCATATGGCGCTCAACTTCGGAACGCAGGGTGCCGTAATAGTTTTCGCAATAGCAGGTGTGCTCAACAATATTGCCTTCTGCCAGAGCGGTTTCAAACTGCTCTTTGGTCAAAAAATGGTAGTTTTTACCGTTCACTTCCCCTTTGCGCATGGTGCGGGTGGTGGCGGAAACGGTCTTTTCGATTTCTGGGTGGCTGCCCAGCAGCTTTGCCACAACGGTATCCTTGCCGGTGCCGGAAGGCCCGGAAACAACAAACAAATATTTTTCGCCTTTCATGCAAAATCCCCCTAACACATATTATACAGGCGGTTACACGGTTGGTTTATCCTGTTCTTTTTCAAAACGTCCTAAAACTTCCTCCGGCTCAAAAGCCGAAAGCACCACATGGTCAGAATCCGTAATAATCACCGCGCGGGTGCGGCGGCCATAGGTTGCATCAATGGCCGCGCCTTTGTCGCGCGCATCCTGCACAATACGCTTGATGGGTGCAGAATCCGGGCTGACAACGGCGATCACACGGTCCGCGTTGACCATGTTGCCAAAGCCGATGTTGATAAGCTTCATGGCCGGGCCTCACTCAATGTTTTGAATCTGCTCGCGAATTTTTTCAATCTCAGATTTCAGCTCAACCACAAGGCGGGTGATGTTGATATCCTGGCACTTGGAACCGATGGTGTTGGATTCGCGGTTCAGTTCCTGCGTCAAAAAGTCCAGCTTGCGGCCAACCGGCTCGTCCAGCTCCAGGATGGAACGGTACTGGGCCACATGGCTATGCAGACGGACAGTCTCTTCGTCGATGGCAGTTTTATCGGCAAAGATAGCAGCTTCTGTCACGATGCGGGCATCGTCAATGTTGCGGTCTTCCAGCAGCTCTTTCAGGCGGGTGTACAGCCGTTCGGTATATGCCTGCACACGCCCGGCGCTGTTCTGCTCGATTTGGGCAACCAGCGTTTCAACCGCTGCCAAGCGGTTCAGCACATCGGTGCGCAGCTTCTCACCCTCCACGGCACGCATGGAAACAAACGCAGCAATCGCCTGCTGGGCAACCTGCTCCACATCAGCCCATAGGGTATCCGGGTCTGCAGGGGCGGCGGTCTGGGTCAACACATCTGGGAAACGGCAGATGGTGCTGACGGTAACATCGTTTTTCAGATCCAGCTTTTCCGACATTGCCTGCATGGCGGTCTGGTAGCTTTTGGCTAACTGCCAGTTGACCTGAACAACGGTATCTGCCGCCGCAACATTCTGAATGCTCAGGTTCAGCTCAACCTTGCCGCGGCTAACCTTGGCAGCCACCAGCTTTTTGAGCTTATCTTCCAAAAATGAGCAGGTTCGGGGCACACGGGACGAATATTCAAAAAAGCGGGAGTTGACACTGCGCAGTTCCACAACGATATCGCGCCCGTTCAAAACCTGCTCCGCGCGGCCATAACCGGTCATACTAAGTACCATATTCCTACACCTCGTTATCAAAGCATTACAAGGCAGCGCTTGCCGTAACCTGCAATCAGGAGCGCCCCAAAGGCAGCAAACGCCAATATATATTTACTATTTATTTTACTATTGTTGGCCGCTGTTTGCAAGGCAATGCGCAGGAAAAGCGGCAGTTTTTTCATTTTTGTAACCCCTTTGATAGAATCAATCAAGGTAAAATAAAAAGGCCTGTACAGCTTTGATGGCAGTACAGGCTTGAATGAATCTGAAAAAATCAGGATAAATACGATTTACAGCTCAGCAACAGCGGCTTTCAGTGCTTCCACGCGGTCGGTGTTCTCCCACTTCACGCCCAGCTCCTCGCGGCCCATGTGGCCGTAAGCAGCCAGCTGGCGGTAGATGGGACGGCGCAGATCCAGGTCACGGATGATGGCTGCCGGGGTCAGATCAAATACTTTGCGCACAGCGGCTTCCAGTTTGTCGTGCTCGATGGTGCTGGTACTAAAGGTATCAACCATGATGGAAACGGGCTCGGCAACGCCGATAGCGTAAGCCAGCTCAACTTCGCACTTATCGGCCAGGCCGGCAGCGACAACGTTCTTGGCAACCCAGCGGGCAGCATATGCGGCCGAGCGGTCAACCTTGCTGGGGTCCTTGCCAGAGAAAGCGCCGCCGCCGTGGCGAGCATAACCGCCGTAAGTATCAACGATGATCTTGCGGCCGGTCAGGCCGGTATCACCCTGCGGGCCGCCGACAACAAAACGACCGGTGGGGTTGATGTAATACTTGGTGTTCTCATCCAGCAGTTTGGCGGGGATGATGGCTTTGATGACATGCTCCATCACATCGGCATGCAGCTGTTCCTGACTGACGGAAGGGCTGTGCTGGCTGGAAATAACAACAGCATCCACGCGCACGGGTTTGCCGTTATCGTATTCTACGGTAACCTGGCTCTTGCCATCAGGGCGCAGATAATCCATCATGCCATTCTTACGCACTTCGGTCAGGCGCTTGGCCAGCTTGTGGGCCAGGCTGATAGGCAGAGGCATCAGCTCGGGGGTTTCGTTGCAGGCATAACCGAACATCATACCCTGGTCGCCAGCACCGGCAACATCATCGTTGGTGCCAAGGGCAATGTCGGGGCTCTGGCCGTCAATGTTGGTGATCACGCCGCAGGTATCGCAGTCAAAACCGTACTTGGCGCGGTTATAACCAATCTCGCGGATGACCTGGCGTGCAACACCGGGAATATCAACATAGCAGTCGGTCGTGATTTCGCCCATGATGTGGACAAGACCAGTGGAGCAGGTGGTCTCGCAGGCAACGCGGGCACCAGGGTCCTTTTCCAGGATGGCATCCAGAATGGCATCAGAAATCTGGTCGCAGATTTTGTCGGGATGGCCTTCGGTAACGGATTCGGATGTGAACAGAACTTTGGACATAAAAAGCTGCCTCCTTAAAAAATATAGGGTCAGAAAGGCAACTTGCCGAGAACAAAAAACGTGCGCCGGGTGTGGACCCAAAGCGCACGTGAACGCTTATCTTTCGGTTCCCCGCAGGAATTGGCACCTTACGCTTGCGCGCAGGTTGCCGGGCTTCATAGGGCCTGTTCCCTCTGCCACTCTTGATAAGTTGCTATTCTGATGTAACGTGCTTATGTTACCATAGGCAACCGGCAAAGTCAACGATGTGGCGTTGGGCAAATTGTCAGCTTTGCACAAAATGGATTGAACTTTTGTCAAAACGGGTAAAAATGACCAATGATGGCTGCCCAATCAGCAGCAATTAAGCGGTTACGCTTTTGCCACCGCTGTTGCGGCCATGCAGAATGGGCGAAAGTGGCTTGTAAATTGCAAAGCAGATTACGGCGTCCAGCATCCCTTTGAAGAAAGTGAACGGCAGGTTGAACACCAGCAGGCAGTTCAAAAGGCCATTGACATTCGGGTTAATGGCCTGGTACATGCCGATGATGGCATCCAGCGGCAGATGATACATAACCACATAGGCCGGATAGACGATGAAGTAGTTGTACGGAACGCTGACGATTGCCATAACCAAAGCGCCGAGCACTGCGCCCAAGATAGCGCCGCTGCGGGTTTTCTTAAAACGGTATACCATGCCGGCCACGCCGACAAACAGAGCGCCCATCACAAAATTAAACAGCTCCCCCACCGCAGCGGTGCTGGTGCTGGGCAGTTTGATCAGGTTTTTGATCAGGCACACCACAATACCGGCAACCGGGCCGTAAGCAAAGCTGGCAATCAGGGCTGGCAGTTCCGAAACATCCAGCTTGATAAAGGCGGGCATGATGGGAATGGGAAACTCCATATACATCAATACTGTGGCAACGGCAGCAAGCATGGCGGTTCCGGTTAATACGCGGGTGTTGAATTTGGTTTTCATAAAAAATACCTCCCTGGGGGGCGCGGCCCCAAATAAAATGATTTGGAAAGCCAGTAACAGCTTCGGGAGGCTGATAATTGCAAATAAAAACGCCCTGTTGCAAGCTATACTTACAACAGGGCGCAGAAAAGCAAATAGAACAGCTTTCCGTTTCTTTCATCCGGACTATACCGTCGGCCCCGGAATCACACCGGATCAGCGGCTGCATCAACAGCCGGTCGCGGGCTTGTGGCAATGCCATTTACCGCCGGTGGGGAATTGCACCCCGCCCTGAAACAGACTTTCTAGCTTTGAGTATAGCACAGGTTTTACAAATTGCAAGAGGGTGTGCTATAATTGACAAAAATAAATTTGGAGACTGGGTGGTGTTTCCCTGTTGCTTGGTACACTCAGGAGGTTTAGAAAGTGGAGGTTGCAATGGAAATAGGAGAGATTTCGCTGTTGAGCATTGTCACGGCGGTGGCCCCGATGGCACTTTTTGTGCTGCTGGCGCTGTTTGCCCCACTGGTTTACCGCAGAATTGCGGGCAAACTGATTGAAAAATTCCGTCCACATCAGCCGCAGTGGATCAGCATCATTCTGGATAGCTACCTGAGCCCAACAACGATCTTGCTGCGCGCCGTGTTTATTTATGCCGCACTGTGGGTTTTGCCGCTGGAACTAAACACCCCCACATACCGCAGCGTATTGGCGCGCATTATGCAGGTAACTGCAATCTGCCTGATTGCCTGGGGCGCATGGATGGCTGCCCCCGTGTGCCGCCTTTTGCTGCGCAGCGCAGAAAACAAACTGGATATTGCTACCAACCGCACAATGGGGCGCTTTTTTGAAAATATCTTCCGAGCTGTTGTAGGCGTTGTGGCGGGCATTGCGGTGTTGGATGCATTGGGCATTCCCGTTACCGGCCTGCTGACAGGTGCTGGCGTTGCCGGTATCGGTATTACCCTGGCGGCGCAGTCCACCATGTCAAACCTGATTGCAGGGGTAGCGCTGGTGCTGGAACATCCCTTTGGCATTGGTGACTATGTGATTCTGGGCAGCTATGAGGGCACGGTGGAAGATATCTCGTTCCGCTCCACCCGTATCCGCACGCCGGACCATGCAGTGATTACGGTAGAAAACTCCAAGGTGTGTGGCGAATACATCCAGAATGTTACTGACCGGACCAACCGACTGTGGCAGTTTACGATCGGTGTCACCTATGATATCCCGCGCGAAAAAGTTGAAACGCTGTGTGCAGATCTGAAAGAACTGCTCAGTGCGGATGCACAGATCAGCTCGGACGCAATGACTGTTACCCTGAATGAATTTAGCGCTTCCAGCATGGATATTCTGGTACGTTGCTATGTGACGGCGGTGGATTATACGGGCTATTTACAACTGAAAAGCCGCATGAATCTGGCCATCATGGACCTGATGAAGCGGGATGGATGCGACTTCGCCTTCCCTTCCACCAGCGTTTACCTGGAAAAAATGCCGCCGCAGAAAGGCAAATCCTGATTTGGCAGAAACAGCTCATCAAGTGCCCAAGTTAGCAATTTGAACCAAACAATATAACAAAACC
>ENA-OYZO01000950-OYZO01000950.1-human-gut-metagenome-genome-assembly--contig:-NODE-950-length-11028-cov-3.792855_pt1 | contig 11028 bp, 5 predicted proteins | sample MGYA00243293_ERZ653481 | MGnify/ENA primary metagenome ERZ653481 (study PRJEB26926, sample SAMN06165094) | human gut metagenome | biome: ENVO:00009003; feature: ENVO:2100002; material: ENVO:00002003... | reverse complement strand
GAGATCCTGAGATGTCTCGTGGGCTCGGAGATGTGTATAAGAGACAGGTACCGCCTCGTGTCGGAATCCCACCTGAAATACTACAACCGCCGGCCGAAGCTGCCAAAGAGCGTCTACCTGAAATACCAGGACGGTCTGATGATCGGATCTGCCTGCGAGGCGGGCGAACTCTACCAGGCAATCCTGCGCGGCGAGCCGGATGCGGCGATTGCGCGTCTCGTGGACTTCTATGATTATCTGGAAATCCAGCCTATCGGCAACAACGCGTTCATGATCAAAAAAGAGGACGTTTCTGCCGTAGAGAGCGAGGAGGATTTAAAGGAGATCAACAGGCGCATTGTTAAACTCGGCGAGCAGTTCCATAAGCCTGTTGTGGCAACGTGCGACGTCCACTTCATGGATCCGCAGGACGAGGTCTACCGCCGCATCATCATGACCGGAAAAGGTTTTGACGACGCGGATGAGCAGGCACCGCTGTTCCTGCGCACCACCGAGGAGATGCTTGAAGAGTTTTCGTATCTCGGAAGTGAGAAAGCGGAGGAGGTCGTCATCACCAATCCGCGCAAAATCTCCGACCTTGTCGAGAAAATCTCCCCGATCCGTGCCGGAAAATTCCCGCCGGTCATCGAGGATTCCGACAAGACACTGCGGAGAATCTGTTACGACCGCGCGCATGAAATCTACGGCGAGGAGCTGCCGGAGATCGTTTCCGCGCGCCTCGAACGGGAGCTGAACTCCATTATTTCCAACGGATATGCCGTTATGTACATCATCGCACAGAAACTGGTGTGGAAGTCGAACGAGGACGGCTACCTCGTAGGATCGCGTGGTTCCGTCGGTTCCTCGTTCGTTGCGACGATGGCGGGAATCACGGAGGTAAACCCGTTGAGCCCGCATTACTACTGCGAGTCGTGCCATTACAGCGAGTTCGATTCGCCGCGCGTCAAAGAGTACGTCGGTCGTGCCGGATGCGATATGCCGGACGCCGTCTGCCCGAACTGCGGCAAGCCGCTGAAAAAAGCCGGATTTGACATTCCGTTCGAGACGTTCCTTGGATTCAAGGGAAACAAAGAGCCGGATATCGACCTGAACTTCTCCGGTGATTACCAGAGTAAGGCGCACAAATACACAGAGGTTATTTTCGGCGCCGGTCAGACGTTCCGTGCGGGAACCATCGGTACGCTGGCGGATAAAACAGCGTTCGGTTACGTGAAGAACTATTACGAAGAGCGCGGCCAGCACAAACGGAACTGCGAGATCGACCGGATCGTGGAAGGATGCACCGGCATCCGCCGTACCACCGGCCAGCACCCGGGCGGTATCATCGTTCTGCCGTTCGGTGAGGACATCAACTCCTTCACCCCGGTGCAGCATCCGGCGAACGATATGACAACCGACATTATTACGACCCATTTCGATTACCACTCCATTGATGCCAACCTCTTAAAGCTCGACATTCTCGGACACGATGATCCGACCATGATCCGTATGCTCGAGGATATCACGCACCTTGATGCGCAGACGATTCCGCTCGATAACCCGGAGGTCATGTCGCTGTTCAAGAGCACCGAGGCGCTCGGCATCAAGCCGGAGGACATCGGCGGCTGTCCGCTTGGATGTCTTGGCGTGCCGGAGTTCGGTACCGATTTCGTTATCCAGATGCTTCTGGACACGAAGCCGCAGTCGTTCTCCGACCTGATCCGTATCTCAGGTCTGTCGCACGGAACCGACGTATGGCTCGGCAATGCGCAGACCCTGATCGAGGAGGGCAAGGCAACGATTTCCACCGCCATTTGTACCCGGGACGATATCATGATCTACCTGATCGACAAGGGACTCGAAAGTGAGCTTTCCTTTACGATCATGGAGAGTGTGCGAAAAGGAAAGGGCTTAAAACCGGAGTGGGAAGAGGAGATGAAGGCCCACGATGTGCCGGACTGGTACATCTGGTCATGTAAAAAGATCAAGTACATGTTCCCGAAAGCCCACGCGGCGGCGTACGTCATGATGGCGTACCGCATCGCTTACTATAAAATTTTCTATCCGCTGGCGTACTATGCGGCGTACTTCTCCATTCGTGCGTCTGCATTCTCCTACGAGCTCATGTGCATGGGACGCGACCGGCTGGAATATTATATGAAAGATTACGAAAAACGGAAAGACACGCTGACTCAGAAGGAGCAGGCAACCGTCAAGGATATGAAGATTGTCCAGGAAATGTACGCCCGCGGCTTCGATTTCGTGCCGGTGGACCTCTATAAGGCACAGGCGCACCGCTTCCAGGTCTACGATGACAAACATCTGATGCCGGCGCTCGACTCGATCGAGGGTCTGGGCGACAAGGCGGCCGACGCCGTTGTCCTTGCGGCACGAAACGGAAAATTCCTCTCGAAAGATGATTTCCGCGACCGCACCAAGGTCAGCAAGACGATTATCGACTTTATGGCGGACCTCGGTGTCTTCGGAGATCTGCCCGAAAGCAACCAGTTTTCGCTGTTCGACTATTAAAAGGAGCGTCCCCTTTCCGTTGCAATCCCGTGCGTCTTGGGGTATAATCAGACGTTGTGGAAAAGAACGAAAACGATTTAGATAAAATAAGGTGAAAAACATTGAGAAGAAGATTGGAACAACTGCTGAACGGCAGATTTGAATATGAGGTTCCCCATCTGCTGCTGTCCGAGACGGAGGTGGCCCTGACGCTGGACGAGGGGCAGAATTTCCGCGGAGAGCTGAATATCGGAGCGGAAGACGGGAGAAGAGTAAAAGGAATTGTGACCACAGATCATCAGAGAATCGTTCTGGCGAAAAATCAGTTCCAGGGAACGGCGAGTACGATTGAGTACGGCGTGGATACCAGCGGATTAAAAGCAGGCGATGAAATCTGTGGAAACATCACCGTCAGCAGCAATCTGGAGGAACGCTGCGTGCGGGTACACGTCTCGATTGCGGGAAAGACAATGAACATTTCCGGACAGGAGATTCATTCCCTGGCAGATTTTGTGCATCTGGCAAGCCATGATTTCGGCGCAGCGTACCGCTTCTTTGTAAAAAAAGAGTTTGCACGTCTTCTTCAGAAAGAGGCACCGGAGCAGATGGCACTTTATCAGGGACTGTCCCACAAGCCGGTGACATTTCAGCATCTGGAGGAATTTCTGGTTGCCCTCGGTCAGAAAGAGCCGGTGATGCTTTCGGCGGAACAGCCGGAGAAAACTGTGCTTACCGTGGACCAGCCGCGCAAGGAAACACTGTATCTGTATAAAAATACCTGGGGCTACGTCCGCATGGAAATCGAGGTGCAGGGAGACTTTCTGGAAGTGGAAAAGAAAGTCGTCACTTCAGAAGATTTCATCGGAAGCGTCTACGGTGTGGAATACATTATCCATCAGGAGAAAATCGGAAACGGCCGCCATTACGGCAGAATTACGGTGCGTCAGGGAAAACAGGAGCTTCGCTTTGAACTGGAAGTGACAAACAGCGAAAAGCATGTGACCAGCAGGAAAAATACGGAGCGCGACCGTCAGATAACTGCCATCGCGCGCGGCTATCTCGATCTGGCAGTCCATAAACGCGACTACCGTACCTGGTATCAGGATACCTGGGAGGCCATCGAGCAGTTCGAAAAAGCCGGCGGAGACATGGCGTGGGTGACGCTGGGAAAAGCATGGCTGTACGAGAGCCATGAGGAAACCGGAAAAGCAAGAGAAACGCTTTCTTACGTAAAAGAGCATCAGGAACTGCTGGACACCGCGGAGAAAAAAGGAGCGTACCTGCATCTGGCATGGAAGCTGAAAATGGAAGTGGGCCATACCGGGCTGGTATCACGCCTTGGAACACTGATGCGGCAGGAGAGTGCAAGCTATTTTCTGTTAAAGCTTGCCATTGATGCCGACGATTCCTGGCAGCAGTCGCTGACCCGTCAGCTCTACGCGATGGAACTTTGCTATGAGTGCGGGTGCAAGAGCCCGCTTTTGTATCTGGATGCGGCACAGCTCTATCTCCGCCAGGAGGGACAGCTCCGCCGGATTTCGCCGTTCACCGTTCAGGTGCTGAAATTTGCGCAGAAAGAAGGCATTTTAAGCGGGGAACTGTTAAAACGGGCCGCTTATCTTACAGAGACGATGAAAACGTTCGATGAGAATGTCTATCAGATTCTGACTGCGGGCTATGAGCGTTTTCCATCCGATGAAGTGCTCGAAGCCATCTGCAAACTGGTGATGAAGGGCCGCCCGGTGCGGAAGGAATATTTCCCGTGGTATGCAAAAGCCGTGGAGCGGAACATCCGCATCACGCGCCTGTACGAGTACTATATCGAAACGATGGATGCGTCGTTCGACGAGGTTCTTCCGCAGGTCATCCGGATGTATTTCTCCTACAGCAACACACTGGCAGGCCAGAAGAAAGCGCTGATCTACGCCAACGTGATCAAAAACCGCGAAAAAGACCGCCATACATTCCAGAGCTACCGCCCGGCGATGGAGGTTTTCACGGCAAGACAGATCCAGAAAGGCCGCATGAACCGCGAATACGCCGCACTGTACCGGACTTTTCTGAAAAAACCGGAAGATCCCGACAGCGCAAAAGCGATCGCAAATGTGCTGTTTACCTATCATGTAACGTGTGAAAATCCGAAAATCACGCGTGTGATCGTCTGCCATCCGGCGATGGCGGGCGAAACGTCTTATCCGATGACGGAACAGGGTGCTTATATCCGTCTGTACGGCAAAAAAGCGCGGATTCTTCTCGAAGATGAGCAGCGCAGAAGATATGCGGTGACAGAAACCTGCCGCGTAGAGCCATTGTTTACGGATGAAGAGCTTGCCCGTGCCTGCGGCGGTTTTGCCATTGAAAATCCGGGTCTGCTGCTACACCTGTGCGGGGAGCAGGAAGAGGAGATGCAGCTTACTGCAGAAAATCTTGCCTGGTATCAGCAGGCAGCGCGCACGAGCGCATTTTCCAGTGCTTACCGGAAAACAGTGCGTCAGAAACTGCTGGAATACTATCTTGCCCATCCGGATGAGCGTGAGACCGAGGCGGCTGTTGCAGAGCTGGAGGACAGCGCTTACGCAAAGGTGGACCGTATTTCTACGATCGAGCTTCTGGTACGCTACGGCTGTTACAGCCGCGCCTTTGCCCTGACGGATCGGTACGGCTACGAAAAGATCCCGGTGTCGTGTCTCTTCCGTCTGGCGCATGCGATGATTCTGGAAAAAGAGTTTACAGAGGACGAGGAGCTTCTCTATCTGGCATCCTACGTGGTAAAACAGGGCATTTACGATGAAATTGTATTGTGCTATCTGAGAGATTATTTCACCGGTTCTATTGAGGATATGTGCAGTTTATGGGATAAAATCCGCGGCTTCCAGATGGAGAGCGACAAGCTGGAGGAGCGTATTCTGACCTGGTCCGTCTTTGTGCGCAGCCACCCGAAGTGGGAGCAGGAAATGCTGGAGAACTACATCCGACAGAGCGGAAAAGAGCATGTCATTCTGGCATACCTGACGTATCTTGCGATCGGCTATTTTATGGACGGAAAACCGCTTTCGGATCAGATGTTTGACTACTTGGACCGCGCCTGGAAACAGGGTTGGGAGCTGGACGAGATCTGCCATCTTGCGATGCTGAAACATCTTTCCACGAAGCCGCAGCTTTCTGAGGAGGAAGAAAAAGAGGCGCATACCCTGCTTCTGGCGTTTACGAAACAGGGACTCCGCTTTGCCTTCTACAAGGATCTGCCGGAGCACCTGACCGAAGGCTTCCAGATCGGCGACCGCATGTTCATCGAGGAACGCCAGAGAGCGGAGGCAAAGGTGACGATTCATTACCGGACAAACGCCGAAGAAACATGGAAGAGCGAACCGATGCGCAATATGTATCAGGGCATTTTTGTGAAAGAGTTTCTGCTGTTCTACGGCGAGAAAATGGAGTATTACCTGACCTTTACGAACCGTCAGGGTGAGGGAAAAACAGAGGTGAAAACCGTCTCTATGACCGGCGAACCAAAAGCAGGAAAGACGCGGTACCAGCTTCTGAATCAGATGAAAGCAGCGCGCGCGGCAGGAGATTTGAAAAAAGCAGAAGAAGCATTCCAAAAGTATCTGCAGCAGGAGGCTCTGGTTCGGAACTGTTTTGCACTTGTGGATGAAAAGAAGCAGCAGGAGGATACGACATGGAACAGAAAAATTTGATTTTAGGATTTGATTTTGGAGAGAAATATTCCCAGTTCTGCTGCTATGACAGGGGAACCCATACGGCCGTCTCCATCCCGGTAAAAGAAGGAGAAGAGGCGGTGGAATTTCCGACCGCCATTGCCAAAAAACGGAATGAGGAAACGTGGAAAACAGGACCGGATGCAGAAAAATCTGCTCACGCGGAAAGCGGCATCTGGCTGGACAATCTGTACGAGATCTGCATGGGATCCCGCATCTGCCAGATCGAAAACCGGGATTACACGCCGGGAGAAGTCCTTGGCACGTTCCTTCGCGAAGCACTGAAGATGATCGGCATCGAGCGCCCGGACCAGCAGATCCAGGCGATGATGATCACCACAGGCCATCTGACCCGTCCATTTGTGGAAAATGTGCGTGAAGCATACAAGATAATCGGACTTCCGCGCGGCAGAGCCTACCTGCAGGAGCATGACGAGAGCTTTTACTGCCATGTGCTGAACCAGAAGCCGGAGCTCTGGAGCCGTAAAGTCGGTCTGTTTTTCCTGAAAGATGAGGAAGCATCGTTTTCTGAACTTTCCATCAGCCGTAAAACGAAGCCGGCAACTGTGACCGTAAAACGGGGGCCAAAAGCCGCACTTTCGATCGAGCCGATGGAGTGCGACCGCGATTTCTGCCATCTGATGGGAGAAGCGATGGGGAATGAAATTTATTCCAGTGTATTTCTGGTGAGCGAGGAGTTCGACCTTGCCTGGGCAGACAACTCTCTGCGTCAGTTAAAGAAAAACCAGAGAAGAATCTTCGGCGGAACGAACCTGTTTGCACAGGGCGCCTGCTTTTCCGCGCGCGAAAAAGTGGAGGAGCGCCGCTTAAAGGGCTATCTCTTCCTCGGAAATGACCTCGTGCGCTACAACATCGGCATGGAGATGACGATCAATGGTTCTCCGGCATACTATGCGCTGATTGCAGCCGGTGTGAACTGGTATGAAGCAGAAAAAGAATGTGAGCTGATCCTCGACGGAACGGAGGAGCTGGAATTTGTTGTAAGCTCCATGGAAAGCGGAAAACGAAACCGCTATACCATGAAGCTGGACGGGCTGCCCAAACGGCCGCCGAAGACAACACGGATCCGTCTGCGTCTGGAGTATGATTCTCCGGTTACGTGTCAGATCACCGCAGAGGATTTAGGTTTTGGTGATATGTTCCCGGCAAGCCACAAAATCTGGCACGAGACGATGGGGGAGGTGTAAACGATGAGCGGTTATATTTTATGTCAGGTCAAACGGGCGAAAAATCCGTATTATATTTCCAACATCAGCACAAATATATATTCCATCGAGGAACTGTGCTATTATCTGTACCACAACATCTATCTGCTGGACGAGACCATCATTAACGAGCAGCTGCTGGTGTGGATGAAAGAAGAACTCCACTTAAGAAGACTGTACCAGCGTCTCTACGTCCTTCTGGAGGAGAAAAAGAACATCGGTGAGTTTATCCTGCCGATCTTCAAGGAGATCAATTATCTTTCCCACGATCAGTTCCGTGAGATGAATGAGCGCCTGAAACGGTTCGAGGAGCAGCCGGAGATTGTGCGGAAAAAAATCAAGGGAGACTACCTTGTCGACCACGAAAAATATATCAATGCGATCCAGGTTTACCAGGAAACGCTGAAAGATACCGAGGAAAACGAAACCAACATGGGAAGCCAGTTCACCGGAAGTATTTACAACAACATGGGCTGTGCCTACGCAAGTCTGTTCCAGATGAATGAAGCACTTACGTGCTTTCAGAAAGCAAATGAAGAGCTGCACACGAAAGCATCGTTAAAGAGCTGGCTGTTTGCGGTCTACATGAGCAAAGGACAGGACGCCTATGAGCAGATGTGCACCGAGCGGAAAGTGGATGCCGAGACGAAACGGGAGATGGACCGCCAGATCACCGAGGCAATGCAGGTCAAGCTCCCGCGCGATCTGGACGAAGCTCTTGCGGCGTGGACACGGGAATATCATAAAAATACCGGACTTTGAACAAAAAGAACAAAAAAATTACTTGACAGCAAAAAAGAATGGGACTATAATACAGCCCATAAGAAAAAAATAAATACTTCGAAACCGATGAAGTGGAGATAACGTTGGAAGCGCACTCACAGAGAGCCCGGGCAGGTGGAAGCCGGACAGAAAGCGGATCAGCAAATGGACCACGGAGGGTACAGGGAAAAGCGGGAAACCGTCTGAGTATTCTGTAACGTGCAGGCATACGTTAGTTGCCAGGAATATGATCGTATTCTGCAGAGCGTGTGAGCAATCGCAAAACAAGGTGGCACCACGAGTATAAAAATATACCCGCCCTTGGCAAAGAACAAAGTGATTCTTTGCCGGGGGCGGTTTTTTGTATATCAGAAATTGGTTCTGAGGACCAGTGTTGATGACAGCCTTTGCAGACACAAGGAGAGGAGATAACAAGATGAAACAGATGACGTTAGAAGAAATTTCAAAAGCAGCCGCATCGGGAGCTTTTCGGAAAATCCCGGTAAGCAGAGAAATTTATTCGGATATCCGTACACCAGTAGAAACACTGAAAGTCCTGCAGGGCGTCAGCAGCCACTGCTACATGCTTGAAAGCGTGGAGGATAAAAAACAGTGGGGAAGATACACCTTCCTCGGCTACGATCCGTCGCTGGAACTCACCTGTGTCAACGGAAACCTGACAATCACCGCCGATGCGGCAGAGATGAAAAAAGTAGAAGATATTCCGGAAAGCCACGAAGAACAGCTTCCGACCGGACAGATCCGGCTGACTGCAAAGACAGCCCATCCGGGAGCCGTCATCAAAACCCTGATTGAGAAAAATAAAAGTCCGAAGATCGCGACACTGCCGACCTTCACCGGCGGCCTCGTCGGATACTTCTCTTACGATTACATCAAGTACAGCGAGCCGACCTTAAAGCTGGACGCAGAAGATCAGGAACATTTCAAAGATGTCGACCTGATGCTGTTCGATAAGGTCATCGCCTATGATAATTATCGTCAGAAAATCGTACTGATGCTTAATATCGAAACCGAAAATCTCGAAGAAAATTACGAAAAAGCCGTACAGGAACTCGAAAAAATGGAAGAACTGATCCGCTTCGGAAAACCGGCCGAGACGAAAGCAGGCCACCTGAAATCCGAGTTCCGCCCGCTCTTCGATGAGAAAGCGTACTGTGAGAAAGTCGAGCAGGTCAAACATTATATCCACGAGGGAGACCTCTTCCAGCTCGTTCTCTCCAACCGGCTCGAAGCTGATTTTGAGGGAAGCCTCCTCGATACGTACCGCGTCCTCCGCACGACGAACCCGTCGCCGTACATGTTCTACTTCTCGAGTGATGATGTTGAGATCGCCGGTGCATCCCCGGAAACTCTCGTAAAAGTCGAAGACGGAGAGGTCCGGACCTTCCCGCTTGCCGGAACGCGGCCGAGAGGAAAGAGCTATGAAGAAGACCAGCGGCTGGAAAAAGAACTCCTCGCCGATGAAAAAGAGCGTGCCGAGCACAACATGCTGGTTGATCTGGGAAGAAACGATCTCGGAAAGATCTGTGATTTCGGAACCGTGGAAGTAGAAAAATACATGTCAATCGAACGTTACTCCCACGTCATGCACATCGGTTCCACTGTAAAAGGACAGCTTCGGAAAGACAAGACCGCAGTCGATGCTATCGATTCCGTTCTCCCGGCCGGAACCCTCTCCGGTGCCCCAAAGCTTCGTGCCTGCCAGATCATCAACGAGCTGGAAAACAACAAGCGCGGCATTTACGGCGGTGCGATCGGCTATCTGGATTTCACCGGAAATATGGACACCTGCATCGCAATCCGGCTTGCGTTTAAGAAAAACGGAAAAGTGTTCGTCCGCTCCGGTGCCGGCATTGTAGCCGACAGCATACCGGAAAAAGAGCATCAGGAATGCATCAACAAAGCAAAGGCCGTGATGGTCGCACTTGCAGAGGCAGAAGGAGGAAGTAACTTATGATACTGCTGGTAGATAATTATGACAGTTTTTCCTATAACCTGTATCAGCTCGCCGGTTCGATCAATCCGGACATGAAGGTCATCCGGAACGACGAGATGACGATCGACGAAATCTGCGCACTGGCACCGGCATCCATCATTTTATCTCCCGGACCGGGCCGTCCGGAGCAGGCAGGCCGATGCATGGAGATTGTAGAAAAATTAGGCGGCGAGATCCCGATCCTCGGTGTCTGCCTCGGTCATCAGGCAATCTGTGCCGCGTACGGCGTGACCGTCACCTATGCGAAACAGCTGATGCACGGCAAACAGTCCGAGACAACGCTGGATCTTACCTCGGAATTATTCCAGGGGCTGCCGGAAACCGTTCCGGTTGCAAGATACCATTCCCTCGCAGCTGATGAAGCGACACTGCCGGAAACCTTAAAGGTAACGGCAAGAACTGCAGACGGCGAGGTCATGGCAGTCGAGGACAGTGAGAAAAAGATCTACGGAGTCCAGTTCCATCCGGAATCCATTCTGACCCCGCAGGGCAGACAGATGGTAGAAAACTTCTTAAAAATTACAAGATAGATCACAGGACAGCAAAGAAAGAGAGGAACGGAATATGATTCGGGAAGCGATTGTAAAACTGGTAAATAAAGAGAACTTAACCTACGAGATGGCAGAGGGCGCCATGGATGAAATCATGGGAGGAAAAGCCGATCCGATCCAGATCAGCGCATTTTTAACTGCCATGACGATGAAAGGCGAGACAATCGAAGAGATCACCGCATGTGCCAACGGCATGAGAAAGCACGGTATTCACACTGTCTCTTATACACATCTGACGCTGCCGACGAATAGCCTTGTGTAGATCT
>ENA-OYZO01000945-OYZO01000945.1-human-gut-metagenome-genome-assembly--contig:-NODE-945-length-11059-cov-8.633406_pt1 | contig 11059 bp, 8 predicted proteins | sample MGYA00243293_ERZ653481 | MGnify/ENA primary metagenome ERZ653481 (study PRJEB26926, sample SAMN06165094) | human gut metagenome | biome: ENVO:00009003; feature: ENVO:2100002; material: ENVO:00002003... | reverse complement strand
CCGAATTTTCTGCGCTGCAATCGGGCAGCGCAGCGCTGCGCAGCCAGCTGGAAAGCGGCCTGCCCTTTGCCGCCGCCCGTGCCGCAGCCGCCGAAACATTGTGCCCCGGTACTGCGGATTTGCTGCAAACGCCCAACAACATTTTGGGGATCGAATACTGCAAGGCCATTCTGCGGCAGGGGGCAGCCATGCAGTTGCTGCCCCTGCCGCGTCTGGGCGCAGCCCATGGCACCGCCCAGACCGGCCAGGTGCAGGGGCAGGCACTGGCTTCGGCTTCCCATATCCGGCAGTTGGTGCATACGCAAGGAATCAAGGCTGCCAGCCCCTTTGTGCCGCAGACAGCCATGGAGCTGTACCGCCAGGCCGCGGAACAAGGTCAGCTGGCGGACCCGGAAAAGTTCAGCACCGCAGTGCTGACTTTGCTGCGCACCAAAACGCCGGAGCAGCTGAGTACCTTACGCGGCGCGGGCGAAGGGCTGGAAAACCGCCTGTATGCCGCAGCCCGCGAAGCAGAAACGGTAAATGATCTGTATGACCGCCTGAAAACCAAGCGCTACCCCACGGCCCGCCTGCGGCGACTGGTACTGGATGCTGTGCTGGATGTGCCCGCCGCGGGCCTGCCCGCGCTGCCGCCGTACCTGTTGGTGCTGGGGGCAAAGCGCAGCGCGCTGCCGCTGTTAAAGCACGCAAAAATTCCGGCGGGCGCCAGCCTTGCGGGTTTGGCGGGGCAGGACCAAAAACTGCAAATTGCTGCTGATATGCACAGCAAAGCGGTTGATTTTTCGTTACTTTGCCGGTACAAAATACAGCCCATGGGGCATGCGTACACGGCGCATGTAGTGCTATTATAATATATTTATGGATAAAAAGTGCGCTGAGTTGAAACTTTGTTGCGCTTTTAACACGCAAAATCGTTGCAAAATGAGAAAAAACAGTGGCACTACATGTCATGGACGAAGCCAACCAGTGTCTGGGATGCAAAAAGCCGCGCTGCCAGCAGGGGTGCCCCATCCAGACCAATATCCCCGAAGTGATCCGCCTGTTGAAAGCCAACAAGCTGGACGAAGCAGGCCGCAAGGCGGGAATTGTGCGGTGTTGCCTTAAGGATAGGGGATAAGGGGGCGTTATTCCGTTCCGCACAGCTCAAATTCGTTTTTGCGGCAGCGGATCAGCCCATCGTCCCGCATTTTGCCCAGCTCCTTGGAAAGTGCGCTGCGGTCCAGGTTCAGGTAGTCTGCCAGCTGCTGGCGGTCAAACGGGATGGAAAAATGCGTGCTGCCCGCCCGCACTGCCTGCGCGGAAAGATAGGTCAGCAGCCGCCCACGCGCACTTTTTGGTGTGGTACACCGGATGCGTTGGGAGAGCGCCAGGTTTTTCTGCATAGAAAGCAGTAACAGGTTGTGCAAAAACTTGGGGTACCAGCTGGCGGCAGTGTTTTGCTGCTGCAGCATGGGTACAAGATCCAGCCATAAAATTTCGCACGGCTCCGCGGTGGCCACATCCACCATCAGCGGCTCGCCGCACAGGGCATAAGTTTCGGCAAACGCCTGCCCGGCTTCCACATGGCTCAAAATGCTTTTGTTGCCCCACAGGTCGTTGGATTCTACGTTTACGCTGCCGCTTTGCACAATGCCGATCTCATGTACCACACGGCCCGCATGGTAGATCAGAGCGTTTTTGTCATAACGCTGCACACGGATGCAGTGGGCGGCGCGCAGGGCGGCAAGTTCGTCCGCCGTCATGCCACGGAAAAGCTGGATGGGGGTGCTGGCTGTTTTTTCCATGGGATTCCTCGCTTTTTGTGGTTATAACCACAGATTTATTGGCCTGATGGCATTATAATACAAGCACAGTAAAAAGAAAAGAGCAGCGCGCCGCACAGCAATGCACGGCATTGAACGGCGCGGAGAAAGGAACACCCTCTATGATTCGCAAAATTATCCAGATCGATACCGATAAATGCAACGGCTGCGGTGCCTGTGCCAATGCCTGCCACGAAGGTGCTATCGCCATGGTCAACGGCAAGGCCAAACTGATGCGGGATGACTACTGCGATGGCTTCGGCGACTGCCTGCCCCATTGCCCCACCGGCGCTATCACCTTTGTGGAGCGCGAAGCCGCCGCTTATGATGAAAAGGCTGTGGAGGAAAACAAGCGCCAGAAAGCCGCAGCCGCCCAAAAGCCGCTGGGCGGCTGCCCCGGCAGCCAGATGCGCCAGATGCAGCATAAGCCGGAACCGGCAGGGGAGGACATGCCAGCACTGCGGTCTCAGCTTTCCCAATGGCCGGTGCAGATCAAACTGGTTCCGGTCAACGCCCCCTACTTTGATGGGGCCAAACTGCTGATTGCAGCGGACTGCACGGCCTATGCTTACGCCAACTTTCATCAAAAGTTCATCCGCGGCCATATCACGCTGGTGGGCTGCCCCAAGCTGGACGATGTGGATTACAGCGAAAAGCTGACCCAGATTATCCGCGAAAATAACATCCAGAGCATGACGGTGGTGCGGATGGAAGTGCCCTGCTGCGGCGGGCTGGAACGCGCCGCCAAGGTGGCCTTGCAGAACAGCGGCAAGTTCATTCCGTGGCAGGTCATCACCATCTCCATTGACGGCAATATCCTCAGCGAGCTGTGAGATAAGCCCGCTTTTGACAAAAAGCAAATTGGATAAAAATAAAACTGCCTGGATCGTTTGCACACTGCAAACAGGTTCAGGCAGATTTTCTATTCTTTTCAGATACACCCTCGTGTTACCGGCGGGCAGACGACCGGCAGAGGCTTGCCCTTTGCGGGAAACAGCGCTGCGGGCAGCAGCAGAATGAAGGGGTCGGCGGAGAACAAAAAGCATTTGTTTTCCATCAAAAAGTAAACCAGGATCACCGTCAAAAACAAAGTTTCGCCCGTGCAGCGGTTTTGGCACAGCCGCCACATCAACAGCAGGAAGATGACCCCAATCACCACAGCGCCCAACACGCCCTTGTTCATCGGGATGGCAAGGAAAGAGTTATCAATGGCGTGGTGCTCGTCTCCATCAGTGGCAAGGCCACCCAAAAGGGTAACGGCCTTGGGCATGGCATCATGGTACCAGCCGGGCACCCCGTCCTGCTCCGGGTGGTAGAGGGGATACCCCCAGAACACATGGCGCCAGATCTCGAACCGGCCGGAAAGCAGGCCGTTCAGTTTGTCCAGCAGCGGGGTGGCGGTGGGATGATCCGGGTCAAACAGCCGCCCGGCCAACAGGCTGAACCCCAGCGCCAGCGGTGCGGCAGCCAGAGCCATGCCGTGCCAGAGGCGGCTTTCAAAAAAGGCAGGCAAGGCACGCTGCAGCAAAAACAAAACCAGCAGCAGCACCATGGCAATGCCAGCCCCGCGGCAGCCGGGCACCAGCAGCGTGTAGGCTGCCAGGGCAGCCAGGCCGCCCCAGTCCCACCAGCGCAGGCGCGGCCAACGCAGCCAGCCCCAGGCAAAAAATACACCGGCCAGCCGGGCACCGTACCCGTTGTAATGGCCATAGCCGTAATCCCAGTTGCGGCAGTAGTACAGGTAGGGCACCAGCGGCGTTGCGGCGTGCAGCAGCTGCACCGCCAGCAGCCCGCCAGCCGCTGCGGCAAGGTAGACCTGCAGCACCCGGCGCAAATCAACATCCTTGGCACCAATGCCAAGCAAAACGGCAAACAAAAACCATTGGTCGTGCCCGTATGCGGTGGTAAACACCGCAAAAGCGGCCAACGCGGCAGCCGTCAGCGCCTGTTGTTTGGTCTGCCACTGGGTCAGCAGTAGGCTTTTGGCAACCAGCAGCACCGCCGCCGTAAGGGTTAAGGCAATGCGGCACACATGGCTGAATGTGGGCAGTGTGTTTTGAATGTTGGAGCTGAATACCTCCGATAAAACCAGCAGCAGCGCCACGGCAGCGCAGAACACGCGCTCGCCCTTGGCCTGTGCTGCTGGGCTGACCGGGCGGAAAAGCCGGTCAGGTGGTTGTGTGGTCATCAAACCGGCCTCCTTTCCGCATTGGTTCGGTTTGAATTTTTTAGTATACACAAGCAGTATACCATAGTTTTGTGCAAAAGAAAAGCAGGGCCGTGCCGCTTTTGCCGCAAAGCAGCAAAAGGCAAAGCATAGCCCTGCAAAATTGCTTATTCTACCCCAGTTTCAGCGGCGTACTCTTCAATCAGCTCGCGCTCCAAAAACGGCGTTTTAACACCCTCGCGGTCACGGTAGGCTTCGTGGCCTTTGCCAATTACGGCAATCAGGTCGCCCTCCTGCGCGTGGTCAATGGCGTAATGCAGGGCATCCAGCCGGTCGGGAATTTCCACATACTTGGCGTCCGGGTTGCCCTTGGCCATGCCGGTTTTGATGTCCGCGATAATATCTTCCACTTTTTCAAAGCGGTTGTTGTCTTCGGTCAGGATGCTGAAATCCGCCAACTTGGCGCACACTTCGCCCATGCCGTAACGGCGCAGCTTGCTGCGGTTGCCGCCGCAGCCGAACACCACGACCAGGCGGTTGGGGTTGTACTCCCGCAGGGTTTCAATCAGGCTTTCAGTGGCGGCTTCGTTGTGGGCATAGTCGATCAGGATGGTGAACTTGTGGCTGATGGGCACCAGCTCCACACGGCCTTTGACGAGCGCCTTTTTCAGTCCCTCATGGATGGGGGCATCCGCAAGGCCCAGCACCTTGCCCACGCCGATGGTGGCCAGGGCGTTGTAAATACTGAACAGCCCCGGCATGCCCACCTGTACGTCCAGCGTGTGGCCGTCCGGCTCGGTCAGGGTGAACTCAACGCCCAGCATCTCCTTGTTGCGCAGCAGGCGGTACTGCTCGCTGGCGCGGTAGTCCACCTTGGGGGCGTGGATGCCATAGGTAACCAGCTTGCAGGTGTGGCCTTCCAGCAATGCTTCGGTGTTGGGGTCATCGGCGTTTACCACGCCGACATCGCAGCGCTGGAACAGCTTGCCTTTCCAGCTGCGGTATTCCTCAAAGCTGGAATGTTCGCCGGGGCCGATGTGGTCCGGGTACAGGTTGGTGAACACGCCCACTTTATAATGGATGCCCGCCACGCGATCCATCATAATGCCCTGGCTGGAAACTTCCATCACGCAGGCATCGCACCCCGCATCCGCCAGCTGGCGCAGGATCTTTTGCAGCTCATAGCTCTCGGGGGTGGTGTTGTTCAGGTCATAGTGGTGGCCGGGGTAATACACGCCGTTGGTGCCGACCATGCCGACCTTGTGACCTGCGGCTTCCAGCACAGCCTTGATCATGTGGGTGGTGGTGGTTTTGCCCTTGGTGCCGGTCACGCCAACCATCGTCATTTCCAGCGCGGGACGGCCAAAATAGGCGGTGGAAAGCAGCGCCATGGCGTAACGGGTGCTCTCGAACTTGACCACGGTCACATCCGGCAAAGCGGCCAGCACCTCGGCGGGCAGGTCGTGCTGGATGGCCAGCACGGCGGCGCCTTTGGCGGCAACGTCCGCGGCGTAATCATGGCTGTCCCGCTGGGTGCCGACGATGCAGACAAACAGACCGCCCGGCGTTACCTTGCGGGAATCATAGTAAATGTCAGTCACTTCGGTATTCAGGCAGCCCTGAACAAGTGTATAGTCTAGATTTTTCAGCAGTTGTTTTAACAGCATGTTGTTATCACCTCAGCGTTTTACAAAGTATTCATCGTACCAGACTAAGAACATAAAAATGCACCAGATCTGCCGCCAGTTATCCCGCTTGCCGGAAATATGCTGGTCCAGCATGGCATTCAGCTCTTTTGTGCGGAAAAACTGCTCCGCGGCGGGGGTGTTAAATGCCTTGCGCACAACGCCCGCATACTGCTCATCCCGCAGCCAGGCGCGTACCGGAACAGGGAAGCCGAGCTTCTTTTTGTCTGCCGTTTTGGCGGGAATGGTCTTTTCTGCCGCACCGCGCATCGCAATCTTGGTCTGGGTGGCGTTCACCTTGCACTTGGTCGGAATATGACTTGCCAGTTCAAATACTTTGCGGTCCAGGAACGGCACGCGCAGCTCCAGGCTGTTGGCCATGCTCATCTTGTCGGCTTTCAGCAGAATATCGCCCACCATCCACAGGTTCAGGTCGCAGGTTTCCATCTGGGTCACAGCGTCCTGCCCCTTGGAAAGCTCAAAGTACGGGCGGGAAAGGTCGGTGGGCAGCTTGCCGGGGTGGTAGTTTTTCAGCAGCTTTTTCTTGCGGTGCTCATCCATCAGGTTGGTGTTGCCGATGTAACGCTCCGCCAGCGGCTTGCCGCGGCGCACCAAGAAGTTGATGCCATGCACCGGCGGCAGCAGGTCCGCCACCGCGCCGATGGCCCGGCGGATGGGCAGGGGAATCTTGTCATACCAGGTTACGGTAAACGGCTCTTTATAAATGTTGTACCCGCCGAAAAATTCATCGGCACCCTCACCGGACAGGCAGACCTTGACCTGCTTGGATGCTTCGCGGTTGACAAAGTACAGCGCGACCGAAGCGGCATCCGCCAGAGGCTCATCCATGTGGTACTGGATCTTGCCCAGGTTGGCCCAGTATTCCTCCGGCGTAATGCGGTAAGCGTAATTCTTGACCCCGATGTGCTTGGAAAACTCCTGTGCATAGTCGGTTTCGTCATACTGCTTGTTGGCAAAGCCAACGGTGAATGTTTTGTCCACATGGGCCAGCGCGGCCATGTAGCTGGAATCCACGCCGGAAGAAAGGAAGCTGCCAACCTCAACATCGGCGATCTTGTGTGCCTGCACGCTCTCTTTCATCGCCGCGCTGATCTCGTCCTCCCACTCTTCCAGTGTGCGGGAATCATCGGGGTCGAACTTGGGCTGCCAGTAGCGCTGCACCGTCAGCTGCCCGGCTTTCCATTCCAGCCAGTGGGCGGGCATCAGCTTTTTGACGCCCTTGAAGAAGGTATCCTCCCCGGGGGAATACTGGTAGGAAAGATACAGCGGCAGCTGCTCTTCGTTCAGCTCTTTCTTGAAGCCGGGGTGGGCCAAAAAGCTTTTGATCTCGCTGCCAAACAGCAGCTCTCCGGCATCGTTTTGGTAATAATAGAACGGCTTGATGCCAAAATGGTCGCGTGCGCAGAACAACGTTTCGTTCTTGCGGTCCCAGATGGCAAAAGTGAACATGCCGCGCAGCTTTTGCAGCATCTTCTTGCCCCACTGCTCGTACCCGTGCAGCAAAACTTCGGTGTCGGACCGGGTGGCGAAGGTGTGCCCGGCACGCATCAATTCGGCGGTCAACTCCTGGAAGTTGTAGATCTCGCCGTTAAAGATGACGGCGAGGTTCTGGTCCTCATTGAACATGGGCTGTTTGCCGCCCTCCAGGTCAATGATGGAAAGGCGGCGCTGGCCAAGGGCTGCCGGGCCTTCAATAAACTGGCCCTGGCCATCGGGGCCGCGGTGGGCGATGGCATCCATCATGCCCTGCAAAATTTCCTGCATGTCGGCGCGTGCGCCGACAAAGCCAACAATTCCACACATGGTTATAATCCTCAACTGGCTGCGGAGTTAAAAACAAACCGCAGGTTATTACTTTCTTGCCCCGGCGGGAACCGGTACTGTTTGTACGATATGCCCTATTATACACGGTTCGCGCCGTAAAGAAAAGCATTTTGCGGCGAATGCTGCTGGAATTTTCGCCCGCGCAGACAAAAAACGCCGTGCCCGCACCCCCAAAGCAGGCGATATTGCCGTTTGACATGTGGTGGCAATGGCGGTAAAATAAAGGATAACCAAAATGGGAAAGGTTTGGTATTATGTTTGATTTTTTACCGGTACTTCTTGGCAGCGATGCCAATGTTTATGGTATGGCACGCAGCTTTTACCAGCAGTATGGCGTGCGCAGCGTGGCCATCTGCAAGGGTGCGCTGGTTGCAACTTCCAACACCAATCTTGTAAAAATTGCCGTGCTGGAACCTGATTTGGAAAACGATGAAACGTTTGTAAAAACGCTGACCGATTACGCAAAAGCCCATGCGGACAAGCCGCTGGTGCTGGTTTCCTGCGCGGACGGTTACACCGTGTTGATGGGCCGCCACCGCGATGCCCTGAAACCCTATTACCACTTTGCCTGCCCGGAACTGCAAACCGTGCTGGACCTGGATATTAAGGAAAACTTTTACCGTGCCTGCGAAGCACACGGCCTGAGCTACCCCAAAACGGCAACCTGCAATGCGCAGAACTATAAAAATATAGAACTGCCGTTTGCGTTCCCCGTTATCATCAAGGCGAGCAATTCCCCGGCGTATTGGAACTGCACCTTCCCCCACAAGAAAAAGGTGTTCCTTGCCAATAACCGCGAAGAATTTGACGCCATCACCGCCGCCATTTACGGCAGCAGCTACCAGGACGAATTGATTCTGCAGGAGTATATCCCCGGCGATGACAACTGCATGCGTGTGCTGAACGCCTACTGCGGCCTGGACCACAAAGTCAAGCTGATGGCTTTGGGCCGCCCCCTGCTGGAAGAGCAGACCCCCGAAGGTATCGGCAACTATGCGGCTATCTTGTCTGACCCCGAATACAATGATGCTGCCCTGCTGGAAAAGCTGAAAAACTTTTTGGAAGATATGCAGTGGGAAGGCTTTGCCAATATGGACATCAAGTACGACGCCCGCACCGGCGAGTACAAGATGTTTGAGATGAACCCCCGTCAGGGCCGTTCCAGCTACTTTGTCACCGCGGCAGGGTATAACCTGTCCAAGTGGCTGGTGGAGGATGTGCTGGAGCACAAAGAACTTGGCCTGACCATTGCCGATACCAAGAGCCTGTGGATGATTGCCCCCTACGGCGTGATCAAAAAATACCTGAAGGACCCGGATCTGCTGGCCCGCGCGGATAAGCTGAAAAAAGAGGGCAAATGTGCCCACCAGCTGTTCTGCAAAGAGGATTGGAACCTGAAGCGCTGGCTCTGGTACATCCGCAGCCAGCTGAACTACTACCGCAAAACCGCCCGCTATTATGGCAATAAGGGCCTGCGGGATTGATGATAGAATAAAAGCTATCACACACTATAAATAAAATCGCTGGCCCCCGTAGGGGCGCACATTGTGCACCCGCCGCCCTTTTGGCAATCATAAAAACGCCAGCCTGTAACAAAACAAACCATTATAATATAGAGAGGGGAAAGCGCCTATGTGTGGCATTACCGGCTTTGCTGAGCGCAACCATAAAGCGGAAACCGCCCGCCGCATTGTAAAAGGAATGGCGGACCTGATCACCTACCGCGGCCCGGACGGCGAAGGCTACTATGTGGACGACCAGGTAGCCCTGGGCCACCGCCGCCTTTCCATCATTGACCTGGAGGGCGGCAAGCAGCCCATGTTCAATGAGGATGGCAGTCTTGTCTGCATTTTTAACGGCGAGATCTATAACTTCCAGACCCTGCGCGAGGAACTGATCGCCGCAGGCCATACCTTTGCCACCCGGTCCGATACCGAGGTGCTGCTGCATGGCTATGAGCAGTGGGGCAATCAGCTGCCCGGCAAACTGCGCGGCATGTTCACCTTCGTGATCTGGGACCAGAAAACCAAAACCATGTTTGGTGCGCGGGATATCTTCGGTATCAAACCGTTCTATTATTATAATCAGGATGGTCTGTTCCTGTTTGGCAGCGAGATCAAAAGCTTTCTGGCTCATCCCGGTTTCAAAAAGGAACTAAACGAGGAACGCCTGCCGGAATATTTGAGCATTGAGTATATCCCCAATGAGGAAACCATGTTCAAAAATGTCTACAAGCTGCCCAGCGGATGTATGTTCACCTGGGAAAATGGCGAGCTGACAGTGGAACGCTACTATGAGATCAAGTACCATGTGGACGATTCCAAGAGCCTGGAAGAGTGGGAAAAAATCATCACCGATACCTTTGCCGAAAGCGTTGCCGCCCACCAGATTGCCGATGTTGAGGTTGGCTGCTTCCTTTCTTCCGGTGTGGATTCCAGCTTTGTGGTCAACGAGGTTGCTAAGGGTACTCCACATGTCAAGAGCTTCTCGGTCGGCTATGCGGAGGAAAAATACTCCGAGCTGCCGTATGCCCAGGAGTTCAGTAAGGAAATCGGTGTGCCCAGCATTGCCAATAAGGTGGATGCCGAACAGTTCTTTGAAGCCAACCGCCTGATCCAGTGGTACCTGGATGAACCCATGCCCAACCCGGCGGAAGTTCCGCTTTACTTTTTGGCCCAGAACGCCCGCAAGTACGTCAAGGTCGTGCTTTCCGGCGAAGGTGCCGATGAACTGTTTGGCGGCTACCCCATGTACTGCCAGGCGGTTCACTTTATGGATTACGAGCATAAGGTGCCCAAAGCGCTGCGTAAGGCCGCAGGCGCAGTGGCATCCAAACTGCCGGACTTTAAGGGCAAGCACTTCCTGGTGCGCGGTGCAGAAGAACCCTGGCAGCGCTATATGCGCGCCAACTATGTTTTCCTGGACCCGGCTGAACGTGACCGCTGCCTGAAAAAGAACTACCACAGCCCCCGCCCGGAACAGTTCTTTAAGCCTTATTTTGATAAAGTGCAGGGTCTGGATGAACCCACCCAGCTGCAGTGGGTGGATATGCACACCTGGATGCTGTATGATATCCTGCTGAAAGCCGACCGCATGAGCATGGCCAACAGCCTGGAACTGCGCGTGCCTTTCCTGGACCGCAACATGCTGGATGTGGCACTGTCCATCCCGCAGAAATACCGCTCCGGCAAAGAGTCCACCAAGATCGCTCTGCGCGGTGCCGCCATGAAGCAGCTGCCGGAAAGCGTTGCCCATCGCAAAAAGCTGGGCTTCCCCGTGCCGCTGAACGACTGGCTGCGGGAAGATAAGTACTATAATATGGTAAAGGAAAAGTTCACTGGCCCCGTTGCCGAAAAGTTCTTTAATGTGGACGAAATCATGCGCCTGCTGGATGATCATAAGGCGGGCAAGGCCAAGAACATGACCAAGATTTGGAGCTTCTATTCCTTTATTTTGTGGTACGAGCTGTATTTCGTAAACACCCAGGCCCCGGCAGGAATCTATTAAGGCAATACCGCACAATTCCCGCCTAACGGCTCAAGCACCGCTCCGGCGGCTGC
>ENA-OYZO01000934-OYZO01000934.1-human-gut-metagenome-genome-assembly--contig:-NODE-934-length-11109-cov-6.804234_pt1 | contig 11109 bp, 7 predicted proteins | sample MGYA00243293_ERZ653481 | MGnify/ENA primary metagenome ERZ653481 (study PRJEB26926, sample SAMN06165094) | human gut metagenome | biome: ENVO:00009003; feature: ENVO:2100002; material: ENVO:00002003... | reverse complement strand
GTGTATAAGAGACAGTTCGAACACGAACGGCTTGGTGACGCCGCCCACGGTCAGCGCCCCCACGTCGTTGCGGGCGATGTCGGCCACGACCACGCAATGGCCGTGGATAAGGTCGTATGCGGCTTGCGATTGCGCGATTTTGCGATGTAGCTCATCCACTTGCGCAAGAGTGGGGATATAGCCGGTCGTCGGCTTGTTCGATTCGGTTGTTTCGTTCGATTCGTTCGTCATACGCCCATCTTAGGCACGTTCCATCACGCCCAGCATACGGTTCCTGACGCAGTTTCCAAAACGGTTCCCAACAGCCGAAGGGATTCATACACCACGCCAGATAAATCCCGAATGAACGGACACGGATTCAACGGTTTCCCCGTCTTGTCAACGATGTTCCAAGGAATGCCGCCTTAAAACGAGCATTCATCAGCTGCCCGCAGCGGACGGCACGATACGCGGGGACGTTATGTGCGGAAAATCAGATGGAACGGACGCGGAATTCGCCGGTGCGGTTGGAAGCCACGATCATCTGGTCGTTTTCGAGGCGGGTCCAGCCGTCTTCGGCGCGCTGGTCGAAGCCGGAGCTGGCCACGACCACGCCCTTCGGCTGGGCATCGTCGTTTCCACCGAGCGCACGGTAGCGCAGCACGCGGTAGTCGCGCGCCTGCTCGCCACGACCGTACTGGTCGTAGATTTCGACGATGCGCTTGGACGTGACCTCACGGCCGGCCGCGCACAGGGCGATGAACTGGTCCTGGCTTTGGATCATGCAGTTGTAGCTGGACTTCGGATAGCTTTTGCGCAGTTCACGCACGGCCTGCGCCACCGCCTCGTCGAGTGCGAAGCCAAAGCCGATGTATTGCAGGATGACGGCGAAGAAAATGGCGGAATCGGAACGGCCGCCGGTGGACTGCACGATGCTCGGATCGACCGGGAACGCGCGATTCGTAATGATGTTGCGGCCCTGGTCGTCAGAAATGTCGCCATTGTGGATGAAGCTCAGGCCGTTCGCATAGAAGGGCTGCTGGTTTTCAAGAATCAGCGGCAGGTTGGAGCTGGCCAGGCGCAGATGCCACAGGCCGCCGCGGGCCGGAGTGTTGGCGAGCTCGTCGAAAATCGGATCATGACGGGCGGCGATGGTGTTTTTGTAGATCGCGGTGCCGGTTTCCGGAGTCGGCGCACCGCCGTCGCGACGGTATGGCGATTCGTCCGGCACGGTGATCAGCGCGGCGCCCCAGCCGTCGTTGTGGATCTCGCTCAGATTTCGGAAATCGCGCACGTTCTGCATGCCGAGCACGCCATTGAGGTTGGTGTTGCTGCCTGCCGTCGCGAATCCAAGTAATCTGCACATGGTTGATTACTTTAGCGACGGCAGGTTTCGACGCGCGCGTGCCGTTATCGGAGTTGGTTATAGCCTGCGATTCAGCCGCCGATTCATACGCATCGCACGTCGCAAAACGCACGTCACGAACGTAAGTTGTCCCGCAAACGAGCAGGAGGACCGACATATCCTGTTGCAGACCGTAAAAACTCGGCCTAAGCGGCCCGGAGCGTGTCGGTAATAGGATATGCCGGTCCTCCTGCGGACTTGGCGGTATTCAGCCAAAGGAAAAGGGCTGGGGCATCTCGTTCGTGACACACTCAAGGCCGTTCGGCCAAGCCTACGGTCACAAACGAAATGTCCCAGCCCTCCTTGCGTAGATAAGCCGTGCTCGCAGAGCGGATTCACACGCGCTTCAAGCGCGGCGGACGCTCGGTGGCGAGGAACAGCGGCTGAATCTCAATCAGCGGATTGTAGGGAGCGAGTCCGAACCATTTGACCGGAGAGCCGGCCAAATGACGAATCGCGTACTTGATCTGCAGTGAGATCGCGCCCTTCTGGGACACCTTCGACTCGGGCATCAACGCCTTGTGAATCAGCACGTAGCGGATAGGTCCGATGTTCGGATCGGCATCCAGCTTCGGGTAGCGGGTGGTCTGCTTGGGCAGATCGCCGGACTTCGACAGATCGTTCATGATCTGGTGGATGTATGCAGGAATCGACTGCGACACCTTGAAGCCCAAGCGAATACGCACGCGGAACAGGAAGTCCGTGCCGAAATTCTCCACCGAATACTCGCGCGTGAACGGGTTGTCGGATGTTTCCACCGACACCGCCCACCATGCGCGGGCGCGCTTCGGATGGTCCGCGAAAATCGAGAAGAAGATGTCAGTATCGACACGCTTCATTTCCGAATCGGACGTCAGATAGACGATGTTGTCCGTGAAATACGGAATCGAATCGTCCTCATGAAGCTGCTTCAGAACCGGCACGCAATCGGCGGGCTGCATATGCCGGCGTTGCGCGCGTTCCAGCTTCGTGCCTTCGTTCCACGTGTACATAATCAGCAGAATCGCCAATGTCAGCAGCATGGTGAACCAGCCACCGTGCAGGAACTTCGCCATCGAAGCGAAGAAGAACAGGAACTGGATGGCCAGGAACACCACTGTGAACACGACCGCGCCGACGCGCTTGCCATCGTGCCAAATGTAGACGGCCAGCAGAATCGTCGTGGTGATCATCGTGACGGTCAATGCCAGGCCGTACGCGGCGGAAATATGCTCCGAATCGCGGAACATCGCCAAAACCAGCAGGGTGGAGACGCACAGCACGGCGTTGACCACCGGAATGTACAGCTGGCCGCGGGTACGAGCCGGATAGCGCACCTGCAGGTGGGGCATCCAGTTGAGTCGCGTCGCTTCGGAAACCATGGTGTAGGCGCCGGTGATCAACGCCTGCGAAGCGATCACGCCGGCGCACACGGACAGCAGCACCGCCACGTAGCGTACGGACGGGGTCATCATTTCGAAGAACGGATTGAGGCCGTGCATGTGGTTGTACGCGGTGTCGTCCCAATGGTTGAGCATCCACGCGCCCTGGCCGAAATAGCAGAGCACAAGGGCGATCTTGATGAACGGCCACGTGAAGTAGATGTTGCCGCGGCCGACGTGGCCCATGTCGGAATACAGCGCTTCGGCGCCGGTGGTGGACAGGAACACGGTGCCCATGACGGCGAGGCCTGCCGCATTGTGGTGGCTGAAGAGGAACTCCACGCCGTACACCGGATTCAGCGCTTCAAGCACGCTCCAATCGGAGCTCAGGTTCACCAAGCCGACGACGGCGAGGAACGAGAACCAGATCATGACCACCGTGCCGAACGTGCGGCCGATGCGTTCGGTACCGCGCGACTGCACTGCGAACAGGCAGACGATGATCACAATGGTGATCATCAGCGTCAGTTCTTTGTTTTCGCTCATGATCGGTTCCAGCAGCGGCAGTGTTTCCAAGCCTTCCACTGCCGAGCTGATCGAGACGGCCGGCGTAAGCACGGAATCGGCGAGGAACGCGGCGCCGCCCAGCATGGCGGGAATCGCAAGCCATGCCCCATATTTGCGGATCAGCGAATACAGTGCGAAGATGCCGCCTTCGCCGTTGTTGTCGATGCGCATGGCGATGAACACGTATTTGACGGTGGTGATCAGCGTGATCGACCAGAAGACCAGCGACAGGATGCCCAGCACCGCGGCGCGATCCGTATGCGCCAAACCGCCTTGGCCGTTGAGGAACGTCTGCATGGTGTACAGCGGCGAGGTACCGATGTCGCCGTATACCACGCCAAGCGCCACGATGGCCATGGCCGGCGTGATTTTGTCCGGGCCGGACTGGAGACGGCTCCACCAGCGGCCGATGCGGCCCTTGCTGGCGGCCTCGTCAAGTTTCGCGGCTTCCTGCTGCTGCGCCTCGTGCTCCTTGATGAGCGTCTGGCGCTCCTCCTTGGTCAGGACCTTGTGCGAGACCTTTGGCGCCTGCGTGTACGTCGCTGCGTGAAGCAGCGGCTGTTCTTCTTCGTTCGGCTCGTTAGCCATAACGCTTCCTCCAAGTGGCGAGCCTTCCAACCCGCTCCCCAAAATAAAACGCAAGGTGTGACACTAGGAGCCTGACAAACAGTTGTCAAATCTTCACATGACATCTGGCATGTCTTGTCAGCAATTCAAGTAAGCTTAATTGTTTGTTTTACTTGGATTATGAAGCGCTTCACTAGATGCCGTACACCACACGCGTCGTATTGCGCGTGGCTTTGGCGATTTCAGCCAACGGTCTGTCAAGATAGTCGGCGAGCGCCTGCAGGGTGTACGGGATCATATACGGCGCGTTGGTGCGGCCGCGGTAGGGCATCGGACTTAGGTAGGGGGCATCGGTTTCGACCATGACGTGGCTCATGCCGACGAGTTTCGCCGATTCTCGGATTCCGTCGTTGCCTTTGTAGCTGGATGTGCCGGAAAGGCTGAGATACCAACCGTTTTCGCGGGCGATTTCGCCCATTTCGGCGTCGCCGGAGTAGCTGTGGAACACGGTACGTTCGGGGGCGCCGTCGGCGAGCAACGTTTCGATGACTTCCTTGTGCGAGTCGCGGTCGTGGATTTGCATGGGCAGGTTGAGTTCCTTGGCGAGCGCGATGTGGGCACGGAACGCTTCGCGTTGCAGTTCCTTGGCGGATTCGCCAGTGCGGAACAGGTCCATGCCGGTTTCGCCGATGGCGACGACCTGGTTGGGGTAGGTGGTGGCGAGGCGGTGCACTTCGGCCATGGCTTCGTCGAAGGGGATGTCGTGCCAAGGCTTGTATTTGATGGGCAGGCCGTCGGGGCCGGGCGCGCCGCGGTGGCCGTGCAGCACGGCTTCGTTGGGGTGTATGGCGATTGCGGCGTGCACGGTTCCGGGATGCTCGCGGGCCATGTCGATGGCGGTCATGAGGTTGGGCAGCTCGCAACCGCAGTCGATTACGCCTTCGACGCCGACTTTCTGGGCTTGTTCCAGCAGTTCGTCGACGCTGTAGACGGGTACTTCGCCTTGGCCTTTTTCCATGGCTTCGTGACTCATGGCTTGGGAGAAGGGCACGACGGATGCGACGTGGGTGTGGTTGTCGATGACGTGCGCGTCTTCGGGCAGCGGCTGTGGGGCCGGGGCCCAATTGCGATTGCGGTGGTGCTTGCTCATGTTTTCCAGATTAGTCCCGATTGGCCCTGCACTGCGGACGAACTCTCGTTCGAGGGTTCAAACGAGGGTCCGCCCGTTTCGCGGCATACACGTCACTTAATCGTGATGGTGGTGAACGACCATGCCGGTGCCGTGTAGTCGCCGTCTGTCAGATCAATCGCGGTCTGCCGCGGCCTGGTCGGCGATTCCTCACCGACCTGTCCCGCATACGGATTGTCTCCGGCTAGGACGGTGGCCGTGGCGGATGCCGCCGATGCTGTGGAAATATTCAACTCGGCAAGAATCTGACGTAGGTCGACGCTTATTGGCGCGTCCATGGCATTGACCACGCGCACGTAGGTTTCCCCTGCCTTGGCGTTGCGCGATACGGTGACGGTGCGCCTTGGCTCGTCCTTGACCTCCGTACCGTCTGCGATCAGCGTTCCATCGATGTACAGCTTCATGGCTTGGCCGCGGTCGGTGATGTCGGCGTGCACCTGCCACGTGGTGCCCGGCCGCACTTCATTCATGGAGACTTCGGTGCCGGCGAGCGCATAGGCGGTGCCGTCGCGGACGACGCGCACGCTGTGCCCGCGACCGAGCGAGACGATGTTGTGGTTCTTGCCGTCGATATCGCCACAGATGAGGTCCATGCCCCATCGTCCCTCGTAATAGACGACGGTAGTGTCGATACTGTAGGAATCAGCGTGCAGATCGAGGGCGGTGTCGATGGTTCTGCCATCGTAGGCCACGTTGCCGAGATTAATCGTCTCCCCGGATGCGGTGGTGATGACAAGATTGTTGAGGTCGGCTTTGGCGTTGCCCGCGATGCGTAGTCTCACGGTGTCCGGCAGGGTGCGGCGCAGCGTGGACGGGCCTTCGACGGTGACGGGCCACGCAGTGTCGGCCGTGGTGGTGGCGTACATCTGCTGCACCCAATAGCTGTAGGGATGGTAGGCGCGTTCGTTGTCGAAGTAGATGAGGTCCGGATTCCAGCTATGGTGCCCATTCTTGGCGAACAGCGGGGCGTAGGAGGCCATGGCCACCACATCGCCGTTGAGTTCCATGCGTCCCATGAAGGCCGCTTCGGACAGGCCGTTGATCAGTTGGGTGTTCCAGGAGCCGTATTCGCCGAGGTAGACCTTCGGTCCCTTGCGGTCCGTGTGGTCGTAGTGGTCGAGGTTGTGGAACCACCAGCTGGACGACTGGTAGGAATGTTCGTCGACGATCGGCAGACCCGCTTCGCGCGCGTACTTCCAGCCTTCCTCGTAATCCTGACCGCTGGGGGCGGGACCGACGGTGCCGACGACGACGATGTCCGGATATGCGGCTTTGACGGCGTCGAAAATCTGCTGGAAGCGGTTTTTGAACACGTCGTCGATGAGATCCTCATTGCCGATGCCGAGGTATTCGAGGCCGAACGGCTCCGGATGGCCCATGGCGGCACGCTTGGCACCCCATTCGGTGGCGGTGCTGCCGTTGCAGAATTCGATGAGGTGGAGTACTTCATCGATGTAAGCGGGCATATCCTCCTGCGCCACCGGCACCGGGCCTTGGCTGGTGTTTTGGCAGCTCACGCCGGCGGGCAGCACCGGCAGCGGCTTGGCGCCGATTGTTTCGCACAGGCACAGGTATTCGTAGTAGCCGATGCGGAATGACTGGTGGTAGCCCCAGAGGTTGAAGTTGTGCGGACGGTGCTCGACCGGTCCAATGGTGCGGTCCCAGTGGTACATGTTGTCCATGCCGAGGCCGTGGGTGATGCAGCCGCCGGGGAATCGCATGAATCGTGGTTTGAGGTCGGCGAGCGCCTCCACCAGATCCGGGCGGAAGTGCTTGAGGCCGCGGTAGGTGGTACGTGGCTCCAAGGTGACGAAGTCGAGGTCGATGACGCCTTCGCCGTCGAAGGTCAGGCGCAATGTGCCCTGTGTGGCCACGCTCGAGCCGGCATCGCCGTGCTCAGGAACGGTCAGCGAGGCTTGGTATGTCGTCCATGCCGAGGCTGAGACGGTGATGGTGTTTTCGGCGATGATGCTGCCGTCGTCTCCGCGCAGCGAGACCGTCACCGGCATCGCGCTTTCCGATCGCACGCGCATCCAGGCGGTGAAATCGTAGGTTTCTCCGGCGCGGAACACCATGCCGTCCCAGCCGGTGTTGTCCAGCGCGGCAGGGGCGTGTTCGACTTCCACCGTCGCGTAATGCGGGTTTTCGGTGGCGACCGGGTCGTTGTCATGGATGCAGAACGCGGCGAACGAGCCTTCCGGCACGATTTTGCGCCAGAAGCTGTAGTTGCTCCAATCGATGGAGTCGGCGCGGTTGTATTCGAAGGCGCCGTTCTGCACGAGGTCGGCGTTGAGGCCGCCGTCGCCGGAGTAGCTAATGTCTTCGAAGAAGATGCCCCACAGGTCGGTGCTGATGGCGCGCACGCCCGCTTTGTCGAGTGTGGCGGTGAGTTTGTCGGTCATGGTGTGGCCGTCAGCCGGATATTCGTCAGCCGGGGCGACGGAAACGGTGGTTGGGATCGTCATCGAACCTCTCTTTTCGTTCGGGATCGCTATGGGGGCTGTGTCGCGGAAAGCAGGACGCCGTCATGCGAACCGTATATGTATCGTTACATATACTAGCGCAAATCCAATCATCCGCAATGGAGGCAATATATCGGTGAGTCTTTGTATTTGCAACGATTTTACAGAATCAAGAGAATATAATATCGTTACATATCAATCATAAGTTTTCAAGGAGCGGCATATGACCAGCAGCACACCGACGCTACGCGACGTGGCCGCGGAAGCGGGCGTCTCCCCCATGACCGCGTCGAACGCGCTGCGCGGCAAGCCAGGCGTCAAGGAATCGACCCGCGCCAAAGTGATCGCCGCAGCGAAGAAACTCAATTACCGCATCAATCTGACGGCCAGCATGCTCAAATCGGGCCGCAGCAACATCATCCACGTCATCGTCAACGAATTCGATTCGCCGTTCTATTCAAAGCTCACGCAGGCGTTGAGCAACGAAATCGTGTCCCGCGGACTTATTCCATTCATCGAGCAGACGCAGTATTCGCCGGACGCTGCCGAGCACGCGCTGAGCAGCAATCCGTTCTCCGGGCAGCTGTTCGATGGCGAGATCCTGCACGCCACAGGCTTGGGCACAAATGTGCCGCTGTCCAAACTCAATGGCGGCAGACCATTCGTGCTGCTGGACGCCTGCGAGGAGACGCCGACCGTCGATGCCGTGAACTTCCCCAACGAGGAGGCCGAACGCGCGGCGACGCAGCATCTCATCGACCGCGGATGCCGCAATATCGCGATCGTCGGCCACCGGTTCGCCCCCCGCGCCGATCTGGCGCATGCCCAGAACGCGTTCGCTCTGCGATTGCGCGGCGCATGCGGAGCGCTGTCCGACGCCGGACTGCCCTATGACGAGTCGATGGTGTTCGAAGCCGGGGATGTGGCCAATGGCATCATCGCCGGGCATGCGATTGCGGAACGTATTCTCGCCGCACGGAGCGGACATGGTGGCACCGAGTTCGACGGCGCGTGCTGCGCCAACGATTTCGCGGCGTTCGGCGTGATACGCGGGCTCGCGGACCGCGGGCTGCGCGTGCCGCAGGACGTGAAGGTAATCGGTTTCGACGGCGTGACCTCCGGCTCGTACACGACGCCGGCGTTGAGCACCATCCAGGTCGATTTCACGCAGCTCGCGAAATTCTCGGTCGACATGCTGTCCGAACGTATCGATCATGGAACAGACGAGGCGTTGCCGCCAAGACGGGCCATCATCGGCTACCAGCTGGTGGACCGGGAATCGACCGCGGTCTGAGGATGACGCCCCGATGGCAGGCAATCCGCCATAGGCAGCAGCCTTCGCGGCCAATCCCACTCAATCGGAATCACTCAATCGGAATCAATCGCCATCATTCATCAAGGAATCTCTAGGAGCATCATGAGCATCGACACCCAGGCCTATCTGTTCGTGCATTTCATCGGCGAGGAACGCAATCCCACCGACGAACAGCTGTACTTCGCGCTGAGCCGCGACGGCGTGCATTGGAGGGATCTGCGCCCGGCCGGCAGTCCGGCGTTGACGTGGCTAGGCGGCGAGAAGGGCGTGCGCGACCCGCATATTGTGCGCGACCCACGTGGTGGATTCCACATTGTGGCCACCGATTTGAGCATCTATTACCGTGGCGGCTGGGGGCCAAACGATGGCGCCACCACGAATGGATCGACCGGCCTGGTGATCTGGGACTCCCCTGACCTGGTCCATTGGAGCGAGCCGCGCCTGGTGGACGTGGCCTCGAAGATTCCGGACGCTGGCATGGCTTGGGCTCCGGAGGCGAATTGGGATCCGAATCGCGGGCAGTGGATCGTGTTCTGGTCCACGAAGAGCAACGCCGAAAGCTCCGCGGATCCGTTGGCCAACGAGCTCGGCGATCCGACGAATGTGTATTATGCGACGACCGTTGATTTCAGGGTGTTCTCCGATCCGGTCAAGTGAATCGATCGTAAGAATGTGATCATCGATTCGACCATGCTGCGCGACGATGACGGCTGGTGGTACCGCGCGTCCAAGGACTCGGAAATCACCATCGAACGCACCCGTAACCCGTATGCGACGACCTACGAGGTGCTGCGCACCGACGACCCGAATGAGTGGTCGTATGTGGGCACGCTCACCGACATCTTCGGCAATGGCCGGTATTCCATGCACTACTTGGAAGGGCCGGAACTGTTCCGTTACAACGACGAAGACGTGAAGGTGGTCAACGGCAGGACCATGCCATTCGGCCTGATGTGCGACCAGTACGCGGAGTCCAAGGGCTACCTGTCGTTCCGCGTCGCCTCACTCGCCTCGCATGATCCGGCCGATTGGCAGCGCGCAGACGATATCGATTTCGGCGCGCTGAAGAAGCGTCACGGCGCGATTCTGCCGATCACGGCCGCCGAATACGACGCCATCGAAACCGCCTTCGCCCTGTAGGCGGCGCGATTGTCCATCCGTCGCAACCGCTCAGGCGCGGCGGATGGCGAAGATGCGGGCGGACGGCTGCTTGGAGGTGGCCGCGTTGAGCCGGACCGTCTCGGGGTCCATGCGCTCGACGGTCCACGGCTTGGCGTCGGGCGCATGCTCGGGAACGGCCGGATTCGGGAAGATCTGCTCGATATGGCAGTCCTCGGACAGCGGCACATTCACGGAAGGCGTGCCGCCGCGACGCCAGACGATGATGTAATCGCACGGATCGTCGTCCTCCGACGGGAGGAATGACGGATGGCGCAGACCGACGACGAGCCAATCGCCATCGAAATCAGGCAGACGGGCCGGCCAGAACGGCACCAATTCCTGCTGCTCGGTCAGCACACGGCGGTGCAAGGCCACCGCATCCCGCACCAAGGCAAGCCGATGCTCGTCCATGCGGTCAATGAATCCGGACAGGTACAACCTGCCGAGTATGCCCGTGGCCAGCGTGAAGACGGCGGTCTCATCGTCCATCTCCTGCTGGGCGTAACCCCAGTTGCCTTGCTGTTCCGGCAGGATCGTCAGTCCGGCGCCGGCGGCGATCGCGGCGTAAATCAGCGGATCACACTGGTCGGAGGTGGATTGCAGGTCCAATCGTTGCAACTGCGCGTAATCGGCGCGCATCGCACCGGAACCGCAGTTTTCGATCATAACGTCCGGATGGCGGCGGCGCAGGTCGTCCAGCCAATCCAAATAGGCACGGCAGTGGCCGAGCAGGCCAGCGCCGGCGGATTCGGCGTCGAGATCAGTGCCGACGCCGGGGACGGTGTTGTAGTCGAATTTGAAGAAGACCGCGCCGAAATCGTCAATCAGCCGGTCGACGGTGCGAGTGACGTGCTCGCGTGCGGCGGGCGAGCGGAAGTCAAGCAGGTACCGGCCCGAATCGCAGACGCGCACACCGTGGCGCTGGAAGAACGCGTCATCGGGCAGACTTTGGGCGAGCGGCGATTTCACACCGATCACCTCAGGCTCGAGCCACAATCCCAAGCCCATGCCATGCGCGCGGATGGTGTCGGCCAAACCCTTGAGTCCAGCTTCGCCGAAACGGTTCGTGGAGGCCTGCCATTCTCCGACCATGTCCCACCAAC
>ENA-OYZO01000931-OYZO01000931.1-human-gut-metagenome-genome-assembly--contig:-NODE-931-length-11124-cov-8.441413_pt1 | contig 11124 bp, 10 predicted proteins | sample MGYA00243293_ERZ653481 | MGnify/ENA primary metagenome ERZ653481 (study PRJEB26926, sample SAMN06165094) | human gut metagenome | biome: ENVO:00009003; feature: ENVO:2100002; material: ENVO:00002003... | reverse complement strand
GATGTCTCGTGGGATCGGAGATGTGTATAAGAGACAGGTCCAGCACCATCTGACGCTGCTTGTAGATGATCTCGCGCTGCTGGTTCATGACATCGTCATACTGCAGCACCTGCTTACGGATGGCAAAGTTGGAAGCTTCCAGCTTTTTCTGGGCGCTCTCGATCGTGTTGGTGATCAGCTTGTTCTCGATGGGCATGTCCTCGTCCAGGCCCAGGGTATCCATCAGGCCCTGCACGCGCTCACCGCCGAAAATGCGCATCAGGTCATCTTCCAGGCTCAGGAAGAAACGGGATGCACCGGGGTCGCCCTGACGGCCGGCACGGCCGCGCAGCTGGTTATCAATACGGCGGCTTTCGTGGCGTTCAGTGCCAATGATGAACAGGCCGCCAGCTTCGCGCACAGCCTCGGCTTCGCGCTTGACTTCCGGTTCATATTCTGCAACCAGCTCGTCAAAGCGCTTGCGGGCAGCCAGAATATCAGCATCCTGGGTGTCGGCATGGCCGTCGCACTCGGTCATCAGCATTTCAACTTTTGCCTCATAGGCTGTGTCCGGGGCAGGGGGGATGGGCAGGCCCTGTGCCTTGGCGCGGGCTTTGGCGTGCTCGTATTCGTCCTTCAGCACTTCCAGGTCGGCATTCATCTGGCGGGTCAGCTCTTTGCGCAGGGTGGCCTTTGCCATATAGGTCACGTTGCCGCCCAGCATGATATCGGTGCCGCGGCCAGCCATATTGGTGGCGATGGTCACAGCGCCCTGCTTACCGGCCTGTGCAACGATTTCGGCTTCGCGCTCATGCTGCTTTGCGTTCAGCACATTGTGCTCAATGCCGCGCTTTTTCAGCAGCTTGGAAAGCGCCTCGCTCTTTTCCACGCTGACGGTACCAACCAGAACGGGCTGGCCCTTGGCGTGGCATTCGGCAACCTGCTCGATCACGGCATTATACTTGCCGTTGATGGTCTTGTACACGCTGTCCGGCAGGTCCTTGCGGGCGCGGGGCTTGTTGGTGGGGATGGATACGATCTGCAAGCCGTAAATTTCGCTGAACTCGTCCGCTTCGGTGGAAGCCGTACCGGTCATGCCGCCCAGCTTTTTGTACATGCGGAAATAGTTCTGGAAGGTGATGCTGGCCAAAGTCTTGCTCTCAGCAGCAACGGTTACGCCTTCCTTGGCTTCAATGGCCTGGTGCAGACCGTCATTGAAGCGGCGGCCATACATCAGACGGCCGGTGAATTCATCAACGATGATAACCTCGCCGTCTTTCACGATATAGTCGGTATCACGGTGCATCACACCGCGGGCCTTGATGGCACCGTCAATATAGTGGCGCAGGGTCATGTTGTCGGCATCGGCCAGGTTCTCAACATTGAACCATGCTTCGGCTTTCTTAACGCCGCTTTCGGTCAGGGTGCAGGTCTTGTGCTTTTCGTCCACAACGTAATCACCGTCAACCTGTTCATCGGCTTCCACTTTGTCGTCCAGTTCAACGATGACAGACTTTTTCAGCGTTTTGGCAAAGTCGTCCGCGCGCTTGTACATCACGCTGGAATCTTCGCCCTTGCCGGAGATGATCAGCGGGGTACGGGCTTCATCAATCAGGATGGAGTCCACCTCGTCCACGATGGCGTAAGCATGGCCGCGCTGCACCATGCTGGCCTTGTAAACCACCATGTTGTCACGCAGGTAGTCAAAGCCAAACTCGTTGTTGGTGCCGTAAGTAACATCCGCCAGGTAAGCCTTGCGGCGGTCCTGCGGCTGTACGTCATGGATAACCAGGCCGACCGTCAAGCCAAGAAAGCGGTAAACCTTGCCCATCCATTCGCTGTCGCGCTTGGCCAGGTAATCGTTGACGGTAACAACATGCACGCCTTCGCCGGTCAGGGCATTCAGGTAAACGGGCATGGTGGCCACCAGGGTCTTGCCTTCACCGGTCTGCATCTCGGCAATGCAGGAACGATGAAGCACAATGCCGCCGATGATCTGCACCGGGTAGGGCTTCAGGCCCAGCACACGCCAGTCCGCTTCGCGGCAGACGGCGAACGCTTCGGGCAGGATATCGTCAAGGCTGGCCCCGTTTTTCAGCTTTTCTTTCAGGTACGGGGTTTTGGCCTGTAATTCTTCGTCAGTAAGTTTCTGCATTTCGGGCTCAAGTTCCAGCACCTTGTTGGCAATGGGTTTGATGCGCTTGAGCTCTTTGTCGGAAAAATTACCGAACAGTTTTTCCATAAAAGACATAAGTAAACACCTGTATTTCTGCCGCATGGCGGCGAATGGATCAGCAGGGGAACCCCTGTTGGATACAATGCTATACTTTAATATAATACACCCGCGCAGGGTACTGTGTCAAACCTGCGCGGGTGTAAAATGCAAATATTAAACTGTTTCAGCGGCTTTTGTTGAAACTTGGCCGGTTATCATGCGCTTGCAGCGCTTTTGGCCTGCTTTTCGTTGCTGATGAACAGCAGCACCAGCATCAAAAAGATGCAAACAAAGCCGATGGCGTCCCACACGGTAAAGGGGGAACCGAGCACCAGCGTGCTGATGATGGCCGCCGTAACCGGTTCCGCAAAGCTGAACAGGCTGGATTTCTGCGGCCCAATGTACATGACGCCGCTCATGTAGCAGCTGAATGCCAGCACGTTGCCGATGAGCACGACCGCCGCAATACCGGCAATGCCGGCCGCGTTGGGTACGTAGTTCATCCGCCACGGGCGGAACACCAGCGCAAAGAAGGTGCCGCCCATCAGGAATGCCCAACCCTGCAGCATGGGTGTGGGGTACTGTTTTTGCAGGTTTTGGGGCCATATGGTGTAAATAACAACGCAGAACGCGCTGATAATACCAACGACCAGCGCAGCGGGCGAAACCGCCATGTTGGTCAGGCTGCCGTGGGTGGTCAGCATAAATACACCACCCAGCGCCAGCACAATGGAGAACACCTCAAACAGCCGCGGCGCACGCTTTTGCTGGATGCAGACCACCAGCAGAATCAGCACGGGGGAAAGATCCTGCAAAATGGTGCCCACACCGGCGCTGGAAAGCTGGATGGTCAAAAAATAGGTGAACTGGCAAAAGCTGACGCCAGCCAGGCCATAGATCACAAGGTCGCGCGCGTTGCGCCAGCTGCGCCAGGGGTTTACCAGTTGGCGCCAGTTGCGCACACCGTAATAGATGCACAGAATCACACCGGCTAAAAACAGCCGGATGGGCACCAGCCAGGTGGAATCCATGCCCTGGCGGGTAAACAGATACTGCCCCACGCAGCCGGAAACACCCCAGCACATGCCGCCGAACATTGTCAGCAGAGCGCCTTTTACGCTATCCGTCATTCGTTATGATCTCCTATCCCAAAACTTGTTACAGTTCGTTCAGGCAATACTGCGCAGCGGCCAAAACATCCGGCACAACGGGGGCACCGGTGGCACGCAGCTGCTGTGCGCTCTGATGCCCAGCGGTTTGCAGCACACACCGCACGCCCAGCGCCTGGGCAACCTCAAAATCGTGGACAGAATCCCCGATCATAATAGCCTGCGCCGGTACGGCACCGCGCTGCTTCAGTTCAGTCAGATAAGCCAGGCCGACTTCCACTTTGCTGCGGGCGTAAATATTATCCAACCCCAGCAGGCGGTCAAAGTAAGGGCGCACGCCGCGCTCCGTGACCTGCTGTTCCAAAACCGGCAAGTTGGAAGCCGAAAGAATGACCTGCTGCACCCCGGCACCTTTCAAAAGGGAAAGGGCGGGCACAGCACTTTCTGCCAGCGGGCAGGCCCCGGCGCGGGCCAGGCAATCCTGCATGTAATCATCGGCAAGCTCTTTGTAGGAGTTTTTGGAAAAATCGAACCCTGCGCGAATATAATAATCTTCAATCGGGAAGCCAAAAATCTCACGGTACTGGGCAAGGCTGTATTGCTGCGGGTAATGATAGATGCGGAGCAGACGGTTGAGCGCGTCCACACAAAGGGCAACATCATCCAGCAGGGTGCCGTTCCAGTCCCATAAAACAAGGCTCGGTTTCATGGCAGCTCCTTTTAATGAATACAGGGAAAGCGGTTATTATTCTGCAAAAATTTTGTTCAGGGATTCGTTGCTCTCGATCAGCTTGACCAGGGCAACACCCAGCACACAGCAGCTGATGATCTCACCAACGCCAACAGCAACGGCGTTGAATACCGCCATGGTGGCCGTGGGGGCAGAATCCGAGAAGAACACAGTGATTTCAAACGCGCCAACGATCAGTGCATTGGCGATAACAGGAGGGAAAGACGCCGGAATTGCCAGCCCTTTCCAGCGCACATTGCGCAGGGCATAGGTGGCAAGGCAGGCAATCAGGGTGGCGGCGGTGCCAAACACCACATCCACCATGGTGGAACCCAGCAGGTTTGCCAGCAGGCAGCCCAGGGTAACGCCCACAATGTATTCGGCCCCAAACACCGGCAGCAGGCAGAATGCTTCGGCCACGCGCACCTGTACCGCGCCGTAAGAGAACGGCTGCAATACCAGGCAAAGCACGGTGTAAACTGCGGCGATCATGGCGCAGCGTACCAGGGTTTGAACGGACAGTTTGTTTTTGCTAGTAGACATAAAATTACACTCCGGCGGATAGATTTTGACCGCGCCCAAGACCGCCAGGCTTGGGTGGGTTTGCGCCTGAAAACCAGGCGGAGCCTAAAATCCTAAGTTGCTCAACAAATTGTTATTATAACAAATGAAAATGGGGGATACAAGGGGGAAAGGGGCATAATATTGCAGCAAAAGAGCAAAATACTGCCTTTGCAGACAAAAAATCCCGCACCGGGCGGGCTGCCGGTGCGGGGAAAAATGATAGAGAGGTTTGTTACCAGGGCGCGTTATCCAGCGGGCAGTGCATGTCTGTGCGGGCGGCGCGCATTTCCACATAGCAGCCGCACTGCATGCAGGTCCCGGCGTTAAGGCTGGGGCAGGTGCGGCAATGTTCCAGCCGGGCAGTGTATTCCGCATCCGGGGTGCGCACACGGCGGGGCATGGTGGCGCGGTAGCGCACCACGCTGGCGTAATAGTCGTTTTCGTCCGCCATATCCTGCAATAAGCAGCGGCGGCAGCGCTTGGGCTGGGCTTCCATTACTGGTTCACCACAAAAGCGGCTACGCTGCACGGCGGCAGGGTGGCGGTAAAGCCGTCCGCCGTCAGGCTGGTGTTCAGTTCCGCGGGGACAACCTGCTCCGGCGCGGCAAAGGTGTTGTGGGCGGCGGGGGCACCGGCCAGCACGCGGGCTGTTACACCGGTGGGCTTGGCCCCGCCCAGCATGCAGGTAACAGGGATAGCTGCCGTATCGTTCAGGTTGGCCGCAGTGACCAGAATACTGCCGTCTGCCTGCTGGCTGGCACTGACATGCAGATCGGGCACCGCCTGGTCATCGTGGTTCAGCAGGGTGGTCTCCGCATAGCTTTCCAGCTGCTTGGCACCCTGGTGGCCCTTGTACATTTCAAATATATGATAGGTCGGGGTCAGCACCATCTTGCTGCCTTCGGTCAGGATCATGGCCTGCAGCACGTTGACCATCTGGGCAATGTTGGCCATGCAGATGGTATCACAGTGGTTGTTGAAGATATTCAGGTTGATGGCCGCCACCAGCGCATCGCGCATGGTGTTCTGCTGGTAAAGGAAGCCGGGGTTCGTGTCCGGTTCCACATCGTACCAGGTACCCCATTCATCCACGGCCAGGCCCACTTTGCGGTCACCCTGATACTGCTTGATAATGCGGGTGTGGTTCTCCACCAGCTCTTCCATCTGCAGGGTCTTGTGCAGGGTGGTATAGTATTCCTCATCGGTAAAGTCTGTGGCCGAGCCCTTGTGCTGCCAATCCTCATGGGGCACGGTATAGTAATGCAGTGATACCGCATCTACGGCCTGCCCGGCGCGCTCCATCACGGTTTTGGTCCAGTGGTAATCCGCCACGTTGGCGCCGGATGCGATCTTGAAGATTTTGTGCTCCGGCGAGTAGTTGCGCAGGTAGGTGGAATATTGGCGGCACAAATCGGCATAATACTCGGCACGCATACTGCCGCCGCAGCCCCAGGCTTCATTGCCAATGCCCCAGTATTTTACGTTGAACGGTTCGTCCTGCCCGTTGGCGCGGCGCTCTGATGCCATGGGGGAAATGCCGCCCATGTTGCAGTATTCCACCCAGTCCGAAAATTCCTGCACGGTGCCGCTGCCCACATTGCCGCTGAAATATGCTTCGCAGCCAATCTGGCGGCACAGCTCCATAAATTCATGGGTGCCAAAGCTGTTATCCTCGGTCACGCCGCCCCAGTTGGTGTTTACAATGGTTTTGCGGTTCTCCTTGGGGCCAATGCCGTCGCGCCAGTGATAGGTATCGGCAAAGCAGCCGCCCGGCCAACGCAGCACGGGCACATGCAGGGCTTTCAGCGCGGATACAACATCATTGCGCATGCCGTTGGTGTTGGGAATATCAGAAGCCTGACCGACATAAATGCCCTGATAGATGCAGCGACCCAGATGCTCCGAAAACTGACCGTAAATGTTGGGGTTGATGGTGCCGACCGAACGGTTGACGTTCACAAAAATATATGCCATAAAAACACCTCACAAAAGTAAAAAAAATACCATAAAAAGCAACATGAAATAGGAACCTAAAAGCACTATAACAAACTCCGTTCGTTATGTCAATCTCCTATAAAAAATAAACCCTGCATTCCGGCAGAAGCACAAAATGCAGGGCAGATAAAAGCAAACAAAGAAGCAACAAATAGAAAGCAAGAATAAGCGAATTTACAAGAAAAAGCAGTTGACAGGAAGGCTCAGCCTGCATACAATGCTCCGAACTCCGAACTCCGAACTCCGAACTCCGAACTCCGAACTCCGAACTCCGAACTTTATTCCCACTTCTCCCAAACCTCCGGCTGGTACCCCACTGTGGCGGCGCGGCCATTGCGTACAATGGGTTGGCGCAAAAGCTGCTGGTTTTCAAACAGTTTGTCAGCCTGCTGGCTTTCGTCCAGCCAGCGCAGCAGGGCAAGGGTATCCTGGTCTTTGGCGGTTTCGTCCACCAGGGCCTGCCAGCCGCCCACGGCCTGGCACACGCGGTCAAACTCACCGCGGCTCAGGCCCTTTTCTTTCAAGTCCACCATCTGGAACTTGATGCGCCGCTCTTTGAACCAGCGCTGCGCCTTTTTGGTGTCAAAACTTTTGTTGGTGCCAAAAATCTGGATGTTCATGCGTTTTTTTTCCCCCATCAGTCTGCCTGCGGGACATCCTGGCTGGATGCCACAATGTTATTGACCCACACGCCCTTTTTGACCAGAATAAACCCGATGATGCACTTGAGCAGATCCACCCCGTTCACAAACAGGTAAACGATGGGCAGCGGCAGTGCTGTATAGCGGCTGAGAACAAAGGCAATGGGAAAGTTGATCAGCCAGGTATAGCAGCTGTCAAAAAAGAAGGTGATCAGCGTTTTGCCGCCGGAACGCAGCGTAAAGTAGGCAGCGTTGGCAAAGGCGAACAGCGGCATGCACAGCGCCGCCGTGCGGATCACGCTGGAAGCAAGCTCCCGGATGGCAGGTTCGGTGTTGTAAATGTGGGGGATCAGCGGGCTGAACAGGGCCAGCAGCGTGCCCATCACCGCGCAGCTGGAAACACTCAGGGTGATCATCCGCCATGCGGTGCGGCGTGCACCGGTCATGCGGCTGGCACCAAGCTCCTGCCCAACCAGAATGGCCGTGGCATTGCCCAGCGAAAGGAAAACTTCGTTAAAAATCTGGGTGATGGTGCTGGTAATGTTCATGGCGGCAATGGCCTGGATGCCGCGCACGGAATAGCATTGCAGCAGCATGGCCTGGCTCATGCTCCACAGGCATTCGTTCAGCAGAAGGGGGAAACCCTTGATCGCCACCTGGCGGGCCAGATTGCCGTCAATGTGGAAATTGCGGAACACGCCTTCCATGAACGGGTAGCGCTCGGCACTGCGGTGCGCCCCGCTGACCACGATGACAAACTCCACAAAGCGGCTGAGCGAAGTGGCAATACCGGCACCCACTACGCCCAAAGCAGGAAAGCCGAACAGGCCAAAGATCAACAGGCTGTTGAACACAAAGTTGATGCCCATGGCAATCATGCTGGCGCGCATGGGAAGCGTTGTCTGGCCGGATTCCCGCAGGGTGCTGGCGTAAGCCTGAGTCAGCGCAAAGGGAATCAGCCCCGCCAGCATCACACGCAGGTAGCCCAGGGCATACTCCATCGTGGCGGCGGCATCGGCGGCGGTGGTGTCGGCTGAAATATACAGTTCGATCAGCGGCCGCCCGGCCCCCAGCAGCACTCCGAACGCGATGACCAGCAGGCCGACCGCAATCAGCAGTTTCATGCGCAGGGTCTGGCGCACGCCCTCCATGTTGCCCTGGCCGTAATACTGGGCACCAAAAATGCCCGCCCCGGCCAGCGCACCCCAGATGCACAGGTTGAACACAAACAGCAGCTGATTGATGATGGCAACGGCGCTCATGGGCAGGGTGCCCACCTGGCCAACCATCACATTATCCAGCAGGCTGACCACGTTGGACAGGGTGTTCTGCACAATAATAGGCAGAACCACCACCGCAACATGGCGGTAAAAGGTGCGGTCACCGATCAGGCACTCCCGCAGGGTTAAACTTTTTTGCTCCATACATCCTCCGTTTTACAAGTCTTACACCATAACAAAAATGCTCTTCCCGCACACAGCGGCAGGAAGAGCAGAAAAAAGCAACCCCTTTTTACGGCAGCGGCACCGCGTAATCCACAAGGCGGCGGGGCTTGCCTTCAAATACAATGGCAATACCATCCGGGCCGGTGTTGGCGCTCACAACGCCGCCCAGCTGGAACACCAGCAGCGGCGCATGACCAAACTCTTTTTTGCACAGCTTGACAAGTTCGTCACGCTTGGCGGTGGAGCTGGTGTAAGCAACCATGTAAGGCATTTTCTTCACATCGTCCACGCGGCTCTTGACCCACTTGACCATGGCAGGCGGCACGTTGTTGTCACCGCGCACCTTGGCTTCCACCTTGCTGATGCCATCGTTCAGGCTGATGATGGGGCGGATGCCCATCAAATCGCCCACAACGGCAGCGGCGGCGGAAACACGGCCAGATTTTTTCATTTGCTTTAAGCTGTATGCGGCAAGGCAGATTTCCACCCGGGCCAGCTTGTCCTGCATTTCGCGCAGGCAGGCATCCAACGGCTCACCGGCACGCACCTTGCGGGCGCACTCGCACAGATACCAGCCATACGGCATGGAGTAGGTGTGCGAATCGATCAGATGAATCTTCATCTTGTGGCCGGGGCGCTCGTCTTCCAGCAGTTCGGCAGCCTTTACGGCGTTATTGTATGTGCTGGAACCACCGGCGTTGATGCACAGGTGCACAAGGTCCTGTATACCGGCGTCTACATATTTGGCATAGATATCCACCCATTCCAGCTGGGTGATGGCGGCGGTGGTGGGTACGCTTTTGGACTGGCGCATCATCTCATAGAACTGGTCGTTGGTCATGTCTTTGCGTTCCAGGTATTCCTTGCCGTCCAGCATAATGTGGAACCCAATCACATCAATGCCGTATTTATCGGTCAGTTCCTGCGGAATATCAGAGCAGGAATCCGTTAAAAAAGCAACTTTCACATCACTCATCTTTGTTCTCACTTCCATTCAAATCGGGTCAGCTGGCCGTGTGTTTCCAGGTCGGCAAAGTCCCACTGGCGCAGAACTTCGTATACCCCCACAGCTACAGCATTGGATAAGTTCAGGCAGCGCTCGCCTTTGCGCATGGGCATGCGCACGCACTGCTGCTGGTTAGCGGCCAGCAGCTCTTCCGGCAGGCCAGCGTCCTCGCGGCCAAACACCAGATAGGAACCATCCGGATAATGGGCGTCAGTATGGCGCTGCGGCCCCTTGGAGGTAAAGTAGAAGAACGGGCCGTGATTTGCCGCAAAAAACGCATCCAGATCCTGATAATATGTTATATCAAGCTGGCCCCAATAGTCAAGACCGGCGCGCTTTAATTTTTTATCGTCGATCGTGAAACCCATCGGCCCAACCAGGTGCAGGCGGGCACCGGTCACGGCGCAGGTGCGCGCGATGTTGCCGGTGTTCTGGGGGATCTGCGGTTCAACCAGCACAATATTTACAGTTGGCAAAATTTACACATCCTTATTGTTTCTTATTCCGGGTTCTGCATCAGCTGGGGCAGCACGCTTTCCAGCCACACGCCAAGGCGCTCATCCGCTTCATCAGGGGTGGCTTTCAGGCAGTCGGCTACAAACACGGCGGCAGCCTGTGCAGCGGCGGGCAGCACGTTGCCCTGCAGCAGCCGCCCGACCAGCACCGCGCCGAAAATATCCCCCGTGCCATGGAAGCTCTTGGGTACCATGGGGGTGCGCACCAGACTTTCGCCGGTGGCACGGTCTGCCCCAACGCAGGCAATGCCGCGCCCGGCGGCCACACCGGTGATGAGCACCCGCGGGCAGATGCGCGTTAAGCGCTGCGCCTGGGCCTGCGCGGTATGCAATTCCGCTTCGCCAGTCACACCGGGCATCGGATCGCCCAGCAGCAGGGCGGCTTCGGTGGTGTTGGGCAGAATCAGGCTGGCACGGGAACACAGGGTATACATGGCGGGCACCATTTCCGGCGCAAGGCCGCGGTACATCCGGCCGTGGTCGCCCATCACGGGGTCAACCACCGTCAGGGCGTCCGGCCAAAGGTCCATGGCCTGCTCTACCAGCTTGGCCTGGCTGGCATCGGCCAGGTAGCCGGAATAAATGCAGTCAAACCGCAGGCCAAGGCGGCGGTAATGCTCCAGGGCTGCGGGGCCGTAACCGGGGTTGGCCAGCTTGGCCGGGGTGCCCAGCCCGCCCGTGTGGGTGGAAAGCACTGCTGTTGGTACGGCAACGGCCTGTGCCCCCAGCGCCGAAAGCACAGGTACAATGACCGAAAGCCCTGCCCGCCCAAAGCCGGGCAGATCATGGATGCACAGAACTGTTTTAGGTGCATTGGACATAAGAAAAACGCTCATTTCTATATCGAATTTAGGTCAGCCCGCAGCAGGGAAGTGAATGCGCGGCGGCTGAAAACGTCTTTTCCAAACGTCTGTACTGATTTTAC
>ENA-OYZO01000918-OYZO01000918.1-human-gut-metagenome-genome-assembly--contig:-NODE-918-length-11224-cov-4.749485_pt1 | contig 11224 bp, 9 predicted proteins | sample MGYA00243293_ERZ653481 | MGnify/ENA primary metagenome ERZ653481 (study PRJEB26926, sample SAMN06165094) | human gut metagenome | biome: ENVO:00009003; feature: ENVO:2100002; material: ENVO:00002003... | reverse complement strand
TCGTCGGCAGCGTCAGATGTGTATAAGAGACAGTAAATATACTTATAATCAGCCATCATTTTAAGGCTTTCAGAAAGACTTGGAAGCATGGAAACAGTACTGTCTTTTCCTCTTATAACTGTATAAGTATCTGTCGAGAGATTAATCTTGAGTATCCGGTGAAAAATAGATGATAACATTTTCATCGCATCCTGCAGGTCTCCCGTCATCTTATCATGCAGCTCAATCGTACTCTCAACACGATGAAAGACCGTCATTGCATCAAAGGGACGTGTGAAGTAATCACTTGCTCCCAGCCCATAAACCCGACGGATGCTATCTTCGGAAGTCTCTGATGAAATACAGATAACAGGCAGCATATCCAGCCATTGCTTTTCCTTCATAACAGCAAGTACCTGATAACCATCCATTACCGGCATGATCAGGTCAAGGAGCACCAGCTTAAAATCCTTATGGCATCTTTCAAGGATTTCAACTGCCTGCTTTCCATTTTCAGCTTCACAGATATCATATTTATCTTCCAGCATACAGGAAAGGATTTCTCTGTTTAATTGTGAATCATCAACGATTAATATCTTTGGCTTACTCATATAATGTATGCCCTTTCTTCTGTTATTATGGCTGTGTGAAAATTTAACCGGACAGATGTCAAAAACAGCTGCTCGGTTATGCATAATTCAAGTATATCATTCAAAGGATAAAAGTCAATAATTGGAAATATCGTTTTAGCGCTGTTCACCGGTAAAAGTTTTACTGAGAACAGAGTGAATAGCAACGTTTTCATACACTGTCAGTATATAATTCCCCGTTTTCTCTTTACAAAGATTCACATTGATATATAATGCATAACCAGATCAAGGAGGAGCACAGGCTCCTCCTTGTCAGTCAGTTACAGGTTTTTCTTCTTATAAATAAACCATGATGCTGCTACAGTAAACACCAGCAGATAAAGAAGCAGAATCCCAATACCGGTGTAATTCACCGCCTCACCTGATGAAATGCTTCTCATCAGATGGCTGGTCTGGGATAATGGCAAGGCTGATACAAACTTGCCTACAAATCCCGGAAGTTTCTCTGTTGAGAAAAAGGTGTTACACAAATATGCCATAGGCATAATGATATAATTGGAAAACCTCGGCACGTCTGCGTGATTTTTTGCCAGAAAGGAGACCACCACGCCGATGGCTGAGAATACCGCTCCGTTCAGGAACATCACCAGAAAGGACCATCCGTTGAAGATCAGTCCTGTCTCAATAGGTGCTGTAAGAAGCAGTATGATTCCTCCTGCATACAGACCGCGCAGACTTCCCCCGATGATCTGTCCGGCAATAAACTGCCATAATGGTGTGGGGGAGATCATCACCTGATCAAAAGCCTTCTCATACAGTCTCTGTACGTTTAGGTTCTGCGCAATGGCGTTGAAGCTTCCGTTCATAGTTGTCAGTGATACCACACCCGGAATCAGAAAATTCAGGTATGGCTGTCCATGAGAAGTGGTCTGGATTCCCATTCCGAATACGATCAGATACATTAGCGGTGCGATCATTGCCGCCAGCGTGATCTTATAGAAGTCCCGGCGGAATTCTACCCACTTCTCCCATAATATTGTTATAATTCCCATACATTTTTCTCCAGATTATTCTAACTTTTTTCGCAACCTCCGCAGGGGACTTCCCTGATTCAGTTAATATCTGCTATTTTGAAATCAAATGTTTCCCGGCTCTTTCTACAAAGACGTCTTCCAGTGTTGTCTCACGAAGAGACGCCTGCCCTGTAAGCTCTTCCAGATACCGGATTGCTTCCTGTCGTGTATGGAAATAGTGATTCTGCGTTCCATCTGCTGTCATCTCGTCCACTGCATAAGCACCAAGACTCTCGATCAGTGCTGACGGAGTACTTACCTCCTCCAGCTTACCATGATCCATCAGTGCCACACGATTACAGAGACTCTGTGCTTCTTCCATATAATGAGTAGTCAGCAGGATCGTCAGGTTTTTCTCATTAAGCTTACGCAGAAGATTCCACATCTGTCTTCTGGAAAGAGCATCCATACCTGCTGTGGGTTCATCCAAAAGCAATATCTCCGGATCTGTCAGTAATGCCCGACAGACCATCAGCTTACGCTTCATTCCACCGGAAAGCTTACGGACTGTACGTTTGCGAAACTTCAGCAGGTCACAGAACTCCAGAAGTTCTTCTGTTCTTTCTTTTATCTGCTTTCGCGGCATAAAATAGAGCCGTCCCTGGTATTCCATAATCTCATCCATATTCATATCCTGACGCATAGAATATTCCTGGGTGATCACACTGATTTTTCTTTTCAGATCAGGACGTTGTCTCGTAAGCTGCTGACCGTCTATGAGGATTTCTCCCTTTGTCGGAAGAAGAAGGGTTGAGAGCAGGCTGATGGTCGTTGTCTTGCCTGCTCCGTTTGGTCCGAGAAGACCAAAAAACTCCCCTTTTTCAATTTTCAGGTTCAGGGAATCCACAGCTGTAAAATTGTCAAAGGTTTTTGTCAGATCTCTGGTCTCGATCATAATCCTCCATCCTGTTCCTTTGCAATGATCAGAGAATAATAGCCTGCATCATCCGGAATTTCTTCTACACTGTTGTAAATATGCTCATCCGGCATTCCACAGTTCTCCACCATACGGATATTGCGTCCGCTTTTTGCCAGAATTTCCTTTACCTGATTCATCTTTTTGCCGGATTTCATCAGCACATAGGTACCCGGCTGATCCAGTTCACTGTCAAGGCGGTGAACTGCAGGCTGTACATGAAGAGGCTGGTTCCACTCTGTAAGCGGGATATTCAGGCGTGCTGCTGTTGCGCAGAAGGAAGTGATGCCGCTTACCAGTCTTGTCTCATATCCATCTGCTTCTACTCTCTTCTGCACATATGAAAATGTTGAATAGATAGTCGGATCTCCAAGTGTCAGAAATACTACATTCTTACCTGTATCAAGTGCTGCTTCCAGCGCCTTGGCTCCTTTTTCATGGTTCAGTTCCAGTTCTGCCTTATCGTGTGTCATTGGCATATAGATTGGCAGGAGTTCTTTGTCTGCAAGCTCAGGTACTGCCTGTACTGCGATCTTATATGCAACTGTTTCACGCACCTCTGCGCCCGGTACTGCAATAATATCATTCTCTTTGATCAGGCGCACTGCCTTTAATGTCATAAGTTCCGGATCTCCGGGGCCAACTCCTACTCCGTATAAAATTCCTCTCATTACCATATCCTCCTGTGATTTGCATATACATTTTTATGATATCAGAATTGCAGGAGCTGCTTCGCAGCAAAGCAATTCACAGATATTCATTTATTGTGCTCACTGTTCACTACGTTCTCAATGATGTTGCGTGCGGACAGCACCTTTTATTATACTAAAACAGGATAACTTTTTCAACAAAGTATTGACAATTAATTTCAATTGTGGGATGATGAAAATTATCGAATTTAAGTGAGGAAAGAAATATGAGAAAGATTTTTGCAGTTCTGGCAACTTTGATCTGCTGTCTGTCAGTATGGACTTCTGTTCCTGCTGCACAGGCTTTCACTCTTGATAAAGAAGATGGGGAGTATTCCATCCAGGTAGAGCTGGAGGGCGGGAGCGGCAAAGCCAGTGTCACTTCACCGACTTTGATCACCGTAAAAAACGGCGAAGTAACTGCCGATATCCAGTGGAGCAGTTCTAATTATGATTACATGATCGTTGACGGTGAAAAATATCTCCCTGTCAATGAGGAAGGAACGAATTCTGAATTCCAGATCCCGGTTACCATTATGGATGAGAGCATGCCGGTAATCGCAGACACTACCGCCATGGGTACCCCTCATGAGATCAATTATACCCTGACTTTCTATTCCGATTCCATCGGTTCCAAAAGCCAGATGCCGCAGGAAGCAGCGAAACGTGTTGTTGCTGTTGCACTTGTTATTATCGTAGGCGGTGGGATTCTGAATTATTTCGTAAACAAGAGAAACCGATGCTGAACCAGGCAGACACCTGCATCTCAGTTCGGTTAAGAAATACAAAAAAGCTGCCATACGGCAGCTTTTTGTATTCTATATCTTTATTCAGCCATCTCCACTTCCAGCACATAGTCTACAGGATCCGGCAGTACAGGATCCGGACCAAGGTCAACAAATGCGATATCCGGATAATCGCTGTGCACCCATAAAGTAGAGATCGGCACTTCATGTCCGTCATCCAGGGCACGTACTTTCACAATCTTATTCTTATCAAATCCGATCAGCGGCAGTGGTCCTAATGTATTCTCATAAATATGGACATAATACTTGTTTCCATTTCTGGTGATACGTCCGTAATCCGGTTTCGGGATATCTGCTGCCGGAGCGCATCCATAGATACTGTCATGGTTCTTATCCATCCAGCGTCCGATTTCCGCCAGGATCGCGGAGGATTCTTTCGGGAATTTACCTTTCGCATCAGGTCCTACATTCAGGATCATATTTCCACCTTTGGAAACACACTCTACCAGCTTCTTGATCAGCATGGAAGCAGGTTTGTAATAGTGGTCATTTGCGCAGTAGCCCCAGTTATTGTTCATGGTGAAGCATGCTTCCCATACCATCGGATTCCCTTCTTTGTCGCAGATTCCTTCCGGCGGGATGATCTGTTCCGGGCTTATAAAATCGCCATGATACGGTGTCGGATCGCATTCATACAGAGATCCTCTTCCCTCACCACTGACTTCCAGACGGTTATCAATGATGATTCCCGGCTGTAATCTGCGGACCATATCTATCAGTCTGGTTGCTCCCCATTTCTCGCCTCGCATATCGTCATAGGAAAAGTCAAACCACATAATATCGATTTTTCCATAATTTGTGCAGACCTCTTCCACCTGATTGTACATATACTCTATATAACGAGAAAAATCTCTGTTTTCATTACTGCATTCCGGATGGTTTCTCATAGGATGGATGCGGTCTCCGTAATGAGGATAGTCCGGATGATGCCAGTCAAGTAAGGTGAAATACAGACCGACTTTCAGACCTTCTTCGCGAAGAGCTTCCACATATTCTTTGATCAGATCTCTTCCTGCAGGTGTATTGGTAACTTTATAATCTGTGTATTTACTGTCAAATAAACAGAAACCATCATGGTGTTTTGCAGTCAGAACCACATATTTCATACCTGCTGCCTTTGCCTCTTTTGCCCACTGTTTCGGATTATAGTCTCTGGCATCAAATTCTTTCATAAACGGAAGGTATTCTTCCTCAGGCATCTCCTCTGTACTGCGTACCCATTCTCCTCTTGCAGGAATAGAATATAATCCCCAGTGGATAAACATTCCGAAACGGGCATCCTGATACCATTTCATACGTTCTTCATATTCTTTTCTGTTAAACTGATACATGATTTTTATCTCCTTTATGTAAATGCAAATTCAATATCCAATCCTTTACATCTATACAATAATGTAATCCGGCAATACCAGAAGATGCTCACAGGTGTCATCTCCGGGCATCTTATTTATCGCTCTGTTACATTAATCTAAGCAGCATATCCCCGGTTCCTACATTGTAACCGCTGGTCGCATAAATCCCATTCAGGGTTCCATTCGTCACAATAATCAGCGGAAGTTTGTCCGGATCTACGTACATACGCCTTCCCAGAGTATTGATAATCTCTGAGAAATCATCATAATAAATCTGAATATTTTTTAACTTTGCAAGTGCTTTGGACAGTGTCGGTGTCTCCAGTGCTTCTTTGCTTCTCACTACAAAAATAATCTGCTCTGCATATCCTGCGAAAGCCTCTTCCTGCTCCATCATTTCATTTAAGATATGCTCAGTAGGCTCTTTTTCTTCTTCCAGAAACATCAGGATATGTTTTCCGTCTGCTGTAAGGTCAGATGCTTTCACCTCTGTACCATCCTCAGTTTTCAGCATAAATTCCGGCATGGAAATATTCTCCAGCATATCCTCCAGATCTGCTTCCCTGAGTACCAGCTCGATCTCCTTTGTCTCTCCGGGCTGAATTTCAAAATGATATTCATTTGCAAACATATTTCCATTTGGAAGTCTGTTTGAAGTAAGAATCCTGTAGTTTCCGGATTCCAACGGCAGATTCAGGATCTGATCTTCGAAATTCTCTGCTCCCAGTTTCAGTGATGTATATCTTCCATTCTCCAGTTTTGCAATACTCCAGTTCTGGAAATATTTCCACTGTACAGTCTCTCCTGCTTTCAGGATCAGAGTACAGTTCTTCTCTGTTCTTGCAAGCACAGGAACAAATCTTCCGTTTTTCATATATTCCATAGAACGATCATGTGGATTCAGTCTTGCCGCTACTCCAAGGGTTCTCGCTATTGCAACAAACAGGATTTTCTTTGACAGGAAGCTTCCTGTACAGGTCCTTATGCATCCTGCCGGTGTTGTGATCACACTGGAACGCTCTTTCTCCGGTCTGGAAACAATTGCCTTCTCGATCAGATTCCAGATTCTGGAAGGATCATCTCTCAGCTCCTGTTTCTCAGTTCTGGAAAAATGCTTCTTAATCTCTCTTCTGTATTTCTGAAGAACTTCATCATCTACTCTTGGATTTAACACATAAGATACAAAGGTATCCTTTTTCATCATACCATGATATGGGATTGCCAGCTCCAGGTGTTCCTCCAGAACGTCACTGATACAGTCAGTTCTGTCTTTCTCTGTGAGAACCCTCAGGAGATCTTCTCTGTATGAGGCAGCAATGGCTTCTTCTATCCTGTTTACCTTTTTTTCCAGGAAACGTTCACATTCCGGATTTGACCAGTTTCTTACTTTCTGCTCTCTGTGTGCATTGGCTGCTGTCAGACGCTTATTTCCCTTCGCCTTCTGTTCTAAAGTCGGCATGTCTGTGTTTACAGGTGCATCATGAGGAGCAAATATATCTGCTGCTGTCCACTTTTCTGATTCGCCGTCATTTCTTTTATCCTGCGGTACCAGACAAATTTCACAGTTATCTTCTTTCTCAGTATTCATAACTGTTTCCGCATAGAACCACTCGCCGTCAGAACACATTCTTGCGGAAATATGCAGACTTCCAAGTCCTGTTGTCAGTCTGGCAGTTCCCTTACTGTCTGTTTTCTTCTCTGCGATCGGTGCATACTCTGAATAGTTCAGTACCTCAAAGGAAACCTCAGCTTTCTCTGTGGGTAACCCCTGCGCATCCTTTACTGTTACTGTAATTTCTTTGGTTACTGCATACCTCTTCAATTCATTCAGCATGGTCACCATACCATCTGTGCCGATCACCTCGCCTTCCGGTATCTTAGTGTCAAACACACGTGAATGGATCATCATTGCTCTGGAAGAAGCGTTTGTAAACCATCCTTTATTCAGGATTTCTTCGGGCTCACAGGCTCCGAGGAAGTACCATTTGCCGTCACACCAGATCTCTACCCAGGCGTGATTGTCATCGCAGTGAGACCACTTCGGCGCATATACCTGACGGGCAGGTACGCCTACACTTCGCAGTGCATTTACAGTAAACACAGACTCTTCACCACATCTGCCATTTCCTCTGCGGTATACAGAAATCGCAGATAAAGTACGGTCATCTGTACAATGATAAGTAGCTTCTTCGGCACACCAGTAATTCACTTCCAACGCTGCTTCTCTGAAGTTCATTCCCTGTATTCTGCTTCCGATCTCTGTGCGGAAATAAGTTCTGCACTGTGCGATCTCCTCCTCATTTACTCTGTGAAACAGCACATAATTCAGGAAGATTTCTTCAGGAAGGTCTGCAACCTGCGGATTCTCTTTCCAGAGCCTCACACCATTCTCCGCATAGTCCAGAAATACTTCAAACGGATAATTGCCAATGTCACTGTACGGCATAAACGCATATAAATATTTACATGCAAGTGCCACTTCCTCTGTACATTTCTGTAATTTTTCGTCTACAGGCGCAAAAACCCGGGGCAGGTTTTTTGCCTGCTCCAGGTAGTTCTCTTCAATTCGGCCCCTGTTCTCTTTTAAAAAAACTCTCGGTTCTGCCATTATAATTCCTCCAGAACTTTCTTTGCGGCACGGATATTATCTACATCCGTACGCCATATCTCATATTCGCTCAGCATCGGAAGTCCCATATTGACTCCATCCTTGCGAAACTGCATCTCACTGTCAATGACTCTCTTTCCGGTCATATGATAAGCCCTGACTCCTGTAAGCGGATAAAGCTGGCGGATCACTTCTGCTCCCACGCCGCTTCCTGCCTGGATCGTGATACGTCCCTGACTCTTCTCTACCAGTTCCTTCAGCAGATCTGCCCCCTGCAGACATACATTACGCTGACCTGAAGTAAGGATCGTATTGATTCCCAGTGAGATTGCCTGTTCCATTGTTTCTATTGGATCCACACATACATCAAAAGCTCTGTGAAGAGTCACCGACATATCCCCTGCCGCCTCCATCAGCTCTTTCATCTGTTCCATGTTTAATGTGCCATCCGGCTTCAGCACCCCAAATACAACACCTTCGGCACCCATTTTCCTGAAATCTTCCACTGCATGCTTTATCATGGAAAATTCTGCATCTGTATAGCAGAAATCTCCAAAACGCGGACGGATCAGAGCATGGATCCTGATATCCGAACGCTTTCTTATTTCATCAAAAAGCCACGGTCCCGGAGTGGTTCCGCCGATGATCAGGTTACCGCAAAGTTCCAGTCTGTCTGCGCCTCCTTCAACCGCTGCCATAGCAGATTCTACAGAATCTACACAGGCTTCCAAAATATATTCTTTCACGTACTTGCCTCCATCTTTTTTCATTTAAGCCAGACAGATCATCCTTTCTGCTGACTGATTTAACCAGATCAGATAAGTCCCCCGAAGACTTACCTGCATCAGAACAATTTTACCCCTGCTCTCTCCAGTGTACTCACGATCGTATCATCTGGAAATTCATCCGTAACAATTCCGCTGATATCATCGAAGTATGCATATTTATAGGAATCATTGAAATAGAATTTATCCCTTTCCATAACAACATATTTATGTCTGCTGCTGTGCACGGCTGCTTTCTTTGTCAATCCGTCCTCTACCCCCAATGTAGTAATTGCACAATCAGTCATATCCACACCGCAGCTTCCTATAAATGCACGGTCAAAGCTATACTGCTTGATCACTTCTATCGTTGCAGCTCCCATAAATCCGTTTACTGTCTGATACATTGTTCCCCCTGTACCGATTGCAGTAATGGACGGATTTGTGGCAAGGATCTGCAGGATATCTATCATATTGCTCACCACTACCACACGCATATTTGACGTGGCAAGAAGCTTTGCCAGCTCGATATTTGTGGTAGAAATATCAAGGAAAATCGTTTCGTTATTCTTAATCAGTTTAAATGCTTTGGCTGCAATTGTTCTCTTTTTGTCAAGGTTAAACTGGCGTCTGTCTACTACGTCTCTCTTCAGCGGATAATCCTGTGAAAGGATTGCGCCGCCGTAGGTTCTCTTTAACTTACCGGCGTTTTCAAGAATCTTAAGATCTTTTCGGATACAGTCTTCTGTGACCTGAAACATTTCACTTAATTCCTTAACCTTGACTTTTCCGTTTTCACGAAGGCATTTCTCTATTGCGCTTTGTCTTTCCTCAGTAAACATAGCCCCTCTTTCCTCATCCATTCATGATGACCTGTATCTCTCAGTGAATCCTGTTTTCTTCACTGTTCATCTTCAGGTGTAATATTGTTATTTCGGAATTCCTATTCTGTAAGTTCCGGATAATGACATTTTACAATATGGCCCGGTGCAATTTCAACAGGTGTCGGCACCTGTGTCTTACATTTTTCTGTACAATGTGGGCAGCGTGTATGGAACAGGCATCCACTTGGCGGATTACTCGGACTTGGAAGATCACCTTTTAATGTAATACGCTCTTTCTTCACTTCCGGATCCGGGATCGGAACTGCGGAAAGAAGTGCTCTTGTATATGGATGTCTCGGGTTTGCATACAGTTCTTTCTTCGGAGCTGTCTCTACGATCGTACCCAGATACATAACACCGATCCTGTCTGAAATCATCTCAACGACACTCAGGTCATGGGAAATGAACAGATAGGTAAGATTAAAGTCTTTCTGTAACTGCTGCAGAAGATTTAATACCTGCGCCTGGATAGAAACATCAAGGGCAGATACCGGTTCATCTGCAATGATCAGCTTTGGCTGCACTGTCAGTGCTCTGGCAATTCCGATACGCTGGCGCTGACCACCGGAGAATTCATGTGGATAACGCTCTCCATGAGACGGACTTAATCCTACAGTGCCGAGAAGTTCATGTACTTTCTTAAGACGCTCTCCTGCGCTCATGTTTGTGTGGATCAGAAGTGGCTCACCGATGAGATCCTGAACTTTCATTCTCGGATTCAGGGAACCGTACGGATCCTGGAAAACCATCTGAATATCAGAACGCAGCGGACGCATTTCTTTCTCGGAAAGTCTGGAGATTTCTTTTCCTTCAAACCAGATCTCACCGGAATCCGGTGTGATCAGATGATCGATCAGTTTACCTGTCGTAGATTTCCCGCATCCGGACTCACCTACCAGAGAGAAAGTTTCACCCGGATAGATATCGAATGATACATCATTTACAGCATGGACAAATTTCTTCTTGCTGAACATTCCTCCGTTTGCCTGGAATGTTTTCTTCATATTCTTTACTGATAATAACGGCTCGCTCACAGGTTACGCCTCCTTTCCAGTTTTGTTGAGCAGATGACATCTGCATTTTCTGGTGCCTGCTTCGTTGATATCTGCAAGCTCCGGCTCCTGCTGATGACAGATATCCATTGCATATTTACATCTCGGTGCAAACTTACATCCTTTCGGCATTACGGACAGATCCGGTACGCTTCCCGGAATGGACGGAAGAGATTCCACACCACTTCCAAGTTTCGGTACAGAACCGATCAGACCCTGTGTATATGGATGTTTCGGATCTGCAAAAAGTTCCTGCACAGGCGCTTCTTCTACGATTCGGCCGGCATACATAACAACAACTCTGGAGCACATTTCAGCAACAACACCAAGGTCATGTGTAATCATCAAAATACCTGTATTCTTCTTTGCCCTGATGTCCTCCATCAGCTCCAGGATCTGTGCCTGAATGGTAACGTCAAGGGCTGTAGTCGGCTCATCCGCAATAAGAAGCTCCGGCTCACAGGACATTGCCATAGCAATCATAACACGCTGGCACATACCGCCTGAAAGC
>ENA-OYZO01000916-OYZO01000916.1-human-gut-metagenome-genome-assembly--contig:-NODE-916-length-11232-cov-12.166234_pt1 | contig 11232 bp, 8 predicted proteins | sample MGYA00243293_ERZ653481 | MGnify/ENA primary metagenome ERZ653481 (study PRJEB26926, sample SAMN06165094) | human gut metagenome | biome: ENVO:00009003; feature: ENVO:2100002; material: ENVO:00002003... | reverse complement strand
TCTGGACTCCGCAAGGGGAAATTTTCCCCTTGACCCCTTTCGCGCGATTGAGTTGGTCGCTCTTCCATACTTTACCCGCGTGTTAATCCGTTAGGCGTTCCTTCGTCTCGCGTCCCTCACGCAATAATTTTCTCATTCCTTCCATATCCTCATCCCGCAGCGCGTCCCGATACTCCGTCACCCTTTGCACCAAGTCCTCCACCACCGGCAGGAGTGCCTCCCGATTATCAAAGAACAGCTCCGTCCACATATCCTCGTTCAGCCGTGCCACGCGCGTCATATCCGCGAAACTCCCCGCCGAGAACCCGCGGTGCTTATCCGCCAGCGGGCACTTCACATACGCGCTCGACACGACATGCGCCAGCTGCGACGTATACGCAATCATCTCGTCATGCGTCTTCGGCGTCGTAAATTGCACACGCAGGAAGCCCAGTTTCATGAAAAAGTCGCGGGCGCGCTGCAAAACCGCCGGGTCGTCGTCGCCGTGACCGCACAGAATCATCGACGCATGGTCGAACAGATCGTCGCGGGCATACTTGAAGCCGCTGTACTCGCGCCCCGCCATCGGGTGTCCGCCGATGAAATGCCACGCATACTGCTGCGATACGGGAAACAGTGCATCGCAAATCACCTGCTTCACGCCGCCGCAGTCAATCACAAGGCTGTCGGGCTTAAAGTCCGCCGCGTGCGCGGTCACATAGTCGATAATCCCCTGCGGGTACAGGCAGATCAGCACAACATCGCACTGCGGCAGCGTCTCCGCCGTCAGTTCGCCGTCAATCGCCTCCATCAGGAACGCGCGGCGCATCGTGTCCGCATTCTTGTCCGTGCCATAAACCGTGTACGGTGTGTGGAGCTTGATGGTTTTCGCGAGTGAGCCGCCAATCAGCCCCAAGCCGACAATACCTACATTCTGCATGAAAAAAATCCTCCGTTCTTCTGCACTCCCGTTTCAAGGAATGCGCTGCAATGGAGGATTTCGACGTATCATGCGTTTTTTCCTGCTGATTTACGCCTGAACCGTGGCTTTCTGCTGCTTTTTCTGCTTCTTCGCCGGCTGCTCGCCAACTTTCGGGACGTGGTATTCGCACTTTTCGTCAAAGCGGACGGATTCCGGCGGCTTCTCCAGCTCTTCCGGATGATTGAGCAGATACGACATCGTGCCGAAGAACGCCGCGTAGTGCGCGCCGGAGCAGACGCGCTCATCCGCCGTAATGCCGATGGGCAGGAAGCGCTTCATGCGCGCCTCGCCCTTCTCCACCACGGCAACCTTCTCCACGGTACCCATGCCGAAGAACAGCGTAACCGAACCGAAGTTGTAGATGTGGTGGTTGACGTGATGCAGGCCGATGGAGGCGTTGTTGGTGATATACATGCTGGTATGGAAGGGCAGCTCGTCCAGCAGTGCGCCGGGACAGAGCCCGTAGCGATCAAGCAGGCGAACCAGCGCGACGATGCCCGTTGCCAGACCCGGCACGACCAGCACCGCTTTCGCCAGCTTATCCGCAAAGTTCTTCTTGTCCTCGCCGCGGTTGGCGTTGATGACATTTTCCATGCGGTCGCGCACGTCGTAGATGGTGTCGGTCAGGTCGTACTTCACCTTCACCGCCGTCTCGCCCATTTCGGCGTTCTGCGGGTTCTTGAGCATCGTGAAGGACACGGCGCACATGTTCCGCGCGAAGAACTGCTTATTGAGAATGAAGCGGTTGATTTCCGGGTGCTGGGACACAGTGCGGACGAACGCGGCGGTAATAATCTGCATGAACGTGATTTTCTCGCCCTTCGCCGCCTGCGCCGCAATGTAGCGCGTCAGCAGCTCACAGTCCACGCGGTGCTGCAGGAAAACCTGCGCGTCGCAGCGCATGGGCATCAGGTACGGCGTAATGCCGACGATGGGGTCAATGGACGACACGCGCCGTCCGTCGGGTCGAAATCCGAACATGGTACTTTCCTCTCTCTCTTGTCCTCGGCTGTCCATCGGAATGAATGAAAAATGAATGATTTCAGCCGCAATTTTATTGTATGGATTTTGGGCGATTTGTCAATAGGGCATCGGCGGATGATTTCGGATGTGCGCAAAAAGGCACTGCCGCGCTGCAGCAGTGCCCATTGCTTTGCCCTTTGACTGAGATTTTTACCAAGTCGCCTTCATGGCCTGTTCCACGCACTTCTGGTGATCTGCATCCACGCGGTCTGTACCGTGGGTCTTGCTGCCGTAGAAGTGCAGGCAGAACTGCCCATCGAAGTTGTTGTCCAGAATTGTGTTTGTGCCGTGGGGTTCGGAGTAAATCGACGCGGCATACACATGCCCGTTGTACTTCACCAGCACTGCGCGGCGGCGCCAGCTGAACGTGCCGCCGTTGATTTTCTTGAGAATCGCGGTATCTTCCGCCGTCAGCGGCTCGGCGTCCATATGGTTGCCGCCGCTCTGCCGGCGCGCGGAGAAAATCAGCCCCGTGCTGACGTCCTTAATCTGGAATACAGCGCCGTTCGGGATGACGTACTTGCCACCATTGAACCAGTCCAGTCGCTCGGTGGTAATCTTGCCGCTGCTGGCGCTCGCCACGGCGGATTCAATCTTCTTGAGCGTCGCGCTGCCTGCCACGCCGTCCGCCGTCAGTCCGTATTTTTTCTGGAATGCCTTGACGGCGCTCTCGGTCGTCGAGCCGAACGAACCGTCGACATACGCCGTGTAGAAGCCCAGCTTCTTCAGGTTGGTCTGCAGCATCTTGACTGCCGTGCCGGTTGCGCCTTTGCGGAGCGAATCGTCATCGGTGCTGGTATTGCTGTCCGCGTTTTTGTACGCGCTGTCGAGCTTTTTGAGCGTTTCGCTGCCCGCCACGCCATCCGCCGTCAGGTTATACTTCTTCTGGAACGCCTTGACCGCCGCAACCGTCGTATCGCCATAATCGCCGTCAATGGACGCATTGTAGAAGCCGAGCTTTTTCAGCTTCGTCTGCAAGTCCTTGACGGCGCTGCCGGTTGCGCCTTTGCGGAGCGAGTCGTCGTCCTTGTCGCTGTCCGCGTTCTTGTACGCGCTGTCGAGCTTTTTGAGCGTTTCGCTGCCCGCCACGCCGTCCGCCGTCAGGTTATACTTCTTCTGGAACGCCTTGACTGCCGCAACCGTCGTATCGCCATAGCTGCCATCGACATAGGCGTTGTAGAAGCCGAGCTTTTTCAGCTTCGTCTGCAAATCCTTGACCGCGCTGCCGGTTGCGCCTTTGCGGAGCGAGTCGTCATCCTTGTCGCTGTCCGCGTTCTTGTACGCGCTGTCGAGCTTTTTGAGCGTTTCGCTGCCCGCCACGCCGTCCGCCGTCAGGTTATACTTCTTCTGAAACGCCTTGACCGCCGCGTATGTGCCCGAACCAAACGTGCTATCCACCGTGCCGTCGTAATAGCCCAGCTTCTTCAGCTTCGTCTGCAAGTCCTTGACGGCGCTGCCGCTGTCGCCCATGCGGAGCGAATCGTCATCCTTGTCGCTGTCCGCGTTCTTGTACGCGCTGTCGAGCTTCTTGAGCGTTTCGCTGCCCGCCACGCCGTCCGCCGTCAGGTTATACTTCTTCTGGAACGCGCGAACCGCCGCGTATGTGCCCGAACCAAACGTGCTGTCCACCGTGCCGTCGTAATAGCCCAGCTTCTTCAGCTTCGTCTGCAAGTCCTTGACGGCGCTGCCGCTGTCGCCCATGCGGAGCGAATCAACGTCCTTGTCGCTGTCCGCGTTCTTGTACGCGCTGTCCAGCTTTTTGAGCGTCTCTTTGCCTGCAATGCCATCCGCCGTCAGGTTATACTTCTTCTGGAACGCCTTGACCGCCGCGACGGTCGTGTCGCCATAATCGCCATCGACATAAGCATCATAATAGCCGAGTTTTTTCAGCTTTGTCTGCAAATCCTTGACGGCGCTGCCAGTGCTCCCCTTTTCCAGCCGCGTCGCGCTGCTGGAAGAACTGGAACTGCTGGCCGTCTTGGTCACGCTGACATACGTTTTATAGACATAGCCGGTGTATTTCCCGTAAGTCACTTTATACCAGCTGCCGCTTTTGCCGAGAACCTCCAGCTTCGTGCCTTTGGGCAGGGTTTGCAGAGCATCGCTGGTCGAGGATGCTTTTTCGCGCAGAATGAGTTTGCGCGCAGTGACCGTCGCCGTATCCGCCAAGGCGGAGGAACAGCCCAGCAGCATCAGCGCCACCGCGCCGGACAGAAGCCGCCGCAGACCGGAATTCATCATGGGGAAATCACTCCTTTCCGTACAGCCTGATTTTATTACAAAATTGTTTCATTGTCAAGAGGCTTTTTCCCTGTGAATTGTAAATTCTGCGGCGTTTTCGCGGATTTTCCCCTGTTTGATTCGGCAATTATCTGCCCGTTTTCAATATCTATTTTTGTTTTCCCATGAACATGTTTCCGATATTTGATAAAATGTTACGTTTTTGTTGAGCGTACAGCGCCTTTTTGTGCCGATTTCCCTCTGCCGAACTGTCCGAGCGTCATTTTGCTGTTCGCCTTGATGAATCGGCGGAATTGTGATATAATGAAAATTGGTGCTTTGTCACCGTTGCGATTTTGATATACTTCCTTCATTATAAGAGGAGTTTTTTCATGGCAAATCAAGCAAATCACTATGATGCAGGCAATATTCAGGTGCTGGAAGGGCTGGAAGCGGTTCGGATGCGTCCGGGCATGTATATCGGCACCACCTCGACGCGCGGTCTGCATCACCTGCTCTGGGAGATTGTGGATAACGCAATTGACGAGGCGTCGAACGGCTTTGCGGATGAGGTGCGCGTGACGCTGCACACGGACGGCTCCGCATCGGTGTACGACAACGGGCGCGGTATGCCTGTGGATGAGCACCCGACCATGCACGTCAGCGGCGCGGAGGTCATTTTCACCGTGCTGCACGCGGGCGGCAAGTTCAACAACGAGAATTACAGCTATTCCGGCGGTCTGCACGGCGTGGGCGCGTCGGTCGTCAACGCGCTGAGCAAGTGGCTGACCGTGGACATCTACCGCGATTTCAGCCATTATGCCATGCGCTTCACAAGTCAGTTCGACGAGAAGAAAGGCAAGGTCATCGCGGGCAAGCCGGACGCGCCCTTGGCAAAAGTCGGCAACACACGCAAGAAGGGCACACTCGTGCGTTTTCTTCCAGATGACGCGATTTTCGAGGATGTGCGCTTCAATTACGACACGGTGTTCCGCCGCTTGCAGGAGTTGGCGTACCTGAACCGGGGCTTGAAAATCGTCTTTCTCGACGAGCGTGTGAGCGACCCTGCCCGCCGCGAAACGACCTTCCACTACGAGGGCGGCATCATCGACTATGTGCGGTATTTGAACGACGGCAAAATCGTCCTGCACGATCAGCCGATTTACCTCGAAGGGCAGAAGGATTCCGTCATCTGCCGCGTCGCCATCCAGTACACCGACGGCTATACCGAGAGCCTTTTTTCCTATGTCAACAACATCCCCACAGGCGAAGGCGGAACGCACGAAACGGGCTTCAAGGCGGCATTCACGAAGATGTTCAACGACTACGCCCGCCGCAACGGCTTCCTGAAGGAAAAGGACAGCAACCTGACGGGCGAGGACTTCCGCGAAGGCTTGAGCTGCGTGCTGACGACGATGGTCAAGAATCCGCAGTTCGAGGGGCAGACGAAGGGGCGGCTGGGCAACAGCGAAGTTCGCCCCGCGGTGGAGGGCATCATCACCCAGCAGCTGACGGACTGGCTGGAGAACCTCAAGAATCAGGAGATTGCCCAGCAGATTGTGCAGAAGGCGATTCGCGCCGCGCAGGTGCGGGAAGCCGCGCGCAAGACCCGCGACAACGCCCGCAAAGCGAATCAGCTTGACGCCGCGCCGCTGGTCGGCAAACTCAGCGCCTGCCGCGGCAAAAAGGCGGAGGACAATGAGCTGTTCATCGTCGAGGGCGATTCCGCAGGCGGCAGCGCCAAGCAGGGGCGCGACAGCCGCTATCAGGCGATTCTCCCCCTGCGCGGCAAGCCCCTCAATGCCGAAAAGAAGCGGCTGGATCAGGTGCTGAGCAACGAGGAGTTCCGCTCGCTGATTACCGCGCTCGGCACGTCCATCGACGAGAATTTCAACCTTGCCAACCTCAAATACAACAAAGTCATCATCCTCTCCGATGCCGATCAGGACGGCGCGCACATTCGTGCCATTCTGCTCACTTTCTTCTTCCGTTACATGAAGGAGCTCGTCACTGGGGGGCATGTGTATATTGGGATGCCGCCGCTGTACAAGGTGCAAAGGGGCAGCAAAGTCCTCTATGCCTACGACGACAAGGAGCTGGCGAAGTGCATCAAGGAAGCGGGCAAAGGCTACACGCTCCAGCGCTACAAAGGCCTGGGCGAAATGAACCCCGAACAGCTCTGGGCGACGACGATGGATCCGTCGCAGCGCAAACTGATGCAGGTGACGATTGAGGACGCAGCGCTGGCTGACCGCCGCATTACCATCCTGATGGGCGACAAGGTGGAGCCGCGCCGCGATTACATCATCGAGAACGCCGACTTCAACAAGCCGGATAATTTCGAGCTGCCGGAAGGTCAGCGAGGGGAAGGAAAGTAAGTTATGGCAAAGAAAACAAGCGATAACCGCCCGATTCCCAAGGACGACCCGTCGCGCATCCTGCAAACGACCGTCGAGGACGTGATGCACCAGTCCATGATCCCCTACGCGGAGCATGTCATTCTGGAACGCGCCCTGCCGCGCGTCGAGGATGGCTTAAAACCCGTGCAGCGCCGCATTCTCTATACCATGATGGAACTGGGCACGACGCCCGACAAGCCGCACCGCAAGTGCGCCCGCATCGTCGGCGACTGCCTGGGCAAATATCACCCGCACGGCGATTCCTCCGTGTACGACGCGCTCGTGCGCATGGCGCAGGACTTCTCCATGCGCGGGCCGATGGTCGATGGGCACGGCAATTTCGGCTCCATTGACGGCGACAGCGCTGCCGCCATGCGTTACACCGAGGCGCGCATGACGCCCCTCGCGCTGGAAATGCTGCGCGACATTGAGAAGGACACCGTGCCGTTCCGCCTGAATTTCGACGACACGCTCAAAGAGCCGGACATGCTGCCCGCGCGCTTTCCGAATCTGCTCGTCAACGGCGCAAGCGGCATCGCGGTAGGGCTGGCGACGAACATCCCCCCGCACAATCTGGGCGAAAGCATCCGCGCGGCGATTGCTGTGATGGAGAATCCGGACATTCCGCTGGATGAGCTGATGAAAATCATCCCCGGCCCGGACTTCCCCACCGGCGGCGTGCTGGTGAAAAACGAGGAAATCCGCAGAGGCTATGAGACCGGACGCTCGAAGCTGTCCCTGCGCGCGCGTGTGCATGTGGAGGACGGCGTGAACGGGCGCAAGCTGCTTGTCATCACGGAAATCCCCTACATGGTCAACAAAGCCGCGATGCTGGAGAAGATTTTGAAGCTGTCGGAAGAAAAGAAGGGGCAGCTGCAAAACATCTACGACATCCGCGACGAATCCGACCGCGAGGGAATGCGCGCCGTCATCGAGCTGAAGAAGGACGCCGACCCGGACAAGGTGCTGAAAGTGCTCTACAAGTATTCGGACTTGCAGGTCACCTTCGGCGTGAACATGGTCGCCATCGCCGAGGGCAAGCCCGTGCAGATGGGGCTGAAAACGATGCTGGGGCACTTCATCCGCCATCAGAAGAACGTCATCACCCGCCGCACGGAGTACGACCTGAAGCAGGCGAAAGCCCGCGCGCACATTTTGCAGGGGCTGATGATTGCGGTAGACAACCTCGACGAGGTCATCGCGCTGATTCGCTCCTCAAAGAACCCGAAAGAAGCGAAAGCCCGCCTGATGGAGCGCTTCGAGCTGTCCGACGCGCAGGCACAGGCAATCTTGGACATGCGCCTGCAGCGCTTGACGAATCTGGAAATCATCGCCCTGCGCAAGGAGTACGAGGACATCCTGAAGCTCATCGACCGCTTGGAGGGCATCCTGCACAGCGAGAAAAAGCTGCTGGCGGTCATCCGCAAGGAATTGCAGGAGATTGCCGAGGAATTCGCCGACGAGCGCCGCACAACCATCGAAAAAGCGGACGAATCCCCGCTGGAAGTTGAGGAAGAGGCCGCCGCGCCGGAAGAGGTCATCGTGGCGTTCACGGGCGCGGGGCAGTTGAAGCGCATGAATCCCGCGCTCTACAAGAAAACGCCGCTCCCAACCCGCGCGGAGGACGACAAGGAGTTCGCCGACTTCCTGTTCATGGCCAAAACAGACGAGACGCTGCTCATCTTCACCGACCGCGGCAACTGCTATCCCCTGCCCGTTGCGTCGCTGAACGAAGTCAAGCCCAAGGATCGCGGGCAGCTGCTTTCAGGCGTGCTGGCTGGGCTGGAGGACGACGAGAAGGCGCTGTGGATGACGTGCATCCGCATGGCGGACGTCGGGCACCTGCCGGACATTCTCTTCATCACCCGTCAGGGCATGGTGAAACGTACTGCCGCCGCCGATTACGATGTACGCAGCAAGAAATTCGCCGCCGTGAACGTGAAAGACGGTGACCGTCTGCTGACAGTTCTCCCCGCCGCCAGTCGCGACGACCTGCTGTTGTTCACCCGCAGCGGTCTGTGCATCCGCTTCTCGCTCGACAGCGTACCGGTGCAGGGGCGCGTCGCCGCCGGGGTGCGCTGTATGCAGGTGGAGGACGGCGACGAGGTCATCTGGTGCGGGCAGCTGCAAGACAGCGACCAAATCGTGCTGCTGACCGACCGCGGCTACGCCAAACGCCTGCTCTCCGTTGATTTTGAGAAGCAGAACCGCAACGGCAAAGGCGTGAAGTCGTTCTATTTCAACAAGAATGGCAGCAACGGCAAGCAGCTTGCGGGTGTGGTGCGGTTGGAGAAGGACGATCACCTGATTCGCGTGCAGCAGGCGAAATCCCCCGCGACGCTGGTGGAGCGCGACGCGGTGCGCCTGCAAGGCAAGCAGGATCGCGGAACGCCGCTGGTTATCGCGGTGATGGACGACGTGGTGACGGGGGCGGAGCTGCTGGAATAACAGCACCCGCATGGCGCCGAAAAAAGGGTCAAGGGGCAATGCCCCTTGCGGGGTTAAGGGGCGGCGCCCCTTATGGGGCTTGGGGCAACGCCCCAACTGTTGCTCCGTTAAACCTACTCAAAGAGGAAAAACAAGTCCGGCAACTTCGCCGCAGGCAGCGAAGCGTCCCTGCGCACAAACTAAAAAACTTCCAATAAAAATCAAGTAGCATCCGGAGGGCGAACGCCGAAGGAGTCCAGAGGGCGATCGCAGACTTCGTCTGTTTTATGCCCTCTGGAACTCGCGGAAGTTACCACGATGGAAATGAAGTCAACTATGCCTATCCGCATAAGCATCCAACTGCTTCATAGTTGGCTTTTCCCCTTGCAACAAGCGCCAAAACGTGATATGATGAGGACGAATGACGGAGGTGAACGCGTATGAATTCGCGCAACTCTTTTTCCTCGCTGACCATTACGCAGCTGGTGATTCACCTCACCGGTGCCCTGCTGGAACTCTACGCCGATGACACGCAGGAAATCCAAGTCATGGCATCCGGCGACGACCACGATATGAAGGCGGTTTCGCTCGCCCAGAACGGCGATACGCTGACGCTGGAGCAGTCCGCCGCCGCACTCTCGCCCTTGCCGCTCAGCGCCCGCTGGCTGCAAGTGACCATCCGCATTCCGCGCGCGTGGAAGGGGCGGGTCGAGATTCGCACGACGTCCGGCAGCGTGCATGTCCGCGGTTTGCAGGTCAGTGACCTGTCCGTGGAGTCTCTCTCCGGCTTCGTGATGCTCTCCGACTTGAGCAGCCTGAGCCTGAAGGTCAAGAACGGCAGCGGCGACATTGCCGGCAGCGACCTCTCCGGTCAGGATTGCAGCCTGTTCACGACGACGGGGATGCTCTGTCTGGAGCGCCTTGCGTTTCTGAACATCTCGCTATCCTCGGTCAGCCGGGGCGCAATGCTCTCCTTCGCGGAGATGTTCTCCACCTTCAAGGGCGGCTCGGTCGCAGGCGGCATCAGTCTGGAGATTCCCGGCGCGCAGTGTGACGCCATTCTTCGCTCGGTGTCCGGGCGGCTGCTGACGGACGGCGTATCCATCGTCGATGGCGCACCGTCTGTCCGCGTGACGACGGCTTCGGGCAACCTGACCATCCGGCGGATTTCCCCGGAGAAACTGACAGAAAACGAATAATTAGGAGGACGATTTTTATGGCACGACAGAACTTTGGCTTCGGCGGTGGCGCGAACATGCAGCAGCTCATGCGTCAGGCGCAGAAGATGCAGCAGGCGATGACGGACGCGCAGGAAAAGCTGGATGCGCAGGAGTACGAAGCGCAATCCGGCGGCGGCGTGGTAAGCGTGAAGGTGAACGGCAAGCGCGAGCTGCTGTCCCTGACGATTGACCCCAAGGTCGTTGACCCCGACGACGTGGAAATGCTGCAGGACCTTGTGATGGCGGCGGTGAACGAAGCGCTGCGCAAGGGTGAAGCAAACCGCGAAGAGACGATGAACAAGATGGCGCCCGGCATGGGCGGCATGGGCGGTCTGTTCTGATGCCCGGACAAATCGAACCGATTGAGCGGATGGTGTCGGAGCTGTCTCGGCTGCCCGGCATCGGTCACAAGACGGCGGCGCGGCTGGCGTACCATATCGTCGGGATGCCGCTGGAGGACGTTCACGCGCTGGCAGCAGCGCTGTGGCAGGGACGCAAGGCAATTCGCTACTGCGACGTGTGCGGCAATTTCGCATCTGGCGAGAAGTGCGCCGTGTGTGCGGATGAAAGCCGCCATAACGGGCAAATCTGCGTCGTGCGCGACCCGCGCGATGTGGCCGCCATGGAGCGGATGCACGATTACCATGGGCTGTACCACGTCCTGCACGGCACGCTGTCGCCGATGGACGGCATCGGGCCGGATGACATTCACATCAAGGAACTGATGACGCGCCTGCAGACCGAACCGGTCAGCGAAGTGATTCTGGCGACGAACCCCGACATCGAGGGCGAAGCAACCGCAACCTACATTGCGCGGCTCATTAAGCCCATGGGCATCAAGTGCACCCGCATTGCCCACGGCGTCCCCGTCGGCAGCGACCTTGAATACGCCGACGAAGTGACGCTCTCGAAGGCGATGGAGGGACGAAGGGAGCTGTGAGGGGAACCACCAGAGGCTCTGCCTCTGGACTCCGCAAGGGAG
>ENA-OYZO01000914-OYZO01000914.1-human-gut-metagenome-genome-assembly--contig:-NODE-914-length-11244-cov-5.097775_pt1 | contig 11244 bp, 9 predicted proteins | sample MGYA00243293_ERZ653481 | MGnify/ENA primary metagenome ERZ653481 (study PRJEB26926, sample SAMN06165094) | human gut metagenome | biome: ENVO:00009003; feature: ENVO:2100002; material: ENVO:00002003... | reverse complement strand
AGACAGTCTGCGATGACGCCTTCACCGGCTTTGAGCGCCGCGGCGGCCGCAAGCAGGTCAACTATGTCTGCATGGCCGAGTACGACGCCACGATGCCCAACTGCGAGGTTGCGTATCCCCCCGTTGAGCTGAAGAACACCCTGGGCGAGTACCTGGCCGCCAACGGCAAGACCCAGCTGCGCATTGCCGAGACCGAGAAATACGCTCATGTGACCTTCTTCTTCAACGGCGGCGTCGAGCAGCCCTGCGAGGGCGAGGACCGCAAGGTCATCCCCAGCCCGAAGGTTGCCACCTACGACCTCAAGCCCGAGATGAGCGCCTATGAGGTCGCCGACGAGTGCAAGGCCCGCATCGAGAGCGGCAAGTATGATGTCATCATCCTGAACTTCGCAAACTGCGACATGGTCGGCCACACCGGCGTGTTTGATGCCGCTGTCAAGGCCGTTGAGGCTGTTGACAAGTGCGTCGGCGAAGTCACCGACGCCGTGCTGAACGCAGGCGGTGTGGTATTCCTGACCGCCGACCACGGCAACGCCGAGAAGATGAAGAACCCCGATGGTTCTCCCTTCACGGCCCACACCACCAACGTCGTGCCCTTCGCGGTCATTGGCGCTGGCGACGTGAAGCTGCGCGAGGGCGGCTGCCTGGCAGATATCGCCCCCACCATGCTGCCCTATATCGGCCTGCCCGTCCCCGCGGAAATGACCGGCAAGAGCATTATTGTGGAATAATTTAACAACGCATCCCCGCGGCGGGCCGTTTGGCCTGCCGCCTTTTTGCGTTTGTAGGGGCCGGGCATGCCCGGCCCGCAGCTTTCCCATAAGAAACCATTCGCCCTACACACGCGGGCCGCAGATGTGCGGCCTCTATAAATGCATCGCGCACCCTTGCTATTTTCCCCCAAATGCGGTATAGTTATCTTAACTAAACATATCCGATTTAGGAGAAACTGCATGAAACAACAAACAAAGGGCGGGGCGCTGCACAAGGTCTGGCAGGCGCTGCCGTGGCTGTGGATGGCGGCAGCGTACCTGTTTGACCTGTGGTATCAGCTGGTGCCCGGCAAATGGATCGTCGATTCCGACCTTGCCTCGGAAATGATCCTCTCCGACCTGCTCAACAAAGAGGGAACCATCATTAGCCATAACTGGTTCTACTCCACCGAGCTGAAAGTCGTCAACCTGCAATGGTTCTACCGCCTGGGACTGCTGATTTTCCCCAATGACTGGCACCTGGCCCGCACGTTTGGCATGGCCATCACGCTGGCGCTGTTCGCGGCGGCCATGCTCTTTTTCGTCAAATGCGCGGGGCTGGGGCGCGCGGGCCTGTGGATGGTCGGTACGCTGCTGTGGCCCTTTGGACAGCATTACCTGGTCTACGCGATCTACGGCGGCTATTATCTCGTCTATACGTTCTTTTATATGCTGGTACTGGCGCTGGTGCTGCGCAGCCTGAACGCCGATAAAAAGCACTGCGCCCTGCAATGGGTGCTGGCTTGCGTCATCACGGCGGTGGCCGGCATGAACGGCGTCAAGCAGCTCATGGTGTTCCACGCGCCGCTCTGTCTGGCAGCGGCCATTCTGCTGGTGCTGGCACTGCACAGCTGCGGCAAGAGCGACTGGAAGGCCGCCCTGGACGCCTGCCGCAAAGAAGTTCGCTTGCTTGCGGCGTCGCTGGTCACGGCGGTGGCCGCAGCGGCGGGGTACTTCGTCAGCAACGCGGTTTTGTCCCGGATGTATGACTTCAAATCCTACAACTTCATCGTCTGGAACCGCGACGAGGATTGGTTCACCCTCGACCGCATCCTGATGGACTTCTTCCATGAGTTTGGCTACGAGAACGGCTCCGGTGTGTTCCACTTCGGCGGCATTGCGGCGGCCGTGGGCCTGCTGCTGGGCTGCTGGATGTTCTTCTGCATCGTGCGGCTGCTGCTGCTGCGGCTGGACAAACTGGAACGCAACGACAAGCTGCTGGTGCTGCTGCTCGTCGCCATGCTGGCGGTCTGCGGCGTGGCCTACACCTACTTCCACGAGTATTACCTCTACTTCTGGCTCATGAATATGCCGGTGGCCATCGCCGTGATGGCGGTGGAGATCAAGACCGAGGACTTCCACATCCTGGGTGCCCGGCAGCTGCTGGGCGTGGGGTTGGCGGCCTGCTTTACGCTCTGCGCCGTCAGCACGGTACGCCAGGAGCAGGAACACCCCTACCTGGCCCACAAGGGGCTGAACACCGCCGCCGAATGGCTGGTGGACAACGGCTATACCCAGGGCTATTCCACATTCTGGAACGGCAACGCCATGACCGAGTTGACCAGCGGTAAGCTGGAAGTCTGGACGCTGCAATCGCTGGACCGCGACGATGTGCCCAACTGGCTGCAGCCCAAGAGCCACCTGACCACCGACCCGGAGCACCCTTTCCTGCTCATCGACACCGAGACGGACGGCCCGGCAGAGAACGCCAAGCTAATCCAGTACGGTGACTGCACCGAGGTGTACAACGATGGCCGCTATGTCATCTACGATTTCGCCGATGCGGACGCCGTGCGCACAGCGGCCCAGGCGGCAGCGGATGCAAAACAATAAGACAAGACACCATGTTATATAGGGGCGGATGCTTGCAACCGCCCGCGGGGCGTCGAGGACGCCGCCCCCCCTGTAACCGAACCCGATACTATATATAAATTAAGGAGATTTCATATGCGTTACTGCAAAAAATGTACGATGCCCGACACTCGGCCCGGTATCACCTTTGACGCCGAGGGCGTGTGCAGCGCCTGCCGCCACTACGAGAACCGCAAAAACGTCGACTGGGACGCCCGCTTCAAGGAGTTTGAGGCCTACTGCGACAAATACCGCGGCATGAACGGCCCTGGCGGCTATGACTGCGCCGTCGCCGTCTCCGGCGGCAAGGACAGCCACTTCCAGGTCTGGATGCTCAAGGAAGTCATGCACATGAACCCCATCCTGTTCAGCGTCGAGGACAACTTCCCCATGACGCAGGCAGGTATCCACAACCTCAAGAACATCAGCGAGGAGTTCGGCTGCACCATCATCTCCTGCAAGCCTAACATCAAGGTCCAGAAGGTCCTGATGCGCAAATTCTTTGAGAAATACGGCAAGCCGACCTGGTACGTCGACCGCCTGATCTACACCTTCCCGCTGCACATGGCGGCCAAGTTCAACACCCCTATGCTCTGCTACGGCGAGAACGTCAGCTTTGAGTACGGCGGCAACGCCGACAAGGAGACCTACTCCGCCATGGATCAGATCGAGAACGGCGTCGCTGTGGGCATGCCCATGGACGAGCTGCTGGGCGACGGCGTGACCGAGAAGGACCTGTCCCTGACGCTGGCCCCCAGCGCCGAGGAGCGCGCCAAGCTCGACCCGTTCTACATGAGTTACTTTGTGCCCTGGAACAGCTACAAGAACTACCAGATCGCCAAGGCCCACGGCTTCCACGACCTTACCCACGAGTGGGACCGCACCCACCACGCCGAGAACTTCGACCAGATCGACTCCCGCGCGTACCTGGTGCATTCCTGGCTGAAATACCCCAAGTTCGGCCACGCCGCCGCCACCGACTATACTGCCCGCTACATCCGCTACGGCATGATGACCCGCGAGGAAGCTATCCCCATCATCAAGGCCCGCGACGGCAAGCTGGATCCGCTCTGCGTGCGTGATTTCTGCGATTTCTGCGGCTACACCGAGACGGAGTTCTGGGCCATCATGGACAAGTTCTACAACCGTGACCTGTTCGAGAAGAACGAGTACGACGAGTGGCAGCTCAAACATCCCATCTGGGAGGAAAACAAGTAATGGTACGCCATGTCATTTTGTGGAAACTGAAGGATATGCCCGATGCAGAAAAGGCCGCCGTCAAGGCAGGCATCAAAGCCGGGCTGGAAGGTTTGGCGGGTAAGATCCCCGGTCTGCTGGAAGTCCATGTCTACACCGACGCCCTGCCCAGCAGTGCCAATGCAGACCTGATGCTGGACACGACTTTCACCGATGCCGCCGCACTGAAAGGCTACTCCACCCACCCGGCCCACGTCGCTGTGGCCGACGGCAAAGTAAGACCATACACGGCGGTACGGACGTGTTTGGATTTTAACGTGTAAGTAAGCAGAAAATAAAATGTAGGGGCGGATTCTATATCCGCCCGTGGATGCTTCCGCAGCCGCGGACTCTGCGGGCGCATATAGAATGCGCCCCTACGGTATAACGGAGGAATAACCATGACCACCCTCATCCGCGGCGGCCTTATCCATGACGCGGTTCACCGCGAGGCGTATATCGCCGATATCTTGCTGGCGGGCGGCAAGATCGCTGCCATTGGCACCGATCTGACCGCCCCGGCGGACGCGGAAATCTTCGACGCGGACGGTCTCGACGTCTACCCCGGCTTCGTCGATGCCCATACTCACATTGGCCTGGACGGCTACGGCATCGGGTACGAGGGCTGCGATTACAACGAAATGAACGATATCTGGACGCCGCAGCTCCGCGCCATCGACGGCATCAACCCCCGTGACCCCTCGCTGGCTATTGCCCGCAAGGCGGGCGTCACCTGCGTCTGCACCGGCCCGGGCAGCGCCAATGTGCTGGGCGGCACGTTTTTGGCCATGAAAACCGTCGGCGACCGCATCGATAACATGATCGTCAAAGACCCTGTTGCCATGAAATGCGCCTTCGGCGAGAACCCCAAGCGCTGCTACCGCGACAAGTGCGACTCGACCCGTATGTCCACGGCGGCGTTTCTGCGCGGTGCGCTGATGCAGGCCAAGGACTACGGCGCACGCAAGCAGGCCGCAAACGGCGATGTGACTAAGATGCCCGCCTACAACCAGAAGCTCGAGGCTCTGCTGCCGGTGCTGGCAGGGGAGATCCCCCTGAAAGCCCACGCCCACCAGGCAAACGATATCTTCACCGCGCTGCGCATTGCCCATGAGTTCGGCCTGCGCATCACGCTGGAACACGTCACAGAGGGCCACCTCATCGTGGACGAGCTGGCAAAAGAAAAAGACGTGCCCATGGCCGTCGGTCCCAGCCTGACCCACGCCAGCAAGTTTGAATTGCAGAACAAATCCTGGGCCACGCCCGGTGTGCTGGCAAAAGCGGGCTGCCATGTCTCTATCATCACCGATAACTCGGTCATCCCGCAGCAATATCTGCCGCTCTGCGCCGGTATGGCCGTCAAGGCGGGCATGGATGAGTTTGATGCGCTGAAAGCCATCACCATCAATCCGGCGGAGCATATCGGCGTGGCGGACCGCGTCGGCTCGCTGGAGGTGGGCAAGGACGCGGACGTGGTTGTCACCGCCGGCTGCCCCTTTGAGGTCATGACCGAGACGCGGGCTGTTTTCATCGACGGCAATCGCGTCGATACCCTGTAAAATAACGCTGAAAGGAACTTTTGTATGCACCTGCCTGAACGCCCGCTGCGCTGCGCCCCCGCAGCCATTGCCGGGAATGTGCTGACGTTGGCGGCGCTTTTGCTGCTTCCGCTGTATATGCCAAGCGGCTATGTGGGCCTTGTGGATGCAAAATTTCACCTGCTGCTCTGGCTGGCGGGGGCGGGCGCTGCGCTGCTGGTCTGGCGGCTGTGGCTGGGCCTGCGCGGCCGTGCCCCTGCCGTTCGGCTGGATTTGGCAACCGCATTGCCGTTGCCGGTGCTCTGTTTGAGCTACACGGTGGCCTGGTTCTTTGCCGAGGATCGCGCCCTGGCCCTGTGGGGGCTGGCGGGACGGTACAACGGCCTGCTGATGCTGCTTGCCTGCACGGTGCTTTACTTTGTGGTGCGGCTGGTGGGTGGCGGTGTGCCCTCGGTGTGGTTCGGGCGGTTGCTGGCGGGCGCGGGCTGCGCCGTCACGCTGTTGAGCTGGCTGAACTTTTTCATGGCAGATCCGCTGGACGCCTATTACAGCTTTCTGCCCGGTAGGGGCGGGCTATTTCTGGGCACAGTGGGCAACATCAATTTTTACGGTGCACTGTTGGATATCTGCCTGCCCATCGCTGTGTGGGAGCTGCTGACTGCCCCCGACCGGGACACCGCCCGGCGGTGGGGCGCGGTGTCCGTTTGCCTGGGCACCGGGCTGATTGCGGCGGGCAGCGACGCCGCCTGGCTCGGGGCCGTTTGCGCGGTGTGGGCGCTCTGCATGGCACGGCGTGTCACGGCGGGGCGGCTGGCCCGGCTGCTCTTCGCGGGAGGGGCCTGGGCGCTCTGCGCCGCTGCGGCGGGTCTGCTGGCCCGCTGGCTGCCCATCCGCACCGAATGGCGCACCCTGTCCGGGCTTGTCACACAGCTGTTCCCCGCGCTGGCGGTGGCAGGGGTGCTTTTTGCGCTGGGCGCACTGCTGCGCCGCTGGCCCACGGCCCGCAGCTGGCGAGCCGCGCGGGTGCTGGGTGTCCTGACCGTTTTACTGGCGGCTGAGCTGTTTGTAGCGGCAAATTTCACGAGCATTCTGCCCGAATCCCTTGCTGTCTCGCTGCGGTTTGACGACCAGTGGGGTTCCAACCGCGGCTTTGCGTGGAAGCGCCTTTGGACCGTCTACAAGGACGATTTGACGCCGCTGCAGATGGTGTTCGGCCTGGGCGGCGACGCAGCCAACGCGCGGCTGAACATTGATGATTATTCTGTCAAATATATGACGCTGCTCAACGGCGACGTTTTTGACTCGGCCCACAACGAGTATTTGCAGCACCTGCTTTGCGGCGGTGCGGTGGGCCTGGCTGCCTGGCTGGCATTTCTGGCCGGGCATATCCGCCGTGGGCTGCGGACTGCGCCCGGGCTGGCACTGGCAGTTTTCGGGTATGCGGTGCAGGCGTTTTTCAGTATCAGTATGCCCGGTGTGCTGCCGCTGGTGTTTGTGTTGGCGGCCCTCTGTGTAAAGTCGCAGCCCCTGGCTGCCCGGGGAGAGTACCGATGCCTGCTGGGCCTGGCCCTGGCCGCCCCGCCGGTAATGCTGCTGGCGGCGCTATAAAAAAATCGTATCGAAAAATGTGCGGTAGGGGCGGGGCTCTGCGTTGAAAACGCTGTGACCCCCTAAATAGTGTACAAAAGTGTGAAAGAAAATGTGGATTATTGGTGAAAATGTAAATTGACAAAAGCTAATGGGGGGGGGGGTATACTTTCAATAGTCTTGAAATTTACTGCAAAGTAAACAAACACTATTGAGAGGAGTCCTACCCAAATGAAGAAATTCCTTGCCATGCTCTGCGCTGTGGCGCTGGCGGCTCTGTGCGCCGTCTCCGCTTTTGCAGAGGCTACCCCCGGCCAGGCCGCCAACGAGCTGGCCACCAACATCCTGAACACCGCCAACAAGGGCATCATGGTTCCCGAGGCTGTTGAGATGACCGAGCACATCGCTGCTAATCCCACCATCCCTGTCACCAAAGAGCAGGCCAACGCGGCTATGGGCGTTATGAACGCTGTCGGCAATACCGTCGTTAAGAAGGTTGCCACCGGCAGCAAAGTTTCCAATGCCATCAGCTTTGAGTCCTACAAGGAGAACGGCGTTGTCGTCAATAGCCTGACCCGCAAGGACGACAAGACCCTCGTGCTGGATGCTTCCTGGTCCGGCAATGAGGCCCAGCCCGAGATGGGCGTTATGGTCGCCGTGTACGGCCTGGAGTCCCGCGCGGGCTACCAGCTGGTTTACGTCGCTGACGACGGCACCCGCACCACCTACGACACCCAGCTGTCTTCCGCCAACAATGCGGTCGTATTCTGGATCCCCCACTTCTCCACCTATGAGATCGTCCGCGTCCGCGACTATGTTGAGCCCAGCGACGACAGCCAGACCGACGCTGACCGCGCTGCCCAGGCAGCCGCTGCTGCCGCCGAGGCTGCCCGCGTTGACGCCCAGTTCTACACCTGCCCGGCCTGCGGCTACCACAACTGGACCGGCACTGTGGGCGGCTACAAGTGCGACCACTGCGGCCACATCGAGGCCAAGGACCTGAGCAGCTACCCCAACGTCAAGGGCACTGCCACCCTGGCCGCCGCTTCCTCTACCAAGGCTGTGGGCACCAACCCCATCAAGGCTACCGGCGCTGACATGAACCTGATGGTCCTGGCCGTTCTGGCTCTGGCTGCGGCTATGGTCGGCGGCTTCGCCTGCGTTGCCCGCAAGCACAAGTAAAAAAGGATAAACTGCTTATGAAGGAAACACATTCCGGCAAAGCAGTGTCATCACACAGCAAGAGGAAGAACGTTGTTCTTTCTCTTGTTTTTTGTGTGGCCGCAGTTTGCGTGGCACTGCTGGTTTTGGTTGGCCCCGGGCACAGCCTGGCGGGCGCGGCCCAGCGCTCCGGCGTGGACGCTGCGCTGCCCGCCTCCATCGATACGACAACTTCGGACAACACCGCCCAGCCCACCGAGGCCCCCACGGCACCGCCGCAGCCTGCGGCGGTGAACATCAATGATTTCGGCGGCTACCCCAGTGCGGGGGACGCTTTGGGCGAAATCAAAATCTCCGGCACGTCGGTGGACTGCACGCTGTACTATGGCGACGAGGATGCCCAGCTGGACGCGGGCGCGGGCATCTACCCGGGCAGCAAAATCCCCGGCGAGGGCGGTACAATTCTGGTGGCCGGACACACGGCGACCTTCTTCCGCGATTTTGAGCATGCCCAGAACGGCGCGCAGATCACCGTCACCACCGCCTACGGTACCTACGTCTACGAAATCACCGATATGCAGGTTGCGACCGACACCGACACTTCGGCCTACGACCTCGACGCGGCGGAGGAAAACATCATCCTCTACACCTGCTACCCGCTGGGCCAGACCGCGCTGACCGATCTGCGCTACTTCATCTACGGCCGCTTCGTCAGCGGCCCTGCGCTGGAGGGTCTGTCTTGACCCGCCCCGCAGAACACCCGGGCGCGGCGCGGCTCTCGGTCATGGTGCAGCTGGTGGGCAGCGTCTGCGCGGTGCTGCTGGCCCTGAGCCTGGCTCTGGCCGCCACGCTGCTGCGGGAGGGGCACTTTGCCGCCTGCATCGAAAACAGTGGCTACCTGGACACCCTTCACACCGCCGTGCTGGACACCTGCGGTGGGTACGCTGCGGCAGCGGGTACGACCGCTGACCCGCTGGCGGACATCATTACGCCGGAGGCTGTCCGCGCCGGGGTGTTGCACCGGGCCGACGGCCTGTGGCACGGCAGCACCGTCGATGAGACGGACCCCTTCAATGACCTCATCGTGACCTACCAGGACAACGTCGCCCCGGAACCCGCCGTCTACGATGGCTACCGCATCTTGCAGTACAACTGCCAGATGGAATGGAAAAGCGCCATGGCAACGCCGTTTTCGGCGGCTATTAGTATGGTGCTGCAATACCGCACCGTCGTGGCCGTGACGATGTACCTCTCGGCGCTGCTGCTGGTGGGGTGTATTGCGCTGCAATACCGCCTGGCGGCGAGATGGCGGGTATTCTGCCGCGGCCTGCTGCATATGGCCGATGCCTGCCTGCTGGCGGGCGCAGTGCTGGCCGGGTGGCTGGGCTTCGGCAGCGGCTATCGCAGCTGGACAGCAGTGGGGGATATCGGCTATACGCTGTTCTGCCGCTGGTTCGGTGCGCTGGCCCCGGCTGTGCTGGGCTGCGCCGCGCTGGTGGCGGCCATCCCGACCGGGCTGGCTTTCTGGGTCTGCGTGCAATATCACCGCGCGAAAGCGCAGCGCCCCTCTTGCAAAACCGAAAAACCTGTGTTATAATACATCCATACGGCAAAGGTGCCGTCTGATAGCATTGCTATCGGACGGCGCCTTTTCATTTTGATACAGAGCCGATTGGAGTGTAAAGAATATGGAAAAGATTCCCCGCCGCGTGGACATTGATTACAGCAAGTACGCCCCCGATATCCCGGAGGACCAGCTCGAAGCCTACTACGGTCTGCCCAAGCACGTGCAGTTCTGCAACGAGTGCGTCATGAGCAACCAAAAGCCCAACTCCTGCTATGAGTTTGAGCACACCATCAAATCCATCAAAAAGACGATGGTCATTCAGGACGACGGCGTCTGCGATGCCTGCCACGCCTGCCATAACAAGGCCAATGGTCACATCGACTGGGTCGAGCGCGAGAAGGAACTGCGCGAACTCTGCGACCAGTACCGCAAGAACGACGGCAGCTACGACTGCCTGGTGCCCGGCTCCGGCGGCAAGGACAGCTTCTACGCCGCCCATCTGCTGAAATACAAGTACGGTATGCACCCGCTGACCGTCACCTGGGCCCCGCACATCTACACGCCCTGGGGCTGGGAGAATATGCAGGCCTGGATCCATGCAGGCTTTGACAACTACTTGTGCACCCCCAACGGCATGACCCACCGCCTGCTGACCCGCCTTGCCACCGAGAACCTGTTCCACCCATTCCAGCCGTTCATCCTGGGCCAGAAGCAGCTTGCCCCCAAGATGGCCGCCAAGTTCGGCATCCCGCTGGTGTTCTACGGCGAGAACGAGGCTGAGTTCGGCAACCCCATTGCCGACAACAACTCCGCCCTGCGCGATGAGCACTTCTTCGCCGTCAACGATTACGACCATATCTACCTGGGCGGCGTCAGCCTGCGCCAGCTGGAGGAGGACTATAAGGTCGATAAGGCCGACCTGGCGATTTATCTGCCGAGTGAGACGTCCAACCTCGAGAAAAACCACATCCAGGTGCGGTATCTGGGCTACTACGAAAAGTGGCACCCGCAGGGCGCGTACTATTACAGTGTCGAGCACGGCGGCTTCCGCCCCGCGCCGGAGCGCACCCAGGGAACCTACTCCAAGTACAACTCCATCGACGACAAAATCGACGATTTCTTCTACTACACCACCTACATCAAGTATGGCATCGGCCGCACGACCTACGATGCAGCGCAGGAGATCCGCAACGAGGAAATCACGCTGGACGAAGGCAAGGCGCTGTGCAAGAAGTTCGACGGCGAGTACCCCGACCGCTTTGAAAAGGAAATTTTCAAGTATCTGTCGCTGGACCGCCAGCACTTCCCCTGGGCCAGCCAGCTGTTTGAGCAGCCGAAGATGGACCGGGATTACTTCATGGACCTGGCCGACCGCTTCCGCTCTCCCCACATCTGGAAGTGGGAGGACGGTATGTGGAAGCTGCGCCACACCCCCTATGAGGGCGACAGCGAGGTTCTGTGGGGCGACCCGAGAAGCACGCATCACGAGATTTGAGACAAGGCTTCCCCCCTGTCTCTTATACACATCTCCGAGCCCACGAGACATCTCAGG
>ENA-OYZO01000907-OYZO01000907.1-human-gut-metagenome-genome-assembly--contig:-NODE-907-length-11300-cov-5.866874_pt1 | contig 11300 bp, 10 predicted proteins | sample MGYA00243293_ERZ653481 | MGnify/ENA primary metagenome ERZ653481 (study PRJEB26926, sample SAMN06165094) | human gut metagenome | biome: ENVO:00009003; feature: ENVO:2100002; material: ENVO:00002003... | reverse complement strand
AGCGGCCTCTCACGCCGTTAACGTGGGTTCGATTCCCGCACGGGTCACCAAAAAATGCTCCCCAGCTTAGGCTGGGGAGTTTTTTTGGTGCTTCCGTGCGAGGAATCGAACAGGGCGGCCGCCCGCAGGCGGCAAAAAACAATCCTGCGGATTGTTTTTTAGTCCGCGGGAGATGGACGCATGGGTCACCAGGAAGCTCAACTTCGCAAGAGGTTGAGCTTTTTTCTTTTTATTATACATGTTAAGGAGTAGAGGAGTGCAGGAATCGAAAAGCCCGGGCCCCGCGTCCGCGTACCGCGGGGCAAAAACAGCCCTGCGGGCTGTTTTTAGGGCGGGGGAGATTCCACGCACGGCGCGAACGTAGAGGGAGTAGAGTAAAGCAACGCGGGGGTTAGTAGGGCGTAAAGGCGAAGGTGCGCGGGCGGATATGGAATCCGCCCCTACGGTGTGAAAGGGAAGGGGACGATAGAGATACAGTGGAGGGCCGGGCATGCCCGGCCCCTACTGGGCGGTTAAAGGAAAGCAGTCGACAACAGGCAGGAATCCCTCCGGCGCTGCGGCGCCACCTCCCTTTGACAAGGGAGGCAGAGGGCGCGGGCGCGGCTTGCTCCGATAGGATGCAGCACAGACACCTTGCATGAAAATGCAGGGTGTTTTTTATTGCGAATCTCCCGAAAACCCGAAAACCGTCGCCCTTGCCCTTGCATAATTTCGCTGCAGGCCTTATAATATACTATAAATGTTATTATAAGGAGGGGTGTGCCACGGCGCAGACCAAACCACAAAAACAGGTGTTGGGTATACTGGGCGGGCTGGGGCCTGCTGCCAGCTGTTACCTGTACCAAATGCTGATCGACCACACCCCGGCCAGCTGCGATCAGGATCACATCGACATTGTTATTTCGTCGCGGGCATCGACGCCCGACCGCACGGCGTTCATCATGGGCAAAAGCAAGGATGACCCCTTTGCCGTGATGGAGCAGGACGGTTTCAGCCTGGTACACTACGGTGCCACGGTGCTGGCGATACCCTGCAACACAGCGCACTATTTTTACGACCGCCTGGCTGAGGCGCTGCCGGTACCGGTGCTGAATATGCCCCGGCTGACCGTGGCAGATGCCAAGGCGGCGGGCTGCACGAAGCTGGGCATCCTGGCGACGGACGGCACGCTGGCGGCGGAGACCTACCAGCTGGCCTGCCAGGCGCAGGACATCGACTGTGCGGTACCGTCGGAGGAACACCAGCAGGAAGTCATGTCGGTGATTTACGACGACATCAAGCAGGGCAAGCGTGCCGATATGGCAAAGTTCGGCGCGGCGGTACACGACCTGAAAAAGCAGGGTTGCGATATGGCGGTTCTGGGCTGCACCGAGTTGAGCCTGGTCAAGCGGGACGAGCACCTGGGCAAGTTTTTTATTGACAGCACCGAGGTACTGTGCCGGCATGCGTTACAGGCGTGCGGGGTGGAGCCGGTGGGGTTCTAAAGGCGCGAGGAGGCGGCCAGAGGACTGGCCGCCCTACGAAGCGGCGAAACCGCCCGGGCGCGTGTGGCTGCAGTGAACGGGCAAAGCCCTTTCGCCCTCGCGGCTCGGCCATCGCCCTTGTAAGGGCAGGCTTTTGCGGGCTTCGCCCGAATGCCCAGAATATAAAATCCAGCATAAGCGCAAAAAACACACCAAAAACGGTTTGTTTATATAAGGAGAGAAATCACAAATGGATCAGAAAAAATTTTACATCACTACGCCGATCTATTACCCCAGCGATAAGCTGCATATCGGCCACACCTACTGCACCGTTGCCACCGACGCTATGGCACGCTATAAGCGCTTGCAGGGCTATAACGTCAAGTTCCTGACCGGCACCGATGAGCACGGCCAGAAGATTGAGCTGAAAGCCAAAGAAGCAGGCGTCACCCCGCAGCAGTTCGTCGACAACATCGTCGAAGGCCCCAAGGGCGTCAAGGATCTGTGGAAGCTCATGAACATCAGCTATGACCGGTTCATCCGCACCACCGACGACTACCACGTTGCCGCCATCCAGAAAATCTTCAAGAAGATGTACGAGAAGGGCGACATTTATAAGGGCAAGTACGTCGGCAAGTACTGCACCCCCTGCGAGAGCTTCTGGACCGAGAGCCAGCTCGTCAACGGCTGCTGCCCCGACTGCGGCCGCCCCGTTGTCGACGCCGAGGAGGAGGCGTATTTCTTCCGTCTGTCCAAGTATGCCGACCGCGTGCGCGACCTGCTCGTCAACACCGACTTCCTGCTGCCGCGCTCCCGCGTCAACGAGATGGTACACAACTTCATCGACCCGGGCCTTGAGGATCTGTGCGTTTCCCGCACCAGTTTCAAGTGGGGCATCCCGGTCGATTTCGACCCCAAGCATGTCGTCTACGTCTGGATCGACGCGCTGTTCAACTACACCACGGCGCTGGGCTTCATGAATGACAAGTACCCCGACAGTGATTACGAGACCTTCTGGCCTGCTGACGTGCATTTTATCGGCAAGGAAATCGTCCGTTTCCACTCCATCATCTGGCCTGCCATGCTGATGAGTATGGATATGCCCCTGCCCAAGCATGTCTACGGCCATGGCTGGCTGCTGCTGGACGGCGGCAAAATGTCCAAGTCCAAGGGCAATGTGGTTGACCCCTACCTGCTGGCCGAGCGCTACAGCGCCGATGCGCTGCGCTACTTCCTGCTGCGCGACTTCCCGTTCGGTTCGGACGGCAACTTCTCCAATGAGCTGCTGATCAACCGCATCAACATGGATCTGGCCAATGACCTCGGCAACCTGTTGAGCCGCACCACCGCCATGGCCGACAAGTACTTTGGCGGCGAGCTGCCTGCCGAGCAGGCTGAAGGCCCCGAGGATGCTGCCCTGATCGAGAAGGCCACCGCCCTGCGCGCCCGCTATGAGGCCGACATGGAGGCTTATGCCTTCCAGAATGCGCTGGCTGATGTGTTCGAGGTCATCGACAACGCAAACAAGTATATCGACGCCACCGCGCCGTGGGTGCTGGCCAAGAGCGAGGAATCCAAGCCCCGCCTGGCCCGCGTGCTGTACAACCTGGCCGAGACGCTGCGCATCTGCACCGTGCTGCTGCAGCCGTTTATGCCCACCACCTGCGAGAAGATTTTTGCCCAGCTGAACGTGGCCGCCGACGGCAAGACCTGGGACAGCGCCGCCAGCTTCGGCACGCTGCCCGCCAACGCCACCCTGCACAAGGGCGAGAACATCTTCCCCCGCATTGACGCCGCAAAGGAGCTGGCTGAGCTGGAAGCCCTGGAGGCTGCCCAGAAGGCCGCCGCACAGGCTGCCAACGCACCTGCCGAGGAGCCGAAGAAAGAAGAGGCTGCCGCTGCTTCTGCGGAGCTTATCGGTGAGCATGAGGAAGAAATCAGCTTCGACGATTTCTGCAAGGTCGAACTGCGCGTGGCCGAGGTCCGCGCCTGCGAGCGCATGAAGGAGAGCAAGAAGCTCCTGCACCTGACCGTGTTCGACGGCGAGCGCGAGCGCTGCATCCTGTCCGGCATTGCCAAGTGGTTTGCACCCGAGGATCTGCTCGGCAAGAAGATTGGCATTGTCGCCAACCTGGCCCCCCGCCCGATGATGAAGGGCAAGTATGTCAGCGAGGGTATGATCTTTGCCGCGGACACCGATGTGGACGGCGGCTGCGCCATCGCGTTCTTCCCGGACAGCACCCCCGCCGGTGCGCGCATCCACTAAGGCGGTGCTATGCAAAAATCTAAGTTAGACCAATTTTTCTCCATCCCGGCGGCGGCCGTTTTGATGGCCGTTGTCTGCAATGTGCTGTGGGGGTCGGCGTTCCCCTTCATCAAGCTGGGCTACCGCCTGTTTGCGATTGATTCCGCCGATACGGCGTCGATTTTGTGCTTCGCGGGTGTCCGTTTTATGATGGGCGCGGCGCTGGTCTGGCTGGCCGGTCTGGCGCTGAACCGCCGCCCGCTGCCGATGCCGCACGGCAAAACGCTGGTTTCGGCCTGTGGGCTGGGCCTGTGGCAGACCGCTGCACAGTATTTCTTCTACTACTCCGCCGTGGCGCTGCTGACCGGCGCGATGGGCGGTATTTTGAACAGCACTCAGAGCTTTATGGGCGTGATCCTGGCGCACTTTTTGTACGGCAAGGCTGACCGGATGACCCCGCGCAAGGCGCTGGGCTGTTCGCTTGGCTTTGGCGGTGTTTTGATTGCCACGCTGGGCAACCACGGCAGCGGCAGCGCAAAGGGGATGGCGTTCATGCTGATCGCCTCCGCAATCTTTGCATCGGCCGGGCCGTGGAACAAGGCCGTGACCCAGTATGCAGACAGCTTTTCGGTCTGTGTGCTGAACCTCGGTGTTGGTGGTCTGGTGCTGGCTGTGATGGGCTTTGCCATGGGCGGCGGCCTCCACCCCGAGAGCGCCGCAGGTATCCCAGTGCTGCTGTTTTTGGCGTTTATCTCCGGTGCGGGGTATGTGATTTGGGCGCTGCTGATGAAAAACAACCCGGTCTCCCGCATTGCGGTGTTCGGTCTGATCATTCCGGTCATGAATGTGCTGCTGTCGGCGCTGCTGAACGGCGAGCCGCTGTTTGAGTGGAACTACCTCGCCGCGCTGCTGCTGGTCTGCATCGGCATTTATCTGGTCAACCGCGCCCCGCAGGAGGCCAAGGCATGACAAACATTTTTGACACCCACGCGCACTATTCCTCGCGTCAGTTTGATGCTGACCGCGCCGCACTGTTGACTGCTTTGCCTGCGGGCGGCGTGGTGGGCGTGCTGGAATGTGCCACCCACTCCGGCGATGCCGCCCGCGTGCTGGAACTGGCGCACAGTGCACCGTACTTCCACGCAGCCATCGGCATCCACCCGGAGAGCCTGATCGAGGAGGACGCCGCCACGGTGGCCGTTTATCACGGCGATTGGCGTGCCGAGCTGGCCGCCATGCGCCCGCTGTTTGAAGATAAGTCGGTCGCAGCGGTGGGGGAAATCGGCCTCGACCACCACTGGCCGGTGCCCCGGCAGGAGCAGTACGACCTGTTTGAGGCACAATTACAACTTGCGAAAGAGCTGGATTTGCCGGTGTCGGTCCACGACCGCGAGGCCCACGCCGAAATGTACGAGCTGCTGCGCAAATATAAGCCGCGCGGCGCACTGCACTGTTACAGCGGCAGCGCCGACGACGCGGCCTGGCTGGTGGAACAGGGTATGTACCTGGGTTTTGGCGGCGCTGTGACCTACAAAGGGGCCAAGCGTGCGGCCAAGGTGCTGGCCGCCATCCCGCACGAGCGGGCGCTGCTGGAAACCGACTGCCCCTACATGGCCCCCGAGCCGGTGCGCGGCACCCGCAACGACAGCCGCAACATTGCCCACGTGGCGGCGTACATCGGTACGATCTGGGGCATGGACGCCCAGGCTGTGCTGGACCAGACCGCCCAAAACGCCAAGGCTTGCTTTGGCGTGTAAAATGCTGTAATATACAGATGTATATTGAATAAAAAATTCAGGAGTGACTTACCATGAAAGCACGTATCCCTAAACATCGCGAATTTATCATTGATTTCCCGCAGGATATGGATCAGGCCAAGGCTAACGAGGGCTGGAACAAGCTGAACGAGATTGTGGAGGAGTACAAGAAGGCCCACAACGGCCAGAGCGTTTACTCCGCGACCTTTATTGAGGACTGCGAGCCTGCTGTGAAGAAGCTGCAGGAAGAGTACGGCTTCAACTACACCATTCAGGAAATCAAGTAATTTGCACCGGCGGACAACTGCGTCCGCCGGTTTTTGGTTATGGCAAAGGGGGAGACAAGAATGCAAAAGACCGTGATACGCCCGGCGGGGGAGGGGGATATCCCCGCCATCATTGCGCTGTACCGCGAGCTGGACGCCGCCATGGTGGATCTGCAGCCGGAGTTTTTCTGCGAGGCCCCGCGGGAAGAAGCGGAGATCAGCAGCACCGTCAAGGCGCAGGACGCGGATTTTCTGCTGGCTGAGCAGGACGGCACACCGGTGGGCTTTGCGCTTGTCACCTACGCCGGGTGGACGCCCGCGTACAGCTGCGTGCTGCCCCACCGCTACGCCCGGCTGGAAGATCTGGTCGTCGGCAAGGCTTACCGTGGCCGGGGCATCGGCGGCGAACTGCTGGCCGCCGCCAAGCGCTGGGCCCGGAACCGGCGGCTGGAATACGTAGAGCTGAATGTTTTAGCCCAGAATGAAAGCGCTGTAAAACTCTACGAGTCGCAGGATTTTGTCGAAGAGACGAAGGTTATGCGGTGTATGCTGTGAAAACCGCTCTGTAGGGGCCGGGCATGCCCGGCCCGCAGGTTTACGGTTGCACCCCTTTCGCGGTTGATTTGCAGGGCGGGGCTTGACCCCTTTGCGGGGCGTCGGGGACGCCGCCCCCTACAGGCATAACCCGCAAAGTTTCTCACTCCCGCAAATGGGCACGACGGCCAGAGGACTGGCCGCCCTACATCCATTACAAATCCCACAACCCAAACAAAAAAGCCGGGGCGAACATTTCGTTCGCCCCGGCGGTCTTACTTCTTCGGAGTCATAGCCTCATAACCCTTTTTCGTTATTTTTCGGACTGTTTCCGCATCGTCATGGGAATCATCCTATCTTTTTGCGAATTTTGATTGCCCTTTCAGGATCTTACTAACTGTTCATTGGACTTACCCTCTGGTTCGTTATTTGCTCAAAAGCATTTGTGGAACGGAGTAATGGTCGTTATTAAGATCGTTCCTGGGGTCTGGGTCTGATGCTGAGGACCAAAGCCTCTTAACTCTAGTACATTGGAGTTTCTCCTTGGCAATCAGGTGAAATTCAGGTGCTTCCTGTTCGGCGGAGTGGTGACGGTCATCTCTACCAGCCTTCTTTCTTCCTGATCTATATGTTATGCTGGGGGTCTGTTTTGACGGCCCCTGGGTCTGCTAAACGAAGTTGTAAGCAACCGTGCATCGCGTTCTTTTTGCTTTCTGTACAGGTTATGACCTGCGGCTTTGGATGCGGTCCTTATCTTGTCAGCAGGCCCAGGCCCGCCGGTGGTGAATGGGATCTTTGAAGTTTGCCATTGGACTTGAGCCTCCTTCCTTACGAATCCTAGCCGGCGGCCTTTACTTTGTCTTTCCGTCTTCTGCCCTCGTGCTGCTGGATCGGAGTCCTTAAAGTGCTTCCTTTTTCACTCCCCGACTTTAGGGAACTTCTGGAAGATCTTCTTTAAGATGTCGGTCTGTTCACGATCGGTCTTTATGAAGATTTGTTGGAAAGTGGCAACTCTTGGAGTTCTTAACTCCTTATCTCCGGCTGTTTTCTTTCTGTGACTATACTATATCACAGCCTTGGGATTTCGTCTATTCGCAGACCGCACAAGCTTTATATGCAATATTTGTGCATAATCAGGATTGATTGTTCCATATCAAAAGTGGTATAATAAATATGTTGGGCGCGTGTACGCCAACATAAAACCGCTGCTTCTTGGAAAAAAGAAGCAGCGGTTTTTCGCTATATTGGCTTCCCCCGAGGGGGAAGCTGTCGGCGGCCCCGCTCGCCGACTGATGAGGGGCAAACTTACTGTAATTGCCCATGAACGGGTTGCTGAGGCAAACTCGCCCCTCATCCGGCCCTGCGGGGCCACCTTCCCCCCAAGGGGGAAGGCTTGGAGCTTTTTTACATCGTCTCCGGGGCGTTCACCTTGAACATCGTCAAAATGTTATGGATGACCCCGCGCACGGCCAGGCAGAGGGCAATGCGGCCCTGCTGCACGGTACCCTCGGCATCCAGGATGCGGCAGGCGTTGTAGAAGCGGTGGTAGGCCGACGCCACATCAATGCAGTAGCGGGTGATGCGGGCCGGGTCGTACTTCTCGGCGGCGGCGGCGATCTCAGCGGGGAAGGCGGCCAGCAGGCGGATGAGCGCCTGCTCGGCGGGGTCGGTCAGCACGCTGGCGTCCACGGCGTTCGCGCCTGCAAACTTTACGCCTTCGCTCTCGAGCTTTTTCAGCACCGAGCAGATGCGCGCGTGGGCGTACTGCACGTAGTAGACCGGGTTCTCGCTGTCGTTGCGCACGGCCAGATCAAGGTCAAAGTCCAGCGTGGAGGAGCTCTCGCGCTGGTTGAAGAAGAACCGCGCGGAATCGATGGGCACTTCGTCCAGCAGGTCGGTCAGGGTGATGGCCTTGCCGGTGCGCTTGCTCATACGCACGGGCTTGCCGTCGCGCATCAGGTTGACCATCTGCATCAGCACGATGTCTAGGCGGCTGCCGTCCAGCCCGATGGCGTCCATCGCGCCCTTCATGCGGGCCACATGGCCGTGGTGGTCGGCGCCCCAGACGTCGATGGCCTTGTCAAAGCCGCGCACGGCCAGCTTGTTGTAGTGGTAGGCAATGTCGGCGGCAAAGTAGGTCGGGATGCCGTTGGCGCGCACCAGCACCTCGTCCTTGGCCTCCTCCTCGCTGCCGTCATCGGTCTTGCGCTTGTTCACAACGCCGTACTTGGCGGCGTATTGGGCGCTGCGGTACATGATGGCGCCGTCCTCGGCCTTGTAGCAGGCGCCGGTCTCCAGCAGCTTGTCCACCACGGCCTTGACCGCGCCGGAGTTGTGCAGGTCGCTCTCATGGAACCAGACATCGTACTCGATGCGGTACTTGCCGAGGTCGCGCTGCAGACCGGCGATGTTCTTGGGCAGGGCATCGGCCACAATGGCTTTTTTCAGCTCGTCAAAGTCCTTGCTGACGTAGGCGTCGCCGTGGACGGAGGCAAACTCCTTGGCGCGGGCGATGATATCCGCACCCTGGTAGCACTCCTCGGGCAGGGGGCAGGCGCCCTCGCCCTTGTAGAGCTGCAAATAGCGGATGGCAAGGCTCTTGCCGAATTTCTCAATCTGGTTGCCCGCGTCGTTGATGTAGAACTCGCGGGTCACGTCATAACCGGCCCAGTCCAGGCAGGCGGCCAGGCCGTCGCCCAGGGCACCGCCGCGGGCGTTGCCCATGTGCATGGGGCCGGTGGGGTTGGCCGAAACGAACTCGACGTTGTAGCGCTTGCCTGCGCCAACGTCGGTGCGGCCGTACTCGGGGTTGGCCACGGCGGCACGCACAACGCTGGTGAACCAGTCCTGGCCAAGGAACAGGTTGATGAAGCCGGGGCCTGCGACCTCGAAGCGGTCAAACAGGCTGCCGTCCAGCTGCAATTTTGCGGTGATGGCCTCGGCGATCTGGCGCGGGGCCTTGTGGAACGCGCGGGCACCGGCCATGGCAACATTGGATGCGATATCGCCGTTTTTGACGTCGGCCGGGATCTCGACGATGAAGTCGGGCAGCGCAGCCTCGGGCAGGGCACCGTCAGCGACGGCTGCCTTGACGGCATCGGTCAGCAGCGCACGCGCCTGTGCCAGCGCCGCCGCACGGGGGTTGTAGTTTTTATAATCCATGATGAACCTCCTGTGGGGGATTTTTCTATGATAACGCCGTAGGGGCCGGGCAGGCCCGGCCCGCGGCTTTGCCTTTACAGAGTGCTTTCCGGTAGGCTGAGAGCCGTAGGGACAGCGCGTTTTTAAGATTCCGGCAGCTTATCGACCGTAATGTCAACAAGATTCCGGCTGATGAAACTCTCAGCACCGGAATCCAGCGTGTAGCTGAATTGCAGCTTGCCGCCGTTTTCGTCCAGCGCGTGCTCGATGACGTCAGCGGACACGCCCAGACTGATGGCACCGTACCCCGTCTCGTAATGGCAGAGGTGGCGGGTGCCCTTCTCGATGACGAGCTGACTCGTCTGCTTGCCGAACCGCAGCATCGAGACTTTGCGCGCGTCGTCGGCCACCTTTACCGTTGTCGTGCAGCCCTCGTAGCCGGTGGCCTCGGTCTCTTTGTATACAATATAGTACGCGCCATCCTTGTGTACCAGTGAGCCGCGCGTCATCAGCTCCACGGTGTCCGTGTCGCCGCGCTGCTCCATCGTGCCCTTGATGGTGATGAGATATTTTTCTTCCATGGTGTACCTCTACTAAAAGCCTTTCCCCCCCTTGGGGGAAGGTGGCCCGCAAGGCCGGATGAGGGGCGACCTTGCCATTACTGCCTGTAAATGGGTAATGCCCGGAAACTTCGCCCTCATCAGTCACCTTCGGTGACAGCGCTCAATATGTTTCGATCGCAATGCGCTCCACCGTTCCGCCGGCGTATTCGCCTAAGAACGTGTGGGCCAGCTCGTCGAAATTGTCCGGTGTGTCGCTGACAAAATACTTCGCCGTGCCGCCGCTGGTCTTGCCGTTCAGCAGCCCCAGGTCGTCCAGCGCGGCCGCGGCGGCCTGCGCCGTCACCTTGCCGGAATCCACCAGATGCACGTCGCCGCCCATAAAATCGCCGATCATCTTTTTCAGCAGCGGATAGTGTGTGCAGCCCAAAATCAGCGTGTCAACGCCCGCGTCCTTCAGCTCCTGCAGATACTCCGCAATGATGAGCTTTGTGACCGGGTTGCCGTCGTTGAAATAGCCGTTTTCCACCAGCGGCACGAACATCGGGCAGGCCCGGGCGAAAATCTCCACCTCGGGCATCATGTCGCGGATGACCGCCGCATAGGACCCGCTGCGCACCGTCGCCGCCGTGCCGATGATACCCACTTTTTTGTTGCGGGTCGCATCCACTGCCGCGCGGGCCGTCGCGCCCACCACGCCGGTGAACGGCACGGGCAGTTTGGCGGCTTCTTCGGGCGGATAGGTCGAGGACACCGTACCGCAGGCAGCAATGATAAATTTTACGTCCTGCTGCAATAAAAAGCGGATATCCTGCCGCGCGTACTGCACAATGATGTCCCGCCCGCGGCTGCCGTAGGGCACGCGGCCGGTGTCGCCAAAGTAGACGATATCCTCGCCGGGCAGCACGCGGCGCAGCTGGCGCACGGCGGTCAGCCCGCCCAGGCCGCTGTCAAAAACGCCGATGGGGCGCGGGTCCATCAGTAGGCCCCCTTCCGGCGGTGCAGGGCCAGCTGCAGCAGCTTATCGACCAGTGCCGCATAGCTCAGCCCCTCGTGCTCCATCAGCTTGGGGTACATACTGATGGGCGTAAAGCCGGGCAGGGTGTTCAGCTCGTTGCACAAAACGCGCCCGGTGCCGCGCTCCACAAAGAAGTCGCAGCGGGACAGACCCGCGCAGTTCAGCGCCAGATAGGCCTTGCGGGCCTCGGCCTTCACCTCGTCGAGCTTTTCCTCGCTCAAATGGGCGGGGATGACGGTCTGGGACACGCCGTTTTTGTATTTGTCGTCGTAGGCTGTCTCTTATACACATCTGACGCTGCCGACGAATAGCCTTG
>ENA-OYZO01000905-OYZO01000905.1-human-gut-metagenome-genome-assembly--contig:-NODE-905-length-11311-cov-7.107942_pt1 | contig 11311 bp, 8 predicted proteins | sample MGYA00243293_ERZ653481 | MGnify/ENA primary metagenome ERZ653481 (study PRJEB26926, sample SAMN06165094) | human gut metagenome | biome: ENVO:00009003; feature: ENVO:2100002; material: ENVO:00002003... | reverse complement strand
GCCGAGGCCGGTTCCGCCGGTGAGAGCGCCATCAACGACGACGAGAGCCTGTCCCAGGCCGATTACGTCAGCAAATCCGTCCAGACTGATTGTCTGATGGAAGTGGCCGCCGGTACGGCGGATGCCGCTGTGCTGGACGTGACGCTGGCCTCCGCCATGATCGGCGACGGCACCGACTACGCGAACCTGGCTATTAAAGACGAGCTGAACGCCGAGGAGTATGGCGTGGCCTTCCGCAAGGGCAGCGATGCCGCCGACGCCGTGAACGCTGCCTTTGACGAGCTGAAGGCCGACGGCACGATGCAGGCTTTGGCCGACAAGTACAGCCTGACGCTGGCCGACTGATGGGCGAGGCGGCTGTCATCTGGGGCCGCCTGACCGAGGCATTCTGGCTCAACTGCCAGCTGTTCGGTCTGACGCTGTTGTTCGCACTGCCGCTGGGGCTGGTGGTGTCGTTTGGCTCCATGAGCAAGTTTGCCCCGCTGCGCGGCGTGGTCAAGACCTTTGTCTGGATCATCCGCGGCACGCCGCTGATGCTGCAAATTCTGGTCATCTACTTAGGGCCGGGCTTGATGGGCTTTACCAGCCCCTGGCCGTCGGGCGGCAGCGGCCGCCTGGTGGCGGCGGTGGTGGCGTTTGCCATCAATTACGCCTGCTATTTTTCGGAAATTTACCGCGGCGGCATCGAGGCAGTCCCCAAAGGCCAGACCGAGGCCGGGCAGGTGCTGGGCATGACCAAGGCGCAGATCTTCTTCCGCGTGACGCTTTTGCAGGTCATCAAGCGCATTCTGCCGCCGATGGGCAATGAGATCATCACGCTGGTCAAGGATACCTCGCTGGCGAATGTCATTGCCAACAAAGACATCATTATGATGGCGAAAGAGTACAGTGCCAAAGGACTGATCTGGCCGCTGTTTTCCACAGCGGTGTTCTTCCTGGTGTTCGTGGGTGCGCTGACGCTGCTGTTCGGTTGGCTGGAAAAGCGGCTGGACTATTTCAAGTAAGGGGGCGCGGCTATGGCATTGTTGGAAGTAAATGGCATCGGCAAGAGCTTTGGCACCACAAAGGTGCTGCGCGATATCTCGTTTGAGCTGGCCGAGGGCGAGGCCCTGGCCATCATCGGGTCGTCCGGCTCCGGCAAAACGACGCTGCTGCGCTGCTTGAACTTTTTGGAGACAGCGGACGCAGGCAGCATTACGGTGGCGGGCGAGACACTGTGGAGCGCCGCCGATACCCGCACCCAGAGCGAGGAGGCCATCCGCAAAAAGCGGCTGCATTTCGGGCTGGTGTTCCAGAATTTCAACCTGTTCCCGCAGTACACGGCGCTGCAAAACGTGATGCTGGCGGGCCAGCTTTTGGCGAAGGAACGCCCGGATTACAAGCAGAACAAAAAGCAGATCCTGGCCGATATCGAGACGCAGGCGCGGCAGCTGCTGGCGCAGATGGGGCTTTCTGACCGCGAAGGGCACTACCCGCACCAGCTTTCCGGCGGGCAGCAGCAGCGCGTGGCGATTGCCCGCGCCATGGCCGCAGACCCGGAGATTATTTATTTTGACGAACCCACGTCGGCTCTTGACCCGGAACTGACCGGCGAAGTGTTGGCTGTCATGCGCAGCCTGGCCGAGGAAGGCCGCACGATGCTGGTGGTGACCCACGAGATGGGCTTTGCCCGCCATGTGGCGAACCGCGTGGTGTTTATGGATGGGGGCGTGATTGTGGAGCAGAACACAGCCGAGGCGTTCTTCAACGACCCGCAGCAGCTCCGCACCCGGGAATTTTTGCAGACATACAGACAAAGGAGCCAATTATAATGAAGAACCTTGCCAAACTGACCGCCCTGACCCTGACCGCCGCGCTGGCTCTGACGGCCTGCGGCAGCACCGCCGACAGCGCCGCCCCCGCCGAAAGCACGGCGGACACCGCCGCGACCGAGGAGACCGGCGGCGACCTGTTGAGCCAGATCCAGGCCAACGGTACCATCACCGTTGCCATGGAGGGCACCTGGGCGCCCTGGACCTACCACGACGAGAGCGACAACCTCGTCGGCTACGACGTTGAGGTCGCAACCAAGATCGCCGAGAAGCTGGGCGTGGAGCCGAAGTTCGTCGAGGGCGAGTGGGACGGCCTGCTGGCCGGTCTGGATGCGGGCCGCTATGATATCATGGTCAACGGCGTGGACATCACCCCCGAGCGCGCCGAGAAATACGATTTCTCGACCCCCTACGCCTACAACCGCACTGCCGTCATCACCCAGAAGGACAACGACAGCATCAAGACGCTGGAAGATTTGAACGGCAAGACCACCGCCAACACGATTTCCAGCACCTACGCCGAGCTGGCCGAGCAGTACGGCGCAACCGTGACCGGTGTGGACGACCTGAACCAGACCTTTGAGTTGCTGTTGAGCGGCCGCATTGATGCCACGCTGAACGCCGAGGTGACCTACTATGATTACATGAAGGAGCACCCCGACGCGAACGCGAAAATTGCCGTGCTGACTGCGGACGCGAACGAGGTTGCCATCCCGATGCGCAAGGGCGACGAGACCGCCACCCTGCGCGCTGCCATCGACACCGCCATTGAGGAAATGCGCGCCGACGGTACGCTGAAGGAATTGAGCGAGAAGTACTTCGGGACGGATATCTCCACGAATGAATAAATGAAGCATCCCCCGCCGCGTTGAAACGGCGGGGGAATTTTTGTGTGGGGGAGATGGATGGAAAAACGGGAAATTGCCGGAAGGCTGCGGGCCGGGTATGCCCGGCCCCTACAACTCTGTCTCGCGGCTCGTAGGGGCGGGGCTCTGCTCCGCCCGCGCCGCGTACCCGCAGCAGCACATTGCACAAAAAACACAGCTCCGCCTTGTGCGCTTTGCACTACGCTTTTTGTAATCTTTTTGTTGCAATTACAGATTTTGCGCCCAAAACGACAGGTTATGCAAATTTTGTGCCGCAAAGCCCCTTTTCTGCTACAATAAGGTCAGAACAAAGGCAGGGGCCAAAAGCCCCGCCAAAATTCAAGGAGGAGAAAAATGCAAAAGAAAAAACTCACACCACTGCAAATTGTAGGCCATATTCTGCACACAGGTATTCTGGCTGTGCTGGCAGTTGTCATGGCAGTGCTGTTGTTTGCAGCCAACGTCATTCTGCCTAGCTACGCCCGCATGATAAATGCAATGCTGGGCTACAAGAAATCTTGGGACAACAGCAAAGTACAGACCGAGGGCCTGAACCTGGACTATAACACGGCGGACTATACCGCCGACACCATCGGTGATGCCGAAAAAGACCTGACCGACCGCATCAACAATGAAGGGGTCGTTCTGCTGAAAAATGACGGCGCCCTGCCCCTGGCCGAGGACACGACCGTGAGTCTGTTCTCTGCCAACAGTAACCAGAATGTGGGTGCCAGGCTGATGGGCGGTGGCTCGCCGTTGAATACGGCCCTGACCGAGCGCGGCCTGAACGTGAACGAGACGCTGTGGAATTTCTACACGCAGGGTGCAGGTGCCGGGTATGGGCTGGCCAGCGGCTCCATCAGCTTCGGCGATGCCGAGGACTTCCGTATCAACGAGTGCCCGCTCTCTGTCATGCAGGGTGAGAGTGGTCTGCTGGAAAGCGTACAGGGCACGACCCCGGTCTATATTCTCAAGCGTGTGGCAGGCGAGGGCCGTGATATGCCCCGTTCGATGTACAACCACGCTGCCAGTGAGGAAGACAAGGTCCGCAGCTATCTGGAACCGGACTCCACCGAGCGTGAGATTCTGCAATACCTGAATGATAACTATGACAATACAGTGCTGATCGTAAACTCCAACGCAGCGCTGGAGCTGGGCTGGCTGGCCGATTACCCCAACATCAAGTCGGTGCTTTACGCGCCGACCATCGGCGCAGCTATGGCGGATGTGCTGACCGGCAAGGTCAGCCCCAGCGGGCGCACGGTGGACACCTTTGCGGCCGATGCCTCTGCATCCCCGGCGGCGCAGAACTTCGGTGATTATGCCTACTATGACGAAAACGGCAGCATCACAAAGTATAACTACGTCACGTATGAGGAAGGCATTTATGTCGGCTACCGCTATTACGAGACTCGGTATGAGGACGTTGTCCTCGGCCAGGGTAATGCGGGCGATTACGACTATGCCGGCGAGGTCGTGTATCCTTTCGGTTACGGCCTGAGCTATACGACCTTCGATTGGAGCGACTTTAAGGCAGACTGGAGCGGTGACACCTGCACGGCACAGGTCACTGTCACCAACACCGGCGATATGGCAGGCAAGGACGTTGTGGAGCTTTATGTACAAAGCCCCTATACGGATTACGACAAAGCAAACGGTGTGGAAAAGCCTGCCGTGGAGTTGGTCGGCTACGGAAAAACGTCTGAGCTGGCACCCGGCGCAAGTGAGACGGTAAGCGTTACCTTTACGAAAGACCAGCTCAAGGCATATGACGCCAGCGGTGCGAAAACATACATCCTGGATGCAGGTGACTACTATATTACCGCGGCAAAAAATGCCCACGACGCTATCAACAATGTGCTGGCGGCCAAGGGAAAAACCGTTGCAGACGGTATGACCGCCGACGGTGATGCGGCATTTGCCACCGTGTATACCCCTGCCAACACCGAGACAGATACCACCACCTATGCAGTCGACAGCCGCACGGGTGCTGCTGTCACAAATCAGCTGGATGCCGCCAAGGGCGATGCCGGTTACCTGACCCGCAGCGATTGGGCAGGCACGTTCCCGAAGCCGGACGGCGAACCCAGCGATGTGATCAGCACCTGGGGCAATGAAATCAACGGCACGGATGCTGACGGCAAGCCCGCCTCTTACCAGTACAAAAAGACTGCCGGTGCAGAGCTGGTGGCGCAGCTGGATTCCACCGATTCCGGCAACCCGACTGTGGGTGATACCTACGAGGATGAAATCGTCTACGGTGCCGACAACGGGCTGAGCCTGATTGACCTGCGCGGCAAGAGCTACGACGACCCGATGTGGAACAACCTGCTTGACCAGCTGACGGCAGACGATTATTACAACATCATCACCTGCTCTGGTTACGGCGTGCCCGCCATAAATAGTGTGGGCAAGCCCTTTGTGATCGATGCTGACACAGCAAGAGGGTTGTTCTACGGCGGCACCGGTACTATGTTCCCCAACATGATGACCCTTGCCCAGACCTGGAACCAGGATCTGGCGCAGGAATACGGCACGATGATCGGCAATGAGGCGGTCATCGGTGGCTGCGACGGCTGGTATGCACCGTCCATGAACATCCATCGTACCCCCTTCAGCGGTCGTAATGGTGAGTATTACTCCGAGGATCCGTTCCTTTCCGGCACGGTAGCATCCAAAGAAGTCTACGGTGCTGCCACCAAGGGGCTGTATGCCTATATCAAGCACTTTGCCTTTAACGACCAGGAAAACCACCGCGGCGACCGCGATGGGCAGTACGGCGCGGCAACCTGGCTGAATGAGCAGTCTGCACGCGAAATCTATCTCAAGCCTTTTGAGATGTGCATGAAACTGGATGACGTCACGCTGAACTATGTGGAGAAGCGGGCCGACGGCAGTTACAAGAATGCGACTACTACCATCCCGGCGGCACTGGGCGTTATGACAGCCTTCAACCGCGTTGGCGCGACCTGGACCGGCGGCAGCTACGCGCTGATTACCGGAATCCTGCGCACCGAGTGGGGCTTCAATGGCACGGTTATCACTGATAACGCCAATACCGGCGTCTTTATGGGCGGCCAGCAGATGATCGAGGCAGGCGGCGACATGAAGCTGACTTACGTGAAAAACTCCGCCCGCTGGGATGATTTCGACAAAGACAATGCCGAAACCTACCACTATGCACGCGAGGCACTGCACCATGTGCTGTACACGACCACCAACACCAAAGCAATGAACGGCGCAATGCCGGGCAGTATCTACAAGGATGGTCCGCAGGTCAGTACGACCGTGCGCACAGTGGTCAACATCCTCTGCACGCTGCTGCTGATTCTGCTTGCTTACCGGGTATTCCGTGTATGGAAGCCCAGCAAGCGCAAGCTGGCAAAGATGGAGGCAAAAGCGGCCAAGAAAGCGGCCAAGAAGGCAAACACCTAATTCAGAAAGTAAGGGCAACACCGCACAATTCCCGCCTGACGGCTTAAGCACCGCTCCGGCAGCTGCCGCACCTCGCTCGCCGTATCGGCACTTAGAATTATGCGGTATTGCCTTAGGAGTTTTGCGGCGGGGCGAAAGCACGGCAACCTAGGGTGTATCTGAAAAGTCAAAAATTTAGTCTATTTCTACAAACACGGCCGGATTTTGCGTTAAAAAGCCTTAAATTCTGCTTGTGTTTGCGAAATATCCGTCATTTTCTTTGTTTTCTGATACACCTTAAGGATGAAAACGCATGGAACTTAAAAAGGCAGCCACTGTCGGCACGCTGGAATACGGACCCGCTGCGTTTGAAAAAGCTGACCGCTGAACGGGAAGACGCTGTCCCGATGGCCCACCTGTTTGATATGGATTATTGATTTTGGCGAGATTGTTCTTTTGTAATGTCCTGTACGGCTGGCATCAATCTGTTCAAAAGGTCCAAGAGTTACCAACAGAATAATCATATAAACACAAAATGCGAACCACGTTGTACGAAGTGGTTCGCATTTTGTTATCGTAATGTATATTTTATTTCGGCAGCTGAATTTCCGGCATCAGTTCATCGGATACGATCTGCAGCATTTCTTCCAGCTTGGCCAGGTCATCGGGGCTGAACCGCTGTTTGGCACGCTCCATAACCAGATGCAGGTAAGAATAGCTGATGTTATAGTAATCAATGTACTTTTGGGTCGGCCGCAGGCGATATTCCCGCTTATCGGTGGTGGATTGGATGCGCTCCACATAGCCTTTTTTGACCAGGGAGTTGATCTTATAAGCTGCGTTGGGGGTGGAAAGATTCATCATGTGGCTGAACTGCGCAATCGTGGGTTCCCCCAGTGCCATGATGACTTCCATGCAGAAAGATTCTACCGTCGTCAGCGTGGCTTCACGGTCTTCAAAACGGCTGAAGATCTGTTTATAAAAATGCAGCTTGAATTTTGTGTATACCTGCCCAAATGTCTGATCCAGCATGGCGAGAATCCCCCTGTAGGTTAATGAATTTATTATAGCACAATCCACCATGCAAAACCAGCCCTCAGGCATCCGTGATAACAAATGTCAGCTCGGCGTTGGCCGCGCGCACACCATCCACCCAGGCGGTGGCTTTGCCGATGCCCACCGGGCCATGCTGCTCTACCAGCTCACATTCCAAAGTCAGCACATCGCCGGGCACAACCTGGCGGCGGAAACGGGCATTTTTTACCCCGCCAAACAGGGCAATCTTTCCACGGTTTTCCGGCAGGCTCAACGCGGCCACCGCGCCGGTTTGGGCAAGGGTTTCCAGAATCAATACCCCCGGCATAACCGGATGGCCGGGGAAATGTCCCTGGAAAAACGACTCTGTGCGGGTCACGCACTTGATTCCGCGCGCCCACTGGCCGGGGGTATAGTCAAGAATCTTATCCACCAGAGCAAACGGGTAACGGTGCGGCAGGATCTTTTCGATTTCCGCCGCCGTCAGGGTCCGGGGCGGTTCATTGGGTGTATAGTTCATCCTCATCCCTCCCAACGCTTGAACACCACACAGGCGTTGTGGCCGCCGAAGCCCAGGCTGTCGCTCATGGCATAATCCACCTGTAACGCGCGGCCCTGGTTGGGAATATAGTCGAGATCCAGTTCCGGGTCCGGCTCCTGCAGGTTGACGGTAGCGGGCAAAAAGGCATCGTGCAGGGCCAGCACGGTAAACACGCCCTCTACCCCGCCGGCGCCGCCTAGCAGGTGGCCGGTCATCGACTTGGTCGAGGATACGGCCAGCTCATACGCGTGGCTGCCAAAAACCGACTTGATGGCCGCGGTCTCACAGCTGTCATTCAGATGCGTGGAAGTTCCATGGGCATTGATGTAGCCAATCTGTTCCGGCTCCACTCCGCCATCAGCCAATGCCAGCCGCATACAGGACGCGCCGCCTGCACCGCCCGGTGCCGGGGCGGTAAAATGGTAAGCATCGCAGTTAGCGCCATAGCCCACAACCTCGGCGTAAATCTTAGCGCCACGCTCTTTAGCGGTCTCCAGTTCTTCCAACAGCAGCACACCGCTGCCCTCGCCCATCACAAAACCGCTGCGCCGGGCATCAAAGGGGATCGAGGCCCGGGCCGGGTCGTCTGCGGTGCAGAGGGCTTTCATGCTGGCGAAGCCGCCCACCCCCAACGGGCTGATGCAGCTTTCGCTGCCGCCGCAGAGCATACGGTCCTCGTATCCATCGCGGATACGGTGGAACGCATCCCCAATCGCATTGGTACCGCCTGCGCAGGCAGTGGTGGGGCAGCTGCACATACCCTGCAGGCCAAAGCGGATGGCCACCTGCCCCGCCGCCATATTGCCGATGGACATGGGGACAAAGTAGGGGCTGACCTTTTCAAAGCCCCGCTGCTGGCCGCGGGTGTGTTCTTCCTCGATCGTGGGCAGACCACCGATCCCGCTGGACAGGATCACGCCGAACCGTGTGTGGTCGATATTTTCCAGTGCAATGCCGCTGTCGTGGATGGCTTCGTCAGCGGCGGCCACGGCAAACTGGGTAAACCGCGCCATTTTACGGGCTTCGCGCCGGTCAATACGTTCGGCAGGGTCAAAATCTTTGACTTCTGCGGCCAGTTTCACCTTAAAATCCGTTGTATCAAAAGCCGTGATCGGCCCAACGGCGCAGCGGCCAGCTTTCACGGCGGCCCAACTTTCTGCCACGGTATTGCCGGTTGGGTTTACCGTGCCAAGGCCGGTGATAACGACCCGGCGTTTCTTTTCTATCTTCATAGCTGCACCTCACATTCCCATTCCGCCGTCAACACAAAGAACCTGCCCGGTGATGTAACCGGCCTGTTCCTCGGCCAGGAAAGCCACCGCCGCGGCAACATCTTCAGCACGGCCGATTCTGCCTGCCGGGATGGCCGCTGCGGCTGCGGCGCGGGCAGATTCCGGCATAGCGGCGGTCATATCGGTTTCAATAAATCCAGGTGCCACCGCATTGGCGGTAATATTGCGTGCGGCGTACTCTTTGGCAACGCTTTTCGTTAGGCCGATCAGCCCCGCCTTGCTGGCGGCATAGTTGGCCTGGCCCGCGTTCCCGTGCAGGCCGACCACACTGCTGATATTGATGATACGCCCATACCGCTGGCGCATCATCAAGCGGGAAGCTGCTTTGGTGCAGAAAAACGTCCCCTTCAGGTTGGTAAAAAGCACATTGTCAAAGTCGGATTCGGTCATGCGCATCAGCAGTTTATCCGCGGTGATGCCCGCATTGTTGACCAGCACATCGATCCGCCCAAAAGCGGCAGCGGTATCTTCCACCAGATTTTGGCAGGCTTCGGGGCTGCGCACATCCGCTTGCAGCGTGATGGCCTGCACACCAAAGGCGCGGCAGGCAGCCGCTGTTTCCTCGGCCGCGGCTGCGCTGCCTGCGTAGTTGACTGCAATGTTCATGCCGTTTTCGGCCAATGCAAGGCAGACGGCACGACCAATGCCCTTGGCGCCGCCCGTAACCAGAGCGGCACGGCGCATGTTTTCGGTTTGCGGCATGGTCAGGCTCCTTTCATGGTGCAAAGCAACTGCTGCAGCTGTGCAGCAGTTTCCACCGGATAGCACGAGATAGCATTTCCCACCGTCTTTTTCACAAATCCGGTCAACACCCTGCCGGGGCCGATCTCAATGGCGGTATCCACCCCCAGTTCCGCCAAACGGCGGATGGTGGCTTCCCAACGTACGCCGGACTGCACCTGTTTTTCCAGCAGCGTGGCGACCGTGTCATTCTGTGCCATTTCATGCCCAAGGCAGTTGAACAGTACCGGGAACTGCATCGGCGCAAAATGGATGGATTGGAACTTTTCCCGCAGCGCATCTCCGGCGGGGTGCATCAGCAGCGTATGGAACGCACCGCTGACGTTCAGCGGCAGGCAGCGCCGCGCCCCAGCGGCAAGCGCCAGGTCGGCAGCTTTGTCTACAGCAGCTTTCTCGCCGCCGATAACCAGCTGGCCGGGACAGTTGTAATTGCAGATCTGTACAACGCCCTCTTCGGCAGCTGCGCTGCAACATGCCTGCAAGGATGTTTCATCCAATCCCAAAACGGCTGTCATCCCACAGGTGCGCCCGGCAGCGGCAGCAGCCATCGCTTTGCCACGGAAAGCCGTTAAAGCGACCGCTGTCTGCATATCGAACACCCCCGCACAGGCCAAAGCGGAATACTCCCCCAGGGACAGGCCCGCCGCATAGTCCGGCATAATGCCCTGCTCCCGCAGCACAGCGGTCAGACCGGCGGCAAAAGCTGTCATACAAGGCTGGGTGTATTGCGTTTCCTTCAGTACGCCCGCCGCGTCGGTAAAGCAGACTTCTTTCAAATCAAAATCCACCACTGCGGCAGCTTCGTCAAAGGCGGCGCGGAAGGCAGGAAAGGTTTCATAAAGGTCCTGGCCCATACCGGCATGCTGACTGCCCTGCCCAGCGTATAAAAATGCTAGTTTCATCAGATGGTCTCCTTGTACAACCCCGTGATGCAGGTCTTTGCCTCGCTTACCATTGCGGCAAAAATCTCTTCTACCGGGCGGACTTCATGCAGCAGCCCCGCGGCCTGTCCGGCCATCAGGCTTCCGTTTTCGGTGTCGCCGTCAAACACAGCCTTGCGCAGACTGCCAAGCGTAAAGCGTTCCAGCGCCATTTTGTCGGCCCCGGCTTTTTCCTGCCGGACATACTCGCGGCTCATTCGGTTTTTCAACACACGCACCGGGGTGCCGCCGATCCGCCCGGTCACAATGGTATCGCTGTCGCGGGCTTTCAGTAGCGCTGCCTTGTAGTTTTCGTGGATGGGGCACTCGGTGCTGGCCAGCAGACAGGTGCCGACCTGCACGCCGCAGGCCCCCAGCGCCAGCGCTGCGGCCAAACCGCGCCCGTCAGCAATGCCGCCCGCGGCAATGACCGGCACGTGGACGGCATCAACGACCTGCGGCACCAGCGCCATTGTGGTCATTTCCCCCACATGGCCGCCGCTCTCTGTCCCCTCAGCAATGACAGCGTCAATGCCAAGCGGTTCCAGGTGTTTGGCTAAGATTGCGGCAGCTACTACCGGGATAACCGTGATGCCGGCTGCTTTCCACATTGCCATGTACTTTCCCGGATTTCCTGCCCCGGTGGTGACGATCTTTACGCCTTCTTCCACCACGATTTTGGCAAATTCAT
>ENA-OYZO01000886-OYZO01000886.1-human-gut-metagenome-genome-assembly--contig:-NODE-886-length-11432-cov-3.786499_pt1 | contig 11432 bp, 10 predicted proteins | sample MGYA00243293_ERZ653481 | MGnify/ENA primary metagenome ERZ653481 (study PRJEB26926, sample SAMN06165094) | human gut metagenome | biome: ENVO:00009003; feature: ENVO:2100002; material: ENVO:00002003... | reverse complement strand
CAAGGCTATTCGTCGGCAGCGTCAGATGTGTATAAGAGACAGGAACAGTGCGGTACCGGCAGCGCCGCCAAACTGAAGACACGTGTTGAAAATGGCGTTGCCGTCCGGCTTGAACTCGGGAGAGACCTCCGACAGGCCACTGGTCATCACATTCGCATTGCCGATGGAATAGAACAGACCGAAAATGAAATAGAATCCGGCGAGCAGCACGGGCGTAAGCTGCATCGAGAACACCAGCATAAGCACTGGGCCCAAAATAGCGATGCCGATCGGAATCAGAATCGGCTTGACCGCGCCGAACTTATCGTAGAACCAGCCGCCAAGCGGGGCACAGACAGCGCCGACCAGTGCTCCGGGCAGCACCAGAGAGCCGGCCACAAATGCCGTGGTGCCGAGCGAGAGCTGTGCCACATTGGTGATGACATAGCCGTAGCCGATGGCGACCAATGGCAGCAGCAGATATGCGCAGGCGTGTAACAGTACGGCGGGATCCTTGAGAATGCCAAGGCGCAGCAGCGGGGAGAAGGCACGCTTGGAACTCATGGCGAACACGATCAACAAGGCGAGGCCCACAATCAGACTGACAATGGCGATAATGCCGGAGCGTGTGGCTGACTTGCCGGACACCGCCGCACTGATGGCCACGCCACCTTGGTTGAGCGCCAGCACCAGACCGACCAACGCGACAACAATGGACCCAAGCTGAATCGGGTCAAGATAGGCAGCCTCGGTCGGTGTCTTCTGCTCAATGCACTTCATGCCGATGCATGCTGCGATTAGCACCAGCGGAATGGCGATGACGAAAATCGCGCGCCACGGCAGCACTGTGGTCACCGCGCCGCCGACGGTCGGGCCGATGGCCGGAGCCACGGTAATGACCAGCGATCCTACGCCCATCAATCGGCCGATTTTCGAACGAGGAGACTGCTCCAGAATGATGTTGATCATCAACGGCGTGGCCACGCCTGAGCCAATGCCCTGAATAATGCGGGCGACAATCAGCAGCGGGAAGGCTTGGGCGACGATCATGATCAGCGAGCCAACGATGGCCAGAATCACAGCCGCAAGAAAAATGGTTTTCAGCGCGAATCGGCGCTTCAAAAACGAGCTGATGGGCATGGTAGCGGCCACCGCCAACAGATAAATCGTGGTAATCCATTGCACAGTGGCCGTGTCGACATGGAATTCGCGCATCAGTGCGGGGAAAAGCACGGTCATCACGGTTTCGGTCAGAATGCCAATGAAGGCAAGTGAGCCGACAGCCACAATCGCGCCGATAAGACGTGTGGGAATCTTCTCGTTATCAATATGCTGCTCAGGCATACATGCTCCTAAACGTTCGGTTGCAAGGTATGGAATGTAAGGTTTACCAACCGGCGTAGGTACCTGTGCGTGCGGATAAACCGGCAATCGTACTGCCTTGGCTGCACGCTATGGAATCACAAAACCACCTGTGAGTGTACGGTTCGGGGCGGACGCTACGGTCGATGCGCAATGGGTTGTCCCTTGGTTTGGTGGGGTTTGATGGGGTGGATTCGGCATTGGTCCGGTAGCAGTTCGGCATTGGTTCAGCATGAGGAAACCGCGATAATATCTGCCCTGCCGCCTAGTTTGGTGAACCATGGGTATTGAGAACACGCATAAGCTGATTGTCAACTGCCTGCCACTCAACGAAGGAGAACGGCGGGCTTTCGCCAAGGCGGCTCGCGATGTGCCGCAGGAATTCGTGGGCGTCGAAGCGCACCGCGGCGACATGGTCTGGTCGGCCGCTGTTTCCGAGGAGCTTCGCTCCCGAGCTACCGCAGTCATCGGCAACTTCCCGGTCTCGCAGGCCGCTCAATACACCCGTCTTGAATGGTTGCAGACCTTCAGCGCCGGTGTGGATGCGTACATCTGCCCGGGTGTGCTGCCTCGCGGCACCATGGTCACCAATGCGAGCGGCGCGTATGGCCAAAGCGTGTCGGAACACATGTTCGCCACCATGTGGGCATTGATGAAGAACCTCAACCGGTATGCCTCCAATCAGCGTGATCATCAGTGGCAGGATGAAGGACCGGTATTGAGCCCGGAAGGTGGCATCGCGCTGATTATCGGCGTCGGTGACATCGGGTCGCATTTCGCTCAGCTTGCCCAATCCGTAGGTATGCGTACTTTCGGCGTGCGCCGTCATGCGGACGTGCCGGCCAAGGGCATTGAAAAGATGTATGGCTTCGAGCGGCTGGAGACGCTGTTGCCATTGGCAGACGTGGTGGCGATGGCGGTGCCGCGCTCGCCGCAGACCCATCATCTGCTGAATGCGGATCGTCTGGGTCGTCTGAAATCCACAGCCATCGTGATTAATGCCGGGCGTGGCGACGCCATCGATCCCGAGGCCTTGGCTGACGCCTTGCACAATGGACGGCTCCACGGTGCCGGATTGGACGTCACCGAGCCTGAGCCGTTGCCGGCGGAAAGTCCGTTGTGGGATGAGCCGCATTGCCTGATCACCCCGCATGTGGCCGGCGGCAATCATTTGGAAAAGACTTCCGAACACATCATCCGCATCGCCCTGACCAACGTTTCCCGCTATGCCAAACAGCAGGAACTGTTGAATCTCGTGCGATACTGATTCGCCTGTGTCGGGCGGCGGGCGGCCATCGCCTGACACTGAATACAGATAAGGGGCGTATAACACCGTTGTTATACGCCCCTTATCGGGCAATCCGAAAAAGATGGTTGATAGTCAGTACCAATCAGTACTGGTTCGCGCCGATACCCTCGAACTTCACGTTGAAGCCACGCTGGTAATGCAGGAACATGCTGGCGCCATAGCGGTCGACCGGACGGTGCGTGAACAGCATACGAATGGCGAATGCGGTCTGCACGTCCTTAGGCAGCGCCAGGAATGCTTGGTGGGCGTCCCAGTACGGGTCGTACACCACGGCGGCACCGGGCACGTAGGCGTAACCGTAGCCATCCTCGTTGACGTATCCCATGAACGGCAGATCCCAGGCGTTGTGTTTGGTGAGTTGTGCCTTGAAGTCCTCGACCTCGGCCAACGCCGCGTCGCTCAGGCCGAAGCTCTTGGCCACTTCATTGGCCTTGGTTGTTTTCGAATCCGGGTCCTTGCCGAACATATCCGGGTTGACGATGATGACTTTTCCCTCCGCCATAATGTGTTCCTTTCAGCATGGCGTTCCCCAAGCAAGCACCTAGGGAAGTACTGGCATTGTTCGATTCACATATGAATTGAACAACATGTTACCTTCTCTGTAGAAAAGGATTGTGCACTTTGTTGATGTGCTGGTTTCAAAGCCTAGCATGAAAAATGGCGGATATAAGCCGTTTTGCCGGTTATTAATCTATTGGTAATGCAATTGGGAAGTTATGGTAGTCTGTGATGTCTGATGTTCATATCTTGCAAAAGTGAACATGATAAATGTTTGTTTTGAGGGTGAAAGCAACAAAGAAAACGGCCGTGTACATGAACTCATGTACACGGCCGGCGTGTCGCATCCCGCTGCGACTGCGGCATCGAGATGATACCTGCAGAGGCGTGGTTGATCAGGGGCCCAATGAACGTGGCCCGAGGTTAGTTTCAGTCTGATAGTTCGTAGCCGTTGGCGTCTTTATGCCACGGTGAGCCGGGCTTGCTGCACAGAATGATGATGCCTTCAACAAAGCCCCAGATGGCGGCTGCGATTGGGCCAAGTCCGAGCAGAATCCAGCCGACAAGCGTCAGCAGCAGCTGGGCCACGGCCTTGCCGGTGTTGCCGAGATAGAAGTTGTGCACACCAAGTCCGCCGAGGAAGATGCCCAACAGGCCGGCAGCCAGCTTGGACTTGGACGATTGCCCCACCGGGGCGGCGGCATACGGAGCGGCGGTGTATTGCGGCTGCGCGTAGGGGTTCGGCTGCTGGTAAGCCTGTCCATAGCCGGGCTGCTGGCCGTAGCCCGCTGCGGGCTGTGCGGGCTGGCCGTACTGCGGCTGGCCGTACTGAGGCTGAGCGTATGCGCCGGCGGGCTGGCCGTATTGCGGTTGCTGCTGGCCGTAGCTTCCGGCGGCGGGTTGAGCGTATGCGGCGGGCTGTGGGGCGCCATAGCCCTGCGGCTGCTGTGCGGCATCTTGGCCGTAAGACGGTTGTGCCGGCTGTGCGGGCTGTGCCGGCTGCGGAACACTGTCCGAACCGTACGGTTGTTGTTGATTATCAGTCATGCGGGTCAGTCCCCTCTCAATCGGGAACGGCAATACCTTCTTACCGTTTCTGCACAACATCATCTCATGTTTTGCCCAATAGTAAAACCTGCCGCGCTACGATTGGGCCATGAGAAGTTTCCTGACCAGCTGGTTGATTATGACTATCGCCGCCGCCGTCATGGTCGCGGTGACTCCCGGCATGACCCCGGTGGGGGAGCCTCCGATTCTCGGCATCGCCGCGTTCGCTTTGTTCATGGCGCTGATTAATGCGTCAATCAAGCCGATTGTGCATCTGATCGCACTGCCGTTTGCGATTCTGTCTCTCGGGCTGGTCACCTTGATTATCAATTGGCTGTTCATGCGACTCGCCAGCTGGCTGGCGGTCAGTCTGTTCGGCGTGGGCGTCTTCGTACACGGTTTCTGGTGGTCGGTACTGGGGTCCTTGGTCCTGACCATTGTTGCGGGAATCGTCGGGTCCATCTTGGATCAGTGACGGTGCTCGCTGGGCGAATATGAGTAATGGCGGTTGGAATCGGACTGATTCCAACCGCCATTACTCATATCAAGCTACGGGATCGAGCGGGGCGAACATTACTCGCGCACCAAGCGGATATGCTCCACATCGTCGCGCCGGGAGCGACGGAACAGCACGAAACGATTGCCGATGGACTGCACCACTTCGGCGTTCAGCTGCTCGGCAAGCTCGGCGGCGGCTTCCTTGGCGGTCAGGCCAGAACCGTCCTGCACGGCGCACTTGATGAGCTCGTGCTTCTCAATGGTCTCATCGGCCTGATTGACGGCCGACTCGGTCAAATCGTTCTTGCCCACATAGAACAGGGGCTTCAGCGAGTTCGCCATCGCGCGCAGCTGCTTGATTTGCTTCTTGGTCAATGCCATGGGAATTTCCTTACATCTTTCGTATAACCACACCAGCATAGCAACCGGTGCTGTCTGCGCTGTTTGCCGCCCTACAGCGCGATGATGGCCGCGATGTAGATGATGACGGCAGCGGCGAATATGAGATCTCGCGCGGCGATGGTCAGGGCACGCCAGTGGGTGCGGCGGATGCTCTCCTCGTAGCAGCGGGCGTCAAGTGCGAGGCTCAGGTTGTCCGCGTGACGCAACGTGCCGGCGAAAATCGGCACGATAATCGCGCTCATCGCCTTGATGCGCTGGGCCAGTGAACCGGTTTCGATGGAACCGCCACGCGCGGATTGGGCGTCGACGATGGCGCGGGTTTCGTCGGTCAGCGTTGGAATGAATCGCAATGCCAGACTCATGACCAGCGCGATTTCTTGGGCATGGATACCGAGCCGGTTGAGCGGACTGATCAAGGTGGCGAAGGCGTCGGTCATGGCGGTAGGCGTGGTGGTAGTGAGGAACACCGCGCCCAGAATGATTACCAATGCGAAACGGCAGGCGTACAGCACGGCTATGGTCACGCCCTGATCGGTGATGCTTAGCGGGCCAAGCGCCACCACCGGCGTGCCGGTGCGTACCACAAACAGATTGACCACGCCCATCAGCACCAGCAGGATCAGAATCGGATGAATGGATTCAAGCACCCGTAACGGGTTCAGGCGTGCCGCCGCGATAACGGCCAGGGTGATGGCGATGCCCAGCGCGAGCTGGGTTGGCGTGTTCACCGCGAACATCGTGAACATGGCGGCCAGGAAGCCCACCATCTTCACGCGCGGGTCAAGTCGGTGTATCACTGAGTGCGCAGGGCCGTTGGAGGATACGGCCGGCTCGGTGACGGTGGCCGTGACGGGGCCGCCGGATGCGGGGGCGGCAATCGGCATACGGACCACGCGGTCGGCGATTTGCTCGGCCTCCTCCCGGTCATGGGTGATGATGAGCACGGTCACGCCACGCGATTTGAGCGTGCGCAACAGCTCATGGATACGCTTCTTGGCTTGGGCGTCCAGACTCGCGGTCGGCTCGTCCATGATGAGCACGTCAGGATTGCAAGCCAGCACGCCGGCAATGGCTGCCAATCGTTGTTGCCCGCCGGACAGGTCGAAGGGGGAGCGGTCGGCAAGATGCCCGATATGCAGCAGTTCCAGTGATTCGCGCACGCGGTCGGCTACCTCGGTCTCGCCAAGCCCTTGGTTGCGTGGGCCGTACGCCACGTCCTCGGCTACCGTGTCAGCGAACAGCTGATGCTCTGGATGCTGCATCACGTAACCCACATGCCGGCGCAATTGCGCTAATTGCTTGCGATTCGCCGACTTCGGGCGCACGTTGCGACCGCGCTTGCCGGTCGAGGCCACCGGAACACCGGCCACTTCGATGCTGCCGGCGGTCGGCGCAGTCAGTGCGCACAACATGCGCACCAGCGTCGACTTGCCCGAACCATTCACGCCCATCAGTGCCACGGTTTCACCGCGCGCGATGGTGAACGACAGGTCATCGATAACCGCCCGTTTGGCCGAAGGATAGCGATAGGTCAGATGCGAGACGCGAATAATGGGGTTCGTCATATCACCGATGCCATCGGAGAGCAGCGGCAGTTCGGAGCCGTCTTCGCGCTCCCGCTGGCGGGGGCTGTCGTTCGTAGGGCGACTGGGGGCGGCTTCTGTGCCGATACTACCCTCAGTCTCGCTTTGCGAGACAGCCTCCGCTAGCGGGGATCGATTATCGACGGCTGCAGTGATACCAATGATTCGCCCGGCCTCCATGTGCACGATGCGATCGGCATGAACGGTTTCATCTGGATGATGCGTGACATGCACAATAGTGGTGCCGCGCGCCTGCAAATCATCCAAAATGCGCATAACTTCGGCGCGTGCGGATTCGTCCAGCATGGCGGTCGGCTCATCCAATACCAGCATTGCCGGGTTCATGGCCAGCATGCCGGCGATGGAGGCGCGTTGCTGCTGCCCGCCGCTCATACGGGTCGGGTCGGACTGGCGTAAGTTCGCCAACCCCACGGCCTGCAATGAATCAACGATACGCTCGCCGATGAGCTCGCGCTCCAGCCCGAGATTCTCCGGGCCAAAGGCCACGTCATCCTCCAACACGGTGGTGACCAGCTGATCCTCGGGATTCTGGAACACCATACCGATGCCGTGGCGGGCAGCACGATAGGCATCGGCATTCGGGCCGGCTGCGTACACGCGTTGCCCCAGTAACGTCACTTCACCACCGTCCGGCGCGGTCAATCCCGCAATCAGACGGGCTAACGTGGATTTGCCCGACCCGTTCGGACCGACCAAGCATAGGCGCTCGCCGGCATGGACCGTGAGTGAAACGCCATCCAAAGCCCATGAGGTGCCGCGGTCATAGCTGAAACGAATGTCCTTGAGCACGGCGGCGGGGGAGGCAGGCTCGGCGGAAGCGTGAGGTTCGGCAGAATCGTGGAACTCGTCGGCGTCGAAGGAATGGGGTGCAACGGTCATGAAACAGCAATCCGTAACTGATAGGCGAAAACGCAGAATCCCGGCCCGTGCCGGGATTCTGCGTTCTGGTTCTTTGAGTGGTCTTTGAGTGGTCGTTAGTCGTGGCGGGCATCGGCCCGTCTCAGGCCAGTCACTGCTGCTTGGACAGCAGGTTGGAGATCGGCTTGTAGATCAGGAAGGTGATCACGGCGTGAATCGCCATCTTAGCCACGTTGAACGGCAGCAGAATCGGCAGAATCATCGCGGCCACAGCTTGGTAGGTCATGTGCGCGTAAATCGGCGTGACAATCAGGTTGCTCACCAGCGCCACCACGATGGCCAGCACCGCACCCACCAGAATGCCGATGGCGGCACCCTTGCGCGTACGGATCTTACGGTAGATGAACGCGGCCGGCACAGACAGGAACAGCGCCACCAGCACAGCCATCAGCGAACCCCACGGATTGGCGAACATGTGCGGCACAAAGCCGAGCACAGACACGATTGCGGCGGCGGCCGGGCCATACGCAAAGCCGGCAATCAGGCAGACGATGCCGGACGGGTCGTACTTCAGCCAAGTGACCGGCGTAATCGGGAATTCAATGAAGCTGGTGACCATCGCCAGCGCCACGAACAGTGCATACATGGCGATACGGCGCGTGGACCAGCGGCCAGAATCGGCCACACCAGTGGTGTGTGAGCCAAGTTTGGCGCTGGTGCTGGCGGTGGACGTGCTGGCCGAACCCTCGGCCTCGGGTGCCACAGAACGAACAACTTGCATGCGAATACGCGAAGATACACTCATAATGAGCCCTCGTTTCTTCCATCCGGACTATACCGTTGGCTCCGGAATCTCACCGGATCAGCCGCTTGCGCGGGTCGCGGGCTTCCTGCCATCCCCGTTATGAAACCCGGGGTGCAGGTTACCGCCAGTAAGGAATTGCACCTTCCCTGAAACTGACAGGCTTATTCATACGCCATGCGCCGGACGTATGCAACCCGCGTTTCACTGTGCAGAAATTCGTCTTGTGCCGGTCAAGTGCAACAATGGGAGCCATGGCTGAAGTGAAGAAACCCAACAACACCATCGACAAGCTTGCCCTGATCGTCACCACCTACAAACGTCAGCAGTTGCTTGAGACACTGTTCGATTCGATTCTGGCGCTTGAACAGGCACCGTGGCGCATTGTCATCGTGGACAATGAGCAGTCCGATCAGACGGCGGACATGGTCGCTGCGTTTGCCGGCAAGGTGACCGGCCAATGGGGCACCACCGTGGCCGACCAGTCCGGTAACGAAGAACGTGTGGTCTATGCGCCGCAGACCGAGAACCTGGGTGGTGCGGGCGGTTTCTCCGCCGGCGTGGCCAAAGCCTACGAGCTGGGTGCCGCATGGTTCTGGGTGATGGATGACGATGTGGCCGTGCTGCCGGACGCCATTGCCAAGCTGTCCAAGTGGACCGACAAGCACGAGGTGATTCAGGGCTCCCGATTCGACTACGATGGCGGCCCGTTCTACTGGCAGTACGACTTCATTGTGCCGCTGGGCATCCCGAACCCGATTGCGCCCGCCGCATTCGGCCCGGCCGGATACCGAGTGATGGACACGCTGTGCTTCGAAGGCGGCCTGTTCAACCGCCGTGTGGTTACGGAAATCGGTCTGCCGGACCCGCGCTTCTTCATCTACTGGGATGACACGATGTATGGCTACCGCGCCAGCAAGGTCACCAACCCGATTGTGGTGCCCGACGTGATCCTGCGCCGTACGCGCGAAATCGGCAATTGGGATATCGCCGGCGTGCGCCAGCTCAACTCCACATCCGACATGAACCGGTATCACATCATGCGCAACCGCGGATACATGGCCCGGTACTTCATGACCTATGGTGACTTCCGTCCGCTGGTGTTTGGACTGGGTACCGTGCTCACCGCGGCCAAGGAAGTCATTCGCCTGGTGATGGTGGATCGCGAGCACCTCAAGACCGGTTTGGTACAGATTGCCAAGGGCTGGTGGGACTCGCGCAAGCTGATGCACGACCCCACCTGGAAGCTCATGCCGTCGCTGAAGTAGCCGTAGTAGTGGCTCCCCTCTATGAGGGGGTCACTACAGGTTACTTATGGATGAACAGGCCACCGTCGCCCCAAGCCCACTGGCCTTGGCCGGCACCGATCTGGAAGTGCAGCTTGGCGATGCCCATGTCATTGAACGCGTGATGCTCATCTTCCGCACTCTGATCGATATGCGCGGCGGCGGTATCGTCGGCCGGATTATACGAGAAGGTGATTGGCTGACGGTTCATCGCGCTCGGCGCCTTCATCGCAGCCTCGACGCCGGACTTGAACCAATCCGGAGCGGCCTCGCGCCCCTCATCGCTCATTGTGGCGGTGAACTGCTCATAGGTCTTGGTGGCGCGGTGCGTGCGTTGCGCTTCGCATAGCTCCTCATAGGATTTCGCCTGATAATCCAGATGATTCTTCGGATGCCCGATCACCACACCGAGATACAGCTCCTGGCCAGAGGTGACGCGGCAATGCTTGGCCGCCTCCGCCTTGTCCCATGAGCCGGCGACCCATAAGGTGCCGAGGCCGCGCAACGTGGCCGTGAGCACCATGCGTTCGGCATAGAAGCCGGCACGCTCTTTGGCTTCCTCATCGTTCGCGGGGCCGACGATGGCCAGATAATTCGCCGCATTGGTCAGATGACCTGAAGCATTGGCTTCGGCGAACACCTTGGGCTGGTCGCGCACCAGCTGAATGTTGAGATCGCCGAGTAAGTTGATCGGCTGAAGCGCCATCTCGAGCTGGCGGGCCGTATCGTCGTCGATCGGCTCATCATCGTAGGCGCGTACGGCGGTGCGGATGTTAATTGCATCAATAAGTTGGGTATGTTCTGCCATACCTCCCATTATCGCGCGCGACACAGAGTCAGGCCACCATAGACGCCGATTTTTCCTAGTATGCGAAATCGCATGCATTGCCCATTGTCAGGCTTGAAAAACGATACGAATAGGGTACGTAGTGACCGGCGACGATGCACACGTTTGCACAATTGGTGTGTAATGGTTTCGTGTTGAGCGTAATTCGCGTTAAACTGGGCGCAACCTTACGAACTGATGAAAACGTATGGAAAGGAAGGTCAACGATGATTGAAACTGCACAGGCTTTCGGTGTTGACATTGGCGGTTCCGGCATCAAGGCCGCACCTGTCGATCTGACCAAGGGCGATTTCGCCGAGCCACGATTGAAGATTCTCACTCCCGAGGTCTCCACTCCTCAGGCCGTGGCCAAAATCGTCAAGCAGCAGCTCGACCACTTCGAAGTGCCTGAATCCGCACCCGTTGGCATCGCTTTCCCCGCGCCGATCAAGCCCGGCCAGAAGCTCGACTTCATGGCCAACCTTGACCAGTCTTGGATTGGCGTGGACGTTACTGAAGTGTTCTCCGAAGCCTGCGGCCGCCCGGTCGTCGTGGTAAACGACGCCGACGCCGCCGGCCTGGCCGAAGTCCAGTTCGGTGCCGCCAAGGGCCAGGATGGTCTGGTCATCGCCACCACACTGGGCACCGGCATCGGCACCGCCTTGATTTACAACGGCGTGCTCATCCCGAACACCGAACTCGGACACATCATCCTGAGCGCCAAGCATCTGGACGCCGAGAAGTATGCCTCCTCCGCGATTCGCGAGAATGAGGAACTGAGCTACAAGAAGTGGGCCAAGCGTCTGACCAAGTACTACGGCCTTATGGAGAAGTACTTCAACCCGGACCTGTTCACCGTCGGCGGCGGCGTGAGCCGTCAGAGCGAAAAGTTCCTGCCGTACGTGGATATCAAGACCTGTCTCTTATACACATCTCCGAGCCCACGAGACATCTCAGGATC
>ENA-OYZO01000871-OYZO01000871.1-human-gut-metagenome-genome-assembly--contig:-NODE-871-length-11625-cov-12.107087_pt1 | contig 11625 bp, 9 predicted proteins | sample MGYA00243293_ERZ653481 | MGnify/ENA primary metagenome ERZ653481 (study PRJEB26926, sample SAMN06165094) | human gut metagenome | biome: ENVO:00009003; feature: ENVO:2100002; material: ENVO:00002003... | reverse complement strand
ACAGGATAATAATATTGTAATACATAAAGCATAAAAAAGCAAGTAATGAGGGAGTTTTGAGCATACAAAAAGCTCCGCAGAAAACTCTGCGGAGCTAAGTGATTAAGTATTAATTATCTGTTAAGATAAATTAGTTCTCTCTTCTTCTAACGAGGAAGAATACACCTGCAGCTGCAACCATTACGCCGGCAAATACGAAGAAGATTGTTGTCTCCTGACCTGACTGTACTGAGTTAGAGCCTGATGATGAACCATTAGATGAAGAGTCGTTTGATGATGAACCGCCGTTTGAAGAACCGCTTGTATCAGCAGCATCGTTATTAGCCTCTGCATTCTTAATCTCATCTGGGTTAACCTTTTCGCCACCCTTTGTTGGGTCTGTGCATTTACCAAGGATATCCCCGATTGTTGCCTGCTTCTTGTCAGCAACATCCTGAGTCATTGTTCCAGCCTTAACAAAACCCTCAAGTTTGAACTTTACATTAGACATTACAGCGAGTGGGCTGACCTTGAGTTCATTGATAAGATCCTGTGTCTTATCTGTCTTACTTGTATCAGCAGTACCGTCGTCAGAAACATAATCGAGAAGGTAGTCAGCTAAAAGTGTTACATCTGTTGTACCGTCTGCAAGAGCTGTACCAACTACTTTTGATGTTGAAGTAATAACCTTCTGCGGACCACATTCCGGATGGTTCTTCCATGCAGCCTCAGTACCTGTCTTGCTGCTGTCCTTAGGGTTCTCGATCTTGTTACCTGTTACATACAAAGTATCGCCAATGCAGTTACCGTTCATGATTGTGTTGTAAATCTGAACTTGTGTATCTGCACTGAAGATTACGCAATATAAGTTCTTGCTGCCGGCATTCTGAATTTCTTCAGCGTTGCCTGTCTTTGTTATATCATAAGAATAAAGATCGTCGCTTTCCTTTTTGCACACTTCTTTCTTTGTCTGCCAGCTTGGCCAATTACCTGTACCGTCAGCTCTCCAGACGTGGCAATAGATCTTGCTAAAGTTTTTCCAACCTGCACTCTTTACATCAAAGTAAATCTTTGTGCCGGCACCTACCTGTGACTCGTCACCTGCTGCTACTGCTGAAGAATCATCAGCTGCTACTGCAGACTCGTCATTTGCTGCTACTGCGTCCTCTGCTTCAGCTGCACTTGCTGCAAATGCGCCTGCTGAAAGTACTAATGTTGAAGCAAGAGCAAGACTCATTACTTTTTTGAACATTTTAAATCTCCTCCATTGTTCATTAACTTTTAGGAATACACTATTCCATTGGAATTATTATACATCAAACATTACAAAACTTCAATACTTTAATTTCTTTTTATCGTTGTTTTAATATACAATCTTGCAAGACTGTTTTTAGTAGTTCTAAACAATAATAGCAATAAATTGCAATCTTTCAGACAACAAAAATCAAATTATGTGGATTTCGCAACATTTATGCCTTAATCATACCATATACAGTTTCTTTAACGATAGCAAGTGCTTCATCAATCTTTTCAGGATTTTTTGCACCTGCCATAGCCATATCCGGCTTACCGCCGCCGTTGCCGCCCGCTGCCTGTGCAACAGCCTTAACGAGTTTGCCTGCATTTACGCCGAGTGCCTTAGCATCTTTACCGCAAGATGCGGCAAATGTAACCTTGCCGTCATTTTCACAAGCAAGTACAACTACAGAAAGCGGAGCAACATCTTTTGTTCTCTCGCACATTGCACGAAGTGCGTCAGCGTTTGCATTGTCAATTTTTTTAGCAATAATTCTTACGCCGTTTTCAATTTCAGAATTAATAAAGAGGTTGTCAACCTGCATAGCAGCAAGCTTTGTGTTAAGCTCTGCAATTTCTTTCTGCTGATCATGAAGTAAGGTTGCAATCTTCTGTGCGCCCTCTGTGAGTGCTTTTGTATTTGAAATCTTAAGTGTTTCGCAAACATTGAGTACAGTTTCACGGACATCGTTCATATACTTAAGAACTCCGATACCTGTAATAGCCTCAATTCTTCTTACACCTGATGCAACAGAACCCTCCTGACGGATTCTGAACAAGCCGAGGCTTGATGTATTTGTAGCATGTGTACCGCCGCAGAACTCAACTGAGAACTTACCGATGCTTACAACTCGTACAACATCGCCGTACTTCTCGCCAAACAATGCCATAGCGCCGAGTTTCTTTGCCTCTTCGATTGGCATTTCCTTTGTAACAACAGGGATAGATGCAAGAATCTTCTTGTTTACAAGGTCTTCGACTTTCTTAAGTTCTTCATCTGTGAGAGCCTCAAAGTGAGTAAAGTCAAAACGAACAGAGTGGTCTGTTACAAGCTGACCTGCCTGATGAACATGATTGCCGAGAACTTCACGAAGTGCGGCCTGTAAAAGGTGAGCCGCTGTGTGGTTACGCATAATATTTGCTCTTCTGTCAAAGTCAACGATTGCACGAAGTTCTGTGCCGACCTCAAGTGTACCGCTCTTAATTGTACAAGAATGGAGATAAACACCCGAAGCATCCTTAGTTGTATCGTCAACATCAACCTCAAGAGTACCCGATTCCATTACACCTGTGTCGCCTACCTGTCCGCCACTCTCTGCATAGAACGGAGTTTTGTCGAGAACAACAAGAGCTGTTTCGTTTTCGCCGACGCTGTCAACTCTGATACCGTCTTTAATGATGGCAAGAACCTTGCTGCCTGTATTAAGGTCAGTATAACCGCAAAATTCTGTTTTAGCAATATCAGAAAGGTCTGTTGAATCCGAAATCCAAGCGTCTGTGTCTTCTTTCTTTCTTGCATCTCTTGAACGCTGTTTCTGCTCTTTCAAAAGCTCGTGGAAACGGTCAACATCAACATCAATACCCTGCTCGGAGAGAATTTCTCTTGTAAGGTCGATTGGAAAACCGTAAGTATCGTTGAGCTTAAATGCGTCCTCACCGCTGAGAACCTTAATATCCTGGTCGTCAACAATACCCTGCAAGAGTTTAAAGCCCTGGTCGATTGTCTTTTGGAAGCTTTCTTCCTCAACTCTGATAATCTTTGTAATAAAGTCCTGCTTTTCTCTTAATTCAGGATATGCCGATTCATTTTCTTTTATTACAGTTTCGCATACCTTATACAAGAATGCGTCTTTGTATCCTAAGAGTCTGCCGTGACGGGCTGCTCTTCTGAGCAAACGGCGGAGAACATAACCCTTACCCTCATTTGACGGAAGAACACCGTCGCCAATCATAAATGTTGTGCTGCGGATATGGTCGGTGATAACTCGGAGTGAAATATCCTTTTTATCGTCTTCACCGTAATTTACACCTGTAATTTCAGAAATCTTCTTCATAATATTCTGAACAGTATCAACCAAGAAAAGGTTATCAACACCCTGCATTACGCAAGCAAGTCTTTCAAGACCCATACCTGTATCAATGTTAGGATGAGCAAGCGGAGTGTAGTTGCCGTTGCCGTCGTTTTCAAACTGTGAGAATACAATGTTCCATACCTCAACGAAACGGTCACATTCACAACCGACATGACAGTCAGGTTTTCCACAGCCCTTTTCATCACCACGGTCAAAGTAAATCTCCGAACAAGGACCGCAAGGACCTGAGCCATGCTCCCAGAAGTTGTCTTCCTTGCCGAGTCTTACCATATGAGATGGCTCAACACCGATTTCTTCGGTCCAAATCTTGTAAGCCTCATCATCGTTTTCATAAATAGATACATAGAGCTTATCAACAGGCATTTCGAGAACTTTTGTAAAGAACTCCCATGCCCAAGCTGTAGCCTCGTGCTTGAAATAGTCACCGAAAGAGAAGTTACCGAGCATTTCAAAGTATGTGCCGTGACGGGCAGTAATGCCTACCCTCTCAATATCTGGAGTACGGATACACTTCTGACAGGTTGTTACACGCTTTCTCGGCGGTGTAACCTCACCTGTAAAATACTTTTTCATAGGAGCCATACCGCTGTTGATAAGCAGAAGGCTGTTGTCGTCCTTCGGAACAAGTGAAAAGCTCGGAAGTCTTAAATGACCCTTACTCTCAAAAAATGAAAGAAACTTTTCACGAAGTTCGTTAAGTCCTGTCCATTCCATTAAAAATCTCTCCTTAAAAAATTTGCAAAATAAAATCCTGCCCCATAATAATGGGACAGGAGAATAATTCCTGCGGTACCACCCAAATTGGTGCTTAAACACCCTCTTTGAGTAATCTTACGATTACAATCCTTAACGCAGATATACGCTGTGCTTAGTCACACAGAGCTCAGGGGCAGCGTGCTGTAAACATTCATAAAGTCTTGCACCGACCGACTTCTCTCTGAAAGAATGAGATACAGCTAATCCCGTCAACGCCAATTACATATACTTTTTATTCAGTAGCATTATAAAACTAATTATTCACAATGTCAAGTGAATATCGGAAATTTTCTGATATTTTTCTTTTTTCGTACCACAACAATCGCATTAATTTTGTTGCATATTGCGACACAAAATGATATAATACATTTATATATGTTTTTATATCACTTTGGAGGAGATTATTTTGAGTGCAAAAGTCACTTTACTTACTTATACGCCAAATCCCGAAATGACGGTTGCAATGGCAGCAAAGCTCTGCTACTCACCGTCCGAAATATCAAATATAAGAGATGGTCTTACTGAGGAAAAGACCGCTGATTTTATAGATATGCTTGCAAATATCGGTCATGGAAGTCCGTTTGAGCACGCATCCTTTACCTTTGGCATTGAGGGCATTTCAAGAGCTTGTTCGCACCAGCTCGTAAGACACAGAATCGCTTCTTACAGTCAGCAGTCGCAGCGTTATGTTGACGGCACAAAGTTTGATTTTGTAACACCGCCTGAAATTGCAAAAAACGAAAAGGCGCTTGCCGCTTATAACAAAGTAATAGAAATGCAGTCAAAGGCTTACAGCGAAGTTCGTGACGCACTTGTTGCAGGATATATCAGAGAGGCAACAGGAAACTGTGACGATAACGATGAAGAAGTCATAGAAAACTACAGAAACGAAAACAAAGCAAAATTCAATGCTTTTGTAAAAAAAGCAAATGAAGACGCAAGATTTATTCTTCCTAACGCATCAACCACAAAAATTGTCTGCACTTTTAATGCAAGAAGTCTTGAGAATTTCTTTGCACACCGCTGCTGTAACCGTGCACAGTGGGAAATCAGAGATGTTGCCGAGCAAATGCTTAAACAATGTCTTGAAGTTGCTCCGCATTTATTCAAAAACTGCGGCCCTGCGTGTTTGTTTGGCGCTTGTCCCGAGGGCAAAATGAGCTGCGGCAAAATGAAAGAAGTACGCAAAAAATACGGCAGAGAGTAATATTTTAATTATATTTTAGAATAATAGAAATGGATATGAACAAAAATGAGTGCAAAATTCATTGTAATAGAGGGTCTTGACGGAAGCGGAAAGGCTACCCAGACAAAAATCCTCTTTGATAAAATTTCAGCAATGGGAAAAAGCATTAAAAGGCTTGAATTTCCCGATTACGCAAACGAAAGCTCGGCACTTGTAAAAATGTATCTCGGCGGAGAATTCGGCAGTAATCCGAATGATGTAAACGCTTATGCCGCTTCGTCCTTTTATGCGGTAGACAGAGTGGCAAGTTTTCTTAAATTTTGGAAAAAAGATTACGAAAACAGTGATGTGATTTTAAGCGACAGATACGCTACATCCAATATAATTTATCAGATGTCTAAACTTGACAAATCGGAGTGGGACAACTTTATTGAATGGCAGGAGGATTTTGAATACAATAAACTTTCTGTTCCTAAACCCGATAAAGTTATTTATCTTGATGTTAAACCCGAAGTATCGCAAAAACTTATGAGCAAGCGTTACGAGGGTGACGAAGGCAAAAAAGATTTACACGAAAAGAATTTCGCGTTTTTGCTTGAATGCAGAAAATCTGCTTTATATGCCGCTGAAAAATGCGGTTGGACAATTATTGACTGTTGTGAAAACGGTGAAATCAAGTCGATAGAATCAATAGCAGAGGAAATAGAAAAGGCGGCTGAAATTAATACTTTATGCTAAACTTTAAGCTGATAGAAAAATCCGATATAAATAAATTTCAGAAATACTACGACAATCCGGAAGGAATTTCACTTACTACCAATATTTTGAGCGCATACCTCTGGAGAAATGAATATAATATAAAATTTGCTTTGTACAACAACTGTTTAATAAAAGCATATTTTAATGACGATGACAGCGTGTGGGGATATTGCCTGCCGCACGGCGAAGATATAAAACCCGCTGTCGAAGAAATCATAAAGGACGCTCACGAGCGTGGGCAAAAACCTTTTATCGTAATGCTGACAGACGCACAGAGGGTTAAACTTGAAACCCTTTTCCCGTCAGAATTTAACTATGAATTTTCACCCGAAAATCAGGAATATGTCTATTTGTCAGAAGATTTAATAAATCTTTCGGGCAGAAAATTCCACGCAAAGCGCAACCATATTTCAAAGTTTAAGAACGGTTATCCCGATTACAGATTTGAAGAAATAACAAATTCAAATAAAGAGGATGCTTATAAAGTAATGCTTGATTGGTGTGCCGAAAATGAAATTGATATTGAGCACTACGAAGAAAAAAATGCAATCAGAGAGGCTCTTGACAATATAGAAGAATTTAAAATGCATGGCGGAATTGTTTATGTAAAAGACAAAGCTGTTGCCATGACTCTCGGATGCGAAATCTCCCCTATTGCATTTGATATATGTTTTGAAAAAGCTTTGCGTGAATACGACGGCATTTATGCAGTAATTAACAATGAATTTGCCAAAACGCTGTCTTCTTATAAATATATAAACCGTGAAGAAGATATGGGGATAGAGGGACTTAAAAAGTCCAAACTCTCATATAATCCCATAATTCTGATCGCGAGGTATAACGCAACATTAAAAAATGATGGAAATTAATTTTTGCAAACCCGACAGTTCCGATATTAAATCACTTAAAAAGCTTTGGCTTTCATCTTTTGATGAAGAACCGAAAGCTGTTGATTTATTTTTTGACAAATGTTTTAACGCAAAACAAACTTATATTGCAAAGTACGGCGAAAAAATCATTTCCGCACTTTATCTTATAAGTGCAAGTTTTAACGGTCAAAAAGCTCATTATCTTTGCGGTGCGTCAACCCATAAAGATTTTCGCAAGCAAGGCATTATGAACAAATTAATTAAATACGCTCTTGAAGATTCGGCAAAAAACGGAGATAAGTACTCCTTTCTTTTCCCTGCAAACGATAATCTTTATAACTATTATCAAAATTTCGGTTATCGTGAAAACTGCATTGCTTATATTTCCGATTTTTCAAGAAATGATTTACTTTCTTTGCAGGAATTAAATTTCAGCGAAAATAATATTCTCAAGCAGGGTAATGACTTTAAAAATTTTGCTGTCGAATATTATTCAACATATAATGTAAAAAATGTTAAAAGCAAAAATTATTTTGCATTGTTTGAAGAAAATGAAAATACGGCAGAAGTATTTTACTTTGAATTTGAAAAAAACAATTTAAAAAATATGATAAATGATATTCTGCAAAATACCGATGCCGAATATTTCAGATTTACACATAACAAAATATTTGAAAACGCACAAAAAATCCGATACGGAATGGTAAAATCGCTTGACAGCAAAATCACCGTGCCAAAGGATATTTATATAGGAATAACATTAAATTAAGTATAGAAAGGGTATTGCTATGTTTTATTTATTTTTAGCAGACGGATTTGAAGAAACCGAGGCTCTTGCACCGCTTGATATGATGCGCAGAGCAAAAATTGAAGTTAAAACAGTAGGAGTTACAGGCGAATTTGTAACAGGCTCACACGGTGTTACCGTTAAAGCCGATTTAAAACCCGAAGAAATATCATTTAATAACATTGACGGCGTGGTTCTTCCGGGCGGTATGCCGGGAACCGTTAATCTCGGTAAATCGGAAGCTGTGACTAAAGCGGCTGTTTACTGTGCAGAAAACGGCAAAATTACCGCTGCCATCTGCGCCGCTCCGTCGGTTTTGGGTAACCTCGGAATACTTAAAGGTAAAAAAGCAACCTGTTTCCCCGGATTTGAAAAAGAACTTGAGGAAGCAACATACACCGCTGCTCCTGTTGAAATTGACGGCAATGTAATTACAGGCAAAGGCGCAGGCTGTGCAATTCTCTTCGGCAAAGCTATTGTAGAAAAAGCAGTGTCTGCCGAAGCTGCAAACAAAGTCTGCGGTGATATGCAATGCCCATAATAAATATAAAAGAGCAAAAAAATTCACTAAGAGCAAAGCATAAAAAAATCAGAACAGCCTGTCCAAAAGAAATCAGAGCCGCTCTTGACAAAACATTGTTTGAAAAATTTGTTGATTTGAAAGAATATAAAGAGTGCAGTATTCTGTTTGCGTTTGTATCTATGCCGATAGAAATTAACACCTACCCTATTCTTGAAAAGGCGATTGCAGACGAAAAAATACTTGCTCTGCCAAAATGCAGACAAAGCGAGCCTGTTATGGATTTTTATAAAGTAACATCACTAAGTCAGCTTATAGAGGGCAAATATTCCATTATGGAGCCTGATACAGAAGTCTGCGACAAAATTACCGATTATTCAAACGGTCTTTGTCTTGTACCCGGATTAAGTTTTGACTTATACGGGTATCGGCTCGGTTTCGGAAAAGGCTATTATGACAGATTTTTAGAACAGTTTGGCGGTACAACGGCAGGTCTTTGCTACTCAAGATGCATTGAGCAAAAACTACCGCACGGAATATATGACAAGGCTGTTGACATAATAATAACTGAAAAATTCACAAACGATACACGAAATGTGTTTGAAAAAGGAATGGTGTAAGTGAGCGAAGAAAATAATATTCAGAACCTTGAAGAAAAGCGTCGTCAAAAAGCAAAAAGCTTTACTTTAAATATTCAGGACGACATCTATGACGAATCCGCAAAAACAGAAAACAACGAACCCGAAGAACTTAACTCTTACAGCGGCGAAGATGTTAAGGAACAGATGGCAAAAAATTCTAAGCAGGCTTTAAAAAAGAAAAAGAAAATAGACAAAAAACTTTCAAAAGCCAAAAATAAGCGTAACCGCAGAGTTTTCAGAGTTATCTGGTTGGTTTCAGTTATAATTGTCGGTGCTATGGCAGGTATGTTCTTTGTGGCAGGCATTGACGATATGCTCGCTATCAACCGTACCGAAGAAAAAAATGTAAGAATAGAAATCCCTGCAAATCCGAATCTTGACACAGTTGCAACCGTTCTTGAAAAGAATAATATCATTGATGATAAAAACTATTTCAAACTGTTTGCAAAATTTACAAAGGCGGATGACGATTTTACACAGGGTACATATGACATCAAAACAAATTTGGACTACGAGGCAATTATCAACTTCTTGCTTAGCAGTGTAAACCGTACAGATACAGTTGAAGTAACAATTCCGGAAGGCAGAAATGTCCTTGAGATTGCTAAGTTACTTAAAGAAAAAGGTGCTCTCGCCGATGAAGACAAGTTCCTTGAGCTTTGTAATTCAAACCATTTTGACGATGAATATTCATTCTTAAAGGATATTACAAATGCAGATGACCGTTACTACAAACTTGAGGGTTACCTGTATCCTGATACTTATACATTCTATGAAAACGAAGATGCAGAGAATGTTATTTATCGTTTCCTTAATAACTACGAATCAAAACTTACCGAAAAACAAGATGTTCCGGGTTATGATAAGGTAACAACCATTGAAGATATGCTTAAGAAGAACAGAAGCGACTATACTCTTGACCAGGTTATGATAGTTGCGTCAATCATTCAGTCAGAGGCTGCCGATACAGACGATATGTATTACATTTCTTCTATTATCTACAACCGTCTTAATGCCGATGAAGATATGGGTGTTAAGTATCTCGGTCTTGACTCTACTAAATTCTACCCGTACAGAACACAAGCTGATATTCCTGAAGACGCAAGAGATACTTTTGAAAGTTCATATGACACATATTCTAAAGAAGGCTTACCGGCAGGTGAAATCTGTAACCCGGGTATGAATGCAATTATCGCTGCGCTCAATCCTAAGGATACAAATTACTACTTCTTCTGTCACGATAAAGACGGTAACGCTTATTATGCTTCAACAATTTATGAGCATAACGAAAATCTTGCAAATATTGAATAATTAGGAGATTATAATATGATTACAAGACCGGAAGTGCTTGCACCTGCAGGCGATATGGAATGTCTTAACTCTGCGCTTTCATTTGGCGCAGACGCAGTATTCCTCGCAGGCAAAATGTTTGGTATGCGCTCTGCATCAAAGAATTTTGACAATACACAGTTAAAACAGGCTTGCGAACTTGCCCACGCAAAGGGTGCAAAATTATATGTAACCTGCAACACTTTACCACGAAATAATGAACTTGACTTTTTACCCGACTATTTAAGCTATGCTCAAGAATGTGGCGTTGACGCATTTATTATTGCGGATTTAGGTGTTTTTGAAGCCGCTAAAAAATACGCTCCAAAGGTTGCAAGACATATTTCAACACAGGCAGGCGTAACAAACTATGCAACCGCAAATGTACTTTATAATATGGGTGCATCAAGAGTTGTGCTTGCAAGAGAGATTCCGCTTGATGAAATCGCACAGATGCGAGCAAAAATTCCGAAAAACCTTGAAATCGAGTGCTTTGTACACGGCGCAATGTGTGTGTCGTTCTCAGGCAGATGTCTTATTTCAAGTTATATGACAGGCAGAGATGCAAACCACGGCGACTGCGCACAGCCTTGCCGTTGGAAATATCACCTTTTTGAAGAAAACAGAGAGGGTCAGTACTTCCCTGTAGAGGAACATTCGGACGGCACATACCTTTACAATTCCAGAGATCTTTGTATGATTGAGCATATTCCCGAGCTTGTAAAAGCAGGAGTTTCCAGTCTTAAAATTGAGGGCAGAGCAAAATCAGCTTATTACACCGCTGTTACAACAAATGCCTATCGCCATGCTGTTGACGGATTTATGACTAACGGTGAAAATTATGTGCTTGAACCTTGGATTAAAGAGGAACTTGACAAGATAAGCCACCGTGAATACAATACAGGCTTTTACTTTGGCAAAGAACCGGGACAGGTTACGGGAAACGGCGGTTACATCAGACATTATGATGTGGTTGCTGTTTGTGAAAAGTCGATTGACGACACCACAACAGAAATTACACAGAGAAACAAATTTCTTGTGGGCGATACACTCGATGTACTGCCGCCAAGCGGTATTCCGTTTAATGTAAAGTGTGTTTCACTTACTGACGAATACGGAAATTCCGTTGATGCCGCACCACATCCAATGCAAAAGCTTACAATGAAGAGTGATGTAAAAATTCCTGACGGTTCAGTTATAAGAAAAAAGAAAATTTGATATAAAAACTCCCCTGTTTTGCGGCAGGGGAGTTTTTGTTGGCTTTGCTAAGTTATTTGTTAAGAATTGTGATAAATTATTGTTTAGCGGAGTGTCGGTCGGGCGTTGAAATTTAGCTAACGCTAAATTATCCTCCTAAAAACAAAAAAAGTTTACTCAATTTTTTCAAAAATTGCGGGTTTGGGCAGCGCC
>ENA-OYZO01000864-OYZO01000864.1-human-gut-metagenome-genome-assembly--contig:-NODE-864-length-11708-cov-7.929203_pt1 | contig 11708 bp, 16 predicted proteins | sample MGYA00243293_ERZ653481 | MGnify/ENA primary metagenome ERZ653481 (study PRJEB26926, sample SAMN06165094) | human gut metagenome | biome: ENVO:00009003; feature: ENVO:2100002; material: ENVO:00002003... | reverse complement strand
TCAAGCCTGCTTTTGATAGGCTATAAAATCATGCAACCACTGTGGAAGATGGTCTGTCAGGGGGAATACCGTCCCATTTTGATAAAATGCAACCTCCTGAAAGCCGTTCTCGTTGTCATAGAAGTGGACTTCATCACAGTATGGTACAACTGCGGCAAGGTCTGCAAATCGTTTCTCGTACCGTCTGCGGACATCCTGCACGGGGATGTCATGCCCACCCTTTCGCACACGGTTTTCAATCCGGAGCAGGCTTTCTTCTGCCGAACTGACCCCGACATAATACAGGCGGATGTGATAGTCTTTTTCTCTGGCTTGCTGGATGGTTCGCAGGGTTCGCCGTCCGGAAAGCGTTGTTTCCTGTGAAAAGTTGATGCCCTTTTTCAGGCAGTCATTGACTTTGGAGATTGCAAGTTTCCCGGCGGTGAGGCGGTCGCAATGCTCCTGTGCAGCGATGCTGTCCGGGTCGATAATCACGCCCATATCGGGCAACTGATGCCGCAACACACCGGAAAGACTGCTCTTTCCAACGCCGTTGACACCGCCAACAATGGTATATTGTTTCACGGTTCGCCTGCTCCCTCCTGCTCCTGCCGCTGCATCACCGGAAAGCCGTCTTTTTGCAGCCGTTCGTTAATCGCTTGGTTGACATAGCCGTTAATACTGCCGCCAGTCTTTGCGGTTGCTGCTGCCTTAACCAAGTCTTTGCAGCCTTTGGGCAGCATAATACTGATTCTGTCATAGTTTTCTGCCGCATATTGGTTTTTATATGTCGTTTTTCCTGCCATTTCTTCCCTCTTTTCTGGGATGGGAGTTACAAGGGTATAGTTTTCCCATCCTACCACCATTATAGCACAAATTGCAATCTTTATCAAGATAAAAAAATAAACGAAAAATCTTACATAAGATTGTGCAAAACGCCTATTTACATCTTACTAAAGATATGCTATGATAATTCCAGTGAGAAAAGCAATACTCACAATACAAATGAAAGGACTTGTAAGATTATGGACAAAACAAGCTTTATTTTTCACACAGAGTGGGGGCGGTTGTTCCGCAGGCTCTCAGATGCAGACTGCAAACGCCTGCTCCAAATGATGTGCGACTATGCCGCTGATGGCATTGAGCCGGAGGACACGCCGGACATGGTCGGCATGGCGTTTGATTGCATCCGTGGGCAAATGGATTATGACCAAGACCGCTACCGTTCTACTTGCGAAAAACGCCGTCAAGCCGTCCAAAAACGCTGGGACAAACAGAAACAAAAGGACACGGAGCAGGAACAAGAGGGTACAAAAAATACAAATGTATCCACTTGTATAGACGGCGATACAAAACATACCGATAATGATATTGATAATGATATTGAGAATGATATTGAGAATGATATTGAGAGTGAGTGTATTATAAATAATACACATACGCACACGCACGCACGCGAGAACACAGCGGATGAAGTGAATCAGACTCACGCCATCCCGAACAGCAATCAGATGCAAGCAGAGATCCCAACACTGGAACAGGTGCAAGCATATGCACGTGAACAGCAGGCAGTTACCAGCCCGGAACGGTTTTATAATTATTTTGCTGCAAATGGCTGGGTAGACAGTAAAAACCGACCAATACAGGACTGGAAAGCAACATTCCGGTACTGGGATATACAGGACAGGGAAAAGGCGAACAGCAAGCAGATGCCTGCTCTATCGGCAGAAAGTGCGGCAATCTATGAAGAATTGACTTACACCCCTTCCCCACTGTCGTTGCAAAAAAATAAGGCTGTAAGTGCCTAACGCCAACCAAGCCAAAAAGCACTTACAACCCACACAAAAGCCTGAAAAGACCTTGCTACATGATTATAGCACTTCTTTTCGGGCGTGTCAATCATTGGTTTCACAATTCTGTGATACCAAACCAGAAAGGAACTGAAAATGAAAACAGATCCATACCAAACAAAACGGAGAAATATTATTTCAAGAAAAATAATGAAAAGAAAAGTAGAGGAAAAACAAATAGAAGAGCTTTTAGAGCTATTTCTTTCTTTGCCGAACGACACACAGCATTATTGGGGGACGTGGTACAAAGTCGGAAGAGAGATAGAACGGCAGCGAGAGAAAGAGAAAGAAGCGAAAGATGCGAAAGAAAAGAAGGTGTAACAACATGCTGGAAAATATTTTGATCTTATCCGGAGCAGTTGCCCTTTTCGCTTTATACTACGGCACACCAATTCTTTTCCAACATCTCCGGAGCAGGTTCAACGCCTACCAAGAACCGCCAGAGCCAGAACCTGACCGGCTGGACTATGCAGCAGCGATGGCAGCCGTTGACCAGATACAGGCGATTCGGGAGCGACTGGACAAGCTGGAAGAGTTAATCACTTATCTGGAGATCACCCCACCAGAGAGCCAACAAGTGACCTGCTCCACGGCGTTTCGGTCTGAGGATACCAAACAGCACGCTTATACATTCGCCCCCACAGACGGCAGCACAGCGGCTCTCCCGGCAATCCTGACCGCTGCAAAGGCAGAACGTGCAGCCCTCCGGCAGTCCCTCTCTTCCCTCTTGCAGCAGCTGCCAGAAACAGCGGTACGGCATGGACAAAACGGACGACAAAACAGCGACCAAACACAGACCAAACAGACCCCTATTTTCCGTGGGGAAGTGGTAGAAAAGGGGGCTTGAACATGCAGGAAGTAAAATACTGTCAGCGGTGTGGCGTTGTCATTGGCGATGCTTATAATACGGACTGGTATGCATACATCAGTCAAAAGTATTGCAAAGCATGCAAGAAGATTTGTGACCGGGAGCGGAAAGCAGAATGGGCAAGAAACAAGCGGCGAAAGGTTGCCCTTGCAAAGGCAGAAGCAGCCGCAGAGCAGGCAGCAGAGGAACGGGAGCGGTTACAGCTACGGCGAGCAGAGAGCCGGGAACTGACCCTGCAACGGCAGAAAAATAAAGTCATGGAACAGGAAATTGCAGCCTTGCAAGCGTACATTGTAAAGCTTCGGGAACTGACCTGACAAGACCACACACAAACACAAAGAGCACACCTTTTCTCAAATGAGAGAGGGTGTGCTTTTTTCGCTGCTCAAAAATGAGCCGTCCTGTGATACAGGCTTTTCTCTATGACCGCCGCAAAGATGCCAACGGGGTCAAAGTTTTTCCGCTTTTCGGAAAGACCGTGTGCCCTCGTTTTGTTTCATTTTGTATCATGGAGCAGGCAGGCTTGCAAAGATTATAATTGACTGAACACGAATTTCCGACCAAGTTCTTTTTCTTTGTTCGTGGTTCGATTGCACGAAAACGCAAAAAGCGGATCTGTTCAGCTTCCAGCTGCAAAGGAAAAGGGCGGGGCAACAGAAAAACAACCAAAACAAGCAAAAACAAGCAATGCTTGTTTAAAACAACCAAAACAAGCAAAAACAAGCAATGCTTGTTTAAAACAACCAAAACAAGCAAAACAAGCTGTAACTGTTACTGATACTGTTACTGGTACTGTTACAGTACCAGTAAATAAGAAGCCGCCGGACGGCACTGCCCCCGATGGGGCAGCACCACCGGCTTCCAGCATGCAACCTGCTCGAAAATGAGCGGCTTGAAAAGCTGATGTCAGTTAGACTTACATCAGAACGAAAGAACGCCCTAAATTTGATTTAGGTTGTGCCTAACTTCTGGAGATGGTGGACTTTTTTGTCCGCCGTGAAAATAGGGGGTAAATGCATTCTTGCTTTCCAGATCCGGAAAGCGTTTCCGATCTCCTGTAACGCTCTTTTTTGAGCATAACGCAAACAGAAAAGCAATTAGGCATTTTTGACCATTAGCAGAACCCGGACATTTTTGTCCAAGTTGAAATAAGTTGAGTTTTGGACAAATTTGTCCGTAACGCAAACAGCGGAACTTTCGCTCAAAAATGAGCAATAGGGTGTCACGTTTCGCTACCCCCTTTTTTTGATGGGGTCGTGTTTCACGACTGCTGTTTTGGTACCAGAGGGGTTATTAAAACGGTGATCCCTTTTCTTCCCCCCTGCTCCGGAAATGGTCGGAATCAAATTCCGGTCAGTATCTCACTAACAAATCGTTATTGAGTTTCTGGCAAGGGATAGGAACCCAATTCCGACCATTTTTTATGGGTCGCTCTTGCTTCGTTCTCACTTCGTTGCCCCTGAGAGCGTCTGTGCGGCTCTCTGTGGGCTTTTTCTGCTCTCTCTGCAAAAGTTTATGCATATGCTTGTAGAACGCCACACAAAGGCGTATAATGACTATATCAAATAACAAATAAAAGGAGATGCAGGCATGGAACTGAATTTGAAAACGCTGCAAGCAGAGCAGGCAGAAGCAACCATTTTGAAAGATTTGATCCAGAAACTACAAGCAGACTTGCAAGCACATCCGGAAAGCCTTGCAGCGGAATCCATCAAAGAACTGCTTGCACTCTACCAGGAAAAGTATACACGCCTTACAAAAACGTTGCACACGGCAGAAGCTGCCTTTGCTGCTCTCCCGGCAGAATCCGAAAGCCTGCTCCGGATGCGATACCAAGACGGGTTGACCTGTGAGCAGGTATGCAGTCGGCTCTATATTGCAGCAAGCACACAGAAACGGAAACACCGAAAAGCCTTGCAGCAGCTGGAAGCAATCTTGCAGGCAATGGATCCACCTTGCAAGCTGGTGAAGAAATAGGCGAAGTGTCAAATTGTCCGGTTGTTGACAGAGAGCAGGCGTAAAATGATGCAGTGTCAAAAATGGCACTATTCTGGCACTAAAGTTATAAAAAGACACTACAGATTATTACAAGTTACAAGAAGTAGAAATCAGAAAATGCAGCAATATCGCACGTTATTTCAGATTACTAAAAATTGCAACAAGTATACCTGAGAACTCATAACCCAGAGGTCGTCACCTCTTATTTATCCCCTATAACAGCCAAAAAAGCACGTAGTTTCGGCGTTTTCCGAGATTGCGTGCTTTTTTATGAGATCCGAAAAAGTGCATTTCTGGCACTATTCTGGCACTAAAAGAAAAAAATTCATAATTGAAAAGGACAAGCAAACAAAAATGACCGCCTACGGAATACACCCGTGGCGGTCTTTCTTTATGCCTGTTTTCGTAAGAGGAAATCAGAAATGAAGTCGGCGGCTTCTTCCTTTTTGGATTCAATGACATGTTCATAGATATTCATTGTGGTTGATGTATTGCTATGCCCTAACAATTCACTAACCGTTACAACGTCAAACCCGTTTGCACCGAGCATAGATGCCAGAGAGTGCCGGAACGCATGAGGGTTGATGTGTGGCAGCCCGTGACGTGCTGAAAAGTTGTTCAGAAATCTTGTGGGGCTGTCTGGGTGCATCGGATAGCCGACTTTTCCGGGCTGTTCCATCACAAAAAGATATTCCGCCCGGACAGTGTGCAGCGTGCCGCTCCCGTCCGGTATCTGCAAGAAGCTATTCCATGCTGTTCCGTATTGTTTCCGCATGGCTTGCCATTCTTCCCGGTATTCCTGCAAGAGTGCAACCGTTTCATCTGACAAAACCAGAGAACGAACGGAACTTTCTGTTTTCGGTGTTTCTTCATAAGTTCCAATGGTTTTGGAATAGAGCAGGTTATTTTCAATTCGGATGGTTTTCTTCTCTAAGTCAATTGCCGACCATTTCAGCCCCACGATTTCCCCTCTCCGGCAGCCTGTAACCATCATCAGATGTACCAGCACACGCCATTTCAACGGCTCTTCCTGTAAGGCTGCACGGATTGCAAGCAGCGTTTCCGGCTGGAAATAGTTTGGAGTGGTTCGCTTTGTAGCCTTTGGCAGGTTTGTAACCTTTTTTGCTGCGTTATATGGAACAAGCATTTCCTTTTCTGCCTGCGACAAAATTTCAGAAATTAAAACATGATGTTCTATGATGGTCTTTTGTGAAAGCGGTTCTGTATTTTTTTTGACTGTGAACAACTCTGACCGCTTCATTTGCAAGGCTTTTGCAATTTCTACCGCATTTTCTAAAGTGGTCGCATGCCCTTTACAGATGCCAGAAATGGTCGTTCGTGGGATTCCGGCACAAGTGGCAAGAGCGGCTTGCGTGAGTTTCCTGCTCCGGAGCAGGGCTTTGAAATCCTGTGCAGGCGTTGCCGTGGCAGGCTGTACCCGTACTTCTCCCCGTTTCAATTGCTTGTAAAACTGCGTCAGATGCTGGGGACGTAGGTCTTGCAGCTTCATTGCTCCGATTCCGGCATTGATTCGCCGGAGCAGGCTTGCATAGCGTTCCAGTGTACTTCTTTTTACGCCGCTGCTTGCTTTGCAGTCCATCACATAGGCGGCATACGCTGCAAAAGTCTTTCGTTTGTCCAACTCGTAGCCCTCTTTGTACCGCATTTCATCCTTTAAGGTTTCCTCTTGGGCAAGCTTTGTGAATTTTGCGTCTGACATCCCGAGTGGCTTTTTTAGTGTTCGGGAGCGGATCCGTTTCGTTCCGTCTAAATTATAGCCATCGCACACCCGGATGCGAGCGGACACGATTTCGCCAGCCCTGTTTGTGTTAAACGTTGGTTTCGTCATGGCTGTTCTCCTGTTCTTTGTTTTGGCATTTACGTTCTTCCTCTTTAAAACATTTTTCTGCTAATGCATACCCGTGATTCATTGCCATTTTTTTATGCTCTTCAAACATGTAACGCATACATTTAGTGACTCTATATTCCGACAAATCAGCCTGATCCACTAAAAAATCACAAGTTGAAAGATAATCGTCTAAACAGGGCGGTTCTCCGTCTTCTTGTAACAAAAAGTCCTCTAAAAAAGGATGTTTTTCAAGTGTGCTTTTTATTATTTTTTCATATTCTTCATGCGATTCTGCCTCTTCTGTTTCCAGTTCGCAAAAAAGAAACTGGAGGAAAAACAGTGCCTTGTAATTTCCGGACATATCAAAAAAATTATACAAAATTTCACGGAAAGTGTCAGACGACAAAAACAAATTAAGGACTTCATAGGCTTCGACCCCATCAATGTGTTTTTTCATTGATATATCCACCTTATTGCACATTTTATCAAGTGTTCTCTCTGTTTTTTGTATGTTTTTGATTGATTTCTCTGAAAGCCCTGTTATTTCACAGGCTGTTTTCATGTTTCTTTCCGTGGTTCTGGCATTGGAGAATCCTAACAAATAATCGGCGGTTACACCAAAAAAACTTGCAATGCGTGCCGCTATGTCAATATCGGGCAACCTATCCCCGTTTTCATAGTAGCCGATTGTTGCTGGAGAAATTCCAATCTGTTTCGCCAGTTTTGATTGTGATAACCTCTTTTCCGTCCGCAGCTGTAAGAGCCGCTTTCTGAACACCTTAACAACATTTGCCGCTTTTCTCATCGCTTTTCCTCGCTTTATTTATTTTTGTTGTTTTATTTCCGATATGTCACAAATTTTATTGAAAACTGTTGACAACTATGAAAAGTCGTGTTATACTGTGGAATATAACAGCAACAATTCTGATTTTATTATATCATTTATTTTTGTTGTTGTCAATAGAAAAGAGGTGATTTTTTTGACAAAAACAGAAATTAAGCAGCTTGCAAAAAAAGCGGGCGTGTACATGTGGCAAATCGCTGAAAAGCTGGGAATTAATGATAGCAATTTCAGCCGTAAGCTACGCCGTCCATTGTCAGAAGCAGACACAGCAAAAGTGCTTGCAGCCATTGAGCAGCTGACAGCAGAGCAGGCAACCCCAACGGACGAATGAACACCCACGACCGCCGGAGCAACGGCAGAAAGAGAGCATGTAATATGTATGTAAAAAACGGAAACGCTGAAAAAATCGAACTGGAAACCCTGAATGTCTTTTGCACCTGCCCGGTATGCAAAAAAGAAGTCCTTGTACCGGAATGGGCGGAACTGATAGCAGAAAACGGCTTTGATGTAGCTGTGTACTGTGACAAGTGCAGCGACCACGCCAAAAAAAGCAGAACTTACATCCGCCAGCACATCGCCGATGCTGTGCAGCACATGAATCCCGACAGCTTGCAAACGGTGTTAGACCTTGTCGCCCACTATGCAGCTGACTAACCACCGGAAAAATAACAAAAAAAGAGCGTGTACCCTGTGGCAGCAGAGTACACGCCAAACGGTTATTCTTTGCCTATATACTAACAACGTCTATACTACAGTTAGGACAGCTTGCTTTCTAAAAATAACCTGTTCTTATTGTAGCATAAAACGAGCAAGAATGCAAGTAAAATCGAGGAAAAACGGAGGAAAAATGAAACTATGGCAATACCACGCATGATCACCATCAAGGAAGCAGCAAAATTGTTTGACATGACGGAACATTCCATTCGGACAAAAGCCAGAGAAGACCAAAACGGAGCAAGACTTTTTACAGTCATGATTGGGAAGAAATATCTCATCAATGTAGAGCGGTTCACGATGTATCTCAACGGGGCATTTTTTCAGCCCGTACAACAGAAACCACAGGCGGTGGACGGCATTACACCGGTAGCAGTTGGGCGGTGAGTGCATGGAAGATCAGACCTTATTTTTGCAGTATGCAAATGCAATCTCAAACGGCAGATGGGAAAGTTTTCTGGAAAGTCAGTCGCCGGAAATGATCCTAAGTGAATTAGAACCGCTTTGCCATGCTGCCCTGCTCTCACGAAACAGTGAGGAAGCATCACAATTTCTGGAAGCGATGTTTCAAAGACTTTCCGGATCTGTTCCATCGGAGCAGGTAGGCTTTTTTCTGAAAATCAAAGAACGGGCGGAATCGGTTGTGGGAGTCAACCACTGGCAGGAAATCACAGAACAAAAAGCAGAGATCCCCCTAAATCCTGTCTTTCCGGTCGGAACGTTTCCCCCTGTAATAGAAACCTACTTGGACAACGTTGCAAAAAGAAATCAAGTGCAACGTGAAATGGTATATCCGGCAGCGTTGGCTTCTTTGGCTCTCTGCGTGCAGGGAAAATTCAAGGTAGAATATCCAGATGCCACCGGTCACCGGCAGCATTTATGCCTTTATATCGGCATTGTAGCAGAATCCAGCGAGCGAAAAAGCCCTGTTTTTCAGCAAGTGTTCAAGAAACCGTTTTGGATGTGGTACAGCGGAATCAAAGAAACCTATGAGGCAGAAAAAGCACATTATTCCGCAGAACGAAAAGTACTGCAACGGCAGCTGGATGCAGCCGAAAAAGACAGCACAAAGAAAGGAAAGGCAGAAACTGCCGTGGAAGACATTGCCGGACTGGAAGGAAAACTTGCAAGCCTGAAACCGCCACGAAATCCCTATTTTATTTTCAGCGACATCACGCCAGAGGCTCTTGCTGTAAGCCTGAGAGAAACCGGAGAAAGCGGCGGAATTTTCTCTGAAGAGGGCGACTTCATGGAGATCATTGCCGGACGTTATGCAGAGAAAGGAAAAAGCTCTAACGCTGAATTGGTGCTGAAAGCGTACAACGGGGAAGTATACCGCAGCAACCGGATTTCCCGAGAAGAACTGATGTTGGAACGTCCGCTGCTGTCTATGTGTTTGATGTTGCAGCCAGATCTTTACCAGAGAATTGCCACCAATCAAGACTTACAAGGGCGTGGCGTGATCCCCCGTTTTCTGTTCTCTGTTCCAGAAAAGCATAAGACCCCACGAAAGGCAATCAATAACGAAATCATTCCGCTGACGGGAGAAGATGCTTATAACGCAATCATCTGGAAGTTTTTAGATCTGGATCTTTGCGAGGAGCAGGAAATTCCCGTTCTAAAGTTCGCCCCGGAATTATGTCAGGAATCTTCTGGACTGGGAAAGCACTTGCAATGGATTGAAAACACCATTGGAGAAAATGGAATCATGGAAAAAGAATCTGCCTATGCTGGAAAAGCAGGTGGGAAACTCATTCGGATTGCTGGCATCCTGCATTTGCTCTGGGGATACGACCAGAACACCCCTATTTCCGAAGAAACCGCAAACCGTGCTGTTCAGATCCATGAATTTTTCTTTGGAGAAAAGCTGAAAGAAATGCAAGCACGAGAGAATCGGGAAGAACAGATTGTGCAGCGTGTACAACGTTCCCTACTCCGGCACACCGTAGAAAAGGGACTTGCATACATCCCACAGCGTGATTTTTACATGAAAGTAAAGGGAAAAGATCTAAACAGCATGGAACATTTTCACGCCATTCTGGAAACACTGGAAGAAAGAAACGTGCTGCAAGTGCAGCGTTCCGGAAATAAATATCTGATCTATGTTTCCCCGTTTTTGTTTTAAATTTACAAGAAACGCTCCCACACATCCCACACTTCCCACAAAGCCTTGAAAAAAGCCCGAAATTACGCAGGTTTTATGTGTGGGAGAATTTCAAAAACCGTTTCCCACACGTTCCCACGCTCTCCCACGTTTTCTTTGCAGAATGCTGAAAACTGCCGAAAATACGCAGGTTTTCTCATGTGGGAGAAATGAAATCTGCTTTTCCCCGATTCTCCCACACTTTTTGATTCTTTGCAAGGTGTGGGAAAAAGTGTGGGAAGTGTGGGATTGGTGTGGGTGAAGTGTGGGAGATTCAAAAAAGTGCAAAAAGTGCCGAAATTTCGGGACATTTTCATAAAGTGTGGGATGTGTGGGATTGATTTTCAGGAAAGGAAAAAATAAATGGAGTTTCAAACCGCTTTTCAAGAGATGTTACAGGCAACCACTTCCCACGATTCAGACCAAACCGCCGCCACCGCTTGCAGCAAAGCCGGGATCTCTCCCACGGCGGACTATTATGCCGGAGCGGTTCAGACCATCCAGCAGGCATGCGAGCGGAAAAAACCGAAATCCGTTGCATTCTGGAACGCCTATCAAATGAGCCTGTGCAACCATCTGCACCAGCTGGAGCAGGACACCCCACCAGACGACAAACAGCAGGAAAAGAAGCTGCTCCGGGACGGTATCCGCACCGTGCAAGCGATTCTATACGCCATTGCATAAAAATACACCGGTTACAAGTGAGAGCCTGTAGCCGGTGTTTTTGTGTGTCTGAGCAAGAGCAGGAACGTGCAAGGCTTTTGTGTAAAAATCCCCCGTGGTTAGAAACACTTCCCTACACCGTTCCGGAGAGCCTTGCAGGGCGTGGGATGTCGTGGGGGGGAGCCTGCTCCGGAAAAACTACACGGAAACCCGTTCAGCGGAATTGTCCGTTCCCCTGTCGGTATCAGATCCCCCGAAAGATTTTGGTTCTTGGTTGCTGGGGGATGTTCGGAGTTCAATCCCAGTCAATTTCATCATGATTGACCACATCACCGTTCTGGAAATTCCGTTCTGCCTCTTCCAGATGCTTTGCTTCCTCTGGTGTGACCTTTGTAAAGTCCGGATCCCATGCAAGCACCTCTGAGGCTGTACGCTCTTCTGCAACCGCTTCACATTCTGCAATTGTAAACGGATCTAAGTCGATGCAGTTTGTCGGGTCGTGGTGTCCGGATAAATCCCACGCCACGGTATCATTCAGAACGGTTAATGCATCCCGGAAAAAGACGGGGTTTTTCAGCGGTTCAAATACACCGCCGCTCTGGATTAGTGGCAACACATCCACTTTTCGGATAGTGCCGTCCAGAAGATAGGCATATACAACAAAATTTTCTCCAGCGACTGCTTGCACAACCACCGGAAACATAGGTTCTTGCTGCATAAGGTTCAGACCCCTTTCTTGCCTATTTCAAGCCTGCTTTTGATAGGCTATAAAATCATGCAACCACTGTGGAAGATGGTCT
>ENA-OYZO01000857-OYZO01000857.1-human-gut-metagenome-genome-assembly--contig:-NODE-857-length-11735-cov-5.174315_pt1 | contig 11735 bp, 7 predicted proteins | sample MGYA00243293_ERZ653481 | MGnify/ENA primary metagenome ERZ653481 (study PRJEB26926, sample SAMN06165094) | human gut metagenome | biome: ENVO:00009003; feature: ENVO:2100002; material: ENVO:00002003... | reverse complement strand
TGTGTATAAGAGACAGCATATACTGTATGTATAATATCATTCAATTAAACGACAAAAATTTGTCGGAATTGCAAGCTATTGCCCAAGAGCTTGGTATCAAAAAAACAGATTCTCTCAAGAAAGAAGAACTTGTCTACAAGATCCTTGACGAGCAAGCTATTGCAGGAGCAACCAAGAAAGTAGCTGCCGACAAATTAAAAGAAGAACGTAAGGGGGACAAACAAAAACGTTCTCGCGTAACAGTTAAGAAAGAAGGAACGGACAAGGTGTTCACAGCCAATAAAAACGGCGAGCTTACAAAAGGAAAAACAGGAGAAACACCTGCCACACAAACTTCTGCACAAACAGTAGAGACAGCTAAAGAGACGGCTGCTTCCTCAACTCCCGCAACAGAGACCGAAGCTCCCAAACGCAAACCGGGACGTCCTCGTAAAGTAAAGCAAGAAGCGGCCCCCGTAACTGAAGTATCCAAGACTGCCCAGACGGAAACTAAAGCAGAAGTTGCAGAACCCCAAAAAGCGGAAATAAAGAAAGCCGAACCGAAAGTAACCCCAGCTGCTCCACAACCGACACCAGATGAAACGCCCGTTTTACCGGAAGTAGAGGACGATTTCATCCCCATCGAGGATCTGCCTACCGAAAAAATAGAATTACCATCGGAACTCATCGGCAAGTTTGAGGCCACCAAAGCAGAAACTCCCGTTCCCGTAGCAGAGCAACCGCAACAACAGCGCCCCCGTCTTCGTCTCCGCGACAACAACACTCCATACAATAACAATCGTAACAATAACAACAGCCAACGTCCTGCACAGCAGCAGCGTCCCGCACAACAGCAGAACAGTAATGACAACAATTATGCTGCTCCGGAACGCAAGCCGGTAGCAGAACGTGAAAAGGCATATGAATTCGACGATATACTTACCGGAACCGGCGTATTGGAAATCATGCAGGACGGTTATGGTTTTTTGCGCTCATCCGATTATAACTACCTTTCTTCTCCTGACGACATCTATGTTTCACAATCACAAATCAAGCTGTTCGGCTTAAAGACCGGTGATGTAGTGGAAGGTGTGATCCGTCCTCCAAAGGAAGGTGAAAAATATTTCCCGCTGGTAAAAGTGTCCAAGATTAACGGGCGCGATCCGGCTTTCGTGCGCGACCGCGTACCGTTTGAACATCTCACCCCACTTTTCCCTGACGAAAAGTTCAGACTTTGCAAAGGTGGATATTCCGATTCCATGTCGGCCCGCGTAGTAGACCTTTTTGCCCCTATCGGTAAAGGGCAGCGTGCATTAATCGTAGCCCAGCCCAAAACCGGTAAGACTATCTTAATGAAAGATATTGCCAACGCAATTGCAGCCAACCATCCCGAAGTTTACATGATTATGCTGCTGATTGACGAACGTCCGGAAGAAGTTACCGACATGGCACGTACCGTAAATGCAGAAGTTATCGCTTCCACTTTCGACGAACCTGCAGAACGTCACGTAAAAATAGCAGGCATCGTTTTGGAAAAAGCCAAAAGAATGGTAGAATGTGGACATGACGTTGTTATCTTCCTTGACTCCATTACACGTCTGGCACGAGCTTACAACACTGTTTCTCCCGCCTCCGGTAAAGTCCTCTCCGGTGGTGTAGACGCTAATGCGCTGCACAAACCGAAACGTTTCTTCGGTGCTGCCCGCAACATTGAAGGAGGAGGTTCGCTGACTATTCTTGCAACAGCGCTAATTGATACCGGTTCCAAAATGGATGAAGTCATCTTTGAAGAGTTCAAAGGTACGGGTAACATGGAATTACAACTCGACCGCAACCTGTCTAACAAGCGTATCTTCCCGGCAGTCAACATCGTTGCCTCCAGCACCCGCCGCGACGACCTGCTGCAAGACAAACAAACGCTGGATCGCATGTGGATTCTCCGTAAGTACCTTGCCGACATGAACCCGATAGAGGCAATGGACTTCGTAAAAGACCGCATGGAAAAGACCAAGGACAATGACGAGTTCTTGATGAGTATGAACAGTTAAACTCTCGCATGAGAAATAGTGATAAGAGATAAGAACAAGTATCTAAAAAAGAGCGGGATAAATTAGATTATTCTGCTCTTTTTTATTTAAATTTGCCACATGTTACTATTTTTCGTGCAATGTAAAGGATAAGAAAGTGAAAGCATACAAAACAAACCTAATCTTAATCTTCTTACTGCTTGGAATATCTCCTTGGGCTTTTTCAGCCTCCGCTGAAATGAGTAGCAAACATCTTCGTCTGGTAAAAGACTTAATGAACAATAATCTTGCCTACTCCCAAGACGCAACAACAACCAACATCATTGAATGGGAAGAGGAAATCGTAGACTCTCTCCGACAAAAGAAAGATTACAGAAATATGTTTCTTATGAAACAAATGGCTGTATATGCTTATTCCCTTCAGGCCAAAATATCAGAAGCATTAAAAAAAGCCGACGCCATGATGGACGAGGCACGGTTAATGAAATACAACATTGGTATTTCTCTCTCTTATCAAGCCTTAGGAGATATCTACCTCAATGCCGGAATGAGACCTGAAGCCGTAGAGGAGTATGAAAAGGCAATGAAAACTTTACAAGCAACTCCTCATGCAGAAAAAATACAAGAAAGAATATTCATCCAATTAGTTCCCACACTCATCAAGCTCAAACGGATGGACGAGGCAAAAGCATACTTAGAGCATATGAGCGAAATTTGCGAAAGCAAATGTCTCAGCCCTTTTCTTCTCTATGCCTACCATGCATACTATTACCTACGCAATAACGACTTGAGTAAAGCCCGGGAGTATATAGATGAAGCCATAAAGATCAACAGCAGAACTCCCTCCCATTTTTACGACAATATCTTGAAATATATGCAGGCCGAATATGCACTGGAAACAGAGGACTATGAAAAGGCGATTCTATTTTTCACAGAACTTGCCAGCAAGTCCAGCAGCATAGACACATATAACAATTACCTGAAAATCCGAAAAAAGATAGCCTATATCTATAAAGAGTTGGGACAATACAAAAAGGCCTGCGAAACATATCAGACCATTAAAACAACCCGCGACTCTATTAATGCCCATAATTACACTTCTCAAATAAATTTACTGCGCACCATATATCAGATAGACCGTCTTGAATTGGATAACCAGACACAAAAAAACCGGATGTTGTTTTACCTGATTATCGGCAGTAGCATCATCCTGACCATAATCATTATCTTTGCTTTCCACATCAAACAGGAGAACAAAAGTTTGGCAGCATCCAGAGAAAAGCTGAACAAGGCACAAAAAAGCGCAGAAAATTCCATTCGTGCCAAAAGCCTGCTCTTATCCAATATGAGTCATGAAATTCGTACTCCCCTGAACGCATTATCCGGTTTTTCCTCTATTCTGACCGACAACAACATAGACGCAGAGATGCGCAAACAATGTAACGACATTATCCAGCAAAATTCAGACCTTCTATTAAAATTAATAGATGATGTAGTGGATCTATCCAGTTTGGAAAGAGGAAAAATGCAATTCCGTTTTGAAATCCATGATGCCGTATCTCTTTGCCAAAATGTTACTGACACCGTAGATAAGATAAAGCAGACTTCCGCTTCCATTGTATTTCAAACTTCTTTAGGAAAGCTGGAATTATACACCGATGAAGCCCGTTTGCAACAACTGCTTATCAACCTGCTTATCAACGCAACCAAATTCACGACGGAAGGCCGCATAACCCTGACCTTGGAAAAGCAGGACGGCATGGCATTATTTGCTGTAACTGATACAGGATGCGGAATTGCTCCTGAAAAGCAAGGCAAGATATTCCATCGTTTTGAAAAACTGGACGAGAATGTGCAGGGAAGCGGATTAGGCTTGTCCATCTGCCAACTGATTGTCGAGCGTTTCGGCGGTGAAATTTGGATTGACACAGAATACAAAGACGGTTCCCGGTTTGTTTTCACCCATCCTATCCCCAACACCACCCCAAATAACAAGGAGGCAGAACTATGAAAAAGCAACTTATCACACTGTTTTTCATCTTACAAATGCTGCCCGGCTGGAGCAACAGCCATGCAACGTCCATAACCGACAGTTTACTGACCGTACTATCCGCACTACCTCACGACACTACCCGGCTGAAAACATTACACCAAATAATATTAACCTCACAAGACACTCCACTGGCACTCAAATATGCACAGCAGCTATACAAAGAGGCGAAATTGCAGAACAACAAGTTATACATCTGCGATGGCGCATACTTCCAGACCCTTTATTATTACAATAATGACGGCGAGCAAGACAGTATCAGCAAATGGGTCAACCTGTTAAAGCCCATAGCCCAAAGTATACAATATTGGAAAGTCTATTTCAACTCACAGAAATTACTCATCAACACCTACGTATACAATAACCAGTATGAATACGCTTTCAACGAAGCATCCAAAATGCTGGAAAAAGCCCAAAGTATAAAGAGTGTGACCGGAGAGGCCTCAGCCTATCAATGCCTGGCAAATATCTACCATGAAACCAACCGCCGGAAAGATGAGGAAAAAGTACTCAGGAAACTTTATGAGCTGTTTCCACAAATCACCCACCCCGGTACACAAATCAATATATTAAGCCAACTCATTACTTTCAGCAAACAAACAAAATGCTATACCGACCTTGAAACATTTTTGGATAAGAGTAAAGAAGTTTTGGATAAAATGGTACATAATAACCCTGCAATATTAAAAAGCATTTCCAATCAATATCTCTACGTAGAGATATATTATACCTATCTATATTTAGAAACCGGCAATCAAAAACTGGCAAAAGAACATTATAAAAAATGCTCCGCATACATCACCCCCAACAGTTTCCTCCCCTATCTGGTTCTTTACCGGAATATGGCAATGGAATATCATCTCACTCTTAAAGAATACGATACGGCGCTTGCTATCGCCGACAGTGCGATTCGCTTTGTGCAGGAAAATGATTTCGACATATCCGACTATGCTAAAGAAACTGGTTATAAAGCCGATATCCTAAAAGAGATGGAGAGATATACCGAAGCGTTGCCACTCTATGAAGAGATTATCCAAATAGAAGATTCGATAAGTGACGCCATTTCCAATCAGCAACTGGAAGAAATAAAAGAGTCATACCATTTAAGCCAACTGATACTGGAGCAAGGACAATTAAAAGGCTACATACAGATTATCATTTTAGTAGCAGTGGCTGTCATACTGATGTTATATATCATGTATACGATACGCATTAACCGGATACGGAAAGAGCTCAAATCCTCCGAGAGGCAGACCAAAGAAGCCACCCGAAAAACAGAGGAGGCCAACGAGCAGAAAAACCGCTTCCTTGCCAACATGAGCCATGCCATTCGCGTACCGCTTCATAGTGTGGTCGGGTTCTCACAACTCATAACCACCGATACTGACATTAACGAAAAAAGCCGTAAGGAATATTCTGAAATCATACAGCAGAATACGGAGAAACTCATGTCGCTGGTCAACAACGTCTTGGACTTATCCCGACTGGAAGCCGACATGATGAAATATCAACTGACGGACTACGATATTGTCCAACTCTGCAACGATGCCATCTGCTCCGCACAGATGCAAAGAAGCAACCTGCATATCCACTTTCAGAAATCAGTAAACGAATATATCATACACACGGACTGTAACCGGATGATGCAGATTATTACCAGCACACTTACAGGCTTTTCCACTGTTCAGGAAGAGCGTGAAGTCCATTTCAGTCTGGACAGAAATGGAGAAATCCTATGTTTCAAAATAACCAACTCTCCTTTGGCAGACAAGAAATACAACAATCAGGAAACCTCTATACACCATGAAATCAACCGCCTGTTGCTGAAACATTTCAATGGTACTTATCAGATTATTCCCGATGCACCGGCAGGCCCAACAATTCTTTTCACCTATCCTGCCACAAAACCATAATAATATTCTGCCTCTAAAAGAAGGCAGTTACAGGTATTTTTTGTACTTTTGCGCCTCAATAAGAGTAAATTGTAATTTAGTAATTGTAATTAGATAGTATGTTCGATAATTTAAGCGAGAGACTTGAGAGGTCGTTTAAAATTTTGAAGGGTGAAGGTAAAATCACCGAAATCAATGTGGCAGAGACGCTGAAAGACGTGCGTAAAGCACTTCTGGATGCCGACGTAAACTATAAAGTAGCTAAAAATTTCACCGATACCGTTAAAGAAAAGGCTTTGGGACAAAACGTGCTGACAGCGGTAAAGCCCAGCCAATTAATGGTAAAAATCGTACACGATGAGTTAACCCAGCTCATGGGGGGCGAAACTGCGGAAATCAACATTGACTCCAAACCGGCCGTTATTCTGATGTCCGGTCTGCAAGGTTCCGGTAAGACAACTTTCTCCGGAAAATTGGCACGAATGTTGAAAACCAAAAAGAACCGGAAGCCTTTGTTGGTAGCTTGTGACGTTTACCGTCCCGCTGCTATCGAGCAGTTACGCGTGCTGGCCGAACAGATTGAAGTACCTATGTACTCCGAACCGGACAGCAAGAATCCGGTAGCCATTGCCCAGAACGCCATACAGGAAGCTAAAGCCAAAGGATACGACCTCGTAATTGTCGATACAGCCGGTCGTCTGGCCGTAGACGAAGAAATGATGAACGAGATTGCTGCGATAAAAGCCGCTATCAATCCCAACGAAATCTTGTTTGTGGTAGACTCTATGACCGGACAAGATGCTGTAAATACCGCAAAAGAATTCAATGACCGCTTGGACTTCAACGGTGTAGTATTGACTAAGCTAGACGGTGATACCCGCGGTGGTGCCGCCCTTTCCATCCGTTCCGTAGTAAACAAGCCTATCAAATTTGTCGGTACCGGTGAAAAGTTGGATGCTATCGACCAATTCCACCCTGCCCGTATGGCCGACCGTATTCTCGGCATGGGTGATATCGTATCACTGGTAGAGCGTGCACAAGAACAATACGATGAAGAAGAAGCCAAACGTCTGCAAAAGAAAATTGCAAAGAACCAGTTCGACTTCAACGACTTCCTGAACCAAATTGCCCAAATCAAGAAAATGGGTAACCTGAAAGAACTCGCTTCCATGATACCGGGTGTTGGAAAAGCCATTAAAGATATTGACATTGACGACAATGCCTTCAAGAGCATCGAAGCGATTATCTACTCCATGACTCCGGAAGAACGCAGCAACCCGGCTATTCTGAACGGTTCTCGCCGCCAGCGTATTGCCAAAGGTAGCGGTACAAACATTCAAGAAGTGAACCGACTGCTGAAACAGTTCGATCAAACCCGTAAGATGATGAAAATGGTGACCGGCAGTAAAATGGGTAAAATGATGCCGAAACTGAAAAGATAAGAAGGTAAATACCCCGCTGCATATCAATCCCGCTAATTTCATATATTGAATGAAGTTAGCGGGATTTTTGCTTTATTCGGTTATTTACTCTACTTTTGCGGATAATGCTGTATAAATAATAACTAATACAATAATATTGAATATGACACTGATTGACGGAAAAGCAATTTCCGAACAAGTAAAGCAGGAAATTGCAGCGGAAGTAGCTGAAATAGTGGCGCGCGGCGGAAAGCGTCCGCATCTGGCAGCTATCCTTGTGGGGCATGATGGTGGCAGCGAAACCTATGTTGCAGCCAAAGTAAAAGCCTGCGAAGTATGCGGATTCAAATCCTCGCTTATTCGTTATGAAGCCGATGTAACGGAAGAAGAGCTGCTGGCGAAAGTGCGCGAATTAAATGAAGATGCAGACATAGACGGCTTTATCGTGCAATTACCCTTGCCGAAACATATCTCGGAACAAAAAGTGATTGAAACCATTGACTACCGTAAAGACGTGGACGGTTTCCACCCTATCAATGTAGGACGCATGTCCATAGGGCTGCCCTGTTATGTTTCCGCAACCCCTAACGGTATTCTCGAATTACTGAAAAGATATAAAATAGAAACTTCCGGAAAAAAATGTGTAGTATTAGGACGCAGTAACATCGTAGGTAAGCCCATGGCTGCTCTTATGATGCAAAAAGCCAATCCGGGCGATGCCACAGTAACCGTTTGCCACAGCCGCAGCAAGGATTTGGTAAAAGAGTGCCAAGAGGCGGACATTATCATCGCAGCTTTGGGACAGCCCAACTTTGTTAAAGCAGAAATGGTAAAAGAGGGTGCGGTTGTCATAGACGTAGGTACCACCCGCGTACCGGACGCAACCAAAAAATCCGGTTTCAAACTGACCGGTGACGTTAAGTTCGACGAGGTTGCTCCAAAGTGTTCATTCATCACTCCTGTGCCCGGTGGCGTGGGACCGATGACAATTGTTTCTTTAATGAAAAACACCCTGTTAGCCGGGAAAAAAGCTATTTACCAATAGACAAAGGTAATGAAAGCGTTCATTGCCTCTATCTTTCTACTGTATAGCGTAGTCCTTTCTGCACAAAAAAGGATTACGCTATTATTTGTAGGAGATTTGATGCAACACCAGGCACAAATAGACGCTGCCCGTACCCCCGACGGAAAATACGATTATTCTTCTTGCTTTGCTCTCGTAAAGGAACAAATCTCCCATGCCGATATTGCAATCGGCAACCTTGAGGTGACTCTCGGCGGAAAGCCCTATCGGGGTTACCCTACTTTCAGTGCACCCGACGAATATCTGCAAGCTATTAAGGATGCCGGATTTGATGTTCTGCTCACAGCGAACAATCATTGTCTGGATCGCGGCAAGAAAGGGCTGGAACGAACTATTGCTCAAATAGACTCCCTCGCCATTCCCTATGCAGGCACTTACCGGAATGTAGCCGAACGCACACAGCGCTATCCTCTTTTTATCCGGAAAAAAGGTTTCTGCATAGCCATACTCAACTACACCTACGGCACTAACGGAATAAAGGCCACTCCGCCCAATATAGTCAATTACATCAATAAAGAAACAATATTAAAGGATATCCACAGTGCCCAGGCCGTACGTCCGGATGCCATTATAGCCTGCATGCACTGGGGAGAAGAATACCAATCACTCCCCAACCGGGAGCAACGCGAACTTGCCGACTGGCTATTGGAACAGGGCGTAACCCATATCATCGGTTCACATCCGCACGTAATCCAACCTATGGAATTGCGCGAGGAAGGCAATCGGCAACACGCCGTCGTTTATTCCTTAGGAAACTTCATTTCCAATATGAGCGCGGCAAATACAGACGGCGGACTCATTTTCACCCTGCAACTGGAGAAATACCCTCTGCCCTCTCCTATTCATCCGCTACAAGGCAGATTAAGTTATTCACCCTTGCCCGACTCTTTCATCCCTTCTTTTCCATTCTCCCGAGTCACACAATGCGGATACACCTTAGTATGGACTGCCCGTCCCACTCTTACCGGAGGAAAAAATTACATTTTATATCCGTCCTACTCTCCCATTGACCAACTGCCACAAGCAGCCCGTAACCGCCTGAATATCTTTACAAAGAACTCCCGAAAGTTCCTGTTCAAGCACAATACAGGAGTTTGCGAGAATAGCAAATAGCTATTTTTTCTTGAAAATATTCACCGAAATATTTGCAATATCAAAGTTTATCCCTATCTTTGCACCGCATTTAAGAAATGTACCAACATGGTGACTGTAGTTCAGTTGGTTAGAGCGTCAGATTGTGGTTCTGAATGTCGAGGGTTCGAGTCCCTTCAGTCACCCAAAAGAAATCCTTAATAGTCAATAGATTATTAAGGATTTTTTTCTTTACAAAGACAAACTTGATCAGATATGAAAATCCTCTGGATAGACCTAAATAGTTCTTATGCCCATTCCTCACTGGCGCTCCCCGCACTACACGCGCAGATAGCAGACGACACTTCCATCGAGTGGGCCTCCGTATCCGCTACAATCAATGAAAACATAGGAACTATTGTAGAGGAAGCCTACCGGCATAAGCCCGACATTCTTGCCGCTACGGCCTGGCTCTTCAACCATGAACAATTACTGCATATCACATCAAGGCTAAAAGCCTTGCTCCCTGAAACCTGCCTCATATTGGGTGGTCCGGAATTTCTCGGAGACAATGAATTCTTTCTACGTAAAAATCCTTTTGTGAACTGCGTATTCAGAGGAGAAGGAGAAGAAGCCTTTCCCCGGTGGCTGTCATGCTGGAACCATCCGGAACAGTGGAATACAATCTCCGGGCTGTGCTTCCTGGATTCTGATGCGCAATACAGAGACAACGGAACAGCCCGGGTTTTAAATTTCTCCGGACTCATTCCACCCGAAAAAAGCCGTTTTTTCAATTGGAGCAAGCCGTTCGTACAACTTGAAACCACACGCGGATGCTTCAATACATGCGCTTTTTGTGTCAGCGGCGGTGAGAAACCCATACGTACCCTCTCCATCGACAGCATCCGCCGGCGACTTCAAATCATCCACGAACATGGCATCAAAAACGTACGCGTACTCGACCGTACATTCAATTATAATGCACGCCGGGCAAAAGAACTGCTCCAACTGTTTTTAGAATTTCCCGACATACGTTTTCACTTAGAGATACATCCGGCTCTTCTTTCCGAAGAATTAAAAGAAGAATTGAGGCGGTTACCTCAAGGGCTACTTCACCTTGAAGCAGGAATCCAGAGCTTGCGTGAGCCCGTTCTCAAACAAAGCCGCCGCATGGGTAAATTGTCCGATGCGTTGGCCGGATTGGAATTTCTCTGTTCACTCCCCAATATGGAGACTCATGCCGACCTCATTGCCGGACTTCCACTCTATCATCTCAATGAAATCTTTGAAGATGTATACACCCTTGCCGGATATAATGCGGGAGAAATACAGCTGGAATCGCTTAAGCTACTTCCCGGTACGGAAATGCGCCGACAGGCAGAAACACTTGGCATACATTACTCTCCTTTCCCGCCCTACGAAGTTTTAGAGACAAACGAAATCAGTGTTGGCGAGCTGCAAACAGCCCGCCAACTGTCCCGCCTTTTAGACGGCTTCTATAATACACCTGCCTGGCAAGCCCTAACCCGGGAACTAATATTGAACGACAAGACATTCTTGCATAAGTTCCTCGAATACCTGATACGGATAAATCTCATCGACCAGCCTATGAGCTTGGAAAAACGAGGACTTATACTTTACGAATACTGCAAACAAAACTGCCCAGAATATCAGACGCAAGCCAGCATTGCATGGATAGAAGCCGGCATGTCATTAAAAAAAGCCCCGGCAGAAAAAGCCAAAACCAAACATCAGATATCACCGGAAAAGTGGGAAGTCATATACGGGCACTACAAAGACAGCCTCAGACTTTGCTTTCTTCCGACCGACGATAGCAGCCAAAGCGGCTATTGGTTTGGATTTGAGTCTGAAATTCAAAGAACTACTCCTGTGTTCAAAGCGAAAACTATTTCACAGCAATCACATCAAGCCACGCACGAATAGCCTTCTCGTCCGTACGATTGAGCAAACGTCCCTCCTTCCAGTTCAAGTCGGGGTAGGTTTTCTTCAATACAGTTGCGCTATTGCCAATCGAACTGCCTCCCGAAGTGGCAAATGGGACTACCGTCTTGCCTTTCAGGCTATGACTTTCTATGAATGTGTTGATAATTCGCGGAGCAAGATCCCACCAGATAGGATAACCGATAAAAACCACATCATAAGCTGTCTCTTATACACATCTGACGCTGCCGACGAATAGCCTTGTGTAGA
>ENA-OYZO01000855-OYZO01000855.1-human-gut-metagenome-genome-assembly--contig:-NODE-855-length-11739-cov-5.294163_pt1 | contig 11739 bp, 8 predicted proteins | sample MGYA00243293_ERZ653481 | MGnify/ENA primary metagenome ERZ653481 (study PRJEB26926, sample SAMN06165094) | human gut metagenome | biome: ENVO:00009003; feature: ENVO:2100002; material: ENVO:00002003... | reverse complement strand
GTGGGCTCGGAGATGTGTATAAGAGACAGGAGCAGGGCACCACGATTATCGTGGTCACCCACGATGCGCTGGTCGCCAGCTGCGCGCAGCGCGAGATCATGCTCAACCATGGCGTGCTCGTCGGTGAGAAGTGGAATGACGAGGATGCGCGCAAGGCCTACGAGGCGGCCGGCGGCAAGCCCGCCTCCACGGGTGCACAGGTCGAGGGCGCGCAGAACGGCGAGACCGCCATTGGTTTCACTGACCCCACCAAGGCCGCGAAAACCGGCGGCGAGGAGTAGGGCCGTCAGGGGCATCGAGCAGTATGTGAGGAATACATGGCAAGCTGATGGTCTCTCCCCCAGTCAGCTTCGCTGACAGCCCCCCTCGTCAGAGGGGGGGCTTAAGGAGCGTGAATATGACCGAAAAGAGTACGTTGAAGAAATCCGCGACATTGGCGGCGGCCGGACTGGTCGTGGCTGGCGCGCTGCTGGCCGGATGCGGCGAATCCAAGGCCGCGCCGATGGACGATGCGTACGCCGGCAACTCGGGCGAGACCGAGAAGTCGCAGGAAGAGCAGTCGCAATCCCAGTCGAACGGCTCCGATAGCTCCGACGGCTCCGATTCCAGCTCGTCGCACAACGACCCGTCCACCACCACGTCCGACAAGAAGGACACCGGCAACTACAAGGACGGCAACTACTCGATCAACGGCCAGTACGGCCCGGTAGGCGAGGATTCCATCGACGTCCATCTGACCATCAAGGACGGCAACGTCGAGACCGTCAATATCATTGGGCACCCGTTCACCACGATTTCCAAGAACCATCAGGACGACTTCGCCAAAGCCATTAACGGCGTGGTGGACGGCAAACCTCTGAAGGGTCTCAAAGTGGGCAAGGTCGCCGGCGCCAGCTGGACCTCCGACGCCTTCAACAAAGCCCTCGAAGTCGCCCGCCAGGAGGCTTCGATTCAGGAGTAAGACCGCTACTTCAGCAATGCTGGCCACAGCAGATCGGCCATGCGCGAGGCCCAGGCGGTGTCGTCGTCCATTGCTTTGCCCTCGATGGCCTCATACGCCACCAAAGATCCGATAATCGTGGACAACAGCAACTTCTCGTCAACGTCCTCGCGAAACACGCCCTGCGCGACTCCCTGCTTGAGGAACGCCCCCACACGCTCCAGCCACGGGGTCACCACTTGGTCGACGATGTGCTGGAAGAACTCGGCCTCGCTGGACAATACAATGCCCACGCGCTTGACGTCGATGTCGTTGTCGCGCACCCAATCGACCAATCGCTGCAATAGTTGCGTGAAATGCTCACGCGTGGGGCTGGGCACTGGGTCGGAATCCGGGATGGCCAGATACATCGCGCTGATCTCGTGCAGCAGCTCGTCGGCATTATGATATCGGCGGTAAATCGTGGTTTTGGCCACACCGGAGCGCCGGGCCACCTCCTCGATGGTCACGCCGCTGATGCCGCGGTCCACCGCAATCTGCAGCGTGGCTCGCATGAGCTTGCGATCCGTCGCCTCGCGCGTGCGCTCACCGCGCGGTGTCGCCGTCGTGTCTGTCATCTCCGTCATCTCTTCTCTTCGAAATATGCTCCCGTACGCTCCCGCTGGCGAGAGCTGGCTGGCAAAGCCAGACTGAGGGTGGTAAGTCCATGCCGTTTGTAGGCAACTCCCGGATAATACCTACTAGCTCAGCACTTTAGTGCTCTCGACTTGGGCTACATACCACTGGTTGAACCGCACCAGTGGCTTCCTGAGCAACAGCCCAAGCAACAGTAGCGGCGGCACGAATGCCAGCAGCATTCCGGCGGCCCGCCAGTAATCCATGTCGTAGATGCCGGCGATGGCCGCACGCATCATCGTCACCGCATGGGTGAGCGGCAAGAGCGGACTGACTTTGGCGATGAAGTCGGGCAACATCTGCACCGGGTAGGCAGCGTTCGCACCCGAAATCTGCACGATGAGCATAAGCACGCCGATTGCCTTACCCACATTGCCGAAACTCACCACCATCGTATAGGTGAAGAACGAGAACACCAGCGAGGCCAGCCATCCAGACAACATAAACAGCAGCGGATGCACGGCCTGCACGCGCAGGAACAGCAAATCGCCACCGAGCGACACCGTGGATTGCAGCAGCGCAATCAGCGCGAACACTCCGTAATGCCCAAGGAAGAGCCGATGCGGCCGCGGATCGCCCAATGCTTTGCGCGTCCGGCGAGACACGGTGGTTTTCAGCGTCACCACCATCAGCAGCGCGCCCACCCACAGCGGCAGCAGCGTGTAGAACGGTGCCATCGACGAACCGAAATTCGCCACCGGGAATACGGCCTTGCGCCTGAGCTGCACCGGTGCGGCCAACGTACTGGCCAGCGTTTCGGGATCATTGCCCAGCACCTCTTTGACCATGCCCATATCGCCACTGTTTAGTGCGTCGCTCAGTGTGCTGTTGAACGAAGCCAGTTCGGCGCCGGCGGAACGCAGTTTGCCGGACACCTTGTCCAAGGTAGTGCGAGCGTCGCTGAGCATATCGCTGGCGTCGTCGGAAGTCCCTTTCAGGTCGCCGAGCGTGGAGTCCAACTGGGTGGCGCCGGAACTCAGTATGCCGGAGGCGTCAGCGACGGTGGACGACAGGGAGTCGATTTGCGGTTTCACCGTGGCCGAGAAATCTGACTTGATATTGGCAATACTGTTCTGCGCTTGATCAGCCAGATTCTTGACCTGCGCATGCTGATCCTGCGCGTCCTGATTGCCTTGGCGAATATCGGTCGCCGCCGTATTCAGCGCTTGCCGCAGCCTGTTTTGTCGTGCGATTGAACGGTCAATCGCCGTGATGATGGATGAGTCGTTGCCCAGTATGCCGGCCAACGTGTTGCGAATTTCAGTGTATTTCTCCGTCTGCTTGCCAATGGCCGTGGCTTGACGGTCCAATTCGTCGGCGACCGTGGTGGCACCATCATTCGCGTCGGAATACAGCTTGTCTATGGAATCGGACACCGCGCCGAAACTGGAGGCGCTCGCGTCCAGTGCGCTGCTCATCGCGTCAGCGGTGGTGCCCAGGGCTCCGGCCACGTCGGTGACTTCCTGTTTGGCGCTGGCAAGATCCTTGCCGCCTTGTTTGGCGGCAGAGGAAACCTGAGTGATTAGTGAGTTCGAGGTGTCGAGCAAGGCGCCGGCCGTATCGGTCAATGCGCTGTATGTGCCAAGCAGATCCGCAGTATCGTCAAGCTGTGTGGCGAAATTGGCGATGTTGGCGTTGAAGGTATTCAGTTGCTCTTTGGCCTCGGGCTTGGACAGCTGATCGGCCAGCGAAGACGCGATTTCCAGCCCGGCCGAAGTGATGGTCTTAGCGAACGTGGTGTTGATTTCCGCCGCAACCTCATCCGTGCCCTCGTTGAGCAGATTCGGTGCCAGCGCGTTCTTCTTCTCGTTGCGGTAATAGGTCAGTTCGGCATGCTGCACGTCGTCGGAGAAGAAGGTCATCATGTCTTTGCTGAACGACTTCGGAATTACGATGGCCGCGTAGTATTTGCCGGATCGTGCGCCCTCGACGGCATCGGCTTTGGACGTGATCGTCCAATCGAGCTGACTGTTGGCGCGCAGCGCGTTCACCACCTGATCGCCGACCGTGACTTTCACCGGGATCAGGTCGGAACGATACCCCTCATCCACATTCGCCACCGCGAATTTCAGGTTCTTCATATTCGAGAACGGGTCCCAGCATGCGGCCACGTTGAACCAGGTGAACAGGCCGGGAATCATCACCAAGCCGATCACGATGATGATGGAGACCACGTTGCTGGTCAGGCGTTTGATGTCGCCGGTAAACAGTTTCCACATGGTGTTCATCGTGCGTGCCTGCCTTCCTTGGTCGGCGGAATAGTGGGGATGATTGCGGTAACAGCGGCGCTCGGGTCCGCTTCTTCGTGGCGTTCGGCGGAGGTGTCGCGACGCTTGGCCTTATGCCCGTACAGCATGGCGCGGATCGACTCGTCGGAGAGGCTGCCGAGCTCGGTTTGGCGGCGGATGGAATCGCGCATGAATTCCACGACCATCAGGAAGCCCATGATGATGAGCACCCATGCCAGCCATGTGCCCATGACTACGATTTTCTCGCTGGTGGTCAGCGCAAACACGATAATGAGCGCGGCCGGCACCACGAATCCGGCAATAAGCGCACCCAGCAGCAGCCGGGGATAACGGTAGGCGAATTTGGCGGCCCGACGTTCGATGGCATGACGGTATTCGTCGTGGTCGGCCAGTGCTGCAATGGCCTGAGTGACACGGTATTCACTGCCGGGCAGATGCACCGGCTCGCCGATAATCATGTCGCTTTCCTTGATTTCCCGCGCGAACAGGCGGTTGAGATTGGCCAGTTTCGGCCGGGCGCCGAGGCCAAGCGCAAAGGCCAGAACCACGAAAACCAGCAATTTGCCGATATAGGCGAACCAGAGGCCGTCGTAGAAGCCGCCGATGGTTTCACGCATCGCGTCAATCGAATAGGTGAACGGCAGCAGCGGGTAGATGGCGCGGAAGAACGCGGGCATCATTTCAATCGGGTACAGGCCGGAGGCGCCCGGCACCTGCAGAATGACCAGCGCCACGCATACGCCTTTGCCCACGTGCATGAACGTGGTGGAGAGGGCGAAAATCACCGACATATACACCAGTGAGGTGATGACGCAGGTGAGCAGAAACACTGGGGCGCTCGCGCATTGAATGCCGATGACAAGATCGCCGATGGCCGTGACCAGGCCTTGGACGGCAGCCAGCGTGGCCAGTAGCAGGAAGCGACCGAGATAGCCTTGGGTTGGTGTGAGATCGTCGATGCCCTCATCATCGGTTTCGAGTTTGGGAATGACCACGAGCACGAACGCGCCCACCCACAAAGACAGGGTGGTGAACAGCGGTGCCATGCCGGAACCATAGGAGGCGACCGGATAGACGGCCTGTTCGCTGATAACAGTGGGGGAGAGCATGAAGTCGGCGATTGTGGCGGCATCCAGTTTGCCGTCGGTGCCGATCAGGGAACTGAGTGAACTGGAGATGCTCAGGGCTTTGATGTCGGTGACCAGCGTATCGAGCTTGGTTTGTACGCCGGCCAGCGCCTTATCGGTGTCGCGCAGCGCGGTCACCGTGGTGGAGGCTGCTTTGTCGAGTTGGTCGAGGGTATGCTTCGACTGATCGATGAGTGAGCCTTGCGACGTGATGCCGGTCGACAGAGTGCTGGCGGTCGAGCTGAGGGCGTTGAGACCGGTGTTGAGCTGAGGAATGGCGCCGGAGGTGATGGTGCCGCGAGCGGTATTGGCCTCGCGCACCGTGGTTTGGGTGGCGGTATTGAGATGCTGCGCCAATCCGGCGGTGTCTGTGGAGGCATTGCCGATAGTGGTGTTCAGGCTATCGAGGTTGCCCAGTGCGCCGGCAAGCTCGCTATTGCGGCTTTCCAGTGTGGCAATGGCGGATTGCAGCGGTTCTCGATTGGCGTTCGGCAGCCCTTTGAGTTGGTCGATGATGTCGGCGTTCGCTTGGTTGATGTCTTCCGCCGTATTGATCAGTCCGCCTACCTGCTGATTGGCGGCGCTGATGGTTCCGGTTACCGTGCCCACGCTTTGGTTGGCCTGTGCTGCGGCTTGGCTCAGCAGGCTTGAGCCTTGGTCAAGCGCTTCGGACGTGGAGGTGACGAAGCCGTTCAGACTGGTCTGGGTAGTGCCGATCAGGGTGGAGACGCCGGCCAGACCTTCTGCAGTGTCGATGCCAAGTGTGCGCGCGTCGTCCAGCGCCTGACGTGCGGTGCGTGTCTGCTCTGGGGTGTCGGTGAGTTTGGTGGTGAGCTTGGCGATGGTGCTGCGTGTGTGCTGCACATCGTCGGAGGCCTTGGCAAGGGCCGTGAGGGCCTTGGCTTTGGTGGTGTCTTCGGTACTGATGGCTTTGCCGTCAACCGTATTGATGACTTCGGTAAGTACTTCGGATACGGTGGAGACGAATGTGGAATTGACCGTGCGGTCCACAGTGGACGCGCCGACGTCGGTGACTTCGGGGGCGATGGCGCTGGCTTTTTCGTTGACGTAATACTCCAGAGTGGGCCGACTCTTGCCGCCGGTCACCACGCCGGCGAGATCGTCGGAAAAGTCTTTGGGAATGATGATGGCTGCGTATGCCTTGCCGGATTCCACTTGGTCCATGGCCTCGGCTTCGGTGACGAAGGTCCAGCCGAGCTGGTCGTTGCTTCTCATCTGCTTGACGATTTGATCGCCGAGGTTCTGCTTGCCGATGAGCGCGTTGTCGGTGCCGTCGTCATTGTTGGCGATGGCGACGGTGATGCCTTTGGTATTGCCGTACGGGTCCCAGAAGCCGACGATGTTGTACCACGAATACAGTGGCGGGATGAACACCATGCCGAACAGGATCACCCATGCGGCCGGCACCTTGAACAGGCGCAGGAAGTCGCGTCTGAGGACCTTGAAGATATTGCCCACTGATACCTCCGGAGCTTGGTGTTGCTTGGTTGCTACGTTTTCCGTAGCGATACGTTAATCGTAGCGCTACGTTTGTAGTAGCGTAATACGGCTGCCGGAGATTAATGGGGTGATTGATGATGTTTTTGGCGGAATAACGCTGCTGCCCAGCGGCTTATCGTGTGTCGCTGGGCAGAGCGAAAGGCGTTCTGGAACTTATTGACAAGATTTCTGGATGGTTTTTGGACGTTTCCTGAACGCGATGGATAGGCTCGGTGCTCGGCAATGTAGACAGACATGTACCGACCGCCCATCAAGTTCAGCAAAACCGCAATCGGGTGATAGGGTGAGGGGACGCTATGTGGGGAGGAAACCATGGTTGAATTCAAGGACGATGGCACGGCCACTACTCCCGGCAAGCTGCGGGAGAACCGTGACGCCGAGTCCGCAGTCGTGGCCGATCTGGTGGCCGTCGAACTGGACGACGCCGGCTTGAACCTGAACGCCAAGCGATTACCGATTCTGGCGCGCATCTATGGCGCGGTCGTGCTGCTGGACGGACTCGCCACATTGCCGATTATGGTGATTTCCATCCTCTATGCCGTGCGCGAGATTCTGGATGGTCATGTGCACGTCGATGCGATGAGCCTGACCTTCATCCTGTCCGCGATTCATGCGGTGGTGCTGGTAGTCAGTGCCGCATGCCTGATTGTGCTCGGCGTGATGCTGCTGCGCAATCATCGCCGGTATGCCGCGCGCTGGACCTACGTGCTGATGCCGTTGACGTTGGCCGACGGCATGCTGTCGCTGGCCCTGACCGGCCTTGGCTTCAACCTGCTGCTGCCGCTGATTCAGATGATTATTCTCGTCGTGATTTCGGTGACCGCCGATCCCTCCCTGAGCGAGGAACGCCGTCTGCGGCGCGCGCTCAGGCGTATGGACGATCGCGATGATTATGAATCGGCTGTGGCGGCCGGCATGCTAGGCCGCGACCAGTCCGGCAAGGGCTATATTGCGCTGGACTTTTTCAATATCTTCTGGCTGTTTACCATCGCTTCGGTGGGTGGCCTGATTGTGGAGACGATCTACCATATGGCGCTGTATAACGGTGAACTTCAGGACCGCGCTGGTTTGCTGTGGGGCCCGTTCTCGCCGATTTACGGCTGTGGTGCGGTATTGGTAACCGTGTGCCTGAATCGTCTGTGGAAGGCGAATCCGTTCTTGATTTTCTGCGCTTCGGCGGTGATCGGCGGCGCGTTCGAATATTGCACCAGCTGGTTCATGGAAGCGGCGTTTGGTATTACCGCGTGGGATTACACCGGCCGTTGGCTGTCCATCGACGGACGTACTTCGGGCCAATTCATGTTCTTCTGGGGACTGATTGGTGTGGTGTGGGTCAAGTGGCTGTTACCGCGACTGCTGGCTCTGATTAATCGCATTCCATGGAAAGTGCGGTATTCGCTGACTGCGGTATGCACGGTGCTGATGGTGATCGACATTGCCTTCACGCTGATGGCCTTGGATTGCTGGTATGGGCGCATGGCCGGCCAGCCGCAGGATTCACCGGTCGCGATGTGGTTCAGCGAACGCTACAGCGACGCTTACATGGCCAATCGCTTCCAGACCATGCATATCGACCCTTCCAAGGCCGGGCGTATGTGAATGGCCGGCAAGTAATTACGCTTCGCGGGCAGAAGGTGCGTAGAACCTAAGACAGCCCTCGCGTGTGGGTGGTAAGCGGGATACACTTTCAAGCGTTGAAGGAATGATTCCCTCCGCTGATGCGCTGTTTTGTGACGCGCGTGATGACGATGGGACAATCAAACGAAAGGCAAGGCACATGGCCGAAGCTACAGCAAACATTGGTGTGATTGGACTGGCCACGATGGGCTCCAATCTGGCGCGTAATCTGGCGCACCATGGCAACACGGTGGCGTTGTTCAACCGCCACTACTCGCGTACCGAGAAGCTCATGAACGAGCATGGCACCGAAGGCAACTTCGTGCCGGCCGAAACGCTCGAGGAATTCGCCGCGTCCCTGAAGCGTCCGCGTACCGCCATCATCATGGTCAAGGCCGGTGCTCCGACCGACGCGACCATCGCGCAGCTGGAAGAGGTGTTCGAACCGGGCGACATCATCGTCGACGGTGGCAACTCCTTCTTCAAGGACACCATCAAGCGTGAGAAGGAAGTACGTGCCAAGGGCTTCCACTTCGTGGGTTGCGGCGTGTCCGGTGGTGAGGAAGGCGCGCTCAACGGCCCGTCTCTGATGCCCGGTGGCACTGCGGAATCCTGGAAGACCTTGGGCCCGATTCTTCAGTCCATCGCCGCCAAGGTGAACGGCGAACCGTGCGTGACCCACATCGGCACCGATGGTGCCGGCCACTTTGTCAAGATGGTGCACAACGGCATCGAGTATGCCGATATGCAGGTGATTGGTGAGGCGTATGACATTCTGCGCCGTGGACTCGGCATGGATGCCGAGGAGATTGGCGACGTGTTCGCTGAATGGAACAAGGGCGACCTTGACTCCTACCTGATCGAGATCACCGCTGAGATTCTGCACCACAAGGATGCCGAGACCGGCAAGCCGTTCGTGGACGTGGTCGTGGATCATGCCGGCATGAAGGGTACTGGTACGTGGACCGTGCAGACTGGTCTGGAATGTGGTTCTCCTGTGGCTGCCATCGGTGAAGCCGTGTTCGCTCGTGCACTGTCTTCGCACGGTGAGCTGCGTGAAGACGCTCAGAAGGAAGGTCTGGCTGGACCGAACAAGACCATCGATCTGGCCGGAGAAGACAAGGCCGCGTTCGTCGAGGACGTGCGCAAGGCTCTGTTCGCTTCCAAGGTCGTGGCCTATGCTCAGGGCCTGAACGAGATTCAGGACGGTGCCAAGGAATACGGCTGGGATATCAACCTGTCCGAAGTGGCCCGCATTTGGCGTGGCGGCTGCATTATTCGCGCCCAGTTCCTGCTCGACCGCATCACCGAGGCCTTCAGGGGCGATAACCCGCCGGCTTCCCTGCTGTTCGATCCGTACTTCGAGAAGATCATCGGCGAATCGCAGGATGCATGGCGTCGCGTGATCGTTCGCGCGGTGGAGGCCGGCATCCCGACCCCGGTGTTCTCCAGCTCCCTGGCGTACTACGATGGTCTGCGCTCCAAGCGCCTGCCTACCGCTCTGACCCAGTCCCAGCGTGACTTCTTCGGTGCCCACACCTACGGCCGCGTAGACAAGCCCGGCGTGTTCCACACGCTGTGGGCTGAAGAAGGCAAGCCTGAAATCGAGGCGTAGCCTCGTGATTTCAGGTTTAGGACAGCCCTGTGGGCTGTCCGGCCTTCTTCAGGCTCGGCGATAGCCGAGCTGAGAAAACAGCAAGCCTGAAATCGAGGCGTAGCCATAGACGAATTAAGCCCCCTCATCAGAGGGGGCTTAATTCACTCACAACTCGGTGACGGTTTCTTCGGTGGAGAACCAGATGAACTCGTCCACTCCGTTGGCGTAGGAGGACGGGTAATCCGGTTTGTTGGGCTGCTCGAAGACATGGGCCAGCGATTCGGCTTTGCCGGCACCGGCGGCGAAGAACCACGTATGGCGTGAACGCGCGATGAGCGGCGCGGTCAATGAAACACGCAGCGGCGGCATCTTGGGGGAGTGGTTCACACCCACGGTGAGCCTATCAGTAACCTTGACCTCATCATGACCAGGGAACAGCGACGCATAGTGACCGTCCGGTCCCATGCCGAGAATCATCAGATCGATTACCGGTTCCGGCCCCAATTCATTCACCAACTCGCGCTCATAGTCGCTCGCGACATCGTCCAGCAACGCATCATTCGCGGCATCGGCGGCGGCGCGAACGGAAGCATCATCGCTGTCGGCCTGATCCATCACATCGGCGATGTCATCGGCTGAACGGGTATCGGCCGCCATCTCATGAATATTCGACTCAGGCAGCTTGCCATCTGCCACCAGCTGGTCAAGCAGCAGGCGACGGGCCTCCAAAGCATTGCGATCGGTGTCGTAAGCCGGCACAAAACGTTCGTCGCTCCACCAGAAATGCACGCGCGACCAATCAATCGCGTCAGCCAGCGGATCGTTCAGCACCAAGCCCAGCGGCTGCGCGGCCGAACCGCCAGACAGCGCCACATCCACACGCGTGCGATGCGTGCCATCAGGCAATCGTTCGGCGAGCAAATCGAGTAGCGCCAAGACAAAACGTTGCGCGCCAGCCTGAATCATCAGATCTTTATTCGGATACACAATGAGTTTTCGAGTTGCCATGTATGGTCCTTGTATGGGGTATGTGTCGTACTTTGCAATGTGGATTGTGTTGTCAGTTGACAACACAATCCACATTGTGCGACATCGCATATGTCACTTTATTACTCCGCGGGCATGAGCTTCGGCATCGCATGAGGTAGGAAACGATGAGCAACGGCGTTGGCATGGCTCGGCCACAATTGCCGAACTCATTCCAACGCCGCTGTGGCAACGGGTTCTACCGACTTCAGTGACGAATCAGATCCCAGCCTTCGTTGATGACCTCGGCGTAGATCTCATCGGGATCGATGCGACGCAGTTCCTCGGTCAGGCAGTCCTCGATGGTGCGCATCGGCACGGACACTTCCTGCGGAGTCTGGCCGGGCAGCGAGATCAGCGCTTGGTCCTCATACGGGCGTTCCAGCGAGATCACACCGTCCTCACGGGTCAGGTACACGCCGGTCACGGCCTGCGCGTCGGGCACGAACTCAGTTTCGACTGGTACGCCGAGTTTCAGACGCAGCCATGCGCACAGCATTTCCATAGGCAGGAAGTCGGCCTTGCCGGTCACCTTCGCGGCGGTGATGGGCAGGTGCGGCGGCTGATCGAGCATCGAGGCGAGCATTGCGCGCCAGACGGTCAGTCGTGTCCAGGACAAGTCGATATCTTCCGGTGTCCAATTGCGGCGCAAACGCTCAATCGTGGCCTCCGGATTATTGGAGTGCAACGCGTCGGTGATGCGACTGCGGGCCATCGCACCCATCAGATCCTTGGCCGGGTTCGACGGCGGTGTGGTCGGCCACCACGCCACTACAGGCGCATCCGGCACAAGCAGCGGGATAACCAGCGTATCCGGGTGGTTGATAAGGCCACCGCGCGGACGCAAGACGATGATCTCACCGGCACCGGCGTCCGCGCCGAATCGCACTTGGGCGTTCAGGTTGGAATCGTTCGGATCGTTCGGGCCGTCGGTCAAATCTGTCTCTTATACACATCTCCGAGCCCACGAGACATCTCAGGATCTCG
>ENA-OYZO01000838-OYZO01000838.1-human-gut-metagenome-genome-assembly--contig:-NODE-838-length-11931-cov-9.344813_pt1 | contig 11931 bp, 10 predicted proteins | sample MGYA00243293_ERZ653481 | MGnify/ENA primary metagenome ERZ653481 (study PRJEB26926, sample SAMN06165094) | human gut metagenome | biome: ENVO:00009003; feature: ENVO:2100002; material: ENVO:00002003... | reverse complement strand
TCTGCCGCACCTCGCTCGCCGTATCGGCACTTAGAATTATGCGGTATTGCCTAAAGTTTCTTCGGTCCCTTCTTTTCAAAGAAGGGACAAAAAACTCCCGTAAAGAACTTAGTTCCCACTTTCAGCCGTTGCGGTGGACTGGCTGCTTTCGCCCAGGGTCACTTCGCAGCTGATGACCTTGCCATCACGCTCTACCTGCAGGGTAACGGTATCGCCAACTTCCTTGCTCTGGCAATACTTCTGTACATCGGATGCACTGGAGACTGCCACATCATCAATGGAGATGATGCGGTCACCCAGCTTCAGGCCGCCTTTTTCGGCACCGCTGCCGGATGCGATCTGGTAGATATACACACCATAGTTGCTGACGCCGTACTGCATAGCAGTCTGGGCATCATTGATGGTGATGACCGTAACACCCATGGCCGGGCGGGCAACATAACCCTTTTCGATCATCTGTTTTGCCATTTCCATGGCGGTATTGATGGGGATTGCAAAGCCAAGCCCCTCTGCATCGCTGGAGCTGCTCTTGGCGTTGACAATACCGATCAGCTCACCGTTTGCATTGAACAGGCCGCCGCCGGAGTTGCCCGGGCTGATGGAAGCGCTGGTCTGGATCAGGTTCATATCGTTGCCCTGAACGGTAACTTCACGGTTCAAGGCGCTGACAATACCATTGGTAACGGTGTTGCTCAGGGTACCCAGCGGGTTGCCAACGGCAACGGTGGTTTCGCCAACAGCCAGGCTGTCGCTGTCGCCAATCACAGCCGGAGTCAGACCGGTGGCTTCGATTTTCAGGACTGCAACGTCCGAAGTAGAATCCTGGCCAACGACCGTTGCGGTATACTCTGTTCCGTCTGCCAGCTGTACCGTGATGTTATTTGCGCCGGAAACCACATGGGCACAGGTCACAATGTAACCATCCTGCGAGATGATCACGCCGGAGCCTGCACCGCTCTGCACATAGCTGCCGCCAAACCAGGTGTTGGTGCTGACCATCTGCTCGGTGGTGATGGCCACAACGCTGGGCTGTACCAGCGCGGCAACATCCTGAATCGACAGGTTGGTGCCGTTGGTGCTGCCCTGGGATACAGAATCCGTGTTGGTGTCACGCTGGACCTGCTGGACCACAACCTGGCCGCCGGTCAAGCCGGTGCGGCTGGCAACCACAGTTCCTGCCAGGCCACCGCCAAAGCCAAGGGCTACCACACCGATGCAGGCCGCCACACGCAGCAAAACCTTTTTGCCGCCGTGGCTCTTTTTGGGCTCGTTCTGCGGGGGCTGTGGGTTGCTGGAATAGCTGTAGCCATTGTAGCCGCCGTTATTGCCGTTGCCACCGTTACCGCCATTGCCTGCAACGGGGCCCTGGGGGTTACAGCTGCTGTTCTGTTGGCTGGAATAATTAGAATAATCTGTCTGTGCGGTGTTGGCGGTGTTCACTCCGCTGCTGCCCACATTGGGGTAACCGGACTGCTCTGCCTGGGGCTGTTCCGGCTGAGTGCCCGCTGGCTGCCCGTTATTATTCTGCGGGCCGCCATTATTATAAAGACCCGAATAATCATATTCACTCATGAAAAATCTCTCCTTTGTTCTGCCGCACGGCGCTTGGGGGCCGCCGGGCGGTGATACACGGTCTGGCGGAAGCTTTTGCTTTGTCTTTCTTGCTTCCCTCAACCTTGTGCCTACAGTATAACCGCTAATTGTGAAAACAGTTTCGCGACTGCGTGAAAGAAATGTGAAATCTCCAAAAATCCGGTCAGTTTGGGCTGTGGTTTGACTTTATCCGCCCCATGCCGTACAATCAGTTGCAGACTGAAACATTAGGGGGAGCTTACCCATGCGGATTGAAAAAACGGCACTGGACGCACAAAACCGCTGTGTCTATTCGTTATATAAAGAGAAAGGCTGCATCGGCCATGCCGTTACCTGTGCCGATTGTTTTGAAGCGTTGGAAATTGCCCCGGAATGGCAGAGCCGCGGGTACGGAAGCTATCTGCTGCGGGAGGTTTTGCGCCAGAACGGCGGCTTTGACCGGACTTCCCCCAGCGAATTCACCGCGCCACTGCCGGATGCCGGCAATACCGCTGCGCAGGCGCTGGCGGCAAAGTTCGGTTTTGTGCCGCGCGGCGGGCTGCTGGTGCGCCGCCGCGTGCCGGACCTGACGGCAGTGGAGCTGACCCACCGCTTTTTGCGCAGCACACTGGCACCGGGCGGACTGTATCTGGATGCCACCTGCGGCAACGGGCACGATACCCTATTTTTATGCAGCGTTGCCGGGGAAAATGGCCGGGTGATCGGGCTGGATATCCAGCCTCAGGCCGCGGCCAACACCAATGCGCTGCTGGCCGCCAACGGCATGGCTGCCATTGGCCGCGCGGAATGCTGCGACCATCGGGAGCTGCTGCGCTTTGCCCCGCCGGGCAGTGCGGACTGCGTGATGTTCAACTTTGGCTGGCTGCCAGGTGCCGCGCACGATGTACACTCCACGGCAGATTCCACCCTGCCCGCGCTGCAGGCCGGGCTGGACGCCCTGAAGCCCGGCGGCGTGCTTGCCGCGGTGCTGTACAGCGGCAAGGTGATCGGCAATGCGGAGAAAAAGGCTGCGGCGGAGTTTTTCCGCAGCCTGCCGCTGGCCGATTATACCGTGCTGATCTGCGAATTTGCCAACTGGGCCGATACCGCTCCCCTGCCCTGCTTTGTCATTAAGCGGGAAAAATAACCGCTGCCGCTGTGAAGCCCCAAAAAAGGAAGTGCTACCAATGCTGCAACAGCAAACACAAAGCCCCGGCTGGCGGGTGCTGAACCGCGATGTGATCAAATACATCGCGATGACCGCCATGCTGCTGAACCACATCGCCAATATTTTTCTGGTGCCGGGCACCCTCTGGTACGAGGTGCTGGTGGATATCGGCTACTTTACCGCCATTACCATGTGCTATTTTCTGGTAGAAGGCTTCCGGTACACCCACAGCCGCAAACAGTATGCCTTACGGCTGTTCGGGTTCGGTGTGGTTTCACAGGTGCCGTTCTCGATGGCGTTTGCCCAAAACGGCATTCTGGAATTTCAGGATTTCAACATGATGTTCACGCTGTTCCTGTGTTTTTGCATCTTGTTGTGTATCGAAACCATCCGGAACCGTTTTTTGCGCGGCGTGCTGATCGTACTGCTGATTTTTGGTTCGTTGTTTTGTGACTGGGCGCTGCTGGCCCCGGTGTTCACCCTGCTCTTCCGCTGGTCCGGCCAGGACCAAAAACGACTGCGGTTCAGTTTTGCGCTTTCTGCCGCGCTGTTTGGCTGGCTGAATTACACCAGCAGCGTGTGGCTTTACCCCACCGCACAGTGTTTGCTGATGGCCTGCGGCAGCATGGCAGGGATCGCTGCATCCGGGTTTGTGATCTTGTATCTGTACAATGGCCAGCGGGCGGCGCGGGGAAAGAAATTTTCGCACTGGTTTTTCTATCTGTTTTACCCGGTGCATTTGTTGGTGCTGGGGGTAATTCGGGTGATGGGGTGATGGTGCGCGGTAGATTTTTACCGTTACACGTTCCGCGGGACGATGCAAGCATCGTCCCCTACAAATAAATTGCAGCGTTTACCGCGATAGGCATGGTTCCTCCGCGGCGGGGTGAGGGCACCCCGCCCTACAGATGCTTTGTTGGTTTGCAACACATTATAAAATGCTCTGTAAGGAACGGTCTAGACCGTTCCTTACAGATTGTTTTTCAACTTGTACCAATTTCTATAAAGCCAACATCAAAAAGGCGCACCACACGATGGTTTTGTGTGATGCGCCTTTATTTATCTTTTGTGTTCTATTATACTAAAGTTTAAAGTTTCTTCGGTTCCTTCTTTTCAAAGAAGGAACACAGATCCTCCGTAAAGCCCCTCACAGCGTTTCCGGGTACTCGGCATCGATGGCGGCCAGCAGGCGGGGCGCGCTTTCGCGGGTATCGGTCATGCGCACGGCATTGCGCAGGGGCAGCACCGCGCGCGGGCTGACGGACAGCTCATCCACACCGATCGCCAGGAAGGTTTCGGTCAGGGTCAGGTCCGCGCCAAGCTCGCCGCAGATACCAACCCAAATGCCGTTCTTGTGGGCATTCTCCGTCACCATCTTCAACAGGCGCAGCACTGCCGGGTTGTGCGGGTCATAAAAACGTCCCAGATCATTGTTCTGGCGGTCACAGGCCAGGGTGTACTGGGTCAGGTCATTGGTGCCGCAGCTGAAGAAATCCACTTCCTTGGCCAGACGGTCACTCATGATGGCCGCTGCCGGGGTTTCGATCATGATGCCGACCTGCACATCCTCCGCAAAGGGAATGCCCTCAGCTTTCAGGTCGCGCTTGACTTCCTCGCAGTACTTTTTGGCTTCGCGCACTTCCCACACGCTGGTCACCATGGGGAACATGATGCCCAGCTTGCCGAACGCGGAAGCACGGTAAAGGGCACGCAGCTGGGTCTTGAAGATTTCCGGGCGGGTCAGACAGATACGCAGAGCGCGCATGCCCATAGCCGGGTTATCCTCTTTGGGCAGGTTAAAGTAGCCGATCTGCTTGTCCGCGCCGATATCCAGCGTGCGAATGATAACTTCCTTGCCGTCCATATCGGCAAGAACCTTTTTGTAGGCTTCAAACTGCTGGTCCTCGGTGGGGTAATCCGGGCTGTTCAGGTACAGGAACTCGCTGCGGAACAGGCCGATGCCGCCGCCATCGTTGACCTGCACGGCATGTACGTCGTCCGGGGAGCCAATGTTGCAGTAAATGCGGATGCTCTTGCCATCCTTGGTCACATTGGGCTGGCCTTTCAGGGTCTCCAGCAGGCGCTGCAGGCGCAGCTGCTGTTCCCGCTTTTTCAGCAGGTAATCACGGGTCATATCGTCCGGGTCGATCACCACATTGCCGGTAGCGCCGTCAATAATGCAGGAGCGGCCCTCATACTCCGGCTTCAGGGCATCGCCCACGCCCACAATGGCGGGAATGCCCATGGTGCGGGCCAGAATGGCCGTGTGGCTGGAACCGGAACCGCCCGCAGTGATGAAGCCCAAAATCTTGGATTTATCCAGCTGCACAGTTTCCGAAGGTGCCAGGTCGTCCGCAGCCAGCAGCACCGGCACATCCGAAGCAATACCGCCCTGCACTGCACCGGACAGGATTCCCAGGATGCGATCCGATACATCGCGCACATCTGCCGCACGGGCCTGCATGTAAGAATCGTCCATGGATTCAAACATGGCGGCGAACTGAACTGCGGTATCCGAAATCGCGGCTTCGGCGTTCATCTTTTCATTGTTGATATGGTCGGAGATGGCTTCCTCGTAATCGAGATCCTCGGCCATCATCTGGTGGGTCTCAAACAGCATGGCGGCTTCATCGCCGGCTTCGGCGCGGGCTTTTTCGGCCAGTTCGCCCAGCTGCTCAATGGCGGCGGTCTGCGCGCCCTTGAAACGGTGCCACTCGGCATCGGGATCGGTCACGGTATAGCGGGGGATCTCGGTTTTGGTGCGGTGATAGAAATAAAGCGGGCCAACGCCAACGCCGGAAGATACGCCCTTGCCCTGAATACTGATCATAACAAGCGTCCTTTCTTTGGTGTTCAATGGGATCCTGACTGGTTATTTTATACAACCAAATGCAGCAGAAAACAAAATGCGGCTGCCTACCCCAGCGCCGGGTAAGGGCCTTGCTGGGGCAGGTGCCGCAAACAAAAGGATTCAATTACAAATGCTCTTTGAAGAAAGCTTCCAGTGCCGGTGCTGCGGTATCCTCGTCCTCGCCTTCCACGGTAACGGTAACGGTATCGCCGCACTTAACGCCCATACCCATCAAAGCCATCAGTTTCAGCGCGTTGCTGGATTTATCGCCCTTGATGACGGTAACAGTGCTCTTATACTTTTTGACCTCTTTGACCAGCAAACCGGCCGGACGGGCATGGATGCCAACTGCTTCCTGAATGGTATAATCAAACTGCTTCATAGATGCGTCTTCCTCTCTGTTCCACAGCTTTTCAACAAGCCTGTGGAGAATTTAACAATTTGATTATACCAGCAACGTTGAGCAAAGTCAATGCAAATACTGCATTTTACCCTGTCGTTTTTTGTAAACTTTCACAAAATCAACAAAATGTTTTTAACAATATTGTGGATTCACTCGGTTTCAGTTTTCCTGCCTGGCCAAGAAGGCACGCAGGGTATCCTCCGGCCGGGGGGTATGGTTTGCATAGCGCCGGCGCAGCTCCGCTGCAGCGGTGGACATAATGTAAGGGTGACCTACCAAATCCAGCATGGCAACATCATTATAGTTATCGCCAAAGGCCATCACATCCGCCGGGTCAATGCCCAGCACACGGCAGATGCTCTGTACGCCAATCCCCTTGTTGGCCACGGTGGTATCGATCCACTTGGGTCCCGCCACGGCGCAGTTGGCCTGCTGCCATTTGGGCACAAAGCGCTCCACAAACGGCTCCACGCCGTCCACCAAATAGACGGACACCTTGACGATATCCTCCGGGATCTGGGCGGGGTCTGTGATGACCGTATAATTGTTGCCAATGAACTTGATGCGGTCCACCACGCCGTGCCCGCGCTCCATCAGGTAGGACATGTTTTCGCCGGAAAGCATCACTTCGCCTAAGTCCTCGGTGTTGTTCCAGAAATCCCAGGCGATTTCTTCTGCCAGGGCGCGGGGCATCGGCGTTTTGGCGATTACTTTGCCACCGCGGTAGACAACCGCGCCGTTCTCGCACAGGTAGATGCAATCGTCCGCCACAGGGGCGAACAGTTTGCGCAGGCTGGTATACTGCCGCCCGCTGGCCGGGCAGAACAGGATACCACGGTCATGCAAAGCGCGGATCTCATCAAAAATTTCGCCCTCAATGCGCTTTTTCCCATATTGCAGCAGGGTGCCGTCCAGATCGCTGCAAACCATTTTTATCATATTTGTTTCCCCCTGATTGCTTTTCCTGAAGCAACGTAATATATTATTTAATATAGTAAAAGTATAACAAACACAGGCCTGTTTTTCAATTTAACTAACAGTGCCCGGCGGTAGAATTATTCCGGGCAGGGAGGTAAAATTATGGCAGTTATCACAGTATACGGCAAAACGCCGGATGTTGGCAGTGCAGCCTTTGTGGCCCCCAACGCCACCCTGGCCGGGGATGTTGTGCTGGCCGCTGGCAGCAGCGTGTGGTACGGCGCGGTGGTGCGCGGAGATACCGGCGCCATCCGCATTGGCAAAAACAGCAATATCCAGGACAACGCCGTGCTGCACACCGGGCCAAACCTGGGGGTAACGATCGGCAAAAATGTATCCATCGGCCACAGTGCAGTGGTGCATGGCTGTACGGTGGGGGACGGCGCTTTGATCGGTATGCACGCCACGGTGATGAACGGCGCCGTGGTGGGCAAAAATGCCGTGGTGGCCGCCGGGGCGCTGGTGCTGGAAAACACCGTGGTTCCGGACGGCATGGTGGCCATGGGTGTGCCCGCCAAGGTGCGTGAAGCCGCCAGCCCCGCCCTGGTGGAAGCCAACCAAAAAAATGCCGAAGGGTATGTGGCGGAAGCCACCGCCCATGCGGAGGCGAACAAGTAAGTCCTGACGAGTATGTTCGCTCTTTGATTTTATTTTGCAGGGGACAACACAAATTTTTTAGGGCAATACTGCATAATTCTAAGTGCCGCGCCTCGCTCGCCGTAATCGGCACTTAGAATTATGCGGTATTGCCTTAGAATCTGTGGCGTACAGTCAAACATTTGCCTTTCTCCCCCGGCGGGATGATGGCCCCCCACCACGCATTTTCCATCAAATTTTGCTTTTTTTCTCCCCTTGCCGGCCAAAAATCCGGTATCAGGCGTTGCAATCCCTTAAAAATCATAGTAAAATAGAAAGGTATGTCTTGTAACCTTTCTTGTAATAGTTCAGGTGCCGCCTGAAAACCAGAGTGATAGAGGAGTGTTCCCCATGTGACGGAAGCAGACAACCGTAAAAAGTCACATTGCAATGGAATAAAGGAGTATTGACTTTCATGGCAACTTTGCGTGAAGAAATCGAGCGCCGCCGGACGTTTGCGATCATTTCGCACCCGGACGCCGGCAAAACCACATTGACCGAAAAGCTGCTGCTGTACGGGGGAGCCATCCAGACCGCCGGTTCCGTCAAGGGCAAGCAGAGCGCCAAACATGCCGTTTCTGACTGGATGGATATTGAAAAACAGCGCGGTATCTCTGTTACCTCCTCTGTTTTACAGTTCAACTATCAGGGCAAGTGCATCAACATTCTGGATACCCCCGGCCACCAGGACTTCTCCGAGGATACCTACCGCACCTTGATGGCGGCGGATTCCGCCGTCATGGTCATCGACGCCGCCAAGGGCGTTGAGGCCCAGACCATCAAGCTGTTCAAGGTCTGCACCCTGCGCCATATCCCCATTTTCACCTTCATCAACAAGATGGACCGCGAAGCCCGCGACCCGTTTGAACTGATGGAAAACATTGAGACGATCCTGGGCATCAAAACCTACCCGATGAACTGGCCCATCGGCTGCGGCAAAGAGTTCAAGGGCGTGTTTGACCGCGGCACCCGCAAGGTGCTGGCTTTTGAAAGCGATGGCCGCGCCAACGGCGTGAAGATGGTGGACGAGATCACCGCCGAGCTGGGCGCACCCGAAATGGACGAATTGATCGGCGCGGCCAACCACCAGAAGCTGGCTGACGACATTGAGCTGCTGGATGGCGCCGCCGAAGAGTTTGACCTGGACGCTGTGCAGCACGGCCAGCTGAGCCCCGTATTCTTTGGCTCCGCGCTGACCAACTTTGGCGTGGAACCTTTCCTGAAAGAGTTCCTGCGCCTGACCCCGCCGCCACTGCCCCGCAAGGATGCCCCCACCGGCGATGTGGTGGATCCCTGCAGCGAGCAGTTCAGCGGCTTTGTGTTCAAAATCCAGGCCAATATGAACAAGAATCACCGCGACCGCATTGCGTTTTTGCGCATCTGCTCTGGCAAGTTTGAGCGCGGCATGGAAGCATTCCATGTGCAGGAGGGCAAGAACATCAAGCTTGCTACCGGCACCAGCCTGATGGCTGATGACCGCGCCATCGTGGACGAAGCCTATGCCGGCGATATCATCGGTCTGTTTGATCCGGGCATCTTCTCCATTGGCGATACGCTGTGCACCGGCAAGCAGCATGTGCAGTTTGCGGGCATCCCCACCTTTGCACCGGAACATTTTGCCCGCGTGACCCAGGTGGACACGATGAAGCGCAAGCAGTTTGTGAAAGGCATGGAGCAGATCGCACAGGAAGGCGCGATTCAGATTTTCCGCGACCTTGGCTCCGGTATGGAGGAAGTTATCGTCGGCGTGGTCGGCGTGCTGCAGTTGGAAGTGCTGGAATACCGCCTGCGCAACGAATATAACGTTGACATCCGTATGCAGACCCTGCCGTATGAGCACCTGCGCTGGATCATGAACGACCCGGACGAGCTGGACCCCAAAACACTGGACCTGACCAGCGACACCCGCTGCATCGAGGACCTGAAGGGCAACCACCTGCTGCTGTTCGGCAGCCCGTGGAGCATCAACTGGGCCGAGCAGCACAACGAACAGCTGAAGCTTTCCGAGTTCGGCAACCTGACGTTCTGATTTTGTTTTGTAATTATGAAAAAAGGCATTGCGGGCCGCGCGTCTGCAATGCCTTTTTTGCATCTTGCGGTTGCACATGGGGGCCAAAACGGGTATACTGAGAGAGTATAATTTTGTCCTTTTGCAGAAAGGAGGCAACCCGGATGAAGGCTGACCGCTATTTGTTTGATGGTTCCCACCCATGCGCGCTGCGCAAGCTGCCCTGCGACAGCAAGGATGACCATATAAAGAAAGAAGATATCCTGGCCAAAACTGCCGAAAACCTGGAAAAGATGGCCGCCCTGCAGGACGCCTTTTACGCCGATGGGCGCGAGGGCCTTGTGATCATTCTGCAGGCGCTGGATGCCGCCGGGAAGGACAGCACCGTAAAGCATGTGATGGGCGGCCTGAACCCCCAGGGTGTACAGGTAACCAGCTTCAAGCAGCCCACCAGCGAGGAACTGCACCACGACTTTTTGTGGCGGGTGAACAAAGTTCTGCCGCCCCGCGGCAGCATTGCCATTTTCAACCGCAGCTATTACGAGGACGTTCTGGTGGTGCAGGTCCACGACCTGCAAAAGACCTACCAGATGGCCCCGCGCGTGCTGGAAGACAGCAAGAAGGACTTTTTTGAAAAGCGCTACCGCCAGATCCGCAGCTATGAAAAATACCTGTACGAGAACAGCTACCGCGTGGTCAAAATCTTTCTGCACGTTTCCAAGGACGAACAGAAAAAGCGCTTTTTAGAGCGCATTGACCGCCCGGAAAAGAACTGGAAGTTCTCCTGCTCCGACCTGAAAGAGCGGATGCGTTTTGACGAATATCTGGATACCTTTGATGAAGTCATCACCGCAACCGCTACCAAGCACAGCCCGTGGTATGCCATCCCGGCTGACCAGAAATGGTACACCCGCTACCTGGTCAGCGAGATTGTACTGGATGCTTTGCAGAAGAGCTGCCACGAATACCCGGTGCTTTCGGACGATGCAAAGGCCGAACTGCTGAACTGCAAGGCAGCGCTGGAACAGGAATAATGCCAAACGCTGCCGGGTGGATGTTCCCCCGGCAAGCCGCAAAAGGAGGGGCGCACTTTGCCGCCGATCCGCGTATTACAAATCATGCCCGCCATGGACGCCGGCGGCATGGAAACCTTTGTCATGAATGTCTACCGTGCCGTGGACCGCAGCCAGGTACAGTTTGACTTTTTGTACCACTATGATAAGCCCTGCTTTTATGATGCTGAAATTGAAGCCCTGGGCGGGCACATTACCAAGCTGACGGTGCGGCAGGACAATAATATCCCGAAATACCTGCATGACCTGCGCGCCTTTTTTACCGCGCACCCGGAATACAAGGTCATCCACGGGCATTACAGCGGCTTTGGCATGTTTTATAATGCCGTGGCCCGCCGCTGTGGGGTGCCGGTGCGGGCAGGCCACAGCCACAACACTGCCTATGAGCACAACCTGGTGGGCCAGCTGGACCGGCTGATGAGTTCCCGCTTTGACCACGACCTGACCCACCGCTTTGCCTGCAGCCAGCGCGCCGGGGAGATGCTGTACGGCAAACACCCGTTCACCGTGCTGCCCAACGGCATTATGACCGATGTGTTCGCCCTCCACGATCCCGCCGCCCGTGCCGCCCTGCGCGCTGAGCTTGGCGTGCAGGAAGGCGAAATTTTGTTTGGCCATGTGGGCCGTTTTTGTGAGCAGAAAAACCATGCCGGGCTGCTGCGCATTTTTGCTGGGGTCAGCCGCCGCATGCCCAACGCCCGGCTGGTGCTGATCGGCACCGGCGAGCTGGTTGATTCCACCCGTGCCCTTGCCCAGGAGCTTAACCTGAGCGACCGGGTAATTTTTGCCGGGGTGCGCAAGGATATGGCCGCGCTGTACCACGCCATGGATGTATTTTTGCTGCCCAGTTTGTTTGAGGGGCTGCCCGTTGTGCTGGTGGAAGCCCAGGCCGCCGGCCTGCCCTGCTTTGTGGCCGATACGGTGGACCCCGGCGCGGCGTTTGCCGGCAACATCCACTACCTGCCCTTGCAGAATGAAGCCGCCTGGGCTGATTCCATTGCCGCGGCGGACCTGACCCGTGACCCCAACGCCCAGGCCAAAGCCATTGCCGCCGGATTTGATGTACACACCAGCGCGGGCATCCTGCAAAAATTTTACCTGGAGCAGACGCAGAAATATACAAAGGAGGTGCAGCCATGAGTGAAACCGAACCCCAGTTCAAAGGCCCTGCCATTGCCGTGGTGGTACCGGTACATAACGGCGCTGCGTTTTTGCAGCAGTGTCTGGCATCCCTGGCTGCGC